>Ga0209075_1000490_pt1 | contig 38657 bp, 25 predicted proteins | sample Stecom2011_FD_187523 | JGI IMG/M metagenome (GOLD analysis project Ga0209075, IMG submission 187523) | Agricultural soil microbial communities from Utah to study Nitrogen management - Steer compost 2011 (SPAdes) (version 2) | ecosystem: Environmental > Terrestrial > Soil > Agricultural land...
TATCGAGTTGGTTCTGACATAGCCGGGAATAGTGAGTTGGAAGAGCTTTGCTCGAGCATTTGGTTTCACGACATCCCTTCTCACGTTTTGTTGGCTATCCCAGCACAGGAATTACAAGAGGGCGACAGGATCCGGAAATACCGAACCAAAACGGTATTGGCTTACCTGCAAGATAGTTTCGGGCGTGCCCAAAATCCTCTTATTGCCTGGCTGGATCAGCAGGAGGAGCGCTCTTCCAACGGCCTGGAAACGCAGCCTTTGCCAAATCCAAACGGGTCAGGATCTATCTCCTGGCACCTGTATGTTTCTGAGGAGCAGGCTCTGGCCTTCCGACAACTACTCGGCCAGCGTTACCAACAACTTGTACTTGAACAGGCCAGGGAGATCCCGGTGCCCAAGTTCGGTGATGGTAAAAGTGATCTCTACCGGATTATTCCATTCCTCAGAGCCCGTAACGATCAGGGACGCGAACAAATTTACTGGGCAGACGAAGGCAGCCAAACAGAAACGTTTCGGGTGGCCAGCCCCCTGGATCCGGAAGCTTGTCGACCGTCACCTATACCGGTTCCAAGCATGCGGGATCTGCGACGAGGTATGGCTAAAGGCGCCAGTCTTCTCACGCCTTCAGACACTTTCGCCATGCTTAAGCGACTGCGACCAAAAAAAGGGCTTGGCAAGGAGCTCATGGGTGGCGAGGTATCGCAATCCGGCATGCAGTGGATACTGGTCTTCAGTTTGCCCGTAATCACCTTGGTGGCAATGATTCTGCTCATGGTGATGGTGTCACTTCTGAATATCGTTTTTTTCTGGCTGCCCTGGGTGAAAATCTACTTACCTTTTCCGAAGATAAACAGGTAACCCGACTATGCAGGCACCTACACCTAACATACAGAGTTGGCCTTTGGGCGGCATTGATGAAAATGGCCAACTCGATTGGGCCAAAGTTGATACCAGCATCCGCGAGGTGATGCTGAATATCCTCCTGACTCGCCAGGGAGAGCGCATCCAAAAGCCCACTTTCGGCGCTGGATTACCTGATTTTGTACACCAGCCCAATAACGAAACGACACGTAATCTGATTGCCGGTGTAGTGCGCAAGAATCTTGCACTGCTTGAGCCCAGAGTGGTCGTAGATCAAGTGCTGGTGCAGCCGGGCGGTGCTGAGCGACTTTCGGATGTACACATAAATATCCGTTACCGGCTGAAACATCGCCGGGATATGGCGGAACTCGGTTTCACGCTCAATCTGGGAGCATAAAGAGGACTGTCTATGCCATTACCTGTTCCCAATCTGGATGACAGACGCTTTGACGACTTGGTTAAGGAAGCCAGAGAGCGTCTTGGTGCCCACCTTCCGGAACTTACCCAGATCAGCCCCGGTGATCCGATACACACAATCACTGATCTTTTTGCGTGGTTTACCGAAACTATTCTCTACCGGGCAAATCTCATTCCAGAACGCCAACGGCGAGCCTTTCTGAATCTGCTTCAGGTACCCGTGCGCCCCGCTAAGGCTGCCACGGGCGTTGTGTGCATCGACAGTGCACCAGGCAGTGCAAGCTTGCCTGCTCTTGTGCGAGATGGTGCCCAACTGAGAGGCGGCAAACAGTTTCTGACCGCAAGTGGAGAGTTGCAGCCCACAAACCTGAGCAGCAGAGTATTGATAAAAGAAGTTATTGGGCCGGAAGCTTTGGGCGAATTAGGCATCACGCCCCGAGACTTGAAAGAACAGTTCGGTCTGGCCGATGGGCAAGAGCCGACCCCTTTTCGCCCCCGCCAGTTCAGCGTGGGTCGGGAAACTCTGGCATTGGCTGACAGTCTCGATCAAGCGCTTTACGTAGCCTGCGTCGCCCCAAAAGCTCTCGCAGGCCAACTCAGCGTTCTCAGAGACAACCTGGCTGGCATCGTTATCAACATTGCAATAGCTCCCGCTGATGATCAGCCCGACGATCTGGTCGACAGCATTGCACCCCGGACTCTGGTTTGGGAGTTGGTAAATCAAGGCAACGATGGCAGGACGCGTTTTCTCCCTTTGGAAATAATTGCCGACAGTTCCGGTGGTGGGCGCCTGGCTGGTGTTGTTCGCTTGAGAATTCCCCGTAACCCGCACCTGCTGCAGAGCTTTACCGATGCAGATCCGATGTTCACCGGGTTTCAGGATTTGCCCCCAGCCCTGGAAGATCCGGAAGAGTCTGCTCGCACCGCTTTCTGGTTGCGCTTGCGATGCCCGGATGAACCCGGGTTGGCGCTGGGTTATTTGGATCTCAACGGGGTCGATGTTGTTGCCCAAGGCCTCCGAACCAATCAGATAGTCGGCATGGGGACCGGTATGCCTGACCAGGTGATCGTCTTGCCAGACAATCAGGTTGATGCCGCCTCAATTCAGTTGCAAGTAGAGGAAAATGGTCATTGGCGAACCTGGGAGCAGCAAGATTTCCTCGCCGGACAGTCCCCGGAAGCAAGGGTGTACAGGCTAAATCCGCAAACGGGCTATGTGTATTTTGGTGATGGTGTCTCCGCTGGCAGAAGGGTATCTGCCGGGGTCCGGGTTCGTGCCCTCGAATACCGTTACGGCGGCGGCCAGGAAACCAACCTTCCAGCAGGGTCCATAAAGGAAATTGTCGGAAACAGCAGCTTGCGCGTAAGGCACCTGTGGCCATTAACCGGGGGGCGGGATGCAGAAACCGTCGAACAAGCGGAGAAACGCATCCCTAAGTTTTTAACCCACCGCAATCGTGCCGTTACGGCTGCAGATTTCAAAGTAATTACCGAGGGCAATCCTGTTAATCCGGTTGCCCGCGCAGAAATCATTGCGGGTTTTCTTCCAGGCGGCAGCATTCACGCCGTGCGCAGAAATGTACCAGGTGCAATTAGCGTATTCGTGCTTCCACCACTGGCGCCCGCCCTCGGATCCACTCCGCGGCCCACCCGCGGTTTACTCAAGGATGTATTCGGGTATCTGCTTGAGCGTATTACCATCGGCACGGAACTGAATGTGCTGAGTCCCGAGTTTATTCCGGTGGCGGTTTCTGTGCGAGTCGAAGTCAGAGACCGGCAAACGGAACAGCAAACTCTCCAGAATATTCGCGATGCGCTTATTCGGTATTTGTGGCCTCTCGCACCTGGCGGCGCTGACGGTGAGGGTTGGCCCATGGGGCGGGCAGTGAGTGCCAACGAGCTCGCAACCCAGGTTGCGCGGGTAAACGGGGTTCAATCCTGGCATGGACTCGCGCTTTACACCCGGCCTGACGAAAAAGCTCCGTGGCAACCGTTGGATGAGGGAGAGCAGCTCGCACTGTCAGATTACCAGCTACCGGAATTGCTCGGTGTTCGAATCGAAAGCGGGGCAGGCTCTCTGAAACTACCCGACGGCATAGGCCCTGCATCGGGCGAACAGGCGGTATCTGTTCAAGGCATTGCCGTCCCGGTTATTCCGGATCTTTGCTAGGTGAAATATGGACATTAATAGCACCCGGTATTTTCTGCTACGCACCGCCGATGAGTTTTCGAATGCCTCGGCTCGACTGCAGTGGCACCCACTACGCCAGGCGCTGACCCTCGCACAAAATCAAGCTTTGCGCATTCCAGTAATAATGCCCGACACAGCCATGGAAGCATGGAAGTCAGCCGCGCCGATGGCACAGGATAGTTTTGGCCAGATTGCATACCTGTCAGATGATCGCACCCGGGTATTGTTCAACAGCGGCCATGGCGACATGCCATTGAGAGACGCCCAACTGGATGAGGTATCACCACCAGATGGCTGTCAGTACCTCGACATGAATCTGAATCGGGAAGGCCTGCTGGCATTGCCATGGAGCAACGGAGAGAACCTGCACGGGCTAACGCTGTTTCATCTGGGAAAACGCTGGCAAGCGCAATGTTCGCTACCGGAAAAAGCACACCGGGTCTGGCTGGATCCAGAGAATCGTTCCTGGTGCCTTGGTGCCAGCCAACTCATGCTGTGCGCAGGTGAGCCATTACCTCTGCCCTATAATCCGCAACCTGGCCGTTTCGAACCAGAAACAATCAATCCGGACCAGCTATCAATGTCCTGGCAACAGGCACTGCCTGAAACTGAACACACACTGGCACTTTGCGGCGATGACGAAAACCTGTACGTCCTGGGCACAAGAGCAGACAACGTGCAATCGGTATTCGCCCGCCCATTAACATTGAGCCCGGATATTTCATGGCTCCAGTACGGGATGGATGAGCAACTTCCCCTGTGTATAGACCTCGCCGTTACCAGAGACGGGCGGCTGGCAGCCCTGGCACCAAGGGAAGATGACGACAAGGATTATGCAAACCGGGATTGCCCTGTACTCACGCTGCAACGGGACAATGAGCACGGTAACCACAGGGCGCAGTTAGTTCGTGAACGCTATCCGATGTTGTCCCAAGCCATACCCCGTTTTGTGACCAGTGCCGATGGAAAACTCCGCTATCAGGCCTCTTCGGGCCCAGGATTTGAGGCAAGCCCCGTGCGCCCCCGGGAACTCCACCCTCTGCGCCAGGTTTGCTATGAAAGTGAGTCCAGTGCCCTGCTGGCTCACACACTTGATTCCGGACACCCGGATACCCTCTGGCACAGGGCGTACCTTGACGCCTGTATTCCTGTGGGCTGCAGCCTCCGGCTCTCTGTACGTGTGTATGACCATCCAGACGATCGCACTTCAACTGCGCTTCTCGATCAGCCAATGCCCACGTGGAACAGCTTGCCTTCCGAATTGCCTTTCCAGCCTGCGTTGTCCGGGCACGAACCTGGGCGACGAGGGCTGTTCGAAATCCTGTTGCAGGCACCAGATGGAGAAGTACGGGAACTCCGGGGGCGTTATTTACAGCTGCAGGTGCACTTCAGAGGAACAGCGCGACAGACACCCGCGCTGCATGCGTTGCGCATTTACCACCCACGCTTTTCATACCAACAACGTTACTTTCCTGAGCTATACCAACAGGAAAAGCGTCGTAGTGATGGAGCAACTACCGGGCCTGCCAATGGCGCTGATGTTCGCGAACGCCTGTTAGCCAGTTTTGAAGGCATGTTGACCCCTCTGGAGGGTCGCATCGCTGCCTGCGAACAGTTAGTACACCCGGATTCCGCGCCCGCACAACACCTGCACTGGTTGTCAGGCGCCATAGGCGCAGAGCTTCCCGGTCACTGGCCACTGGAGCGCCAACGCCGCTGGTTAAAGCACGCAACGGTTATGCAGCAATACAAGGGAACCCTCGCAGCTACAAACCTGGCTCTGGACATAGCCTGCGACGGAGCGGTCAGCCGCGGCGAAATAGTGCTGGTAGAGAATTTCAGGCTGCGTCGCACCATGGCCACCATTCTTGGCCGAAACATGGACGACAAAGATCACCCTCTGACCCTTGGTACCGGTATGAGCGGCAATAGCATTGTCGGTGAGAGCCTGATTCTTGCCGACATCAAGGCCCGGGAATTTCTTTCTCTGTTCGCGCCAGAGTTGGCGGAAGAAGAAGATGAAAACCAGGCCGTAGAAACCTTCTTCCAGGAATACGGCCACAAGGTGAGTGTTGTATTGAACGGGCCCGGGATACTGCTTCGCACTCAGGTCAGCGACATCCTTTCCGACAGTATGCCCGCCCATGTCCAATGGCAATTTGTAGAGAGCGAGCAACCATTTGTTCTGGGCACCTCTCCCCTGCTGCAAGTAGACACTTTTATGCAAAACCGGCCCGCAGTACGACCGGTAGAACTTGATAATACCTGGCTTGGACGAGAGGGCGTGCTGCATAACCCTGCAGCGTTTTCCCCTGCTGATGTCCACGCCAGAACCTGATAACAAGGAGGCCACATGAGTAGTGCTGAGGACTTGCCCACACTCGAACAGGACGATCAGTTGGCGGAGCCGCTGCGCCGGGTTGCCTATGAGGCCGGTATGATGCTGGGGCTTGAGGCCACAAGAGACGAGCAGGCTTATCACCGCCGCCGGCTCACACGGCATCAATACTGGCTGAACGGTTACGGCACCCTGGCAGGCATGCGTGTGACCATGACACCCGGCACCCACGATAACACTGCAGACAGTTTAACCGGCCTGCAGCTTAGGGTGAGCTCTGGAACAGGCATAGACGGTCTTGGCCGGGAAGTCATGATGCACGAAAGTCACTGCATTCGGCTTGCACAGTGGCTTGCGGCTCAGCCCAATGAACGATTACTTGAAGGTTACGACAGCGACGCCGGTGAGCTGTGGCTTAAAGTAACCGTGCGCCACAAGGACTGCCCGATCGCCCGGCAACCGGTTCTTACCCGAAGAATAAATGCGGGCAGTGATGCGGTTCAACCCAGCCGGACGGCCGACAGCGTTGAACTGGAACTGATTCCGGAATTACCTCCTGGCTCACCGGATGGCCGATTTAAGCCCTGGGGAAGCCACAACCCGATACAGGATGAACTGCCAACACTGTCTGATGATGAACAACAGACGTTAACCGACTTGCAGGCCAGCAACGCAATAGCCGGCAGGCAGTTGGCCCTGCATGCTCAACTGCTTCACTCACTGGAAGATAGTGGGCTGTCTACACGCAACCTGGCCCATGAACTGGAAAATGGCGCTCGTCTTCTGCTTGCCCGTATTCGTATCGAAACCTCCGATCCGCTGAATACCGTGGTTAATCCGGGTCTGATTCATATCAACAATCTTGTCCGCCCATTTCTGGCAACTGCCAGCCAGCTTGCCTGGCTCGGCAACCAGAATAGTAACGGATAACAGGCTTAACAAGGAGCGGTTATGAGCGACATACTCTTTCAGCCACTCGGCGATCCTATTGCCGGAGGCGACAACCTGCAGACACTGGCGGACATTGATCCGCGGATGACACGAACCCATTACTTCGATGGCCGTCTGTTGACAGCAGAAGACCTGGAACGCGACCAGATATATCTGGATCAACGGCTGCGGGAAGTTGGCAAAGCCCTGGGCAGCGGCATCATCAGGGGGTTGGAGTTAAGCTTCAGCTCCAATCCTTACCGTCTTATTGTTGAACCCGGCAATGCCATGACACCCGCGGGGAGAGTATTGCATCTTGGTACCAGAATGACGGTAAACCCGGGAGACAGGGGCCTGATATCACAGCTCAACCAAGGCCAGCATACCCATTTAAATCGCGGTCTCTATGCCGTGGTTTTGCGCTATGTAGACGTACCCACGGATATTGCCGAGGTGTTCCCTACAGACCTGAAAAGCCGCCGGGGCTCGGACTATGCTTTGGTAACTGAATCGGTCCAGCTGGGTCTGGTTCCACTGCCCCTTCCGTTACCCGCCACGGATACCCTGCGGTTAAGGGCCCGGCTGATGGCAGAGTTGCTGGACAATAAACTTGCCAGCAGCGTGATACCCGAAGATTCAGTGGCTCTCGGCTTGTTGTCTATCACCAACGACACACCCCAATGGGTCGACAGCGAACTGTTAAGACACCCGGTCCGCCCGGAACCAGACCATGATGACCTGCAAGAGGATCTTTACCGTCAGTACCAGTCACTACTGAACGATATTACCGGGTACCGTGCAGCAGGCGGGCTGGCACAGCCCTTTGCGGCCTCAGACTATTTTCAGGTCATTCCTCCTGCTGGCCGACTGCCGAAAAACACCTTGGACCCTGAAATTGGCCTGCAAAACTATTTCCCGGAATCATTCGATGTTTCTGTCACGCCTGTCAGGACGGCAGACCTTGATCTCATCCGGCGGGAGTCAATGGCGCTTCCACCAATTGATCTTACCAGGGACGCCAATCTCGGCATCATGGTATTGGCACCGCTTTCCGATGCAGATTACCAAACCTTGTCCAGGCAACTGGTATCTGAGACACCGAACATTGAAAGACAATTTTTACATCCGGATCCGTTGGCTTTAAGGCTATACCGAACCCGCGCATCCCACGCTCTTGATACCGATGCCAGTGTTTGGGCCGATATCTGGAAACGAACAGATAGTGACAACCTGCTTTATGTTCGCCGGGCGGTCAGAGTTGCAGAAACAGGTATCAGCGCAATTGTTCTTGCAAAAGGTTCCGATCCTGACTCCCTGCCCGATGCATCTGATGGTGGTACCGCGGAACCTCGACTACCACCTGCGATAGAGGATGAGCACACAGTATTTCTGCGCATGGTGAACGTGCATTCGCTTGCAAAAATACGACAAGCAAACAGTGAAGAAGGAAAAAGAGCCATAAAGGTGCTTGCCGATATTCTGCCAAGAGAATCGAAGGCCATTGGTGCAGTGCTCGACATACTGCTGTGCGTGGAAGCGCACTACAACCCGGTTATTTGGCAAACCCTGGAACAAGCACAGCAGCGTGGCAATCTGCTCAAACTACGCGAACTTTTAATAAGCGCAGAACCGGAGATAAGGAACACCGCCAAGCAAGTTATTACCGCTGGAACAGACCTTGGCCTTGCGGATGGTTTGCTGGCCCAATGGAAAGAGCGACTGAATGCCCTGCGCTGAGGATGCCACCATGACACTGATCACCCTGAATCGCCCTGTTCGCAGTGACCACAGGCTGGAACGAATTCACATGTTCCCCGGCCGGCACCTTGGGGAACAGGAGCTTGACCGCCAGCAAGCATGGGCAGATGCTCGGTTATCCCAGTTGCTTGTGCACTGCCACCCCGGAATCGCTAATGGTCTTACCCTGGCCGATGAATCGTTGGATAGCCTGACCATTACGCCCGGCCTTGCTGTGGCGGGGAACGGTAAAACCATTCACCTTTACTCTGAACTGAAAACCAGTTGGCAGGCGCTGATCGACCAATATCTGGAGCCTCTGGCAACGGGCGATGCAACCGGGGTGTATTACCTTACCTTGAGCCAGTCACTGCGACATGTAGACAGCCCGCAGGTTGAGCCGTGCCAGCGTTCGGAGTTTGATCCTACCCGTGATGCCCAGCTAATCACCGTGACCACCCTCGCCCTGCGCCGGCTTGCTATCAAGGGCATTTCAGCCCGGGACCAACCACGCTCGCTGATCGAAAACAGGGTAGCAAGTACCGGTGTAACAGCCGCCCTTCTGCACGAACATCCAGACTCGGTTCCACTGGCAGTTGTATGCATCGATCCAGGGGCAAGTGAAGAATCACCAGTGCGCTGGGTGTCGCCCGCCACAGGCCGATACCGAGCAATCCCGAACAGCGGTTACCGCGTACTTCTGGAACAGACCAGCACAGCCATAAACCGTGCAATGGAACGCTTTGCAGCCCGTGAGCTGGCGGAATCGGACGATCAGCATGCATTCCTGAGAGAGAACCTGGCTCTGGATTACCTGCCTTCAGCCGGCCAGTTTCCTGTTAGTTGGTTGCGTAATCCGAACACGGGGGAGGCAAAGCTCGACTGGCTTCCAGCACACTTGGCTGTAGATATGGTACCGGTGCCGGAAGCCCGAATACCGGATTTGATCCTCCGCAACCTTCCTGGTCCGCCCATCAGCCTGCACACACCCCGAGGGGAACGGCTAAGATTATTGCTGGCTTTAAAGGCTGCCGATTACCGGCCCGACTTACTGGACATTCCGCCCACTGACAAACGCCTGGAAGATGATCTGTTCCGCTATCACATGCACGCCCACAAAGCCTGGATGCATTGGAAATCCCAGTTCTATCGGCTGTACTACATTGTGATTTTGCCCAGCCACCAGCCGTCAGGTGACACCAGCGAGGAGGAGGGGGAATTGGAGCCTATCATCCACGACCCCTCCAAGCTCGGCGACCTGGGCTTGCCCAAGCCCGATGGTCCACCAGTAGCACCCAAATTATTTTTCACAGAACTCAGAAACAACGCCAAAGGTAGCCCGGAAGCTCCCGTCTACCCATATGATCAATTCGGACAAGAAGGTCCAGACGGACCTGAGGATTACAAGGCATGGCTTGGCCACGAAGGCGACCGTGAAAACCAGTCCCCTGAGCCCGCGAAGCCGAAAGACGATGGGCTCGTGGTTCGCTATGCCGCCTTGTTGGTGGATATCGAAGAAACGCGCAATCAGATTCGCGACTTAACCAGCCGGGGTGGGCGCCTGCGGGACTTTTTGCTGCTGCAACGACAGCAACTGGATGTTCAGTCTGCCTCCATGTCTGCTTTGGCAAACGGCGTGGCGCCTGGCGACAACGCAACGAAGGGGAAAGGCACCTTGCAGTATAGCTACGCTCTGACCCCTGATACCTACAGCCTCGCCACCACTGCTCAGAACACCCAACGAATCACTCAACAAATAAAAAAGTATCAGCAAAGTGGTGCGTTCAAAAATGCCTCTATGGAGCTACTTGAAAGAAGCGCAGTAAAACAAGCAACGGCCCAAAAAGACAGGTTGCTCCGCAGGAATCCAGATAACACCTCAACCTTTGAAATTATGGCACAGACCCACGGCCAACCATTGGCTCCGCTGGCGGGTGCCATACCTGTGGTGAAACAGGCATTCCCGTCATCTGTCTCCGGGTTCACGGTTATGGAAGATGCCAGCCCGGCTACGGCTCAGTATCAGAAAAATCACGCCAAATTACTGGAACTGAGCACTCTTGCCCATCAGCAGCTGGCAAAGGGGGATGCCAACAGTATCTATAAGCTGCTCAAAGCCGACAAACTCATCGACCCGGGAAAACTGAACCTGAACAAGGACGATGTTAAAGACATCATAAAAGACCAGTACGATGCTCTGCTGGATGCGGGCAAGGCATTAACCGGTTGGATAAAAGGTACGGAATCCCGTTTCAACAATCTGGAGCGACGGCGGGAGGCAAAAATAAGCCAACTCACCCGCATGGAAGCTGAAGCGAAGAAACTTTCAGCCAGCATACGCATTGCCCGCGAACAACTGGACAATCTGTCTCAAACACTGGATGAATGCAAAGGGGATTACAGCGTTGCCCAGCAACTGTTAATGGAGGACTGGGAACGGGTTCAGGCTCGAAACGAGGAGCGTACCCGCATACTGACCACTGGTATACGCGGGCTCTATTATGTTCGTGTTCGCAGCGCCGAGACCTCCCTGCCTCCGGCCGACCCTCTGCAACTCCGCTTCAGACAGGGCAACGACAAGATGCCTGCCTGCAATCCGGAGAACCTGTTGGAGCTACCCGAGACTCTTGCCGGCTTTATGGATACGGTGACGGAAATTCCCCTCGCAGACTGGGGAGCACTGAAGCATTTGATCCCCCAGATACAGCCAGACTGGAAGATGTCTTTTGCTGACCGGTTCCGGAAGGTTCGGTTTGATAGCAAACGGCAAAACACTAAAAGGGGCAATCTGCCTGCCATTCTTGAATCCCGAATGGGATCCTTGCGCATGAGCAATCAGGCTCTGCTCATCAACTGGTCGCAAGGTTTTATACCCGCCAAGTCCAACAGCCTTCGGCAAGAGCAGAAAGAGACCGCAAAAATACTGGCACTGGATGATGTTAGCAACATCCAGTCCGGCGCTCTGCGAAAAGCAGCAGAGACGCTACGCGATGACCTGGAACTGGCACAGCGCTGCCTGTTACAGCACCTGCGAGGGCTTTCCGGTTCCTTACGTCTGACCTGGGGACAGTTGGCAGAAGACGACCGTCTGCCGGCAGCAGATGTAAGCCGCTGGCCGGGCCTTGAGCGTGCAGAGCAAGAAGATTTCAACCGGGTAAGGACCCTCTCCGAGCTGGTCGACTGGTGGTTCCGGCAACTGACCGATGAGCCATCGCCGAACAGTCGACAGGCCATGGAAAACATGATCCGCGCAACGCTGATTGTGGCTTCTTTGGGAGATCCCGAAGACATTATTCGAGGCGCGGTGACCGCACCACCGCGACTTGTTCGTCTCGGTGAACGGCTCAAGGTACGCCTGAACCGGGCTCCCCTGCCCGGCATGGAACTCCAGCTACTGGATGAAAGGCAAAGGGTGACAGCTATATTGACTGTGGAAGATCAGGTTGCGGACAGCACCGAAGTCCGAATCTCCCGGGTCCTGCAGAAAGATATCCATATCAGCACCCGGTCCAAGGTTACCGGCAAGGTGCGGAGGTAACAGGGCATGAGCTTGCACCAGCAACCCGACACCACTCATATCCACAGACTGACAGTGCGTGGGCCCCGGGGTACCCTAAGCAGTTTGCAGTCCCGTTTGCAAGCTGGTAACTGGCCTGCACCATCGGATGGTAGTTGGGTGCTGGTTCGTGAGGTTCATGCTACAGCAAGCACCAATTATCTCGCTGACGAATTAATGGAACGCACTCAGCGACTGATCAACAAGGGTGACCCTTCGGATGTGGTGCGGTTCCCCTGTTTGGCGGCATTGCTTGCAGCTCTGATTGGAGATATATGCAAAGGCTTGGCGCAAGACCGCTGGTACTGGCAGCGCTGGTCCCGATTCTGGCAAATGGCCCCAGGTGACGCAGCTCAGAGACTGATACAAGAACATCCGCAGCAACTAGCCGCAATCTGTCACCAGCTGGCAGTTGAAGGCAACCTTTTGACACTCTGGCAGAAGCTCAGCCCGGCGAACGCCCTGGAAATTTTTTATTCTTTCGCCCATGAACTGAACGTATCCCCTAACCGCTTCAGCAAAATAATCTCGACGGCGACGACTGGCGAATTTGAACTAAAGATATCGTCAGCCGGGGGGAAACGATGGCAATCTGTATTCGCCACCTGGTCCCATACCGACAGTCGAGCCAGACTTGCGGCATTGATACTGGCTTCGGAATATACAAGCCTGGCCTTACAAACCGCCCCGAATGAAACCCTGGATGAAATTCTGCGGCGATGGGTTCCGATTAGCACCAGCACAAAAGCTCCTGTATCTGAACCAAACCACGAAAATCGCGCCTTTCGTCCAGCTGTTGCAACCCCAAACCTGAATACCGACGCGCCGGAGCAATCTATAAACGTCGATCATGAGCACTCAACCCCCAAGCTGAAAAGATCCGCAACCGTTTTTCTGCACCCATCGGAAACACTTGCAAACCCTGCGGGCCGGATCATCGATGGAGAGGCCAAAAACCCATCAGTTAACCATAGCGACATACCAGCCTCAGGTGCTGAACAGAATTCTAGCCAGGGTATCGAGACCAACAGAGTGTTTACCAAGATGGGCGGTGTGCTTTATCTGCTCAATGTACTTAACCGCCCGCCCATACAAGCTCTGATTGAGAAAGCATGGCAAATAGCTCCTAACGGCTGGTACTGGCTCTATCAACTTGGATGCGAGCTTGATCTGGACTCCGGCGACGCACTTTGCGAATTTCTGGCCGAGCGCCTTGATCTCGATACGGTAACTGCTCTGGGGGCATTGCCCCCTCTTCCTTACAGGGAAGAAATCCTGTCACTAGCAGCGCAATGGTTAAGCCCGGAAGACCTATGGGTTCCGTCCTTAATCCGGGCCCCGGCAGAGTTCAGCTATACCCCCGGGCATTTTGATCTGTATCTGGACAACAGTCAGGTACGCCTGGAGCTTCGGCTGGCGGGACTGGACTTCAATCCCGGATGGCTACCCTGGCTGGGGACAGTAGTGACCTTCCATTTTGACGATTTTCCGCACCTGCAGGGAGCAGTAAATTGAGCAACTACACCATTATTGAGCGGGTCAGCAAAGAAATACGCCAACAAATTTTCGTTGCACTGAGCGAGGCCCCAGGTACCCAATTTTCGGTAACCGGTGCTGCCAGCAATATTGTCTTCGCAGCGCCGGGAGAAAATCTCAACAACCAGGTGGTTGTATGCCTTTACCTTTACAACATCAGCCAGCAACAAAGACAGCGCAACCCCATGCCACTGCGCTCCGGAGCAGGCGAGGAAAAGTTCCCACCACTGCCTGTGCAGCTAAGGTATCTGATGCTGCCGGTAGATAACGAAATCAACAACCAGTTGATGGTGGGCCGTATTCTCCAGCACTTTCACGACCACCCGGTGCTGAAATCGGTTGACGGCGAACCACTGGATAGCAGTTTTGGCCGGGAGCAGGATCAGATACGGGTCATACCCGAAGATATTCCAATGGAGCAAATTACGCAGCTTTGGAATGCCTTCAATCAGCCCATGCGACTGGCCTCCTTTCTGCGGGTAGACGGCGTGGCAATCGACTCGCATCGCAGTCCACAGCAGTATGGGCCCGTTCGCGAAACTTACACTGTGCTGGGCCAAAAATAGCCCGGAACAAAGGATGGAGCAATGAGCAACACCCAAGTGATCGTCTCGCAAGCCATCATCAGCGGCCGCATACGTAACCTGATAAGTGGGCAAGCTGTGCCCCAGGGCCTCATGGTTAAGCTTTGGTACCGCCCTGTTCCGGAAGGCGCCGCCAGCCCCGCCGATTACAAACTGTCCAGGCTATATCTCAAATTGACTGCAGATGGGTATTTCTGTTTCTCCGCAAGCGGAGGCTCGGTATTCGGAGGTCGATCCCCTGCGCCTGATATGCAATTCCGGTTGGACATAAACGCCCCTGGATTCCAGCCCCTTAGCCACAGCTTCGAGCTGGGCTCTGAGCAATTGACCAGCATGCGTTCAACCCTTGAACTGGCAGGAGCAGAAGAGGAAGTAACGCGGGTCGCAGGCCCCTTTGAGGATCTGGATGTACAAATCTCACCCTTGCCTCTTCGGCTTGCCGGCCAGGTGCTTAAGGACGGCGACCCGGACACACCCCTGGCCCATGCCAGCGTAACCGTGTCTGCGCCAGAACCAAGGCCGACTGTGACTACCGACGAGCGGGGGTTCTTCATCATCGATAATCTTCCCCTGGCAGGAGAAGTCACAGTGACTCTGAGCGACGGCAACAATGATGTGAACCAAACCCTGGTTCTTGATTACCAGCGACCGGTGAACAGCCACCGTTTCACGTTCCAGTAAACCGGGAACCACCATGACGCAACATGAGCAGTTGGCCGGCTACCAGAATGATCTGGACTACCTCACGGACGTTCTGGAGCTTATCACCCTGCAGATGGAGCAGGCTGTTGCCCACTTTCGAGCAGTAAGGGGTGACCACAACCGTGAAGGTTTTCTTGGCCTGTTTCTTAACGATGAAGACATCAACCGCACGCTGACACAACTCAAAACTGTAGAAAGGCCACCAGCAACTCCGCAAAGCATTCGCCACTTGCGCCAGAACATCATTCTCAAAACCCGAGCCACCGCGCGAAAGCTGCCTCCCCAGGCACTTGCCGAATCTCTTGGCCTTGGGCAGCAGGAATCAGACCTGGTCCTTTACCTGCTGGCCGGCGAGACCGACCCTCGTTTCAATCGTGTATGGGCATTCCTGCAGGACGATGTTCAGCGACGTTATTTAACACCCGGGCTAGTAGCACACCTGTCTGATCTCCCCCAATCCAGCCACACGGCAGTGAATATTCGAGCCATGCTGTCTGCTGAAGCGCCACTGCTCGAACACAAAGTCATTTCCATGGGGGAGCCAAACCGGCCACTCCTTGAACGCCCCCTTAAACTGGATGACCGCATTGTCGACTTTTTATTGGGCCGCGATACTGTCGACCGGGAGTTGTCGGGATTAGTAGAGGTTTTACCCTATCCCCAGCCCCGTGTTCGCCCGCCACTGCCTGAGGCTCTGCACTCGGTGACCCGTCACCTTAAAAGCAGTCAGCCCATGCCACCTTTACACTTAACCGGCGAGCCGGGCCAGGATCATGAGCTTTGGCTGGCACGCAAACGCGGTCAGAACTTACTGCGGTTGCGAACAGCGGAATTGGCAAGAAACCCGGACTGGCGCGAAAAGCTCATTTACCTTCGGCGCGAGCAACTGCTACGGGGTAGTCTTTTAAGCGTGCCAACGGCTGAACAGCTTTCTGGCGAACAGCAGTCGAGCCTGTTGCAAACCATTTCCGATAACCTTGTGCTGCAAACGGAAAATCCCGGTGCGTTTCCGGCAATTTCATCAGCAGTAGAAATAGCCCTTCCTTCAGCTACCCCCGGCATTCGCGAGCTGGCTTGGCAACAGCACCTTCCCGATTACTGGGTGGCACACCAGTATGACGGGATGATTCGAGATCTTGCCCTGACATACCGGCTGACACCTGCCCGTATTGCAGATGTTAGCCAACGGTTAGGCAATTCCCTCAGACTCGACCCCACTATGGGTGCCTTGGATCTCAAAGCAATGTGCAAAGCTGCAGCTGCAGAAACCATGTCCAGTGGTGCCCAGCGCATGAAGTGCGGGCAGACCTGGGAACAACTGGTACTGCCTTCTGCAAGCAAGAAACTACTTGAAGAATTGATTCTCCGGGCAAGCTATCAGCAGCAGGTATTGCAGAATTGGGGTATGGAGCAACTATTTGATCAGCAGCCCGGGTTAAGCGCTCTGTTTGTAGGTCCCTCAGGGACAGGGAAAACTCTTGCGGCGGGCGTGATTGCCCGATCGCTGGGGCTTGAGCTTTTCCGTATCGACCTGGCCACGGTAGTCAGCAAATACATCGGCGAAACCGAAAAAAACCTTCAGAGAATTTTTGACAATGCTACCCGAGCCGATGTGGTGCTCTTCTTTGATGAGGCGGATGCCTTGTTCGGCAAACGCTCCGAAGTGAAAGACGCCCACGATCGCTATGCCAATATCGAAACCAGCTATTTGCTGCAAAAAATCGAGGCCCATACCGGAGTGTGCATACTCGCCTCAAACCTGGCGCAGAACATTGATGAAGCATTCATGCGACGCATACAGGTAGTGGTGGATTTCCCCCTACCCGGGCCGAAGGAGCGGGAGACAATATGGCGGCAACTGCTCACAACCTCAGCCCCAACAAGAGAGGATCTGGATCTGCCTTTTCTGGGTCATCAGTTCGAGCTTACCGGAGCCAACATCAAAAGCATTCTGTTGCTGGCCGGCTGTTATGCAGCTGGAGAACAGCAGCCTATAGGTATGGACCACCTGGTTCAGGCCATTGCAAGGGAATACAGCAAACTGGGCAAGCCCCTGACCAAGACCCTGTTCGGCCCTTACTACAGTCGATTAAGGCAATGAGACCAAACCATGAGCCAGCCTCCTACTACAGTCAACACTCAGGTGCAGCGCCCTACCCCAGGCACTCATACTCAAACGGTGCCTGCGGCCCAGCAACCACAGAGTGCAGAGCAAGGTGCCAGCAATGCCGCAGTTACTGGCCTGATGGAAGATGGCAGTTTTATGGTTGGGCTGGGGCGCGGCATCCGCATCAGTGCCGACACCATTGAGGGCGAGAACCAGCTAAGTGCTGATCTAACCACCCTGAACTTGGGTATTCCGGGATTGCACCTACAAGCATTCAGGTACAACAGCCGCCGTAACAGTGGGCAGCTGGAGGCCAAACTTTCAGTTCCTTTCATGGAATCCGGCAGAGCAACACTGGCACTCGACAACAGCGGCCTCGCAAGCCTCAGAGGTGAAATCACCGCCGCTGCCCAGTTACCTGCGCTGAACAACCCCACACTGACACTATCCCTGGATGAAAACCGTGAATTGTCTGCCGCTGTGGACATTTCGGGAGCAAGTCTGGTTCCGGCGCGCATGAGAAATCTCTCTGTCACTGGCAGCGGCCGGATTGAACTGACCCAAGGAAAGCTCAACGGCAATCTTAACTTTGATCTGGAATATGAAGGCTTGGGCTCCGGCCAGGTCAATATGCGTTTTACCGAAAGCGGTCGTTTGGCCGGTGGCGGCCATGCACTAGTCACCCAGCCACTGCTAGCCGGTATTCGGGCAGAGCTTGGTATTGATGAAGCAGGTGATCTGGCCGGCAGCGTATCGCTGCCGGCATCGCGGCTGGAGCCCCCCATACCTGGCCTTTCTATTGCAGAGGGCACCGTTACTTTGGCCTACCGAAACCAGCAGCTTTCCGGCGACATCGCGGGGGTAAACCTCCGTTACCGTGAATTGGGTGATGCCACCCTGAACGGAAGGTTCAACGGCGATCATGCGGAGGGTAGTGGCGAATTTAATGTGGCTATTCCCGGCCTTTCTCAAGCTACTGGTAGCATCGGGTTCAACAACCAGGGCAGATTTCATGGTGGGTTTCAGCTTGCTGCAAATGATTTTCCCGAGGGCCTGCCCATTGAGTCCAGCGAAATTGCCGGAAGCCTCAATGAATCCGGGGAATTAAGCTTCAGTGGCAAGGCTGTTATTACCCTGGCAAGCGTAGGCCGGGGCGAATTTTCTGCCGCCTATGAAAACGGAAGCACACGAATCTCTGCGAACGTAGAACTTACCGACCTGCCCGGGCTGGAATCCGCTACTGTTCTGATCTCTCTCAGTAATGGCCAACTGGAAGGCGAAGCTGACATAGAGGTAGACAGCGAAGCACTACCTGGTATAGGCACGCGCCTGCATATCACTTACCGGGAAGGCCTTTGGTCTGCGGAACAGCAGGTCGATTTCAGCGTGGACAATAACCGGTTGCATGGAACCGTAACTCTCGGGGTTGCTCAGGATGAAGATGGAAGCCTCAATGTGCACGGTGGAGGCGACGTAACTGCAAAGATTGCCCCAAACCTTGAAGGTACCCTGGCCCTTACCATAAACCCGGAAGGAACCATCGATACCCGTGGTGAGATTCGCGTACCGGATCCCGTTGAACTATTTCCTGAAAAGCGGCTGGAAAAAGAGCTGTTCAGTCACAGCCAGAATATTCCCCTGTGGGCGATACTGGTTGCAGTTATCCGTATACGCGCAGGAATGAGAGCCGGCATAGGCCCTGGTGAGCTGCGCAACATAGTCGTTGCGGGTGAATACACTATCGGCGAAGAAGAGCTTCCATCCTTCTCGGTAACCGGCGAGCTTTATATCCCGGCATTTGCGGAAGCCTACTTGGGAATTGGTGCAGGCCTGGGGCTGGATGTCGTCCTGGGCTCCCTCACTGGTGGGATCGAGGGCATGGCCACTGCTGGTATTTATGGAGCCATTTCCGTAGTTCCAGAGTTGGCCTATGAGAATGGTGATTACATGATTAACGGCACCGCCACCCTCGCCGGTGCCGCTAAATTCAAACTGGGTCTCAATGCCTGGGCGGAAATCGAGGCCCTGTGGGTTACTGTATGGGAGAACGAATGGGAGCTGGCGGAATGGGTCTGGGATTTAGGGCCAACCCTGGCCTTGCAAGCCAGGCTCAGTTACAACTTCTCTAACCCCGAACCCCCGAGCCTGGAAGTGGAAACCGGCGATATACCAAATGCCGATCAATTGATTCAGGATGCCATGCCCAAGGATGGCCCGCCCTCCTCTGGCGCTCGGGACGCCATGAGAAATCGCGCAGAATGGAGTGGTCCTGCCCGGCAGCCAGGCAGCGATAGTGAGCTACCTGACCAGCTTGCAAACCAGGCCGAGGGCTCACCCAGACTCCCCGGCCGCCCCTCCGCGCGCGGTGGTGGCCGACCTAGTGAGGACCAACGCCGGGAGCAGCAAGCCCAGACTCAGCGCGAGTTACAGGGACAGACCGAGCAGGCTAACCCGGAAAGTGAGCAGACAGCCAGCAGCGAGAACTCAGTTGCGGAGACAGAGACACCTCCCCAACAGCGAACCCGGCATCCCGCCTCGCCGAACCTTGCCAGCCTGGATGAGCCCCCAGTGCCTATGCCAAGAACAACCGCGCAGCAGCACGAGGATCTGCAGGCGGCCAGTAAAGTATTGAAGCTAGCGTTCCGGCAGGCGGAGGATTCAGAAGATCTTAAAACCCGCTACTTTGCAAAAGTTCGCCAACGTTACCAGCTAAACCGGATCCGCTTTGTTGAAAAAGGTGATAACACGGCTGTGGAGCTGGCAATCAACCCCGAGTTGGATGTTCTGGAAACAATTGAGGCAACCGGGCTGGGCCTGGGAGGCAAGCAAACCCGGATAAGGTACGGAACAGAGTCGGTGATGGGGCACACCGTGGGCGTACTAATGGAAGCTGAGCTGGGACCGGACCACCCTTCCGGCAGTGATGCCAATGGTATCCACTCGCTTATGAACAAACTTACCACAACCCCCACGAATCTGGCTGGCGATCGACGCTACATACGCGGACATCTCCTGAATGGGCAGCTCGGAGGCGAAGGCTCAGACATGAACCTGTTTCCGATCACCCACCAGGCCAATATGGCGCACCGTGATCAGATTGAAAACAAAGTAAAAGACTGGGTCAATATAAAGCGCTACTGGGTAAATTACCGAGTGAGCCTGGAAACTCTTGGCGATCCTGTTCTTAGCCACCCGCAAGAGAACAAAACACTCAATTTTATCAACTGCCACATGATCTGCGAAGCAGCAATTATTACCCTGGACAACAAACAGGTTAATAAGGTCGAAACCACGATAATTTCCAGGTACACACTGCCGGCTGAAAGCGACCGGGAAAATCCGAACTCCATGGCCAATGTCGAAGCAAATACGGATTATTTCGAGGCATCTCCTTCAGACAGAAATGTTGCCGACCGCAGGAATGTAATCCAGGCAAGACAAATTGACGGTGACGCTACTATTAATGAACAAACCGGCAGCCGCACCTATAGGCGCAATGCGCTAATCAGCTCGGCTATTGCCGGTGCCCGTGCACGGGGCTCCAGTAAGGATAAGGTCAAGGAGGCTGCGATGGTGAGTGGCATTGGAGATGAAAGAGCAAGAGTTTTATTAAAGATCTATTGGGAGCCCGGCCCTGATGTTCTCACCGGGCTTACCACAGCGGAAAAAAGTGCACTCACCACCATAGACAGACTTGCTGGAAATATTATTGAAAGAATTAAAGCCCTGGGCAACGAATCCTGATAAGCCTGCCTACCCGGCAAACAGTTTACGTACTGCCAGGACATGCTATATTCAAAGATGCAATGCTGCGGTGCGCGACGACTGGAGGGCAGCAACACGCTGATCCCGTTCCCTTAGTCGGTCGGTGAAGAGGCAAACCAAGCGATCCCGGGCAGAAGGTTACGCAAACTCAGGGTCTATTCGGGCGTCATGCGCTAATCAGTCACTAAGACTGGGCAATTGACTCTCTCGGAAAAGCTCTATAGAGAATGCTGGCTCGAAGCTCACATGGGTTCTGCGCCTCACAGGTAAATTCATCGGCTGACAACGGTTAACACTGTCGACGACTCAAGCGGTTGGCCGGTGGATGATCCACCGGCCTGCTATCGTCCCCTCTCAGGCTTACCTGCCAATGCCACAGTCAGCCCCTTGCGTTTGGCCTCAAACATAGCTGCGTCGCTGGCTTCCATCAGGGATTTTTGGGTTTGTCCATGCTCTGGGTACAGGGCTATTCCGATACTTACACCAACGCTGATGATGTGTCCGTGCACATCCAGAGGCTCAGTGATGGCTTTAGCAATACGCTCAGCCACTGCGCAATACTCGCTCTCTTGTTCCAGGCCAACAACAATCCCGAAGAACTCATCGCCACCGATGCGTGCAATGGTATCCATAGAGCGCACGATGCTCGATATTTTCTGGGCAATCACCTGAAGAACTATGTCGCCCACTGCATGACCATAACGATCATTGATCGGTTTGAACCTGTCCAGATCAAGGTACATGCAGGCAAACGTCGTTCCTTGGCGAATGGAGGTATTCAAAGCAACCTTAAATCGGTCGCTCAGGAGAAGCCGGTTAGGCAATTTGGTAAGTGAATCATTGCCTGCATAAAACCGTAGCGTTTCGTCTTTTATGCTGCGTTCGGACAAGTCGCTCAAAATTAGTGTAAAATGAGCGGCTGCATTTTCCGTTTTATTCACTTTCGTTATCGCAGTCCACGTAGCCTGAATGCCACCTTCTGCGTCCCGCAGCCATAACTCTCCGCGCCAGTTTCCATCCGCTTCCAATGCTGGCCAGATAGTCGACGCAAACAAACCTTCGGAACGGCTATCCAGGGAAATCTCATCAAGACGCCGGCCAACCCAAGCGGCCCTGTTATTCCGAATAATGCGCAAGAATGATTCGTTTACATCTTTAATCACGCCATTGCATCGGCAATAACAATTGCCTCGCCACTGAATCGATAGACCGTAGACCATCGCCTTAACTGATTCTCCCGCTCTATTTGCTCAGTAACGTCGTTGAATGAAACAACCACCTTGGCCCGCCCAGGCTCTTCACAACCTTCAGAGTGGACTGATCGGGAATTGATGGAAATCCAGCGGTATGAGTTCCATTGGGAATTATGAACACCCATCAACACTTTGCTGCATGCCTCTCCCGAACGCAGAGTAATCGACGCAGGATGCGCCTCTGGAGGGAATGGAGTCCCGTCGGGGTGAATTGATTGCCAGTGCGGATCTCTAGGCGCCCTGCCCGCTAGCTCATCTGTGCTCATGCCAAGGATGTCGGCTGCCCGTGGGTTGTGCGCGATGATTCGGCCTGCTTCGTCATGGACAACAACCCCTTCTTCCAGGCTATCCATAGCAACTCGATATAGGGCCTCACTCTTGGCCAGTTCGTGCTCAAGACTGACCTGCTCTGTGACGTCTCTGGATATCGTCTGAAGCTCCAGAACTTCACCTTTGTCATTCTCGATTGGCTGGGTAAGCGTTTCGAACCAGATGTACTTTCCCGAAGCGTGGCGGATGCGATAACGGATCCGGATATTTCCTTCCCCGGTTACCGCGGGCTGATGGGTTTTACTTCGGATAAGTTTCTTGTCGTCCGGGTGGAACAGGTCATAAGGGTTTGTTCCGACAAGCTCCTCTGGGTCGTAGCCGAGAATCCTTTTTACGGATGGGCTGACCTATACATAAAGCCCATCCAATGAATGGAGCGCCACGAAATCACTCATGTTCTGAGCTACACGCTCGTAGACACTGTCGGTTAGGGGCATTGGTAAGTGCGGCCGAAGTTGTTGACTCAACGTTTCAATCTTTCGTGGGAATTTACCCTACTACAGGAGGGAATACTAATGACTGACGTTAGCCGCTCATGTTGCCATTTGTTCCTGGTGTCTCCAAGGTGCACTTGTTCATGACTTTTTCTTGCGAATGGGTGGGGCTATACTAAATTAATAGTAAGTACATTCACTTGTTGGTCAGGCCGTGCTGCCACTCCACGGAACGTTCAGAGGCCTGAATTTATGACAATTAAAAAACTGCTGCCAATCACCTTTGCATTCATTGCAATCGGCACTGCCCTTGCTTCAACACCGGCATACTCGGCCACACTTGATGCCAGAACCACCCCTCCTGACCGTGGAATGCTTCAACTCGGTGCATTGTTCGTTTTTGATTCGGACACAACCTTTTCTGCTAGCGGCTCCAACTTGGGGCTTGGCACGACGATCGACTTTGAGGAAGACCTGGATGGCGACTCCGCAATAACCACCCCAACCCTGGAGTTTTATTACCGGTTCACAGACCACCACAGAATCGAGTTGGGAGCGTTCCAGTTGGAGCGCAAAGGCAGCCAGGTATTGAACAGAAGCTTCACGTTCAAGGATCGAACATTTTCGACGAGCAACCAGGTGGACAGTCGAATTCAAAACAACATTTACAAGCTGGCGTATGGATATAGTTTCTACCACTTGGACAAAGTTGAGCTGGCAATATCTGCAGGGCTCACCGTGTTGGACTATGAGGTCGAACTGGTATCCGCTGTCGGGGGAATCACAGAAGCTGCATCGACGACGGCCCCCATGCCCGTCTTCGGTTTAGAATGGACTATTCGGTTACACCACGCCTGACCGCCAGATTCCGTACTGACAGTTTCTACTTCGACTTTGAAGACAAGGTTCGTGGTTCACTACTCGATATCCAGGTAGGCTTGGAATATCGCGCACTTGATAGCTTTGCTCTGGGTGCCTCGCTATCGCGTCTGGCGATTGCTGTCGATGTGAATGATGCAAAGTTCAAAGGTCGTGTAGATGATCTTTATCGCGGCGCCCGACTATATGGCGCATTCTTCTTTTAAATACTGAGAGAACAACAATGTACAAGCGTCGTGCACTATTCAAGGCCCTGCTCGTCTGCGGCGCCGGCACACTTTCACTCACAGGTTGTGCGGTGGGTGGCTCGCCCAAGCTTGGCGTTGATGATCCCTGTGCGAGCCTGAAGGCTATAACGGCTGACTACGAGAACGGATTCGAAAAAATCAAAGGATCCGGATCTAACTACCCTTCTTTCAGGCTTTATACGGCCAAGGTTGAACTCGTTAAGGGACATTGCGAAATTTGGGAATGGGCCGGGGGTGAACTAGCCTATGCCTGTTCGGCAACCACACCGCAAAGTGAAGTAGCCGCACAGCGCTATTCCGTAACGAAAGACTTCGTTCAGTCATGCGTGGGTAGCAGTTGGCAGCAAAAAGAAATAGAGCGGGAGCAAGACGGAAACCGCTTGGGGCCGGCAACAATCTTTACCTCACCTTCGGTACCCGGGCTTGTTATATCAGTCCAGAACAATGTGCCGCCCAAAGCCCTCCGACAGCTTCAGAGCAATGTTCTTTACATCGGAAGTAAAGGGAAGAACCCACTATAGGGTTCTTTCAAGTTACTGCGAAGCCGCCTCTGTTAACGCGCGGCATTGCTGTACTACCTGAGGATACTAACTAGCTTCAGCCGGCCATGGGCTTTGGCGTGATTTCCACATAAATCGTCATGATTTTATTTTCAACAAGATCATCTATGTGGCTCATGAGTGCTGATAGCTCCACATCAACGGCCGCTTCTTCCGATTGACCAAACTTGCAATCGAAACCCCAGTATTTCACGCCTTCTGGCAGGGGCTTTTTGCGTTCATTTTTCAAAAACTTTTTGATGTCGTGCTTTATCGAATCGACGAGGCGCGGCACTTTGATTTTAGGGTGGTCTAACTTAAAGGTCTTTTTCATTGGAGTCCTGCTGAAATTGGCAGCTGTTGTAGGTGCTGGCGAAGTTTAATGGCGCGCAGTGTAAAGGCTGCAGAGAGATTCTACCACTACTTGCAAAGCCTCAGGGGTACGAGAGCTCCAGAGCCCGAACATCCGGCTCGCTTCCCCTATTCGGGTTGGTTTCCAGAAGCAGCGAAAACGCGGAAGCCGCAGATGTGTTAGGGTGCCTCCCCTGATATGCAGTTTACCAAGTGTTTTTCTATTGCTTGGGACATTCGAGCGCTTCCTTCCGGCGTTTTCTCGAAAATTTGGCATTCAGACTGGCGGCCTATCCGTCTCCGGCCTTCTGTTTCTCTCCACAGTTGCTGCTCTCATCACTTTACACCATCGGTTAACCCGAATCTGGTACGACGTACTGCTGCCCTCCCCCTGGCTTGACCGTGTTCGGTCAAAGCTTCGAGCTTTTTCATTTAACAATTCTATTCGGAGATGTGCATGAAATTATTGAACAAATTTGCTACTGCTGTCGCAGCCAGCGCCTTGATACTTGGCGCTACCGTTGCTCAGGCAGACTCGAAAGAGCCTATTGTGATTGCCACCCATAACTGGACCAGCCAAATCACCATGGCTTACGTTATTGGCGGTATCTTTGAAAGCATTGGCAATAACGTTTCTTACGTGCCGGCAGATAGCCAAGCGGTTTATGAGTCAGTTCGTACAGGCGACGTCACTATTGCTCATGAGATTTGGCAGTCGACTTTTGGCAAGTCGTTCAACAACGCGCTAGACGCTGGTGGCATCATTGATGTGGGAACCCACGCTTCCGCTACTCAAGAAGAGTGGTGGTACCCCGCCTATGTAGGCGAGCTATGCCCTGGCTTGCCTTCGTGGGAAGCACTCAACGAATGTTCTGATCTGTTTACAACAGCCGGCAGTGGCGGCAAAGGGCGTTATCTCGACGGCCCTCTGGACTGGCACGGACAGGAAACCCTGGATCGTATCGAAGCACTTGGCATGAACTTTACCGCTAAGTTTGCCGGGTCTTCAGGTGCACTTTGGGCAGAGCTGGAATCGGCCGCTAAAGACAACCGTGCTGTTGTGGTATTCAACTGGTCACCTAATTTCACCGATGCCGGTGATGGTGGCAGCTTCGTTGAATTCCCTGCTTATAGTGATGGCTGTAAGAAGTCAGATGGCGGCGATGGCAAGTGTGGCTCCCCACCCGCAGGTTGGTTGAAGAAAGCCGCTTACTATCAAATGCCAGCAAAATGGCCAACGGCGTACAAAATCTTCAACAACATTTCCTTCACTAAAACCGATATTGGAAACATGGCTGCATTGGTTGACATCGATGGCTTGAGCCACGAAGAAGCCGCCATTAAATGGCTGGCAGATAACGAAGCAACCTGGAAAAGCTGGTTATAAGTTAAGCCCTGGGACCTGGGTGCGCTGCATTCAGGTCCAGCTTTCTGGTGTTCTATTCAACGCCAGAACAGAAACCTTGCCGCTGTTTATTAGCGCCTCTTTTTTATCGGGATTCAATTATGTCGACACCCATTCAGCCGGTGATCAAGTGTGAGTCTGTCTATAAAATTTTCGGCGAAAACGCTGCAAAAATATTGAAGCAGTCGGGCGGAAAAGTAGACACAAAATCGTTGCTTGAAGCAGGGTGTGTCATTGGCGTTAACAATGCGTCTTTTGAAGTGCACAAAGGCGAAATGCTCGTTGTCATGGGCCTGTCAGGTTCAGGGAAATCCACCCTTTTGCGCTGTATTTCACGCTTGATCGCCACCACTGCGGGCAATATCTATATTGACGGCGAAGACCTGCTTGCCATGAATGCAAAAGAACTCATAAGCATTCGTCGTAACAAAATGGGCATGGTATTCCAGAGTTTTGCGCTCCTGCCCCACAAAACAGTTCTGGAAAACATTGCCTTGCCGTTGCAAGCAAAAGGCATGAACACCGGCGACAGCATGAGCCGGGCGATGGATATGGTAAACCTGGTAGAACTCACGGGTTGCGAGAACGATTTCCCGCGCCAGCTCTCTGGTGGTCAACAACAACGCGTGGGCATTGCTCGCTCGCTGGCCGTGGAACCAGACATCTGGTTTCTCGATGAGCCATTTTCAGCTCTGGACCCTTTGATTCGCAGAGAAATGCAAGATGAGTTCTTACGCTTACAACGTAAATTGAATAAAACCATCCTGTTCGTTACCCACGACTTTGACGAAGCATTACGACTTGCCGACCGCATTGCGATCATGAAAGACGGCGTTATCGAACAGCTTGATACCCCAGCTAACATCGTTCTCAACCCAGCAACGGAATACGTCGCAAAATTCACCCGTGGGGTGCCGCGAGAACGCGTGCTTTCGTGCCAGGCCATCATGGGAAAATATGATGCCACTGAGGAGATGAGCGACATCGTTGTCTCTAAAGACGCCATTATAGAAACCATCGCAAAATCCGTGCTAACCGAACAAAAGCCTGTAGCTGTTACTGATGCGGGGGGCGAGATTGTTGGCGTTTTAAACCGCAACACCATAATAAGCGTCTTGTTTGATGAAGCGAACAGCGTGCCGGTTAACAACTAAGTCGTGAGCCTAGCCTGATGCGATATTTTACTGAACATAAATGGACCCAGTTTGTCGCCCTGTTGGCGGTATTCTTTGCTCTTGTAATGGCCATCGATCCCGCCACAGGTGGCAACCTTTGGCGCCTGCAAGAAACCATGTTCTGGCGACTGCCTGACATTGTTAACGATGGCCTTAAGTACCTCATCAATGACTGGTGGATTGTAGAGATTTACGATGCTGAGTTAGACCTCACTGAAGAGTCCACCATGATGAAGGAGTTTACCCGCACCCTATCCGGGGCGATTCTCTTCAGTATCAATCTGATTCGTGAGCTTCTACTCGGTGGCGTTAAGACTGTTGTGGCCTTTACCAGCTGGGACTTCATTAGCGAAAACAAGTGGGCTCGAATCCCTGCACTGCCCTGGCCTGCTGTAGCGGCTGGCGCATTTTTAGCGGGGTACTATCTGGGCGGCCGCAGCCTCTCGGTTTTGGCTGGCGCCAGTACCATCTACATTGCTGTATTTGGTCAGTGGACACCCGCCATGCAGACCCTGTCCTTTGTTTTAGTGGCTGTGCCCTTATCCGTTGTTTTGGGATTAGCTTTAGGGATCGCCGCTTTCAAGAACAAAACCTTCGAATCCATCCTGGCGCCACTGCTGAATGTGGCTCAGTCCATACCTCACTTCGCTTACTTGATACCCGTGGTGGTGTTCTTCGGCATTGGTGACCATGCAGGTGCTATTTCAACGGTCATTTTTGCCACCCCGCCAATGATCCGCCTGACTATTCTAGGTCTAAAAAAAGTCTCTCCAGAAGTGCTGGAAGCTGGTTTGATGAGCGGTTGCAGCCCTCGCCAACTCATGTTCAGAGTGCTGATTCCTACAGCGCGCCATGACATTCTGATGGGTGTTAACCAGGTCATCATGCAGTGTTTGGCAATGGTGGTCATTGCATCGTTTATTGGCGCAAAGGGGTTGGGCTACGACCTGCTTGTGTCCTTGAACATGCTCAACATAGGCAGGGCCCTGGAACTTGGTGTGTCTATCGTTTTGATCGCTGTGGTTTTGGATAAGTTATCCCTGGCTTGGGCTAACAAACAAATCGATTACTTTGCCGACCAGCCATTCCATGTGCGTCACAAGTATTCGTTGGCCTTCCTTGGGATTCTGATCGCTACTTCTGTTATTGCCTATGCTGTGTCGATGGTTTTCCCGGACAAGGGCAACTACTTCTACTTCATTCATGAATCACAAGGTTTCACCACCGAAGCGTTCTGGGACGGAATTGTAGACTGGATTATCACCAACACTTACGGCAGCGTTCAGAGCTTTAACTTCTTTATGATCACCTCAATTTTGATGCCGATGAAAGGGGCTTACCTGGCGATGCCGGTGGCTGCTACCTTGTTCCTGGTTGCAGGTGCGGGCTACATTGTTGGTGGCCTTCGTTCCGCTATTGTTGTGACAGCTTTCATTGCGTTTATTGCCTTAACACCCTGGTGGGACCGTGCGCTCATTACAGCCTACATGACCACCTTTGCAGTCATCATTTCTGTCATTATCGGGTGCAGTGTCGGCATTCTGTGTTCACGCAGCCCTCGGGCAACAAAAGCTATATTGCTGGTTTGTGATACCTTCCAAACGTTCCCGTCGTTCGTTTACCTGATTCCAGTCATCATGCTGTTTGGCGTGAGCGATCTATCAGTGCTTATTGCGGTAATTGTATACGCAACGATCCCCGCCACACGCTATACCGTAGAAGGATTGAGCAAGGTGCCTCAATCTTTGCAAGAGGCAGGATCTATGTCTGGGGTTAACCGCACCCAGCGCCTATTACAAATTGAACTGCCTTTGGCGTTCCCTCATATCATGCTGGGCATCAACCAGACCGTTATCTTCGCTTTGTTTATGGTGATCATCGGTGCCTTCATTGGTACCGACGATTTGGGCCAGCTCATCATGCAAGCTTTGTCACAAGCTAACGGGATGGGCCAAGCTATTGTTCTCGGCTTATGTGTTGCCTTTATAGGCTTAGCCGTAGACCACTTGATTCTTACCTGGGCAAAGCAGCGTAAGAACTCTCTGGGGATCGCTTAGGCGCGCGCAGCCAATGCAACCACTACTCGTAGACATCAATCAGGGTTAGCTGCTCGAAATCCGGAGTCACACCCAGCCCCGGGCGATCACTGAGAGTCATTACGCCGGAAGAAACCTCAGGTGCGCCTGTGGCAAGCTGAACTGTATTGTAATTGTGTAGATCGGTTGTGGTAAGCAAGGCTTTGGCCGGAGTGCTGGCCGCCAGATGCGCATAGGCAGCCGTTGCTATACCACTGCCCCAGGCATCTTCTATGGTCATGGCTATGCCGGCATCGACGCACACATCCCGAATGATTCGTGAAGGCGTAAGGCCACCTACCCTGCTGACCTTCAGCGCCATGGCGTCCATGGCATCATCGCGCAAGGCCCGCTGCACATCGGCCAGGGAGTTCAGGCTTTCATCCAGTTTCACGGGGTGGCGGATTCTGCGGCGTACCGACAGGCACTCCTCATAGCTGTAACAGGGCTGCTCAAGATAGATCTCCAGGTCTTCAAGGGCCCGTGAAAATCGCACGGCCTCGTCCTGCCGCCAGGCCCGATTGACATCACACATCCAGATCTCGTCAGCCTGTTTCACTTTGCTCAGAGTGCGGATGAGATCAATATCTTCTTCAACGCTGTGGCCCAACTTGATCTGGATGCGGCGAAACCCCTCTGAACGAAACTGGCGCAACGATTCTTCCATCTCATCCGGCTCCGCCAAGGGAACATTCCGGTGCAGCGGCATGGATGGCGTAAGCAGCCCACCCAGCAAGGTGTAAACCGGGAGCCCGGCCTGCTTGCCCAGCAAGTCCCAGCAGGCAATATCAATGGCCGCTTTGGCCACTGCGTGCCCGGTCAACGCTTGATCCATTCGTTGGTTGATTCGCGTGGTTTGGGTGGGATCTTCGCCCATCACACTGGGCGCCAGCAGGGACAAGCACGAGGGAATCCCTTCAGAAAAAGCCGCCATATAATTCGGCCCGCAGGGGCAGACTTCGCCATATCCAGACACCCCGGTGTCTGTGGTCAGTACCACCACCGTGCTGGTAAATACCGTATGCGACCGCCCCCCGGCAAACGCATACGCTTTGCCCGTGTAGGGTAAATCTGCGGTGTACACCGCGATGTTCTCGATACGCATGATACGCTCCCTGTCACGGCGAGTTAGGCATGCATTCAGCATAGTCGCCTCAGGCTTATGACGCTGGCTTTTCTGAAAAACCGGGATTCATATTCGTGCTTTCGAGACACTGCCGCATATAGACCTCTTCTATATGCGGCAGTACGGAGCAAGCCTCTTAGTTGGATAGCGCCTTCCGCCTCCAAAGATAAAACAATACCGGAATCACCAACAACGCCAAAATAACCGCACTGATCATCCCCCCTACCATGGGCGTTGCGATACGCGCCATCACCTCAGAACCTGTTCCGGTGCCAACCATAATCGGAACCAGGCCACCGATGATCGCGGCCGCAGTCATCATCACCGGGCGCACTCGCATACCAGCCCCGTGAAGTACGGCATGGCGCAGTGTTTCTCGTCTCGGCGTCAGACCTTTCTTTTCGCAAGTTTCTAGCATCGCCTGATAGGACTGGTTGAGGTACACCAGCATGATGACGCCGATCTCTACCGCGACACCCGCCAGCGCAATGAAGCCAACACCCACCGCAACCGAGAAGTTATAGCCCAACAGATACATCAGCCAAACAGCCCCGATCATTGCGAACGGAAGCGTGCCCATGATGATGCCCACTTCTGTAAAGTTTCTGAAGTTAAGAAACAGCAGGATGATGATAATCGCCAGTGTTAAGGGAACCACGTAGGTCAGCTTTTCTTTCGCGCGGAGCATGTATTCGTATTGGCCCGACCAGGCGATGGAGTAACCCGCTGGCAGGTCCAGTTCTGCCTGCACGGTCGCCATTGCCTGCTTAACGTAGGTACCCACGTCTACACCCTCTATATCCACAAAGGACCAACCGTTAAGGCGAGCGTTCTCACTTTTGATCGCCGGCGGCCCATCTTCTATTCGGATATCGGCGACGTCCGCCAGTGCAATCCTCTGGCCGGAGGCCGTCACTATGGGCAGCTGTTCCAGTTTCTCGGGCGAATCCCGGTAGTCTTCCGGATAGCGAAGGTTAATGGGGTAACGCTCAAGGCCCTCTATGGTTCTGGAGACATTGATCCCGCCAATCGCAGAGGCAACCACTTGCTGTACGTCCGCGATATTCAAGCCATAGCGCGCAGCGCGCTCACGATTGATATCCACCTTGATATATCGACCTCCCGCTACTCGCTCGGAGTAAACCGAAGCCGTGCCAGGCACGTCTGCCAGAATTTCCTCCAGGCGTTTTCCGACATCCTGAATGGTCGCAAGATCCGGGCCGGCGATTTTGATGCCTACGGGGGTTTTAATACCCGTTGCCAACATGTCGATGCGGGTGATGATTGGCATAACCCAGGCATTGGTGACACCAGGAAAGCGAATCAGTGTGTTGAGTTCCTGCTTGAGCTTGTCTGTGGTCATACCCTCGCGCCACTGATCTCGAGGCTTGAGCTGGATAAAAGTCTCAATCATGGTCAAAGGTGCCGGGTCGGTTGCCGTATCCGCGCGCCCTACTTTGCCGAACACAGTTTCCACTTCCGGTACCGTCGCAATCAGTTTGTCCGTTTGCTGAAGCAACTGACGGGCTTTGCCGATCGAAATTCCCGGATACGTTGTGGGCATGTACATCAAATCCCCTTCGTCCAGCGGGGGAATGAACTCGCTACCGATTTTTGTTGCTGGCCATAGGCCTACAGCCAACACCAGCACTACACCGAGCACGGTCAACATGGGAAACCTGAGCACCAGTTTCAACACCGGCATATAGCCCCCGACCAGCAGGCGGTTTACGGGGTTCTTATGCTCGGGTAACACCTTACCCCGGATAAAATACCCCATCAGAACCGGAACCAGCGTCACCGCAAGCGCGGCACTGGCTGCCATAGCGTAGGTTTTGGTGAACGCCAGGGGCGCAAACATTCGCCCTTCCTGCGCCTCAAGCGCAAACACAGGCACAAAACTGACGGTAATGATCAGCAGCGAGAAAAACAGCGCCGGGCCGACTTCAGAGGCAGACTTGGCGACAATCTCCCATCGATTCTCCGGCGTGAGCGTCGTTCGCTCCATATGCTTGTGCATGTTTTCTATCATGACTATGGCCCCATCGATCATGGCACCGATAGCAATGGCGATACCGCCGAGAGACATAATGTTGGCATTGATGCCCTGCCAGTACATGACAATAACCGCCGTGAGAATCCCCACAGGTAAGCTGAGGATGGCCACCAGCGACGAGCGTACGTGAAACAAAAAGACGATACAGACCAGGCCGACCACCAGAAACTCTTCCAGCAGCTTGAACCAGAGGTTGTTGACGGCTCGTTCAATCAGGCCCGAACGATCGTAAACCGTGACCACTTCAACACCATCGGGCAGGCTCGATTGCAACTCGCCCAGCTTGGCTTTAACGCCATTGATGGTTTCCTGGGCATTTTCGCCGAAGCGCATCACCACTATGCCGCCAACGGCCTCCCCTTCCCCGTTCAGCTCGGCAATACCGCGCCTCATCTGTGGGCCGACTTCTACACTGGCCACATCCTGGAGAAGAACCGGCGTGCCGTTCACATCCAGGCCTAGCGGAATCGACATCAGGTCCTCGCGGGATTGAATGTAGCCGGATGTGCGAACCATGTATTCCGCTTCCGCCATTTCAATAACCGATGCCCCGACCTCCTGATTGCCCTGCTTGATCGCCGTCTGGATAAGAGAAAGCGGAATCCCCAGCGCCCGAAGCTTTTCCGGGCTGACCTTGACCTGATATTGCTTCACCATGCCGCCAAGTGCAGCAACCTCGGAGACACCGGGTACGGTTTGCAGTTCGTATTTGAGAAACCAGTCCTGCAGGCTGCGTAGCTGGCTCAGGTCGTTCTGCCCTGTGCGATCCACCAGCGCATAGAGATAAACCCAGCCTACACCGGTTGCATCCGGGCCCAACTGAGGCCGTGCCGAATCAGGCAGGTTGGGTGCGACTTGCGACAGGTACTCCAGAACCCTGGAGCGAGCCCAATACATATCGGTATCTTCATCGAAAATCACGTAAACGTAGGAGTCGCCAAAAAACGAATAGCCACGCACGGTTTCCGCACCGGGAACCGACAGCATGGCGGTCGTTAAGGGATAGGTAACCTGGTCTTCTACCACTTGTGGAGCTTGTCCGGGAAAGCTGGTTTTAATGATCACTTGCACATCAGAGAGATCCGGAAGCGCATCGACCGGGGTTTTACTGAGTGAGTACAGGCCCAGCCCTGTTATTAACAAACTCGCCAGCAGAACCAGAAAGCGGTTTCGAATGGACCAATAGATAATCGACTGAATCATTAGTTGGCCCCCTCATGGTTCATGTTTCCATGATCCATTTTTGCGTGATCCATCGAATCAGCGGGCATGGCCGACATACGCAAAAAATCCGAGGTCTTGCTGGATTCAGAGTCAATCAGGAATTGGGCAGATGTAACTACCGTATCGCCCGACATTACCCCCTCAAGGATTTCGGCGTACTTCTCACCAACACGTCCGACCTTCACCGTGACGGATTTGAACGCGCCACCATCCCATGCCAACACCAGTCGATCGCTGTGGCCGGTTCGAATAACCGATTCACGAGGCACCAGCAGTTGCCGGCTAGTGCGGGCGCCCTGAATGTTCAGCTCTGTAAACATGCCCGGCAGCAAGGTGCCATCGGCGTTGTCAAAACGCATTCTCACCCGGGCCGTACGGGTTTTGGGGTTAACCTCTGGGTACACATAATCAACCTTCCCGTTCCATTGACGGCCAGGTAAGTAGTCCAGCGTCATCACTACGCGATTGTCAGATGCCACGGAAGACAACTGACGCTCAAATACTTCGCCAATAACCCAAACTTCATCTAGAGCGGCGATGGAGAGAACTCGGTCCCCCGGCTTGATAAACATACCTTCGCGCACATTCAGGTTGTCGATAACACCAGAGGTTGGTGCATACACTATTAACGTGCGCTGCAATTCCCGGGTTTTCGTGATCTGACGGATCAAACTTACGGGTACATTGAGGGCCGTAAGTCGCTCCTTAGCGGCATTAACCAAACGCTCATTGTCCCGGTTTAAAGCCAGGATCAGTTCATCCTGGGCGTTGACCAGCGTGGGCGAATAGAGTGTGTAGAGTGGCTTGCCCTTCTCGACCGGTTCGCCCTCTGCCTTCACATAGAGCTTCTCGATCCACCCCTCAACCCGAGGATGGACATGAGCCATATCGTCTTCGCTGTATTGAACGTACCCCAGCGTCGTTATATCGTTCGGCAGGCGACCCTGCGTGACTGGCCCCGTCCTTACCCCCAGATTGTTAACCACACTTGGTGAAATACGAACGGTACCAGGGGCGTCCTGCCCTGATCCGCTACCTGCATAAACCGGTATCAAGTCCATCCCCATGGGGGATTTACCCGGTTTGTCACTCTTGAAATTGGGGTCCATGGGCGCTACCCAGTGCGTCGGTTCTTTACTGACACTGCTCGTAGTCTCAACCATCAAAGCCTGTGAAGCTTCAGGGGCAAGCCAATAGGTTACGATTGCTCCGGCCACCCCACCTACTAATAAAAAGCCCAATGGGCGCATAACGTTTGCCATGATTGTTAATCCTGGGAATTGTTCAGTGAGAATGAGGGGGAACCAGCGGTACCGGCAGTGAGATAGCGAAAGGTTGCGAGGTTTTTCGCTCGTTCAGCCGTCATCTGTATAAAATCAACTTGTGTGTTCAACTCCGCGATGCGCGCACGGACGGCTTCGGCGAAATCGCCATCATCGTTGTTGTAAGCTGACAGTGCTGCATTGGCCTGCTCCGCCATCTGTGGAAGCAGCGTCTGCTGGTAAAGCATGATGCGCTCATCGAGTCGGTTAACTCGGGCAGCGGCGGCACGACCTTCGGCTCTTATGCGCCGAACCTGCAGCATCCGGTCAGACTTCGCCGCTTCTACGCGCGCGATTGCCGCGCTCACGGTACGGTCCTGGCGATTGCCGGTAAAAATAGGCAAGTCGAACCCGATTCCGATTGAAAAGAGATCCGCCCGATCCTGCCCGTTCGGGGCTTGGTCCCGATATCCATACTGTGCGGACACTGTCCATTCCGGCTTGTAAGCCTGGCGCGCCAGCTCAACATCGATAGACCCGGCATCAATTAACTGGTCTGTAGCGCGAATTGATGCGTGAGTGATCACGGAGTTATTACTGACATCAAGCGCTGGGTATGGCAGCCGGGCTAACAGATTCGGGGGGATGCGCTCGCTTACCTGCAAACGGAAGGTGTCAGTACCAACCCACTCTCCCAACTCTTCCTGGGCTGTTTCCATCTGGGAATGAAGCGCCGTTAAGCGGTCATCAAGACGGGTCAACTCCAAAGACGCACGGATAATATCCTGCTGCCGTGAACCGTTCATTGTTGAGGTGTACCCGGCCTCCGCAACGTCGGCCAACTGTTCAAAAAGTCCGCGATTGCTTTCAACCAATCGAACACTCTCTTGAGTTTTCCAAAGTTCAAGCCACAGGTAGGTGACTGACCTGACAATTAAGTCCTCTCGATTCCCCCGCTGAAATGTCTGCGATTCCGCGAGTTCTTTCTTCTTATCACGGGCAAGAGACCGACTATTACCACGGGGAAATCGCTGGCTGAACCCAATAGTGGCTTGGGTCATGCCCTCTTGACCGGTATCGAAGGTATCCGTGGGAAGGTTTGCGGCACCTAATGTAATTCGTGGATCCGGTAAAGCACCTGCCGCAACAGATTCATCCAGAAGAGCCCTCTGCAGTTGGATGCTTTGAGCGGACCAGGGATCTCCTCGGATCGCAATATCAATGGCGTCGTCAAGGGCAAGTCTTGGCTCCGCAGAAAGCCCAAAACTCGTTAAAAAAAAGGCACCTATCATAGCTGTTTTATATACACGAAGCAGATCATTCAAGTTGCATTCTCCACTGAATTAGCATGCAGAGAAGAATCATAGAAGCGTTATCTGAACTCAGACTGAATTTCAGAAACCGATTATTCATTTTTGACCTGAATCAATATTTTTTATATCGAATAAAAATATTCAAACATTACTGAAAATTTATTGTTTATTTCAGGATCAGTTCAGGAACGGGTGGTTAAATCGAATCATCAACCAACAAGGAGGATCTTTAAAAAGTATTTGTAAAATTAATAAAGTCTAATTATACATATTAATTTTTCTCGCATACGCAATCAAAATTTAAAGATAAATAAACTGCTATTAAATTAAAATGAGGAACTTGAAATGAAAAAAATTATTATAGCCGCGGCAATAACAGCTTTGTTCTCCACTATGGCATTTGCTAACTCTGGCTTGGCCGACCGGTTCAACGAGGCGCGAAGCTATCCGCACAAAACAACTGAGAGCACTATGGATACTGGCGCAATGACCAATCATCATAAGCAGATGAAAATGAATATGAGCAAGTCAGATATGGAAAATCAGCATAAAAAAATGCATATGAAAATGAGTGCAGCGAAGTTAAAGAGCCATCATGATTCATAAAGTATAAGAAGTTTGGAATCCACGCTCTCAAACACTGAAAATATTAGCAGCGAAAAAGCCACGTTAAAAACGTGGCTTTTTATTTTATATTTAAAAGGGTCGAATAGACTAAATTTTCCCAAAAGCTAAAGCTTACATCCCGCTCCTTTCAAACCATGCATCATAGATCCGCTTATCCCATTTGCTCTGGAAGAAGGCGATAGCGGCTTTTTGATCGTCTTTAGAAAGTACACCTCCGAAGGCAGGCATTTGTCCGCCCATGGGAGCGCCACCTTGAGCGATTGTGCCCATCAGCATGTCGAATGGATGGTGCCAGGCGTGGCCTGTTCCGTTGAGTGGCGGCGGCGGAAAGGAACCATCCGCTAGCCGCTTTCTCCAATTGAAGGCGCCTTGAGCGTTGGATCCATGACAGCTTGCGCAGTTGTTGTCGAACACGGGTGATCCACGCTCGACTTGCGCCTGGGTATACCAGCGCCCATCCACAGTCCCATCACTGCAACCGCTGATAAATCCAATCATAAGAACACCCAAGGAAATCTTTACCTTACGCATCATGTTTTGTGCCTCAGATCTTTTGCGCACCCCCAAGCCAAGGCGGCTTGGGGTGCCGTTACACGTTCCACTGGGAAAGACTCAAACCGTGTTTACTTAAGCTTAACCACCCTCAAACGCAGCGCATTGGCAATGACACTGACTGAAGACAGTGACATCGCAGCAGCAGCAAAAATCGGTGATAACAGAATCCCTGCGACCGGGTAGAGCACACCGGCGGCAATCGGTATGCCAGCCGCGTTATAAATGAAGGCGAAGAACAGGTTCTGCCGTATGTTGCGCATGGTCGCGATTGATAAGTGGCGCGCTTCCACAATACCCATCAGATCCCCACGCAAAAGGGTTACGCCCGCGCTTTCAATCGCCACATCTGTGCCGGTACCCATGGCAATGCCCACATCGGCCGTTGCCAGCGCCGGTGCGTCGTTCACGCCATCTCCGGCCATGACCACGATACGGCCCTGATCCTTGAACCGCTGAACGATCTTCGCTTTGTCCTCTGGCAGCACTTCTGCTTCGACTTCATCAATATGGAGCTTGCGAGCGACGGCTTCGGCAGAGGTTCGGTTGTCCCCTGTCAGCATAACCACGCGGATGCCGTCCTTCTGCAACGCAGTTATAGCCGCTTCGGTGGTTTCTTTGATTGGATCTGCAATGGCGATCAACCCACAAATCCGGTCTTCCACCGCGGTGAATATCACCGTGGCGCCATCCACACGCAACTGGTCTGCCTTTTCTTCAAAAGCAGAGGTATCGACGCCTTGTGATTCCATCAACAGCCGGTTACCAATCAGAACGCTTTTCCCATCAATCTTGCCAGTTACGCCTTTACCATTGGGCGAATCAAAATCCTCTGCATCCGGCAAGGCAAGTTCCATGGCTTTGGCTTTATCAAGAATCGCATGGGCCAGTGGGTGCTCACTGCCCTTCTCCAGGCCACCGGCATATCGCATCAGATCTTCCTCACTGAAGCCGTTTGCCGGAACCAGTTTCGTCACCTTGGGCTTACCTTCGGTCAGTGTGCCGGTTTTATCGACCACCACCGTATCGACCTTCTCCATACGCTCAAGCGCTTCGGCATCACGGATCAACACACCATTTTGTG
>Ga0209075_1000491_pt1 | contig 38656 bp, 29 predicted proteins | sample Stecom2011_FD_187523 | JGI IMG/M metagenome (GOLD analysis project Ga0209075, IMG submission 187523) | Agricultural soil microbial communities from Utah to study Nitrogen management - Steer compost 2011 (SPAdes) (version 2) | ecosystem: Environmental > Terrestrial > Soil > Agricultural land...
AACCCGCGGCGCCTCGCAGCGGCTGGGGATCGAAGCTGCTTTGCCGGGGGGGGATCTGGAGTATTACAAGATCGGTTATGACGCGCAGATGTTCCAGCCGCTCACCCGTAGTTTGACCCTGCGTCTGCGCGGTAGCCTTGGTTATGCCAACTCGTACGGTAAGACCAATAAACTGCCGTTTTTTGAGCATTACTACGCCGGTGGTTTTGGCTCGGTACGTGGTTTTGAGCGTAACAGCTTAGGGCCGCGCGCCACACCTACAGAGGGCCAACATACTGTTTACACAACGTGGGACGACCTAAACGGCGATGGCATACGCAGCCAGGACGAGCTGGGCGGTTTCGTTAACGTTTTATGTGAGGACCCAGAGCTGGGTGGCTTTGGCGGAAGCACCACGTGTCGCCCTGGCCAGTTAATGACCAACCCAAGCAGGCAAGTGGACGATCGCAGTCGCTCGTTTGGCGGTAACTTTTTAATCGAAACTAGCCTCGAGGTGCTGTTTCCTCTGCCGTTTATCGAAGATCAGCGCTCCTTCCAGACCGCTTTCTTTATCGATGCCGGTAATGTTTTCGATTCGAGCTGTAGTTCTACCCAGTATAACTGTTATGATTTCGCTCTTGATCGCATCAGTTCGGCGGCTGGTATTGGGCTGACCTGGATTTCGGCTTTTGGGCCTTTGACTTTCAGCGTGTCTAAACCGCTGCATCAAAACGAATACGATCGCGACGAGGGCTTCCAGTTTTCGATGGGACGCACCTTTTAACACAGCACTTGAGCTAAACGGGTTGTTGCTGCAGGGCGTATAACAACAGACAGATGTTTAAAACTATAACTACGACTACAATTTTATAGAGGAATACGTTGTGAAGATTGTGAAAAATTTGCTACTGGCCGTAACCTTAACTGCAGCAGCGGGGGCAGCACTGGCTGCCGATAAGGTGGTTGTGTTGGATATGCAGGCGGCCATGTTGGGCACCGATCTGGCTAAAAAGAGCATAGAAGCACTGCAAAAAGATTCCGAGTTCACCGCCGTGCGCGCCAAGCTAGAAAGCTTAGTGGCCGACATTAAAGCCCTGCAAGAAAGTGCCGAAAAAAACGCCATGACCTGGTCGGACGACAAGCTTAGCGAGCATCGCAAAAAGGTTGAGTACTTGCGTGCCGATTACGAGCTGGCGCAAAAGAAACTGCAAAGCGAGCAGCAAGATGTGCTGCAGCGGGTTCAGCAAGAGCTGGCGCCTAAAGTGCGTCCAGTACTGGAAAAGCTGATCGAAGACGAAAAAATCAGCATGATTATCAATGCCCAATCTGTTTTTCACGCCGATGCCAGTCATGATATTACGGCTAAATTAATCGAGCGTTTAAACAAGTCGCAATAATTTATCTGGATAGAGTGAGTGACTAACTACACCCTCCGCCAGTTAGCGGACTACCTCAGCGCTGATATAGACTCCAGCAATGCCGGTTTAACGATAACCGGCATTGCTGGTTTGACGACGGCCAAAAGCGATCAAATCAGCTTTTTAAGTGGCCCTTCGTATCTTAAGTACTTGCCGCAGTGTCAGGCCGGCGCGGTTATGCTTCGCCCGGAAGATGCGGCGCGTTATCAAGGCGCCAAATTACTGATCGATAACCCTTACTTGGCCTACGCTCGCCTGAGCAAACTGTTCGATCAAAGCCATGATAAAATCGAGCGCTCGGTGCACCCCTCGGCGGTGATCGCCAAGGGCGTTAAGCTGGGTAAAAATATCAGCGTCGCGGCCAATGCGGTTATTGACCGCGACGTGGTGATCGGTGATGACTCGATCATTGGCGCAGGTTGCTACATAGGCCCAAACGTGTGCATCGGCGCGCGCGCTCAGATCGCCGCCAATGCCTCTATTTACCACTCGGTTGTGATCGGCGATGACGTGTTACTGCACAGCGGTTGCGTGATTGGCGCCGACGGTTTTGGCTTTGCGCCCGATAAAGACAACCGCTGGTGTAAAATCTATCAACTGGGCAGTGTTATTATCGGCGATCGAGTCGAAATAGGGGCCTCGACCACCATTGATCGGGGCGCACTAGAGGACACTGTGATTTGCGATGGCGTTAAAATCGACAACCAAGTCCATATTGCTCATAACTGCCGCATCGGTGAAAACACCGCCATCGCCGCCAATTGCGGCTTAGCCGGCAGTACCTCGATAGGGCGCAACTGCACCTTAGCCGGCGCTGTAGGTATCGTCGGCCACATCGATGTGACCGATAACGTTCATATTACCGGCATGACGATGGTGACAAAATCGATCACAACTCCCGGCAGTTACAGCTCTGGCAGCAGCGCCATCGACACCCGCGAGTGGCGTAAAAACGCTGTTCGTTACAACCAGCTGAATGAGATAGTCTCTAGGGTTAAAGCTCTAGAAAATGATCGTAATAAATAAATCGACCCCAAAGAGGCTGCCTAAAGGTGTGCTTCACGGTGGAATCAATCTGCGTATTAGTGCTAATAAGGCCACATAAAACATGATGGACGTAAATAAAATTCGAGAATACCTTCCGCACCGCTATCCGATGCTTTTGGTCGATCGTGTCGTGGAGTTGGTGGAGGGCGAATCTATTGTCGCCTACAAAAACATCACCATCAACGAAGAGGTGTTTAACGGACACTTTCCAGAGTTTCCCGTGTTTCCTGGGGTTATGATTCTGGAGGCCTTAGCACAGGCATCCGGTGTGCTCGGTTTTAAAACCATGAACAAAAAGCCCGAAGACGGCTCTATTTACTTGTTTGCCGGTGCCGACGACGTACGCTTTAAGCGTCAGGTCATCCCCGGCGATCGACTGCAATTGGAATCGCAAATTATCTCCTCTAAACGAGGGGTGTGGAAGTTCTCTTGTAAGGCGACCGTTGACGGTGAGCTGGCTGCCTCGGCGACCATTCTTTGTGCCGACCGTAAAGTCTAACAAGAGGCTCGGCTGATTTGACTTTGATCGCCCCCCAAGCAGTTATTCACCCAGACGCAAAACTTGCCGATGATGTAAGAGTAGGGCCGTGGACCCTTATTGGCCCCGATGTTGAGATCGGTGCTGGCAGTGTTATTGCGTCACACGTTGTGATTAAAGGACCGACGCGGATAGGTAAAAACAATCAAATCTATCAGTTCTCAACCGTCGGCGAAGACACCCCAGATTTAAAATACAATGGCGAGCCCACCCGCCTTGTGATTGGCGATCATAATATTATTCGCGAAGGCGTGACCATCCACCGGGGCACGGTACAAGATCGCTCCGAAACCACCATAGGCAATCACAACCTGATTATGGCCTACGTCCACATAGGTCACGACAGCGTGCTTGGCGACCACTGTATCTTGGTCAACAACACCTCCCTTGCCGGACACGTAGTGGTAGGCGATTGGGCGATTTTAAGTGGCTTCACCCTAGTGCATCAGTTTTGTCATATCGGCGCCCATAGCTTTAGCGGCATGGGTAGCGCCATCGGTAAAGATGTGCCTGCCTATGTCTTGGTCAATGGTGCGCCGGCGGCGGCAAAAAGTATTAACGCCGAGGGGCTGCGCCGGCGCGGTTTTAACAAAGATGAAATAGCCGCTGTTAGCCGCGCGTTTAAAGTCATCTACCGGCGTGGTTTTACGGTGGATGAGGCGTTGTTGCAGCTTGAGCAGTTGGCGCTTGAGTGTCCAGCCGTGAGGCCCATGATCGATTCACTGACTGTTTCTAAACGCGGCATAGTCCGCTGACAAAAACCATGACAAAAACGCTGAGAGTCGGCATCGTCGCCGGAGAGGCCTCGGGCGATATATTAGGCGCAGGTTTAATCCGCGCGTTAAAAAAACACTACCCTTGCGTCGAGTTTTCTGGCATCGGTGGGCCGCGTATGTTGGCAGAAGGGTTTCACTCTTTTTTTCCGCAAGATCGACTGGCGGTGATGGGGTTGGTTGAGCCCCTAAAGCGCTTGCCCGAGTTGCTGCGCATTCGCGGTTTTTTGTTAGAGCATTTTAGTCAACAGCCGCCCGCGGTATTTATTGGCATCGACTCACCCGATTTTAATTTAACCTTAGAAGAAAAATTGCATAACTGTGGGGTTAAAACCGCACACTATGTCAGTCCGTCAGTTTGGGCGTGGCGCCAGGGGCGGATTAAAAAAATTCGCCGCGCGGTCGACCTCATGTTGACGCTGCTGCCGTTTGAGGCGCAGTTTTATCGCACTCATAATGTACCTGTGCAATTTGTTGGCCACAGGTTGGCCGACGATATCCCGCTGCAAACCGATCTCGTTCAAGCCCGTGAAAAACTCAAGCTGGATTTTCCCGTCGAAACCCCAGTAGTGGCTTTGTTGCCCGGCAGTCGGCACAGCGAGGTGGAGCGTTTGGGGCCGGTTTTTTATCAAGCCGCGCGCCTGTGTTTAAAGCAACGCCCAGGGTTGCGGTTTGTGCTGCCGGCGGCTACCGGGCAACGCTATCGGCAAATACATCAACAGCTCAGCGAGTACAGTGATCTGCCCATCACCTTAATCCAGGGTCAATCCCACGAGGTAATGGCAGCTGCCGATGTGGTGGTGCTGGCCTCGGGTACCACCGCGCTCGAGGCGATGCTGTTAAAAAAGCCCATGGTGGTCAGCTATAAAATGGCGTGGTTGTCGTACCAGATAATCTCCTCAATGGTTAAGGTGCCCTATGTGTCGCTGCCCAATTTATTGGCCGACCAAGCGCTGGTGCCAGAGCTGTTGCAAAACGCCGCCACCGCCGACAATATTGCCGCCGAAGTGCTACAGTATTTTGATAACCCACAAGAGGTCACAGCCCTTAAAGAGCGTTTTTTGCAACTGCACAACACCCTGCGTTGCAACGCGAGCGCCACCGCTGCAGAGGCGATTGTCCGCTTAATAGAAGGCCAGCCGCAGCCGGCAGCCGACCCCCTCGAGCCGATTTAAAGGTTTATGTTATGGAGCCATTTGTTTCTATTTATAACGGGACATTGGCCGCCGGTGTCGACGAGGTGGGCCGTGGGCCACTGGCGGGCGATGTCGTGGCCGCCGCGGTAATACTCGACCCTAAGCAGCCCATAGAGGGGCTTGCCGACTCTAAAAAGCTAACGCAAAAACGGCGCGAGTATCTTTTTGCCGCCATCCAAGAGCGTGCTTTAAGCTATTGCATCGCCCGCGCCAGTGTCACCGAGATCGACTCGATCAATATCTTGCAAGCCAGCCTGCTGGCGATGCAGCGCGCGGTGGAGGGGCTGTCGATCGAGCCCGAGCACGTGTGGGTCGATGGCAATAAAATCCCCCGCTGGCGCTTTAGCGCCGAGGCGGTTGTCAAAGGCGATAGCCGGGTTGGCGCCATAAGTGCGGCCTCTATTTTAGCCAAGGTAACTCGCGATGCCGAGATGACAGAGTTTGATAAAATTTACCCAGGCTACGGCTTTGCCGGTCACAAAGGTTACCCGACCAAGATGCATATGGCGGCGTTACAACAACTGGGGGTTACCCCGATCCACCGCCGCTCCTTTGCACCCGTCAAGCAACAGCTTGAGCAATTGACTATTTTTTAACGGTATCTATGACTGCACAATTTGTTCATCTTCGATTGCACACAGAGTACTCGCTGTCGGATAGTTTAGTTCGTATTAAACCCCTCGCCGCGCGGTTGCGCGAGCTTGATATGCCCGCCTGTGGCATAACCGATCAAACCAATTTTTACGGATTAATAAAATTTTATAAGGCCATGCAAGGGCAGGGTATTAAGCCCATTGTCGGCTGTGATTTTTTAGTCAATGGCATTGACTCAGAGGCCAAGCCAACCTTGATGACTCTGTTGGCGATGAACAATATCGGCTACAAAAATATTATCGCGCTTATCTCACGAGCCTATCAAAAAGGTCAGCAGCAGGGCGTAGCCTATGTCGAGCGCGGTTGGGTGGGCGAGTTTGCCGACGGTGTTATTGCCCTATCAGGTGGGCGCCTAGGGGATATTGGCCTGTCGCTTTTATCTGGCCGCAACGCCCAGGCTCGCCTTGAGCTGAGCCACTGGATGGAAGTGTTTCCTGGACGGTTTTACCTCGAGCTGCAGCGCACCGGGCGTGAATACGAAGAATCTTACCTGCACTCGGCGGTGGCGCTGGCCGACGAGCTGCAATGCCCGGTAGTGGCAACCAATGATGTGCGCTTTTTGCACGCCGACGACTTCGAGGTTCACGAGGCTCGGGTGTGCATCGCCGAGGGCCGAGCGCTGGACGACCCGCGCCGCGAGCGGCGTTATTCCGAGCAACAGCACTTGCGCTCGACCGAGCAAATGCAGCAGCTGTTTAGTGATCTTCCCGAGGCTTTGGAAAACACCCTAGAGATTGCCAAGCGCTGCACGGTCAATATCCAGTTGGGCGAATATTACCTGCCCCAATACCCTATTCCAGAGGGTATGACTGAAAACGAATTTTTTGAAAAAGTTTGTCTAGAAGGGATGGACAAACGTCTGGCAAAAATTTTAGATAAAGCCCAGCCCGATTACGCGCAGCGCTATCAGGTGTACCGCGACCGGATGCAATTTGAGTTAGACATCATCTTGCAGATGGGATTTCCCGGTTATTTTTTAATTGTAATGGACTTTATTCGCTGGGCCAAAGAAGACGGTATCCCGGTGGGTCCGGGGCGCGGCTCCGGTGCCGGCTCGCTGGTGGCTTATTCGCTGGAAATCACCGACATAGACCCACTGCAATACGACCTACTGTTTGAGCGGTTTCTAAACCCAGAGCGGGTGTCGATGCCCGACTTTGACGTCGACTTTTGCATGGAGAACCGCGATCGGGTTATCAACTACGTGGCCGAGGCTTATGGCCGTGATGCGGTAAGCCAGATCATTACCTTTGGCACCATGGCGGCAAAGGCCGTGGTGCGCGATGTGGCGCGAGTGCTGGGCAAGCCTTACGGCTTAGCCGATAAACTGTCAAAGATGATTCCTGCCACACCGGGCATGACCCTCAAAGATGCCCTGGCCGAGGTCGATATGCTGCGCGAGCTGCTCGAGACCGACGCCGATGCGCAAGAGATTTGGGATATGGCGGTTAAGCTCGAGGGCTTAACCCGCAACGTGGGCAAGCACGCCGGTGGCGTTGTTATAGCCCCCAATCAACTGATCGATTTCTCGCCGCTGTCCTGTGATGAGTCAGGTAATGGCTTGGTGACTCAGTACGATAAAGACGATGTTGAAGACGCCGGCTTGGTGAAGTTTGACTTTCTTGGCCTGCGAACACTGACGATCATCGACTGGGCCATGGCCATGGTGAACGCCCAGCGGGCGAAAAGCAATTTGCCAGCGCTGGATATTAGCGCCATTGATCTGGAAGATAAACCGACCTTTGAGCTGTTAAAACGCGCCGAGACCACGGCGGTGTTTCAGCTTGAATCGCGCGGTATGAAAGATCTGATAAAACGTTTAAAGCCCGACAACCTCGAAGAGATGATTGCCCTGGTGGCGCTGTTCCGCCCAGGGCCATTGGACTCGGGCATGGTGACCGACTTTGTTAACCGCAAACACGGTAAAGCCGAGGTCGCCTATCCCGATGCCAAGTACCAACATAAATGCTTAGAGCCGATCCTTAAGCCAACCTACGGCGTGATCGTCTATCAAGAGCAAGTGATGCAGATCGCCCAAGAGCTGGCAGGTTACAGCTTAGGCGGTGCCGACTTGCTGCGCCGCGCTATGGGTAAGAAAAAACCCGAAGAGATGGCCAAACAGCGTGAGATATTCGCTCAGGGCGCTAAAGCCAAAGGCATTGATCCAGATCTGGCGACAAAAATCTTTGATCTGGTAGAAAAGTTTGCCGGTTACGGTTTTAACAAGTCACACTCGGCCGCTTACGCATTAGTGTCGTACCAAACCGCGTGGCTAAAAACCCATTATCCCGCTCACTTTATGGCTGCCACCATCAGCTCTGACATGGACAAAACCGATAAAGTGGTCACCTTTATCGAAGAGTGCCGCAGCATGGGGCTGGCCCTCTTGCCGCCGGATGTCAACCGGGGCGCGTTAAAGTTTACGGTGGATGACGACAATAACGTGATCTATGGCTTAGGCGCTATTAAAGGTTTGGGTGAGGGCCCGGTAGAGAGCATTATCCAGGCCCGCGAGAGTGGCGGTCCGTTTAAAGATCTATTCGATTTTTGCGCCCGAGTCGATCCACGTAAAGTCAACAAACGCGCGCTAGAGGCCTTGGTACGCTCTGGCGCTGTCGACACCTTAGGGCCAAACCACAGCTTAGATTACGACCGCGCGGTTATGTTTGCCGCTATCGGCGAGGCGGTCAAAGCGGCCGAGCAAAGCGCCGCCAACGCCAGCGCCGGTATGAGCGATTTGTTTGGCGATGTAATACCGGCAGCGGCCAACGCCGAAGACGCCTACCGCGAGTTTACTCGGGTGCGCCCCTGGACTATGAAAGAGCGTTTAACCGCCGAGAATGAAACCCTGGGCTTGTATTTAACCGGTCATCCGATCGATGAGTACGACCAAGAGATCAACTTTCTAGTGTCATCACGCATTGCCAATATCACCCCGGATAAAAACAGCCAGCGTATTGGTGGGCTGGTGGTCGCCACTCGCACCATGAGGACCAAACGCGGCGACACCATGGCATTTGTCACCCTGGATGATCGCACCGGACGCATCGAAATTGCAGTGTTTTCAGATACCTTTAACGAGTGCCGTGAATTATTGGTTAAAGATGCACTGCTGCTGATTGAGGGGCAGGTAAGCCACGATGAGTACAGCAACAGCCTAAAAATGCGCGCCGATGCGGTGCGCAACTTAGCCGAGGTACGCCAGGAAAAAGCCCGCGCTTTGTGTTTGTCGCTTAACGCCGGTGAGCTGAGCAGCAATACCGCAGCCCGATTACGCCAGTGTCTCGAGCCGTATCGCGATGGCAAATGTCCTATTGTCATAAACTATCAGCGCTCCGACGCCCGCTGCCAGCTGCGTTTGGGCCAGCAGTGGAGTGTGCGCCCCGAGGACGATCTATTGCAGCGGCTAAGAGATGAGTTTGGCGCCGATAGCGTGCGGCTTGATTATCGCTAAAAATCAAGCACTTATACGCTTAAAGAGGGTTGTTTAGGGCACTAACAGCTGTAAATTTAGTTAGACAAACCATGGTTAAGCTTTAGGGCACTAAGCAATAAATGCGGCTATTTAACGATAATAAGAGCTGTACGCTACGCTTAGGTCGCGCAAAAACGATGGTGTTTTTGCGTTTGTTGCCAAGGGTTAACCCCCTTAATACTTCTCTTCTTCCCTGCGGTCGAGCGCGCCCACATCCAAAAACGGCGAGGCGTCTAGGGTCTCGGCATCCATCATTGCAGCCACTCGTTGCAGCGACGCAATGATCATTCCTTGCTCCCAATCTTTAAGGTTTTTAAAGCGTCTGACAAAGTCATCTTGCAGCGCGGTGGGCGCGTTTTCTAAAATTTTATTGCCTTTGTGGGTCAGCTGCGGGTAGACCTTGCGCTTGTCCTGTTGCGACCGCACACGGGTCACCAGCTCGCGCTTCTCAAGTCGGTCAAGCACAGTGGTGACGGTGGCTTGCGACAAACTCATGTCGCGCGCCAGCTCGCTTATGGTCATATCACCTTTGTTGCGTAAGGTTTGCAGTAACAGCAATTGCGGCCCGGTGACCGATGCGATTTTAACCAACCTTTTAGAGTGTAGGTCGGTAGCGCGAATAACCCGTCGCAGGGATACCAGTACTTCCTCGATCTTATCCATTGTTGCATCCTGATTGGAAAGCGCCAGATTATAGGCAATTCTTGCTTCAAGCCCTAATGCTTCTGAGTCGGCATAGTAGCGGGTTGCGTTAGCCATAATAGTACCTCGTTTAATGGGTGCATTTCTGGACATGCCAAAATGCATAGTGTACTATACATTTCAATTTAGACCACTAAGCAAATGGCTTGGCGCCTATAAGCCGCTGCAACAACAGCCGCCTATAGGCTAAAACGTTCAGCTTTAGTGGCCCAGGTACTTTTACCAAAAGTAGGGACTTACCTTTTTTTATGAGTGATTCAGACACAGTGGTATTGCGTCACCCCACAGCGGCCGATGGCTACGCTGTGAATCAGTTGGTCGCCGCCAACCCACCGCTCGACCCCAACTCCATCTACTGCAATTTACTGCAGTGCTCACACTTTGCCGATACCGCGATAGCCGCTTTTAAAAATAAGCAGCTGGTGGGCTTTGTCTCGGGCTACGTATTGCCCAACGAGCCTAACGTGCTGTTTGTGTGGCAGTTGGTGGTCGATCCTGCAGCCCGTGGGCTAGGGTTGGCTAAAAAGCTTGTTCGCGCACAGCTGGCCAGCGATGCCTGTAAAAACGTGACGCACCTGCACACCACGATTACCCCCGACAACGAAGCCTCGTGGGGGGTGTTTAAATCATTGGCGCGGGATTTAAACGCCGATTTAAACAGCGATGTTTATTTTTCCAAGCAGAGCCACTTTGGTGGCGTCCACGATGACGAGCACCGCTTGATCATAGGGCCGTTTAAAGGTTAACCAGATCCATTAAGCGGGTACGTAGCCTTGTGGGGTTCGTCCCGTTAATAAAAATACAAGCTAACTTGCAACAGATTATTTATTGAGGAAATAGCATGAAAATTTTTGACGAAATGGAATCAGAAGTTCAATCCTATGCGCGGTCTTTTCCGGTGGTGTTTAACAAAGCCAAAGATTGCTATTTGTACACTGATTCGGGCGATCGCTACATCGACTTTTTGTCGGGCGCGGGCTCGTTAAACTACGGACACAACAACAACAACATCAAACAAGCCCTGGTTGACTATATCGCCGAAGATGGCATCGCCCACGGTTTGGATATGCACAGCTCGGCCAAGCGCAAGTTTTTAGAAGTGTTCCGCGATAAGATTTTAGCACCACGTGATATGGAGTACGTATTGCAGTTTACCGGCCCCACCGGCACCAACGCGGTAGAGGCTGCACTTAAAATTGCACGTAAAATTACCGGTCGCAACAACGTTGTATCCTTTACCAATGGCTTTCACGGCTGCTCTTTAGGCGCAGTAGCGGTTACCGGTAACCAGCACCACCGTGGCGGCGCCAATGTATCGCTCAGCGATGTTGACCGTATGCCATTTTGTGGCTACTACGGCCGCGATGTCGATACCGTTAAAATGATGGACAAGCTGCTATCGGATCCCTCTAGTGGTATCGATATGCCAGCGGCCATGATCTTAGAGGCGGTGCAGGGTGAGGGCGGTTTAAACGTGGCAACCAACGACTGGTTGCAAGCGGTTGCCAAGCTTTGTAAAAAGCATGACATTCTGTTGATTTTGGATGACATTCAAGCAGGCTGTGGCCGTACAGGTCCTTTCTTTAGCTTTGAGAACGCGGGTATTAAACCAGACATTATTACCCTGTCCAAATCCTTAAGCGCCTACGGTTTGCCCTTTGCTGTGGTGCTGCTTAAGCCCGAGCTGGATCAGTGGGAGCCAGGCGAGCACAATGGTACCTTCCGTGGTAATAACCACGCGTTTGTTACCGCTGCTGCAGCCATCGAACACTACTGGAGCGATAACAAACTGGAGCTGGCGGTCAATGAAAAAGCCGACATCGTCACCAAGCGCTTTAAAAAGATCATCAACGCCCACGGCGAAATCGCCCTTGGTTTAAAAGGACGCGGTTTGATGCAAGGCATCGACTGTCGCAGTGGCGATCTGGCGGCAAAAGTGTGCGCACAAGCGTTTAAAAACGGTGTGGTCATTGAAACATCGGGTAATCACAGCCAGATTGTTAAATGTTTTTGTCCACTGACCATTTCCATTGAAGCGCTCAACGAAGGTCTGGATAAACTGGAACAAAGCTTTGCTGAAGTGTTTGCCTCAGAGAAAGTAAAAAAAGCGTCATAATTGCCGCACATTAACACTAAGCGGGCGGTCTGTGATCGCCCTACAGAATTTATGGTTAGGAGTACAAGATGATAGTTAGGCACTTGAAAGAAGCCGAAAAAACCGATCGAAAAATCGTCAGTGAAGGCTGGGACAGCACCCGCTTGTTGTTAAAAAATGACGGCATGGGTTTTTCCTTTCACATCACCACCATCTACCGGGGTGCCGAGCTGCATCTGCATTATCAAAACCACCTCGAGACCGTGTACTGCATTAGCGGTTATGGCTCGGTTGAGACAGTCGCCGACGGCAAGGTGTACCAAATTGAACCCGGCACTGTGTACAACCTAAACCTTAACGATAAGCATATTTTACGCGCCGATGAAGAAATGAAATTGGCGTGTGTTTTTAACCCACCGCTGCACGGCAAAGAAGTTCACAATGCCGAAGGCGCCTATGAGTTAGAAGCCGAAGAAGTTTCAGATTAATCGAGCAAAGTTAACACTTGGTAAGTCCTACAAGGCGGTTATACTTTAACCGCCTGGGGCACTTTAAAAGGTAACAGCATGAGTCACACAGTAGAGAAAATCGGTGGCACCTCAATGAGTGAATACTCGGCGGTGCGCGATAACGTCATCCTTAAAGGCGTTAATTGTAGCGAGCCTTACAACCGCGTATTTATTGTCTCCGCTTACGGCGGTATCACCGATCTTCTACTCGAGAACAAAAGCAACGGTAAGCCTGGGGTGTACGGTTTGTTTGCCAACACCAAACACGATGATGAATGGCACGAGGCGCTAGAGCTGCTGCGTGAGAAAGTGTTTGCCATAAACCACACGCTGTTTGGCGACACCGAGCTTGGCCGCCAAGCCGACGAGTTTATCTCGACCCGCTTAAACGATGCCGAGCGGGTGTTAAACGATCTGCAACGCTTGTGTCAGCACGGGCACTTTGAGCTGCAAACTCACTTGTTTACCGTACGTGAAATGCTCGCCAGTATTGGCGAGGCACACAGTGCTTGGAATATGGCCCATCTGTTAAAGCGTGACGGTATTAACGCACGTTTTATCGACTTGTCAGGCTGGCAAGCCGAGGGCGCAGAGAGCCTCGATACCATGGTTCGCCAAGCTTTTGCCGATGTCGACTACGACAACGAGCTGCCCATCGTCACAGGTTACACCCATTGTGATACGGGTTTAATGGCAAGCTTTGACCGAGGTTACAGCGAGATGACCTTTAGCCGCATCGCTGTAATAACCGGTGCGCGCGAGGCAATCATCCATAAAGAGTATCACCTCAGCAGCGCCGACCCGCGTTTGGTGGGGGCCGAAAAAGTAGTGCCTATTGGGCGCACCAACTATGACGTTGCCGATCAGCTAGCCAATTTAGGCATGGAGGCTATCCACCCGCGGGCCGCCAAAGGTTTGCGCCAAGCCGATATTCCGCTGCGGGTTATGAACACCTTTGATCCCGAGCACTCGGGCACCTTGATCACAGGTGATTACGTAAGCGATACCCCAAGGGTTGAGATCATCGCCGGCCGCCGCCGGGTGTACACCATCGAGCTGTTTGACCAAGACATGATGGGCAATATTGATACTTACGACTCCGCCATATTAAAAACCATAGCGCGCTACAAAGCTCATGTGGTCAGTAAAGACATTAACGCCAACACCATTACCCACTATGTGGCGGCAAATTTAAAAACCGTCAATCGTATTCGCCGCGAGCTGGATGAGATCTACCCAGACGCCGAGATCAACACCCGTAAAGTAGCGGTGGTGTCGGCCATTGGCAGCGATATGAAAGTGCCCGGTATGCTGGCCAAAACAGTGTCGGCCTTAAGTGCGGTGAATATCAGTATTCTTGCCATGCACCAGTCTATTCGTCAGGTGGATATGCAGTTTGTCCTCAACGAAGACGACTACGATTTAGCCGTGCAAAGTTTGCACCGCTGCTTGATCGAAGTGCACGACCACGGTGACGCCATATGCGCAGCTTAACGTTTGTTTTGCTGCTCGCCTTAACGGCCACTTTTAGCTCCGCCCAAGACGCCCCCGCCGATGCTCCCGATCAAGCCCTAACAAGCTTGTCGCAAGAGCCAAACCCCGAGCTTGCGCAGCAGTTGGCCGAGGGCGTCGAGAACTTAGACGAGGCCCTGTACCGGCCTTTTATCGAGCGCTATGTGCTGGATGAACTCAGATCCTTGCGCATGGAGATGGCGCAACAGCGGGTAGAGCTTACCGAGCGAATCGTCGACCGTCATGTTGACTCCATCGATCGCGGTGTCAGCTACGCCACCAACTCAATCACCTACTTCTTTTACTTAATTGCCGGCGTCAGCTCGATTTTGGTGTTAGTGGGCTGGAGCTCAATGCGCGATATTAAAGAGCGGATGAATAAAATTGCCGATGAAGAGGTCGGTAAATTAGTCACCGTGTATGAAAAACGTTTGCGCGTTATCGAACATCAACTCACGCAAAAAACCGAGCATATCGATGCCAACCGAGAAGAGATCGAGCGCACCCAAGAGCTGCATTCGCTTTGGCTTAAAGCCGCGCAAGAGACGCTTCCGGCCAACAGGATTGCAATCTACGATCAGATCTTAGAAATGCGCCCAGACGATTGCGAGGCGTTAACCTACAAAGCCGACGAGGTTTTGGATATGGGTGAGGTGCAGTGGGCGATCAACTTATGTCAGCACGCCTTGAGCATCGATGCCGATAACGCCCACGCGTTTTATCAGTTAGCGTGCGCTAAAACCACCTTGGGTAATTACGACCAGGCGATCCATTACCTACGCGAGACACTGCAGCGTACCGATAGCTATCTCGAGACTGTGCTAGAAGATCCGGCCCTTGAGCCTCTGTACGAGCTGGACGACTTTAAAGCACTCCTTTCAAGCTAAACACTCCCGTTAACACACACCGCAGCCGCCGTTATTACAAGGGCGGCCGCGGTGTCGTGTTGCAGCTGTTTGTTGTGTTTTTGTTAGGCGCACCTTAGCGACTCTCAGCGTCTTTTTAAATATTCCCCCCGCTGGCCTAACGTTGTTCTGTGTGATCTGTACAACCCCGTGTAAGAGCTACACAGCGCTACATCCGTAAACGCTTAAGAATTACCCACCTTTTCTAAACCCTTCGGGTTTTGGCGGTTATTGAGTCTTTAGGGCACTTTTATTTGATAGCGGATCTCGCCGTTCCATCTGGCAAGATAATTGCGTAAAGCCTCGGTAGTTGCCATTTGAATTAACTTTCTTACCTGGAATCTAGCTATGATCAATGCGTCGTACAAAGGCCGCAATAACCAAAGGTTTATCATTTTTGGACGAATAAAACGCACCGCCCAGAGCCTATTACAAATCACTTGCTTAGGTTGTATTGGGCTTGCAATATCGAGCGCCGCACAAGCCGCACAAGCCGCACAAGCCGCACAAGCCGCCCCCGAAGCGCCGGCCAACCTTCCCAGTGTGGTTTTTGCTACAGTTAAAGAGCGCGCCCAAGCGCTTGCCAGTAAGGCTTATCAAAAGCCTCAGCACGCGTTGCCTAAAACGTTAACCAACATGAATTACGAGCAGTATCGCTCGATCCATTTTCGCCGCGAGGCGGGGTTGTGGCAGCACGACTCTCTGTTCGAGATACAGTTTTTTCACCCAGGGTTTTACTACCAAGAGCCGGTCACCATTACCACGGTTGATAACACCGGTAGCAATGTGCGTGTGCCTTTTAAAGCCGAGTATTTTCGTTATGGCGATCAGGCAAAAGAAGTAAAAGACGCCGTCACCCAAGAGCTGGGCTTTGCCGGATTCCGAGTACACTTTCCGCTCAATGAGGCAGATCGGAAAAGTGAATTTGTTGTTTTTCAGGGCGCCACCTATTTTCGTTTGGTAGGACCCGGTCAAACCTATGGTTTATCCGCGCGGGGTTTAGCGGTGGATACCGCCGAGAGCGGTGGCGAAGAGTTTCCGCTGTTTCGTGATTTTTGGCTGCTGCAGTCGGATAAAGAGCAAACCACCATGACCGTTGTCGCTTTGATGGATAGCCCCTCGGTGAGCGGGGCTTACCGTTTTACTTTAGCGCCAGGCGCGCCCACCTTAGTGGATGTTGATGTGGCGTTATACCCAAGGACAGACACTGTTAAAGTCGGCATAGCGCCACTGACCAGCATGTTTCATCACGGTGAAAACAGCACCCGATATATTGATGATATCCGCCCCGAGGTGCACGACTCCGATGGTTTATTGCTTAACAGCTCTCGGGGAGATTGGATTTGGCGACCCCTGAGCAATCCCCGTTCACTGCGCGTGTCGTCGCTTTCGGACAACAGCCCTAAAGGGTTTGGCTTGTTGCAGCGCGACCGAAACTTTAGTCATTACCTTGATGCCGAGGCACATTACGCCGAGCGGCCGAGCCTTTGGGTAACGCCTAAAGGTGAATGGGGCGAGGGTCGGGTAGAGCTGGTGGAGATCCCCACCAACTCCGAGACCAATGACAACATTGTCGCTTACTGGGTGCCCGAGCAACCGCTGCAAGCTGACACCGAGCATTTGTTTTCATATCAGTTGCGCACCTTTGGCGAGCGTTTGCCGACCCAAGATTTAGCCCAGGTTGAGCGAACCCGAATTGGCTGGGCGGCAATCCCCGGGCAAGAAAACGGCCCGCCGCGCGAGCATAGAAAATTTGCCATCGATTTTAGTAACGGTGAGCTTGGCAATGTTTCACCCAAAGCAAAGCTGCAGGCTAAAACCCATGTTAGCGGGGGTGACATTACCGATCTGGTGGTCGAGCCGTTGCCGCAACCGGGCACTTGGCGGGTAGCCTTTACCCTGATCCCCAAGGGCGAGGGCCCCGCCGATATGCAGGTGGCGCTAACCCTACACGGGCAACCACTGAGCGAGGAGTGGAGCTATGTCTGGTACCCAGATGCACTGCAATAAAAAAACGGTGCTGGCACAAAAGGGCGCAGCGGCCGATAAACCCAACACCATTGCGATACCGGCGATGTTGGCCCGTCGGATTTTATTTTTTATTTTGGTGTTGGCTTTGGGTGGTGTTGGCATCGGCATGATGTTTGAAATCCTTCGTCCCAATGGCGTCACCCTATTAGAGGCCAGTTTATTGCTGTTGTTTGGCATTACATTTTTGTGGATTGTGTTTTCGTTTAGCAGTGCAGCGCTGGGCTTTGTGTTGCAACTGTTGCGCCTCGATCCGCTGACGTTGCGCCGTGTCTCGGCGCAGCCTAAGCCCGATGCTTTGGTGAGCACTCGCAACGCGATCATTATGCCTGTGTACAACGAAGATACCGCTCGGGTTATAGCGGGCTTTGAGGTGAGTTTGCGCTCTTTAGCCGCCACCGGGCAGATAGACGCGTTTGATTTTTACTTGCTAAGCGATACCCAAGATGCGCAGCTCGCCAGTGCCGAAGCCGGCGCTTGGCAGCAGTTGTGTCAACGTTTAGGGCCACTGGCAGCGCGGGTTCACTACCGCCGCCGCACTCTTAATAGCGGCCGTAAAGTGGGCAATGTGAGCGACTTTTGTTGCCGTTGGGGGGATCAGTACGAAGCCATGATTGTGCTGGATGCCGACAGTGTTATGACCGGTGAATGTATGCTCTCACTGGTTCATGCCATCGAGCAAAACCCCCAGGTAGCACTGGTGCAAACCGTCCCTATCCCAGTGCGGCAAGACACCATGTTTGGTCGCTTTTTACAGTTTGCCGCCGACTTATACAGCCCCATGTTGGCCACCGGCCTGGCCTTTTGGCAGGGCGATAGCGCCAACTACTGGGGCCATAACGCGATTATCCGCATCGAGCCGTTTATGCAGCATTGCGGTTTGCCCAAGCTGGCCGGGCGCGGTCCATTTTCGGGTGAGATCTTAAGCCACGATTTTGTCGAGGCCGCGTTGTTGCGCCGTGCCGGTTGGGGGGTCCTGCTGTTGGCCGATGCCCGCGGCAGCTACGAAGAGCTGCCCAGTAACTTACTGGATTACGCGACCCGCGACCGACGCTGGGTGCAGGGCAATATGCAACACTTAGCGCTGTTGGGTGGGGCGCGTTTGCACGGGGTTAGTCGGCTGCACTTTTTATTGGGTGCGGTGGCTTATGGCTCATCGTTATTGTGGTTGATCATGTTGGCCTTAAGCACCATCGATGCGGTGGTTCGGGCGCTTAGCAGTAACGTATTTTTTACCACCGGTTTTCAGTTGTTTCCTAATTGGCCCATTGCAAAAACGGGTTTGATATTTTCGCTGTTAAGTTTAACCGTGGCATTATTGCTGTTGCCCAAAGTGTTTGCCGTTATTATCGCTTTGCGCCAGCGCCGTGCTGAGTTTGGTGGACCATGGCGACTGCTATTGGGCGCTTTGATAGAAACGGTTTTTGCTATTTTAATTGCCCCTTTAATGATGGTGTTCCATGCTTATTTTGTTGTCTCGGTACTGGTTGGCCACAAAGTCAGCTGGAATGCCCAAGCGCGTTCTGGGCGAATGGTGCCGTGGGCCGAGGCTTTTGCGCACACCTTACCGGCCAGCTTAGTGGCGGTAATTTGGGGCGTACTGACCTACGTGTTAACGCCGGTATTTTTTTGGTGGATGACGCCGGTATTGCTTGGCCTGGTGTTGGCGGCGCCGATCGTGCGCTACAGCAGCAGCTTAGAGCTGGGCGATCGACTGCGTCGTGCGGGTGTATTTATCGCCCCCTCTGAGGCGCAAACCCCGAGTGTATTATCCGATCTGGAGCAAACGCTTTTAGAGCACGACGGCGCTTACCCCGATGTGCCAGAGCCGGCCTTGCCGGCTTCGCGTTGGCGCTCTATGCCGATTCAGAGTTTTTCTAAGTAAACCGTTTAACAGACGATGTTGTTAATGGCTTGGGTATAAAGGCGTCAGACCCTCGGGTGTAGCGTCGCGCTTTTTTACCCTTAACGCCTGGATTAACGGCAGTAACTGTCCGGCATTAAACGGCTCTTTGTCATTGCCGGGGTTTTCCTCACCGCGGTAAATAGCCTGATCCAGTGCACGCAGTTGCGTTAACAGCGCTTGCTGTTGTGCGGGGTTATCCGCTTGCTGAGCGATTTGCTCGAGCCGCTGAATAGGCTGCGAAAAGTGCGTTTCTGCCCATGCTAATAAGTCGCTGCGCAGTTGCGCCACTTTGCCGCTGGCGGCGGATTTTTTAATCGCTCGCCACTGTTTATGATCTTGTGTAACTGCCGGCTTTGCCTGTACTGGGCGATTGCGGCGGGCGCGCAAGTACAGCAAGCTTATAAGGATCAACAGCAATAAAGTGACAGCTTGCGAGATCATTAAGTAGCGCGTGATGGCGCTGTAGCGAAAGCTCGTGCCGGTTTGAGCTGCGGCGCTTAGCCCAGTGGCTTGGTTAGAGTGGGTGGTGTCGCTGGCGCTGGCTGACGGCTGAGGTGCGCTACCCACCGGCATCACAGTATTTGTGTTTACCGCTGGTAGCCGAGCGATCTCAAACTGCTCGGTGGTGGTGTTAAACCATTTAATCTCTATCTCTGGCAGGGTGTTTTTACCCGCCTCGCTGGGCACCATTGCGATGGTGTCTGTGCGCTCGCTGGTTAGGCCTTTGTCGCTGCGTTGCTCTTGGGTTTGTGGTTGATCGGCGTAGGCGCTAAAGCCCGCCACATCGGGCGCCGCTGTCGGGGGTAGTTGATTGGGGTGTAAGCCGTCGGCTTTAAGGGTGATGCTGCGGGTGATAGGCTCGCCGGCGGTAAGTGAACCTGGGTCGTGACTGAAGTGTTGGCTCAAGCTCAAAGCGCTGGCAGGCAACCAGGGCCCGCTGCCGTTGTCTGCAGGTATGGGTTTTACCTCTAGCTCAAAGCCAGAGCTGCGACCGCGCTTAAGCTTCTCTGCGCCAAAACCAAAAGTAGAGCGGCGGTTATCGCGCAGGCGCACAACGTAATCAAGCGCCGGAAAGGTTAATGTCCCGCTTTTTTGTGGGTAAAGGGCAAGTGTTAACTCATACACAACGTAAGGTGTGCCGCTTACCTCGGTGACGTATTTATCCTCGGCAACGGCTTCGATTAACGCTGTATCCAAAGTGAAGTCAGATATGTTTTGCGCATCAAAGTTTTGTCTGGAATAAATTTTAGCCTTCAGCAACACTTGTTGTTGTACGTACACACTGGATTGGTCCGGCTCCACCGTCATAAAAAGTTCGCTGCCAGCCAAAGCAGGGTTTTTAGGTGCCTCGCTAACGCTGATGCTAATAGACTCTGACTGTGCCCCCGCCGCATGAATGCTTGGAATCACTAAACGGCCAAGACGTTTCGGCGCGAGGGTTAAATCCCACTCAAAAAACGCATCGTGTTGACCGTTGATGGTGGTGGAGTTTTGACTGCGATAGCTGGAGAGAATCTCAAAGTCCTCTTGCACCGGCGAAAAGTCAGGCTCGGAGTTGCGGTTGCCGCCGCGCAGTTTAAACTTTACGTTAAGCTGATCGTTGATATTGATCTGGGTACGACTCGCCTCGGCCGTTAAGGTGGCGCTTAAGCTTTGCGGTGAAAAACTAAAGCCCACCAGGCTAATGGCCAATAGCACCAATACGCGTAAAAAATAAAGGTTTACCAGCGGCTGTTGCCTTAGGGTTTTACGGTTACTCATCGATTATCACCAGCGTTGTTCAGAGTTGCCAAAAGTGTTGAGTTTTTTGTGTTGCCGATCTCGGCGTTTTTGCTCGTATTCGTAACGAAACTTATTGCGCAGCAAGCCCGACGGATCGTCTGGTATTTGCCGTAACCACTGCTCGATCTCTTGTTGTTGTTCTTGCTCCTCTGGGGTTAACTCTTGCCCTTGGGCTTCAAGCTCTTGCTCGCCGGCCTCGTCTGTTTCATCGCTCTGATCGCGGTTGCTCGCGCTGGACGATTGCGATTCGGAGCCGTCGTCTTGACTGCTCTGAGAGCTGGCACTAGACGATTGATCTTCATCCGCCGGCGTATCTTGCTCGGGCTGATCCGTGCTCGGTTGGCTGTTTTGATCGGCGTCTGGTTGCTCGCCTGAATCGCTCGAAGGAGAGTGCTCGTCGTTTGCGTCTTCACCGTCTTGTGGTTGATCCTCAGACGAGTCTTGATTTTGTTGCTGCTGCTCTTGCTGATCTTTTAACGCCTCGATCAGCGCTTTGTTGCTGCTGGCGTCCTCCATGGACGGATCGGCATCGAGTGCTTGTTGGTAGGCGTCAATGGCTTTATCGAGCTGTCCCGCTAGGGCCAAAGCGTTGCCGCGGTTGTAGTGGGCGAGGGCGCTGTCGTGTTGCGCAAAACTGTTGGCGGCGCCCTGGTAGTCGCCGGCGCGATACTGCGCCGTGCCTTTCCAGAGTGGGTCGTTAAACAGTTGTGCTGCACTGTCGGCATCGCCTTTGCTCAACGCTTTAGTGCCACGTTGGTCGGGGGTTAAAAAACTTTTGTCGAGCACAGGGCTGTTGTGCTGCGCCGCTTGCAACACCGGTGAGTGCAAACCAAGCACCGGTAACAATAGCGCCGTGCTCAGAGCCACCACCACGCCGCGGCGAAAGCTAAGCAACAGTAACGGCAGTAATAATAAAACCAGCCAAGGCCCGCGATCCAGCCACTGATCCATACGGCGTTTGGTGTTGCCGTCATCGATACCCCGCGCCAATGGATTGTTAGGTGGCGTGAGGTAGGCGATATCTTGATGATCGATGGTGCTGGTGATATAGCGGCCATGGTGTTTTTTTGCCAGCTGTTGTAACTGCTGGCTGCCTAAACGCGCGATCACCACATTGTTATTGGCATCGCGGGTAAAGCCGCCGCGCCCGGTGGGGATGGGGGCGCCGGCATCTGTGCCGACACCTAAAATGTATAAAGGAATATTGCTTCCTTTTAACGCTTTGCTAACCTCCTGCGCCGCTGTGCTGGTGACCTCGTCGGTGACCAATAAAATATGGCCACTGTCGTAGCCTGAGTCGTGCAGCATTTTTAAACCGCGCTTGATGGCCGCCTCTGGGCGGCTGCCGGGCACTGGCATAATGCTGGGGTTTAGCGTCGACAAAAGCGCGGCGATGTTGCGAGTGTCATCGGTCAGTGGCGTTACCAGATGCGCGTCGTCGCCATAGACGATCAGCGCTGTCTCGGCGTCTTCGCGAGTTTTTAACAGCTCGGCGATTTTTAACCGGGCCCGCACTAAGCGGTTAGGTTTAATATCCTCTGCCACCATCGAGGGCGATAAATCCAGCGCAATAACCAAGGCGTTGGCTTGGCGGTGCACTGGGGTACTTTGACGCTCCCAAGCGGGGCCCGCTAAGGCCACGCAGGCGATCACCAATGCCAAGGCAAAAACCAAAACACTGCGCCGAGATTGCCGCTGCCCCTGTGCGTCAAGCAAATGCTTAAGCAGCTCGGGGGCGATCAGTTGTTGCCAGCGCGAGCGATTACCGCGGGTGTGCCACAAGGCAATAATTAACATAACAGCGGGGATCATAAGCAACATTGCCCAAGGGCGTAAAAAATGAAACTCAGACAAAACACTCATACCTTAGCCCCCCACGCTTGTTGTTGGCGCGTAGCAACGCGGCTACCCGTGAAGGGGATAAAACTTAACGCCAGTAAAAACGTCAACAATAACGCCAGCCCCAGTGGCCAGAAAAACAAACGTTTGCTGGGGCGCACCGTCAGCTCGTCCAACTCGATTGGCTCGAGCGCGTCGAGGCGCTTGTGAACTTGCACAAGCTCATCGGTGGAGCGCGCGCGAAAGTATTGCCCACCGGTGATGTCGGCGATCTCTTGCAAGGTCTGTTCATCTAAATCGCTTGAGGGGTTGTAGCGTCTTGTTCCAAAAGCGGTTTGGATGACTCGCTCATCGCCACCAAAGCCAATGGTGTAAATCTTGACGCCCATCGCGTTGGCTCTGCGTGCCGCGTCCATGGGGTCGATTTTTCCCGAGTTGTTAGCGCCATCGCTGAGCAAGATAATTCGGCGGCTACCCTCGGGGCGGTCTTTTAAGTGTTTAACCGCTAAACCAAGGGCGTCACCAATGGCCGTGGCCGAGCCGGCAAAACCAAACTGCGTCTCTTGCAGTAGCTGATTAACGGTGGCGGTGTCGTAGGTGAGTGGGGCTTGCAGGTAAGCTTGGCCGGCAAATAACACCAAGCCTAAGCGGTCGCCCTGACGCCGCTCGACAAACTCACCGATCACCGCTTTTACCGCGTCTAACCGGTTGTAGTTGCGGTACTGAGGCTCCATGCGGCTCACCCCTGGTGGCAGCATGTCGTTTTCGTCCATGCTTTGTGAGATATCCACCGCCAGCATTAAGTCGCGCCCGGTGTAGGGCAACGATTTTGCCTCGCCCAGCCACTGCGGATCGGCAGCGGCGATCAGGCATAAACTCCAAATCAGCCAGAGCAGTAAATACCGGCCAATGGGTTTGCCTTGGGCCGAGGCCCCTTGGGCGATGCTTTGGGCTTGCTCAAAAAAAGGCACCCGCAACGCGGCATCGTTTTGTTGCTTCGCCGCCACCAAGCGCATTAGCAAGGGCAGCGGTAACAGCGCTAATAACCAGGGCCAGCCGAACTCAAACATGGGTGGGGTCCTGTGTGTTCAACCGATGGGAGGTCAAGCTAGGGTTAATGTTGTGGCAGCGCACCCAGCGTATGGTCAGTGCCACCAGAGCTTGCCGGTCGACTTCTGGGTTGGGTTGATAGGCGATTTCACCCAGTGCTTGGCCGGCACCGCCGGCAAATAACGCTCGCTTGTGAGGCAGTGCTTGATCTAGATACTCCAGCCACGCTTGCCCGCTTAAAGTGCCCACGCGCAAGTCGGCGCTGTGCTGTAACACGACCCGCTTAAGCGTGCTGTTAATGGCCTCGATAAAATCAGCCGCCGAGAGTTCTGCACGCAGCAGTTCCTGCAGTTGGTCTTGGGCCTGCTTAAGATAACGACGCCGTTTGTGGCGTTTAATAAACCACACAAAAGCGCCGCCGAGCAGCGCAAGGCAGAGCGCAAGCAACACCCACCAGCCGGGTGCCAATGGCCACCAGGACACTGGATCGGGGCTGTGAATATCGTTTAACTGGGCTAATAAATCGTCTGGGTTCATGGTTATCGGTTGCGTTTACTTGTCGATTGTCGCTGTTGCCGGCCAAAGCGTTGCCGCAGCCGCTCGGCTGGGTCGTCGCTGGTGCTGATCTCGATGATCTCGAGCCCAAGACGCTGGGCAGCCTCGTGCAGCTTTTGCTCGTGCTGTTGACTGGCGGCGCGATATTGTTGCTGAAACTGTTTGTCGTGCAGTGGTAATTGTTGCCGCGCTTGACCATTGGTAATGCTTAACCGACCGCTGCCGCTGATCGCCTGCTCCATTGGATCGAAGGTGCGGATCAGGGTGATGTCCAAATGGCGGTGTAGGTGAAACAATTGTTTTTCGGCTTCGGCATCCAGATCGTGTAAATCACTGACAATAAACAGGGCCGAACCCGGCTTGGCAATGCGGCGGGTGTCTTTGAGCATTTGCCCCAAGGTTAATGGGCCATCGTTGATTGGGCTGTTGAGCTGGTGATTAAACGAATGCAGCAGCTGTAAATTGGCCAGCACCGAGTGCTTGCTGCGTTTGGGCCGCTGGTCGCGAAACTCGTGCTGATTAAACACCAGTGCCCCAAGGCGGTCGCCACCTTCGATGGCGGCCCAACTTAACAGCGCGCTGATGTGGCAAGCGAGCACCGATTTAAAACAATTGACGCTGCCAAAAAACATCGGCGGGCGCAGGTCGCACAGAATATACACCGGGCGCTCGCGCTCTTCACTGTACAGTTTGGTGTGGGGTATTTGAGTGCGAGCGGTAACACGCCAATCGATCGCGCGAATATCGTCGCCGGCCTGGTACACGCGTACCTCTTCAAAGTCGACACCGCGGCCGCGAAAGCGCGTGCGCAGGCGGCCACTTTGCACACTGCGAGCAGGCCTCTGGGCAAATAAATTAAGCTCTCGGGCAACAAAGCGCGTACGCAGCAAACTGGCCATATCGCAATAGGCGCCGCGGGGGCGCAGCTCCAATTGAGCGGGTTTTGCACTTGTACTCATAAAAAGGCCTTACGCGATCGGAACACTGGCGAGCAGCTGATCAACCACATCGTTGACGGTGGTGCCAGCGGCTTCGGCCTCAAAACTTAAAATTAAACGATGCCGTAAACAGTCGTGGATCACCGCCGCGACATCATCTGGGCTGACGTAATCTTTACCCGCCAGCCAAGCGTGGCTGCGGGCGCAGCGCTCCAGCGCGATGGTGCCGCGTGGGCTGGCGCCATATTCTAACTGACCGGCTAAGCTCCCGCTGTAGGCCTCGGGCCGGCGGGTGGCGTTGATAAGCTGGACGATATACTCCTCGACCGCGTCGGCCATGTGCAGCGCAAGAATATCGCGCCGTGCGGTTAAAATCGTCTCTTGGGTAATCGGTGGTGGCGCTGTGGTGGCAAGCTCGCTTGCCTCAGCGCGAATAATCGCCAAAATTTTACGCTCGGCAGCAATGTCTGGGTAGTCGACATTAACGTGCAGTAAAAACCGGTCAAGCTGCGCCTCGGGTAAAGGGTAAGTTCCCTCTTGCTCGATGGGGTTTTGCGTTGCCATCACCATAAACAACGGCGGCAGCGGGTAGGTTTTATTACCCACGCTCACCTGGCGCTCAGCCATCGCCTCCAGCAGCGCCGATTGCACCTTGGCCGGTGCGCGGTTAATTTCATCGGCCAGTACCAGGTTGTGAAAAATGGGCCCGGCTTGAAACTCAAAACTGCCGTGTTCTGGCCGATAGATATCGGTCCCGGTGACATCGGCTGGCAATAGGTCGGGGGTAAATTGGATCCGGCTAAAACTGCCTTCAATGGCGTCGGCCAAGGTTTTAATCGCTTTGGTTTTTGCCAGCCCCGGCGCTCCTTCAACCAACAGGTGACCATCGGCCAGCAGTGCCATTAATAAACGCTGTACTAAATGAGGTTGACCAACAATTTGATCGTTAAGCCATTGGCTTAGGGCATTGATGTGCTCTTGTGGCTGCATGGAATAAGCCTTTATGTCTATTAACCAGTGTATGTTTTTAGTGTTGTGCCGCGCGATGTCCAGCGCCGTTGTGGGCGATGTGTCAAAACGCCTGTTACGGGGCGTTACCTTTATTGTTGCAGCGCTTATTGCGGTTTTTGTGTTTGTACATAAAAAGACCAATGGCCGCGCTAAACAAAAAATCACCCATGTGCTCTTGCTGTGCAAGGGTCAACAACAGGCACTAGACTGATAAATCTTGTGTCAGTTCCTTAAAAATCAAGCCAATACTACGCTGATGGCGACAATAAAGCTGTGTTAGCAGCCGCTTTGGGTGTTTATGCAAAATCTGCCATGGTTTTTATACATCTGTGCGGCGTGTTTGCTAAGGTATGAATACATGTGTCATTAATTGGGAGTGGCAAATCGCTATGAGCAGCACCGATGTATTCTCCAGCGCCGACGATCAAATCATACCCGAGCTTATTAATACGCTGGTAGCTCAGCTCGATGAAGATCAGAAAGAGCCATGCCGGCAATGGTGCAGCTTATTTTTTAGGCAATTTGCCAGCGAGGATTTTGATGGCCGCCCTATAGCCGAGGTGGTGGCCCTGTTGGGCTGGATCTGGCGTCAGCTGTTGCAGCGTGAATCTTACCCCAATGTGCTGGTGTTTAACCCGCAGCACCAAAGCCACGGTTTTACCAGTGCCCACACTTTGCTGTTAGTGCATCAACAGGATATGCCGTTTTTGGTCGACTCTATACGGATGGAGCTGACGGCCCAAAATATTCCAATTTACGGAGTTAAAAGTACTCCGTTTGCCGCCGTGCGCCGCAACTCGGTGCTGCAAGAGGTGGCGCCTTTAAGCGATCAGACAACCCCGGCCGAGGCGCTGATTTACTTTGAGATAGGCACCATTACCGACGCCGAGCAACTGCTGCAGTTAGAGCGCTCGCTGCGCGAGGTATTAGAGCAGGTGAGCCAAGTGGTGGGCGACTACCACAGCCTTAAACAGCGCGCACAAGATATGAGCAATCTCCTTGCGGCGGTATTGCCCGACAAACAACTGCACGGGGTGGCCGAGGCGCAAGAGTTTTTGCGCTGGCTATTGGCCGACCACTTTACCTTTTTAGGTTACGCCGAGTTTGACCGAGTGGAGCGTGACGGGGTGGTTGTGTTGCAAGAGACAACCACACAAAGGTTGGGGTTACTGGCCGACGGGCGGCCCCGAAAAGTAAAAACCTTTGACGGCTCTAACCCGGGTGTCGAGCGGTTTTATTTATCCCCCTCGGTAATGGCGTTTAGTAAGGCGCCGCAGTTAAGCCGTGTTCATCGTCATGTGTATCCAGATTACGTCGTGGTAAAACGTTTTGATGAAAACGGCGCGGTCTGTGGCGAGGCTCGTTTTTTAGGGCTGTACACCGCCTCGGTGTATTACGATTCGCCAGAGAATATTCCATTGGTGCGCGATAAAATTGTCGAGCTGCGCCAGCGCATTGGCGTAAACCCATGGAGCCACGAAGGTAAGGTTTTATCCCGCGTGGTGGCCACCTACCCACGAGACGAGCTATTCCAGGCCAGCACCACTGAGCTTTACGAAACCATTGCCGGGGTGCTGGCCATTGGTGAGCGTTATCAAGTGCGGGTGTTTGCCCGTGCCGATCGCTTTGGTAAATTTTTAAGCTGTTTGGTTTACCTGCCGCGAGATTTGTTTTCAAGCGCCGCTTGTGTGCGCATACAAGATTACATCGCTAAAAAAATAGACGCTCAAGATCAGCAGTTTCACACTTTTTTCTCCGAGTCGGTGTTGGCGCGAGTTCATCTTGTGTTTCGCGTGCGAGAGAAATCGGCCATCGATTTTGACTTGGCCGAGATCGAGCGCGGTGTCGCGGCCGTGGTTCGCTCGTGGGAGGACGATCTGCACAGCGCTCTTAAACAAAGCTGTGGGGAAGAGCGCGCCTGGCAATTGCAGCAATTGTACCGCCACAGCTTTGGCCACAGTTACCAAGAGTATTATCACGGCAGCGATGCGGTGGGCGATATTTTAGCGCTAGAGACATTGGTGGCCGGCGATGATGAGCTGGCGCTGGATCTGTTTGCCCGCGATCACAACACCTTGCGTTTAAAACTGCTGCACCGCGACAGCGCGGTGGCGCTATCGGACATTATTCCTTTAATCGAAAACATGGGCCTGCGGGTTATAGCCGAGCACCCCTTTAAAATAAAACACCACAGTGGCACTCAAGTATGGCTGCACGATTTTACCCTGCAGCCACGCACCGGCGAGGTGGTGCTTAACCCCGGTTTGGCGCAGCGGTTTAAAGCGGCAGTGGTAGCACTTTGGTATGGTCAGGTCGCTAACGACAGCTTTAACCGGCTGGTGATCAGCGCAGGGCTCGACTGGCGCCAGGTTGACATGCTGCGCGCCTACGCCGCTTACCTACGGCAAACTTTGATCAGTTACACCCTCGATTACATAGTCGATGCCCTAGCGACACACGTGGACATTACCGCGCAGCTTTGCAGCTACTTTAGCGTTAAGTTCGATCCGGAGTGGGGCGATGCAGAGGCGACACAAAGCACCCGCGAGGTAACGCTCGAGCAGTGTGAGTCGGCGATATTATCGGCCCTTGATGGCGTTACCAACCTTAACGAAGACCGGATTGTGCGCCAGTATGTCAATTTATTAAAAGCCACTTTGCGCTGCAACTTTTACCAGCCCCGGGGCGAGCAGTATTTTGCTGTTAAGCTGGCCCCGCAACAGCTGCCGGATATTCCCGAGCCGCGGCCCATGTACGAAATTTTTGTTTACTCAAAACGCTTTGAAGGGGTGCACTTGCGCGGCAGTAAAATCTCGCGCGGTGGTTTGCGCTGGTCCGACCGGCTGCAAGATTACCGCACCGAGGTGTTGGGTTTGGTTAAAGCGCAACAAGTTAAAAACGCGGTAATAGTGCCCAGTGGCGCAAAGGGGGGTTTTGTTTGCAAGCAAACTGCGCAGCTTAACCGCGATGATCTTATGGCAGAGGGGGTCGCCTGTTACCAGCAGTTTATTGGGGCACTGCTGGATTTAACCGATAACCTAGTGGACGATCAAATCGTACCGCCAGAACGGCTGCTGCGCTACGATGACGACGACCCCTATATGGTAGTGGCCGCCGATAAAGGCACCGCCAGTTTCTCGGACACCGCTAATGCCATTGCCTTAGAGCGCCACTTTTGGCTCGGCGATGCATTTGCCTCGGGCGGCAGCCAAGGCTACGACCATAAAGCCATGGGCATTACCGCGCGGGGTGCTTGGATATCCGTGCAACGCCACTTTAAAGAGCGCGGTATCGATGTACAGAAAACCCCCATTAACGTTATTGGCATAGGCGATATGGGCGGCGATGTATTTGGCAATGGCATGTTGCGCTCGGACAAAATAAAGCTTGTGGGCGCTTTTAATCACCTGCACATATTTATCGACCCAAGCCCCGATCCGGCAACCAGCTACACCGAGCGTGAGCGCTTGTTTAAAATGCCGTGCAGTAGCTGGGCCGATTATAACCCCGAGCTTATCAGCGCCGGTGGCGGTGTGTTTGAGCGCAGTGCCAAGTCGATTGCCGTCAGCCCCGAGATGAAAAGCCTTTTTGCTTTAACCGCCGAGCAACTCACCCCCGACGAGCTGATCCATAACTTATTGCAAGCACCGGTGGATCTTATCTGGAACGGCGGCATTGGTACCTATGTTAAGTCCCAGCAAGAATCCCACGCCGAGGTCGGCGATAAAGCATCCGACACAGTGCGGGTTAACGGCGCCCAGTTGCGCAGTAAAGTATTTGCCGAAGGTGGCAACCTGGGTATGACCCAGCGCGGTCGCATCGAGTACAGCCGCAATGGCGGCACCTGTAACACCGATTTTGTCGACAACTCGGCAGGGGTCGACTGCTCGGACCACGAGGTTAATATTAAAATTTTGTTAGCCGATTTATTAAAACGCGGCGAGCTAAAACAAGACGAGCGGGATCAGCTGCTCATGGGTATGACCGATGAGGTAGCCGCCAGCGTGTTGTCGCACAACTACCTTCAGACTCAAGCCATCAGCTTGGCCGAAGACGATGTACTGGCGCGCAGCTCCGAGTATCGGCGTTTTATAAACCACCTAGAAAGTCAGGGCAAGCTGGACCGGGCGCTCGAGTTTTTACCCTCTGATGAAGAGCTGATCGAGCGCCATGGTAAAGACCAAGGCCTAACCCGCCCCGAGCTGGCAATCCTTATATCCTATGCCAAGGCCGACTTAAAAGAGCAGCTGGCAAGCTCGGTGATTGTCGATGAACCAAGCGTTAAAGCGCTGGCGGCCAAGGCGTTTCCTAACCGTTTGCGCGAGCCTTATTCCGCCGCCATTGAACGGCATCGTTTGCGCCGTGAAATCATCGCCACACAGCTGGCCAACGAGCTGGTTAACCGCCAGGGCTTTACCTTTGTACAGCGGCTGCGCGATGCCACCGGCTGTGACTCGGCCAAAGTGGCCAGCGCCTACCGCATAGCCTGCGAGATTGAACAGGCGCCGATGCACTGGGCGAGCCTCGAGGCGCTCGATCATCACATACCGGCCGATCGTCAGATCGCGCTGATGCAAGAGCTGATGCGACGGGTTAGGCGCACCACCCGTTGGTTTTTACGCAACCGCCCCGGGGCGATTGCTATCGGCGCCGAGACAGAGCGTTTTGCTCAATCGCTACAAACGGTAAAACCCCTGCTGCTTAAAGCAATGGCCGATACCACTAAAGCATCGTGGCAAGAGCGAATCGAATTTTTCACCAGCGCCGGAGTCGATCAAACCCTTGCCCAAGAAACCGTCTCGGCGGGCTACTTATACGGCGGTTTGGGCGTGGTTGAGGTGGCCTTTAACTGCAACCGCTCACTGGCATTGGTGGCGCGGATCTACACGGCGTTAATCGACGCCTTAGAGCTGGACGGCTTTGCCCGTCAGCTCACCAGTGTGCAAGTGGACAGCTACTGGCAAGCTCTGGCCCGAGAAGCCTACATGGACGATCTCGAAACCGAGCTGCGCCGCATGAGCAAAAACTTGCTGGGCCTGTGCGCCCCCGACGCCGATGAGCAAGCCGGCTTGCTTGCAGTGCAAAACTGGTGCGACGAACATCGCGCTGTTATCGAGCGCTGGAGTATAATAGCGGGGCATATTCGCGCCTCGCAGACGGTCGACTACGCCATGTTCGCGGTCGCCCTGCGCGAGCTTACCGGGTTGGCGCAATCGCTTGAGCAGCCGTCAAACTAAACCCTTGGTAACTGCGATCAGGCGCAAAAAGTAAGGCTTAACGACGTTAAGCCTTACTTAAAGTGTTTACCCCAGCGCCACCTGGCAGGTTAATCTATTACCAATGTTTTACTTTAAAGCAAATGCCCTAATCAGCCGCACTGAGGATTGCTAATGACCCTTACAGCTAACCCCCTTGAGCTAAACCACCCAAGCCTGTGGCGCGAGCAATGTTTTTATGCCGGCCAATGGCGCTCTGGCAGTAGCGATAAAATCATCGAGGTGCTTAACCCCGCCACCGACCAATTGCTGGCAAAGGTGCCGGTCTTGGCTCGGGCCGATCTCGAGCAAGCGTTAAGCGCTGCGCAGCAAGGTTTTTTACACTGGCGCGGTTTAACCGCGCCAGTGCGGGCCGCTAAACTGCGCCGTTGGTTTGAGTTAATGCAACAACACAAAGAAGATCTCGCACGCATCATGACCGCCGAGCAGGGCAAACCCATCGCCGAGTCCCGCGGCGAGATCGATTACGCCGCCTCTTACATCGAGTGGTTTGCCGAAGAGGCCAAACGCGGCTACGGCGAGCTAATCCCCGCCAGTAAAACCGGCCAGCATTTACTGGTAAAGCCCGAGCCCATTGGCCTGTGTGTGGCAATCACCCCGTGGAATTTTCCCGCCGCCATGATCACCCGCAAAGCCGCCGCGGCGCTCGCCGCCGGTTGTGCCATGGTGGTTAAACCGGCCTCGATGACACCGCTCAGCGCTTTGGCATTGGCGTATTTGGCGCAGCAAGCCGGCATCGATCAGTCTGTTTTTAGCGTTGTAACAGGCGACTCGGACACCGTTGCTAAAGCATTCACCGAATCTCAGCTGGTAAAAAAGCTCAGCTTCACCGGCTCCACCCAAGTGGGGCGCACACTGATGGCCCAGTGCGCGCCCAATTTACAAAAACTCTCCCTAGAGCTGGGCGGCAACGCGCCTTTTATTGTGTTTGACGATGCCGATATCGCCCTGGCCGTAAAGGGGGCCATGGCCGCTAAATTTCGCAATACAGGGCAAACCTGTGTGTGCCCCAATCGGTTTTTGGTGCAGGCGGGTATTCACGATAAGTTTGTCGCAGCCCTTAAAACCGCCATGACCAAGCTAACCGTGGGCGATGGTTTTGCCGCCAACGTTCAGCAAACCTCGCTGATCAATGCCGCGGCAGTGGATAAAGTGCAGCGCCATTACGACGACGCACTGGTAAAAGGTGCCACCTGCGTACTGGGCGAGCGCCCCGGAGCCTTGCCCCACAACCGTGTTGCCCCTATATTGCTGACCCACGTCAACCCCGATATGCAGTTGTGGCAAGAGGAAACCTTTGGCCCCATGGCGCCGGTTTTAAAATTCACCACCGAGCAGCAAGCCATCGAGCTGGCCAACGCCACCCCCTTTGGTTTGGCCGCCTACTTTTACACCCGCGATCTGGACCGTTCGTGGCGCGTTGGCGAGGCGCTGCAATCCGGTATGGTGGGCATCAATGAAGGCGGCATATCCAACCCCATGGCGCCTTTTGGCGGAATCGATCAGTCGGGTTTTGGCCGCGAAGGTGGCCGCCAAGGCCTGCAAGAATATCAGCAGCTTAAGTACCTGTGTTATGGCCAAGCTGTTAGCTAAGCGGTAGATACTATGCCCGAGACGCGGTTACATCAGCTCGAGTTTTACCTAGAGATAAGCGCCACCAAGCTGGAAAACTATTACCGAGGCCGTGTGCGCGAGGTGCTGGCCCACAGCACCGATGGCCGCCGTGTGCGCTTTCCGTTATCGCTGCTGCGGCCGTTTGTTAGCCACAGCGGGGTGCAGGGCTGGTTCCGTATCAGTTTTGATCAATCGATGCGCTGCCAGAGTCTAGAAAAAATCGACGCCGAAGCTTAACTTCAGTATCCTTGCCACCGCTTCTGACGTTTTAAGTGAGTATTTGCCATGTACAGTGCTGTGCGCAAACTGTTGTTTTGTCTCAACCCCGAAACATCACACGATTTAAGCCTCGATTGCTTAGGCGCGAGCGAGCGCTTGGGGATCACCAAGCTATTGCGAACCATACCCGACGATCCGGTCGAGGTTATGGGCCTGAGCTTTGCCAACCCCATAGGCTTAGCGGCAGGGCTGGATAAAAACGGCGATTATTTTAATGCTTTAGGTGCGCTGGGTTTTGGTTTTGTCGAGATAGGCACCATCACGCCACTGCCACAGGCGGGTAACCCTAAGCCGCGTTTATTTCGTTTAGTGGACAACAACGCCATCATTAACCGCATGGGGTTTAACAACAAAGGCGTAGAGCACTTAGTTAAACAGGTCGAAAACCGTCGTTATAAAGGTGTTTTGGGTATCAATATTGGCAAAAACGCCAACACCCCAGTAGCAAATGCCCTTGACGATTACCGCGCCTGCCTGCGTAAAGTGTACTCGCTGGCCGATTACATCACCGTTAACGTCTCGTCCCCCAACACCCCAGGGTTGCGTACCCTGCAATTTGGCGAAAGCTTAACCGAGCTGCTTAGCGGTATAAAAGCCGAGCAGATCAGGCTGGCCGAGCAACAGCAGCGCTATGTGCCCATCGCGGTAAAAATCGCCCCCGATATGACCGAGGCCGAGATCACCGCGGTGGCCGAGACCTTAGTTACGCTAGAGCTGGACGGCGTAATTGCCACCAACACCACCATTGGCCGCGAAGGGGTAGAAGACGACCCGCAACACACAGAGGCGGGTGGCTTAAGTGGTGCGCCAGTGCGGGATAAAAGCACAGCGGTTATTAAAACTCTGGCCAAGGTGTTAAACGGCCAACTGCCTATTATCGGAGTGGGCGGTATCGACAGCCCAGAGGCCGCGGTAGAGAAGCTCGCCGCGGGGGCAAGTTTGGTGCAAATTTATTCGGGGTTTATTTACCAGGGGCCAGCACTGATCAAGCAATGCGCCCAAGCGGTGGCCGAGTATCGCCAGCAGCAGCTTAAACAGGATGATCAACAGTAACTTAGCCGTGCGGCAGGTTTTAAGGGTATGCAGCCGGTGGTGGCGAGGGGTGTAAAAGTAATAGGCCCGCACTGGGCGGGCCTGATCTGCGGGTGGCAGATCCTGAGTCGTATCACAATACGCTTTGGGTGGTGCTTGTATTGATCAAGTTCGTCGTTCTAGCTCCTCAGTGGTAGTGGAGATTGCTCAGCTTTTGAATTTGCGCCATGCGATTAAACCCGTCCCATTGATCGGTGCGCGATTCGCGCCAGCCGCTCATCCATTGCTGCCGTGTGAGGCCTGTTTCATGTGGGCAGATGCTCCTAGATCGCCCATCAATACCGGCCTGATACCCTTTACCGAATGCTCGTTCAAGTTGATCACGTTTTTGGCGTTTCATGCTGTGCAATACCTCTTCAGTTATAAACTGAGCGGGCCGGTGAGGGCGTTATAAATGCCCACCTGTGTCTTTACGCAGAAAACCAGCTTCGCTCCCGTTGTGGGGTAAACCCACCGTTGGTATAAGTAAGCTGCGAAACCTTGGATCTCCTGTGGTTGCGATAAAGCGGTTGCAAGGGTGCAACGCTGCATCTTAGTGAAACACAAACCACTGCAAACGAGCTGTTATCGCCTGCCAGTGGCGCCCGGTTGATCAGCCATCGGGGTACTCGCCAAGTTTGGTGCGCCGCTAGGGTCACCGTTTAAACAGTAGCGCCTATTGGCTTGGGTTGCGTGCTTGTGGGCCTTTATGGCACCTATCCCCTAGGGATCTGCGCGGACAAGCCGCAAAACCCCACGACGCTCACTCACTGAGTCGGACGTCAAACTTGGCGCATGGCGCCGTTAACTGATCTACTGCCCGCCGTTGCCGGTAGGAATTTACCGGCATGCGCTGTATGATTTTCAGCGGCGGACAACCAGTACAGCAAAATCTAACCAGTTTGTGAACGAACCAATCTTTATAGACAACCAGATTGATAGACCGCAAAGCTCTTAGTGTTTGTTTTTACCTTCTTTGAGATAGCCTAACCCATGATTGCTGCAGCCCAATTTTTTGCCACTTGCCCTAAGGGGCTCGAATCTTTGTTACTGGACGAGCTAAAAGCCCTAGGGGCCGACGGACTTCGCGAAACAGTGGCGGGGGTCTACTTTAGTGGCGATATACAACAAGCCTACCAAGTGTGCTTGTGGTCGCGTTTGGCCAATAAAGTGTTAATGCCCTTGGTGCAAGAGCGCGCCGAAACCGCCGACGACCTCTATCGTGTTGCGCGCGCCATCGACTGGCAGCCCTACTTAAAGCCCGACGGCAGCTTGTTGGTAGACTTCTCTGGCGAGAACAGCCACATCCGCAACACCCAGTTTGGCGCGGTAAAAATTAAAGATGCGGTGGTCGATTACTTTCGCGATGAAATGGGCGCGCGCCCCGACGTGGCCAAACACGATCCAGATTTACGCATTAATGCCAGGCTGGCGCGGGGTAAAATCACCATCGGCCTGGATTTGTGCGGCGAAAGCCTGCACCGGCGCGGCTATCGCAAATCCCAAGGCGAGGCACCGTTAAAAGAAAACCTAGCCGCCGCCATATTGCTGCGCGCCGGCTGGGGCAGCTCTGATGCCGCCGAGGCACTGCTTGACCCCATGTGCGGCTCGGGCACCTTTTTGATCGAGGCGGCCCTGATCAGCGCCGATATCGCCCCCGGCCTGATGCGCCCAAGCTTTGCCTTTGAGCGCTGGTTAAATCACGATACCAGCCTCTGGCAGCAGGTGCGCGAGCAAGCGCTAGCACGCAAGGCCCATGGTCTGGCGCAACCGCTGCCAGAAATCCGCGGTTACGATGCCAACCTTGGCGCGATACGCGCCGCCGAAGAAAACATCACCCGCGCCGGCTTTGATGATTGGCTACGCGTCAGCCGCAAAGAGCTGCGCGAGTTTGTAAAGCCGACCCACAAAACCATCACCACAGGCCTTATCGTCACCAACCCGCCATACGGTGAAAGGCTAGGCGAGGTAGAGGCCATGAAAAGCCTCTACCGCCATCTGGGCGAGCGTATGCGCGATGAGTTTAGCGGTTGGCGCGCCGCGGTTTTTACCGGCAACCCAGAGCTTGGCAAACAAATGGGCGTGCGGGCACAAAAAAAATACAAGTTTTTTAACGGCACCATCGCCAGCGAGCTGCTGCTGTTTGCCATCGAGCCCGAGTACACGGTTAAAAACCGCGCCACCGCCGAGCAACCTACCACAGCCAGCGAGGTCGCTTTATCCAGCGGCGCGCAAATGCTGCTTAACCGCTTGCAAAAAAATCGTAAAAAACTCAGATCGTGGCGCAAGCGCAGCGGCGCTACCTGCTACCGTTTATACGACGCCGATATGCCCGAGTACGCCTGCGCCATTGATGTGTACGAGGGGGTAGTGGACGGCACCAACACCATTCGCCGCCAAGTGCATGTACAAGAGTATCAAGCGCCGCGCTCGGTAGACGAGCACAGCGCCGCCGAGCGCTTTAAAGAGATCCAAGCGGTGGTACCCATCGCCTTAGAGGTCGCCCCCGAGTCCGTTAGCTTTAAACAGCGCCGCCGCAACCGTGGTGTTATGCAGTACGAAAAACTTCACGAAAACCCCATGGGCGAGCTGCTGCAAGTGCAAGAGGGCAATGCCCGTTTACTGATTAACCTATGGCAGTACCTAGACTCAGGCTTGTTTTTGGATCACCGACCTTTGCGCCTGCGCATTGCCGCCGAGGCAAAAGGCAAACGTTTTTTAAACCTGTTTTGCTACACTGGCGCCGCCTCGGTGCATGCCGCGCTGGGCGGCGCACGCTACACCGTCAGTGTGGATATGTCGCAAACCTACCTAAACTGGGCCAGCCGTAACTTGGCCATGAACGGATTAAGCGAGTCGCGCAACCGCCTAGAAAAAGCCGATTGCATGCGCTGGCTGCAAACGGCCGAGCAAAAATACGATCTGATCATGCTCGATCCGCCCAGTTTTTCTAACTCTAAAAAAATGGCCGATGTGTTAGATGTACAGCGCGATCACGTTATCCTAATACAGCAATCTATGGCGTTGTTAGAAGTTGGCGGGGCATTGTACTTTTCGACTAACTTGCGCAGTTTTAAACTCGACGAGCAGGCGTTGTCGGCCTACCAGTTAGAGGATATATCCGCGGCCACCATCGACGAGGATTTTGCACGCAATAAAAAAATCCACCAGTGCTGGCGCATCACCCAGCGCTAAACAAAAGTTAGCCAGCTAACTTTGGGGTAACGGTTGCACTATGTGGTTAAAGCGGGTGGCTAATTTCATCTGGCTGCACAACCCTATCACCCGGGTTGTGTACGCCCGCGCCGATCGCGGCTTAAAGCTTATTGCCCTAAGTTTAATACTCGTGCTGCTGTGCGCGCTGCCGTATTTTTTAGCTTCAGCTTTTGGTTTGGCCGCCTCATCCCGCCTCACACTGGCCTGGCTGTTTGCCATCGGTGCCGCCATCGCTCACGTGGGTTTTGTGGTGGGTTTATCGCTGCTGATTTACGATCGTTTATGGCGGCGTTAACGCCTTGCTATTCTATTTAAGTGGCAAGGTTAAGCGGTTTACTTTTGGGTAGTCTTCAGTTTGGTTGCCCTCGGTCGCCGGGCGGGCGAGTGACTTTTCTGTTTGGCCAGAAAAGTCACCAAAGGTCGCTCCTGCGCATCCATGCGCTCACGACATTAGTGAATCCCTTCACGTCAGGCCACCCCAGCATCTTAGCCCTAACGGGTCCCCTCGCTCCGGCTTATTTTAACGGGCCGCATCGACACGCTGCGGCCCAGGCCGGCCTCTCTGCCTGCGGCATTCACCTCCTCCGTGGCGTGGCGATGCTTGCGCACGCGTCCATGCGTGCTTACCCGCTAAAATAAAACTCCGCTCGGCTGGCTGCAGGGGACCCAAAAGCGGTACTTCGTAGCTTATGGTTTCGCTATGCGTCGCTTGGCATGAAAATCATTATCGGTTAGTGTCGGTGAATAACAAGCGTTTATATAATATCGACACGTATTCAGACGGAGAGCAGTGTTTAAATGGATGTTTATTTTTCAGCCCCATTTATCCCCTTTCTTTTGGCTGTTTTACGATTAAAACGCGTAACCGCGAATTTAATGTGGGCTGGCTCGCTTTTGGTTTGCAAAAACTGCTCGACTCGGCTTTTAATTTATTTAAAACCAATGGGTTACGTGGCGAAAGTAGAGTTCTTGTTAAATGAATTAGGTTGCCAGCGTGAAAGTACTCTGGCGTACTTTCACTTTTAAGATTATGTGGCTTTTTGGAGTTTTTTCATTTTAAAATCAAAGGGGTGCATCTTGCTACTAAAGTGTATTCTACAAATGATAGGTTGCCGGGCGTATTTTTCAACTCGCACACTAATAAGCTGTTAGAACAAGAGACGGAACGTGTCAACCTGTTTTGGACACCTAGTCCAAAGTTAATGTATATTTCTCTGTGATTCACGAGCAGCGGATAAGGTCGGAAAGTTTACCGCCGTTGTCATCATCTCGTGCTCGCCACCGCGCT
>Ga0209075_1000492_pt1 | contig 38638 bp, 32 predicted proteins | sample Stecom2011_FD_187523 | JGI IMG/M metagenome (GOLD analysis project Ga0209075, IMG submission 187523) | Agricultural soil microbial communities from Utah to study Nitrogen management - Steer compost 2011 (SPAdes) (version 2) | ecosystem: Environmental > Terrestrial > Soil > Agricultural land...
CTCAGCAGTGATGCAGGCTATGGCTTTGTGGCTAGGTTGGGCGATCTGCATGCTAATAAAAAAGCGGGTAAAACCGCACTGACCGTGCCAGCTAATGGCAAGGTGTTAGCGCCGCGCCAGATTGCTAATTTAAAAGAAGATTTGATTGCAGTGCTGGCTAACGATGGCCGCCTGTTAGTATTCGCCGTCAAAGATTTGCCGGAAATGATGCGCGGCAAAGGCAATAAAATGATGGCCATCCCAACCGCAAGACTGGCGGATCGCTCTGAGTTTATTCAGGACATTCAAGTGCTGGGTGCTGATGACACTCTGCTGGTTTATTCTGGCCGTCGTCACCTTGCCTTGAAGCCCTCTGACCTAGAGCACTACTACGGTGAGCGTGGCCGTCGTGGCGCGAAGTTACCGCGTGGCTTCCAGAATGTTGAGCGCATGGCAGTGGAAAAGAAAGGTTAGTTTAGATTTAAAAAAGAAGTAAGAAATAAAAAGGCGGCCCGATTAAGGGCCGCCTTTTTATTTTCTGTTGCGAGCGATCTATCGGTTAAAAACTAGATCACGCCCTGAGCCAACATGGCGTCAGCTACTTTTACGAAGCCGGCAATGTTGGCGCCATCGACATAATCGATCTTGCCACCATGGCTGCCATATTCGACACAGCTAGCATGAATGCGCTGCATGATCTTGTGCAGACGCTCATCGACTTCGCCGGCAGTCCAGTTAAAGCGCAGGCTGTTCTGGCTCATTTCCAAGCCGCTGACAGACACGCCGCCAGCGTTGCTGGCTTTGCCAGGGCCATAGAGGATGCCAGCCGCACGGAACACTTCTACGGCAGGCAAAGTGGACGGCATGTTGGCGCCCTCGGCAACACAGATGCAGCCATTTTTAACCAGCTCCTTGGCATCCGCTTCATCTAGCTCATTCTGAGTGGCGCAAGGCAGGGCGATATCGCACTCAATACCCCAAGGCTTTTTGCCAGCACTGTAGGGCAGGTTGAACTCTTCCGCCATTTGCGTCAGACGGCCACGCTCAACGTTTTTCAGGTAGCACAGATAGTCCCACTGGATTTCAGTCATGCCATCAGGGAAGTGCAAGGTGCCGTTCGATTCGGACACACTAATGACCTTGCCGCCCAGCTCTAGAGCCTTATAAGCAGCGAATTGGGCGACATTGCCGGAGCCAGAAATAACCACGCGCTTGCCGTCCATGGAGGTATGGCGGGTTTTCAGCATTTCTTCAACAAAGTAAAGCAGGCCATAGCCGGTCGCTTCCGGGCGCAGCAAGCTGCCACCAAAGGCAAAGCCCTTGCCGGTAAAGGTACCGGTGAATTCGTTGGTCAGTTTTTTGTACATACCGAACATATAGCCCACTTCACGGCCGCCGACACCAATGTCACCAGCTGGCACGTCTAGGTTGGGGCCAATGTGGCGATAGAGCTCGGTCATCAGCGACTGGCAAAAGCGCATGACTTCATTATTGCTCTTTCCTTTTGGATCGAAGTCGCTGCCGCCTTTACCGCCACCCATAGGTAGTGAAGTAAGAGCATTTTTAAAGGTTTGCTCAAAGGCGAGAAACTTGAGTACACCTAGATTGACCGAGGGGTGGAAGCGCATGCCTCCTTTATAAGGGCCAATGGCGCTGTTCATCTGTACGCGGTAGGCGCGGTTGATTTGCACCTGACCTTGGTCATCAACCCAGCTGACCCGAAACATTACCACCCGCTCTGGCTCCACCAGTCGCTCAATCAGCCCTGGCTGTTGGTAGCGTGGTGTGCGCTCAATAAATGGCCAGAGAGAGTTCAGCACTTCTTCTGCCGCTTGATGAAAGGGTGCCTGCTCAGGGTCACGCTGACGGAGTTGCTGGAGAAAGGATTCTAGAGAAACGGCCATGCGGGACTCCCAGTTAAAAGGCGGGTGGAGATTCTACAGGTAAGGAAACAGTAGACGAGGGTTTGGTATACATTTTTTTTCTGATCTGGACGACTGTTCGGTCGAACTCTGCTGCTAAATATGGCTAAGCCAGCTCCTGTAGCTGCAGTAATTGTAGCAGGTCGGCCTGCTTTGGTGCCTCTGCAATCACTTTTAGCTTGCGCGCCCGTGGTAATCGGCGCAGGCGATGCTCTGCCTTCAGCGCGAGTGAGTGATTACCAATTTGTATCTGCCAACATAGCGAAATGTGCTTGGCGGCACGGGTAAAGCGCGCACCCCTTGGGCCGCCGGCAACATGCTCTTGATAGCGCCGCTGCGGATCGGTGCTGATACCGGTATAGAGCCGACCATCGCAATCGAGCAAATATAACCACCAGTGTGCTTCGCTCATTACTACTCCTGCGGGCATATTACCATGACACGCTTTTATCTCACTGCGCCGGCTATTGTAGCAGTGTCCCCCATCATCGGTGGGTGCGTTTGTCTGTGCTGAGGTAAGATACGGCACAATGACTCGTTGCCTAAGGAGGCTGATTGCTATGGTAGAAGCTTATATTGTCGATGCTGTGCGTACTGCTGGAGGTCGCCGCAATGGCCGCTTAAGCAAAAAACATCCGGCAGACTTGGGTGGCATCGTCATTGATGCGCTGCTTGAGCGGACCAATATTGACCCGGCCGCTGTGGACGATGTGATCTTTGGCTGTGTCAGCCAAATTGGGCCGCAAACTTTTAACCTAGCGCGCACCAGCATCATGAGCTCCAATCTGCCAGAGTCAGTGCCAGGCGTCACCATTGACCGTCAGTGTGGCTCCTCTCAACAGGCAATTCATTTTGCCGCTCAGGCGATCATGTCCGGCACCCAAGACTTGGTCATCGCCGGTGGTGTTGAGGTAATGAGTCAGGTGCCGATTGGCTCGCCCATGACTAAGGTGCCGGATCTAGGCACGCCGTTTGCTGGTTTGATTAGCAAGCGCTATCCCGACGAGCAGTTCAGCCAATTTAGTGGTGCCGAAAAAATGGCGGCCAAGTACGGGGTCAGCCGTGAGGAGTTGGCGAAGTTTGCCTATGCCAGTCACGTTAACGGTGCCGCCGCCACTAAGGCCGGTAAGTTCAAAGATGAAATTGTTCCTATCAGCGTAGATATAGATGGTCAGGAGGTGTTGCATGACAGCGATGAAGGTATTCGCTGGGAGCCTGATTACGACTCTATGTTGAATCTAGCGCCACTGCAGGAAGGCGGGGTTATTTCTGCTGCCTTTGCCAGTCAGATTTGTGACGGTGCTGCTGCTGTATTGGTGGCCAGTGCGGCGGCAGTAAAAAAATACAACCTCAAACCAATTGCGCGTGTGCACAGCATGGCGGTGGTCGGTTCAGATCCAACCATGGTGCTTGAGGGGCCTATTCCGGCCACTGAAAAAGTGCTGGAAAAAGCAGGCCTGACGATTGCAGATATTGATCTGTATGAAGTTAACGAGGCGTTTGGTTCCGTACCGCTGGCATGGGCCAAGGCAGTGGGCGCGGACCTGAGCAAACTTAACGTTAATGGTGGCGCGCAAGCATTGGGCCATCCGCTTGGTGCGACGGGTGCTAAATTGGCCGGCACCTTACTGCACGAGCTGCGCCGTCGTGGTGGTCGCTATGGTTTGTTGACCATCTGTGAAGGATTGGGCACTGCTAACGCGACTATTTTCGAGCTGCTCTAAACGCGTTGGCTTTGTTCTTGGCTTAAAAAAATGGCGCCCTAGTTAGAGCGCCATTTTTTTAAGTGTTACCTGTGTTTGCTGACTGCTTTGTTGCTAAAACACCAAGGCAACACTGAGTGTAGGTTGGAATGCAGGCGTCTCAGCTACGCTTAGTAGGGTTTCATCGACACCGGCAATCAGTTTTACCGAGCCACCAACAGTGAAGTGCTTGGCGAGCTTGCGTTCATAACCGACGGCGCCGACAAAGCCTAGGTCATCGGTGATGTCATTGTCGTAGTAGCCTGCGCCCGCTTGGAAGAACACGCTGTTAAGGCGACCACCGAGGTAATGCTTGTAGGCCACGTCTAACACCGTGAGGTTGTCACCGTTGGCATAACCGAGCAGAACAGCACCATTGCCCGCAGTGGCAAATTGGAACCAAAGGTTATCCATGCCTTTGTCTTGGTTTTGGTCTATCAGCCGAATTAAGTCCATGCCCAAGCCAAAGTCGGCCGCACGGGCAGGCAAGCTCGCTAAGGTAATGGTTGTTGCTAACAGTAGGGTGGCAGCTTTGAGTACGGTGCGAGCAGCTTTCACGAGTATCTCCGAGTTAAGGGCAGAGGCTGGCAAGATTTACAGAAGCACTTGCTAGATACAAGTGCTCAATGGCTAACCAAGCAAGACAGGTAAAGCGGTCATAAGTTTTACTGTGACGGCATTTTGACCGCTTTTTTTAGGCCTCTTTGGCGGTGGATTACTGTGTTGCCATAAGGATAGCCTAGTACTTTCAAGAAAAGCTTGGCAGGCAAGTAGGCTGGGTTATCGCTTAGGGGGAAGGGTCGTGGATCTAGATGTGTTGGTGATTGGTGCTGGAGTGAGCGGCATCGGTGCTGCCATTCGGCTGAATGAACAGGGTGAAAACAACTTTGTTGTGTTGGAGAAGGCAGACACTCTTGGTGGCACTTGGCGAGACAACACTTATCCCGGCTGTGCTTGCGATGTGCCGTCGGCGTTGTACTCCTACTCTTTTGCACAAAATCCGGACTGGAGTCGAGTGTTTGCCGGTCAGGCAGAAATTTTAGCGTACGTCAGCGATGTCGCGCGCCGTCATCAGATTGAGTCACATATTCGTTATGGCGAGTCGGCATTAACCAGTCATTGGGATGAGCAGAGTTGCCGTTGGATTGTGCGTACTGAAAAAAACGAATACCACGCCCGTGTCATTATTTCCTGCGCCGGCTATTTGCACGAGCCGCAGATTCCTAATATTCCTGGATTAAAAGATTTCCCTGGCAAGTTATTTCACTCTTCTCATTGGGATCATCAGCACAACCTTAGTGGTGAGAGGGTGGCGGTTATTGGCACCGGCGCCTCTGCTATTCAGTTTGTTCCAGAAATTCAGCCGCAGGTAAAAAAGCTGATGTTGTTTCAGCGTACACCACAGTGGATTCTGCCAAAGCCAGATCAGAGCATGGCTGGGCTGGCAAAAAAACTCTTGGCTTGGCCTGTTGCCATGAGTGGGCTGCGCACTGTTTTGTACTCAGGGCTGGAAGTGTTTGGCTTAGGTTTTCGCCGGCCTATGCTGTTAAAACAAATAGAAAAACTGGCCCGTGCGCATATTAATATGAGCATAAAAGAGCCGTCGCTACGGACAAAGCTAACGCCGGACTATGACTTGGGCTGTAAGCGAGTGCTGTTGTCGAATAATTATTATCCGGCGCTAAATCAGCCGAATGTAGAGTTGCTCGCTAGTGCAGTAAAAGAAGTGCGCGGCCACACTATAATCAGTGCTGACGGCAGTGAAAGAGAGGTCGATACGATTATTCTTGGCACTGGCTTCCATGTCTCTGACCCACCTATCGCCGAGCATGTTTATGGCGTCGATGGCCGCTCCTTAGAGCAAGTATGGAATGGCAGCCCGGAGGCATACCGAGGCACTACTATTGCCGGTTTTCCTAATTTGTTTTTAGTGCTGGGGCCGAACCTTGCGATTGGCAATAACTCGGCCTTTATTGTCATCGAAGCACAGCTTAACTATGTCATGAGCGCGCTCAGAGCGATGCGAGATCAGCGCCTAGTGCGCCTTGATGTGAACGCGCTGGTGCAGCAGCGCTATAACAAAAAGGTGCAGGCTGCATTGCAGAAGACCGTGTGGAATATCGGTGGTTGTTCCAGCTATTACATTGATCGCAATGGTAAAAACAGTATTGGCTTTCCTTGGAGTAGTGGCACTATGCAGCGTCTGCTGAAACGCTTTGATAAGCATAATTACCACTGTGAAAGCGTCAGCTCGATCGTTAGATTAAGTTCTGTCACGGAGAGCCCGCCAGCTAAGGTTGAATCCTTATATGCTCCCACCCGCTGATTGGCTAGGTTAGTTCAGCCGATCAATGGCGATATTTCTGTGGTGCTCTTGTCGCGAGCAAGGAGATGAGAATGGCGCACTTACGCCCCGGTATTTATCAGCACTATAAAGGTCAGCTTTATCAAGTGATGGAGCTGGCGACACATAGCGAGACGCGCGAAAAGCTGGTGGTCTATCGGCCGCTTTATGGTGAGCGTGAACTCTGGGTGCGGCCGCTGGCAATGTTTGATCAGCAGGTTGATGTGGATGGTGTGCTAGTGCCACGTTTTGCTTGGCGGTCAGCGGGGCAGCTATCGTTACAATCGACGCAGGCTGCACCGGCAAGCACCGCAGCAGCCGTGTTAGCCAGTCAGCTGGGGTCGGCTGAAGGCACGCCGCCTCAAGTGGGGCGGTCGCAAAAAGCGCCAGCACAGCCTGCGCCTGCGCGCACACAACTGCCGGCATCCTTAGAAGAGCGAGTAAAACAGGCGATGTCATCAGGCAATGAGCGACCGGACTTCACTGGTATGCCTTTGTTTGAAGATCGTGCTACGGCGATTAAAACCGGCGTGGCGCTGGTGGTAGTTATCGTGTTGTTGATCTGGTTGTTCTAAGCAAAATTAGCCGCACAGAGCGTGCGTTTTTGCTTAAGTGGAAATTCGCAGTAACTGGCTTACTGCGCTGGCTCGGGCGCGTTGTTATGCAGCTCTCTATCCCAGCTAATTTTGCCTTCACAGACCGTCAGATTAACCATGCCGTAAAGGCGGGTGTGTAGCCATGGGCTATTCTTCCCCGCGGACAGCCACTGCTGTGCTGGCGTGCGTTGTACCCGAGGGTCGACTAAGCAGAGGCTGGCGGGGCGACCAATCTCCAAGTGGCCGACTTGTCGACCAAGGCAATGGGCTGGCCCGCTAGTGATGAGCTCTATCGCACGCATCAGTGTGAATGCTTTTTGCTCAACCAAATCGAGCATCAGCGGCAATAACGTTTCGACACCAGAGATGCCTGCTTTACTGGCTGGGAAGGGTGCCTGCTTGCTCGAGGTGCCCAGTGCAATGTGTTGTGAACAAACCGCATCAATGGTGCCGTCGGCCGCGGCCGCCAGCAGTGCTTCGCGATCGTGTTGGCTGCGCAGTGGCGGCTGGATATGGCAATCACTGCGATAGTTCTCTAGGGCCGACTCGTCGAGCAGCAAGTGATGAATGCAAACATCGGCACTGACAGCCAAGCCGCGCAATTTGGCGTCGCGAATCAAAGCGACGCTGGCGGCACAGCTGACCTGTTGAATATGCAGGCGCGCAGAGGTGGCTTCGCACAGCAGCAGTGCGCGCGATAAAGCGATGGTTTCAGCCACCGCAGGAATGCCGATCAGACCAAGACGCGAAGCCACGGCACCGTCATGGGCGCAACCACCCACAGACAGGGCCTCATCTTGTGGGCGCAGCATCACCGGAATGCCGAAGGTGGCGGCATATTCAAAGCAGCGCTTTAGTACCAGAGTGTCTTGGACTGGTTTGCTGCCATTGCTGACGCCGATACAGCCGGCTTCTTTTAGCGTCACCATTTCTGCCAGCTGCCGGCCTTCGAGACCTTGGGTCATGGCAGCCAGTGGTAATATTTTGGCAAAGCCCGCTTGGCCAGCGCGTTCGCGAATGAGCCTGACCACCGCGGTGCTGTCGACGACGGGATAAGTATCGGGCTGACTGCAGAGATGAGTAATACCGGCACTGGCGGCAGCACGAGTTTCTGAGGTGATCGAGCCGCTCCGGCCAGCACCAGGCTCAGACAAGTGCACGCAGCTATCAACCAAGCCGGGCAACACCAGCAGGCCTTCGGCATTAATGATTTGTGCGCCGGGAGCGTCAAGACTGGCGGCCATACGAGTCAATCGGCCATTTTCAACTAATAGATCGAGCACTTCGTCGCGACCATTGTTGGGATCAATGACGCGACCTTTGCGAATCAGGAGGTGGGCTTTTTTACTCATGCGCCACTCTCCTGACCGCTGATGCACATGGACATCACCGCCATGCGCACGGCGATACCGAAGGTGACCTGATGAAGAATCACGGAGCGTGGCCCGTCGGCCACTTCTGAAGCAATTTCAACGCCGCGGTTGATCGGCCCTGGGTGCATCACAATGGCATCCGCTTTGGCCGTTTTTAGGCGCTCATTGTTGAGGCCGTAGAGGCGGAAAAACTCCGACTCTGATGGCAATAGAGCAGAGTCCATACGTTCTTTTTGCAAGCGCAGGGCGATCACCACATCGACGTCACGCAGGCCTTGGGCCAAATCGGTGTAGACCGTCACGCCAAGGCTTTCGATGTCTTTGGGTAGCAAGGTTTTTGGGCCAATCACCCGCACTTCTTCAGCACCGAGAATGTTCAGAGCATGAATCTGCGAGCGCGCTACGCGCGAGTGCAGTACATCGCCGACGATAGCGACCTTAAGCCCAGCAAAGCCGCCTTTGTAGTGGCGGATGGTGTACATATCCAGCATCGCTTGGGTGGGATGGGCATGGCGACCGTCGCCAGCATTGATCACTGCCACATTAGGGGTGACATGGTCGGCAATAAAAAACGGTGCGCCGGAGTCAGAGTGGCGCACGATAAACATGTCGCTGGCCATGGCTTCTAAGTTCCACAGCATGTCCATCAGCGTCTCACCTTTACTGGTGGCGCTTTTGGCAATGTCGATATTGAGCACGTCAGCAGACAGGCGCTTGGCAGCTAGCTCAAAGGTGCTGCGTGTGCGTGTGCTGGCTTCAAAAAATAAGTTCACTACGGTCTTGCCGCGCAGTAGCGGCACTTTCTTAATGGCACGGTCGCCGACGCCTACAAAGCTGGCGGCACCATCAAGGATTTCTTCTAGTAGGGAGCGGGGTAAGCCTTCGATAGAAAGGAAGTGCTTCAGCCGACCATCGGCGGTGAGTTGAATGTTCGCGGACGGCGGCGAGGGAATCATGCAGGCGTCATCTCGATAATTTCCGCAGCAAGCGGTGCGGGTCCGCGCAATTCTACCCGTTGATGAGGTGGTAATGCCAAGGTCTCGCCACAAATATCCGCGCTGATGGGCAATTGTCGCTGGCCGACATCAAATAGCGTGAGCAAAATAATTGAGGCGGGGCGGCCAAAATCGAACAGTTCGTTCATCGCAGCGCGGATGGTGCGGCCGGTCATCAGCACGTCATCGACCAGCACGATATGTTGGTTTTCGACGTCAAACGGCAGCTTGCTTGGGGTGACGTTCGGGTGCAGGCCGCGGTGGGTAAAGTCATCGCGGTAAAAGCTAATATTCAGGCTGCCCAGAGGAATGTCCGCGCCGAGGCGTTGCTGCAATGCCGCTGCCACCCAAGCCCCACCAGAGTGGATGCCGACCATGGCAAACTCATTGATGGCGCGACGTGCCAGTTCTTTTTTTAACGCACTGGCCATCTCATCAAGGCGTTGATCAATGTCGTTGCTGGTCCAGTTCACAGTAGCTCCTAAGGGGCAATGCCGCCGTCCCGAAAATAACTTTCAATCAGTAAGCCCGCCGCGATGCTATCTACTCGCGGGTCTGGGCCGCGCTTGTTGCGGGCACCGAGTTGCTCTCGTGCGGCGCGGGTAGAGAGGCGCTCATCCACCAGCCAAACCGGCTTATTGAAGCGGCCGTGTAGTTGCCGAGCAAAGCGTCGCGCTCGTGCACTGATCTCACTTTCGCTGTCATCCATGTTCAGTGGCAAGCCAACCACGAAAGCATTGGGCTGCCACTCTTGCACTAACTTCTCGATCGCGCTCCAGTCGGGCACGCCATCTTTGCTGCTGACTGCATTTAGCGGATTGGCGGTGCCGGTCAGTGATTGACCACAGGCAACACCAATTTTCTTACTGCCAAAATCAAAGCCGAGCAGGGTGTCAGGCATGACCAGCAACACCACTGAGTAGGCGAATGTCGACACCCAGCGTGCTGGCGGCCACTTGCCAGCGCTCGCTGATGGGCACCTCAAACAGGGTGGCAGGCTCTGCCGCGACGCTAAGCCAGCTGTTGTCGAGCATCTCTTGTTCCAGCTGACCGGGGCCCCAGCCGGCATAGCCCAGCGCGGTAAGGGTGCGGCTTGGCCCGCGCCCAGCGGCAATCGCTTCGAGAATATCTTTTGATGTGGTCAGCCGTAACCCATCCATCAGCAGCTGGCTGGAGGACCATTCTTCACCGGTATCCGGGTGAAAGATAAAGCCCGCCTCGGGGCGCACGGGGCCGCCGAGCACCACCTGATGGTTGGCGGGAAGGCCGTCATAGTCGATATCGAGGTCAGTCAAAATATCGTTTAGCGTCAGCGAAGAGGGTCGATTAACGGTGACGCCCATGGCGCCGTCGGCATTATGTTCGACCACCCAAGTGATGCTTTGGTGGAAGTTAGGATCGTCCAGTTGTGGCATGGCGATCAGGAAATGATTTTTCAGACTTGGATAGCTCATGTCATCAGTATTGGGGTGAAGTGAGTAAGGAACAAGTCAGGTTGACTATATTCAGTGGGAAGTCAGTCGTTCGCGTGCATCAAAGCGCCAGGTGCGAATAATTTCTAGCAAATCGGTCGTGCGACGCATTTCATCTGGAAAAGGCGCAAATGGCGCCGCTAAGCGGACACTTTGAATTGCAGCTTGATCAAGAAAGGGGTGGCCAGAGGATTGCGTGACATCAATGCTTTCTACCGCGCCATTGGGTTTTAGCTGCACCACTAAGCGGACATTGCCAAAGATGCCCTCGCTGAGGGCTTTTTGTGGGAAGTGGCGCGTACCGGTTTCTTCTACCGAGCGGCGGAAGGCATCCAAGTAGAGCGCTTCATGGTGTGCTTTGGCGGACACAGAGGTCAGGCGATGTACCCGTGGGCGTTTTGCGTAGGCCTGTTTTTGTGCATCCAAGCGCGCCTGCAAGCTGGCAATTTCTTCACTCAGGGCGGCCTCAGACTCTTGCTCGGCGGGTGGCAGCGGCTTCGGCGGTGACGGTTTGTCGACGGCACTGGCGACCTTGCGTGACGACACCCCTTGGGTGGTAATAATCACGCGCTGGCTTGGTGTCGGTATCGGTTCAATGGTGCCCGGCGCCTGTAAGTTCACCTGGGCGATGGTTTGGCTGTCGAAGGGCGACTGTTCCGTGGTAGTGACTTCGCGCTTTTCATCCAGCTCGCCGGAGGCCTGTTGGTTGGCCTGGGCGATAAAGTCGGCATCTTCCGGCTCACTATCGCTCAGCTGCTGAGCGATAGTGATTTCGATGGTACGCGCGCCGGCGCTGGGTTTGTTTGGGCTAAAACCAATGCCAAGGATCAGCAGAGCGTGAAACGCCAGCGCCAAAAACAGCATAAAGCTGAGTCGGTCGACAGCACTGACAGGAGCGGCTGCAGCCATTATTGCTCTCGTTGCTCCTGCTGCTTTTGTCGTGCTTCAGGGAGCTGCTTGAGCAGGCTGTCAAATAACTGCCCCGCGATATTCAAACCATAGATTTCGTCCAGCTCACGGATACAAGTTGGGCTGGTGACATTAATCTCGGTGAGGTAGTCGCCGATTACGTCCAAGCCGACAAAGTACAGCCCTTTGGCTTTTAGGGTCGGGCCGACTTGCTGGCAAATCCAATAGTCACGCTCGCTCAGTTCGCGGCCGACACCGCTGCCGCCGGCGGCTAAATTGCCACGTAGCTCGCCTTCTTTGGGAATGCGCGCCAAGGCATAGGGCACCGGCTCACCGTTGATCATGAGGATGCGCTTGTCACCCTCAGCAGCAATCTCTGGAATGTAACGTTGCGCCATGATCGGCGTTTTGCCGTGCTCGGTAAGCACCTCAATGATGACGCTGATATTGGGGCTGTCTGTGGTCACGCGAAAAATATTGGAGCCACCCATGCCGTCCAGTGGCTTCATTACCACATCGCGGTGCTCGGCAACGAAGGCCCTGAGCTGATCGGCACGACTGGCCACCAGCGTTGGGCTGCAGCACTCGGGGAACTCAGTGGCGAACAGCTTTTCATTGCAGTCACGCACACTTTGGGTGCGGTTTACGACCAGTGCGCCTTCACGTTCCGCTTTTTCAAGCAGGTAGGTAACGTAGAGGTAGTTGTTATCAAACGGCGGATCCTGCCGCATTAAGATGATGTCTAGCGTGGCGAGATCCACTTCAGCGCTTTCGCTCAGCCCATACCAGTGCTTGTTGTTGTCGATCACATGTAGCTTGGCGGCCTGTGCAAAGCTGCGGCCGTCACGCACATAGAGATCGCTAGGGGTCATATACAGCACCTGCCAGTCGCGCCGACGCGCTTCGAGCAGCATGGCGAAGGTACTGTCCTTCCAAGGCTTGATAGTATCAATGGGGTCCATCACGACCCCGAGGCGGATTGTCATCACAGCTCCTATTAATGGCGAGCTCATGGTAGCAGTGCTGGTTGCTATAGACACCATTTGCGCAGATGCTTTTTGCAGCCTTTATAAGGTGTTATGGATTGAATGTGAAAACTGTGTTAAAACTCGCCCTTGAATTAGGGTAAACCTCTTGCTGGGCAATAAAAGAAACTAAAAGCTCCAGCAATACAACAAGTTAAGCCTCATAACTGCAGACGGCTGAAGGCTGTATTCATGACTGAAGAAAACTTCCAGGATCTAAAGGTAATGGTCATCGATGACTCGAAGACCATTCGGCGTACGGCCGAAACTCTGCTAAAAAAAGCTGGCTGTGAGGTCATCACTGCTACTGATGGCTTTGATGCACTGGCAAAAATTGCCGATACCAAACCAGACATTATTTTTGTCGACATCATGATGCCGCGTCTGGATGGTTATCAGACCTGCGCACTGATTAAAAACAACAGCGCTTTCAAAAGCACGCCAGTGATTATGCTGTCGTCGAAAGATGGTCTGTTTGATAAGGCGAAGGGTCGCATTGTCGGTTCAGATGAGTATCTAACTAAGCCGTTCTCTAAAGAAGAGCTGCTTGGCGCGATTCGCGAACACGTAAAAATGTAACTGTTATTTTGGCGTTACCGCCAAGGTGGCAATGAGGTTGTTGTTTATGGCAAAGATTTTAATTGTCGATGACTCACCCACAGAAACGTACAAGCTACGAGAAATCCTCGAGCGCCATGGTCATGAGGTGATTGAAGCTGCCAATGGTGCCGATGGCGTGGCCGTGGCGCGTGCTGAAATGCCCGAGCTGGTGTTGATGGACGTGGTTATGCCAGGGCTGAATGGTTTTCAGGCGACGCGCCAGCTAACCAAAGGCTCTGATACTGCCCATATTCCGATCATCATTGTCACCACCAAAGATCAAGAAACCGATCGCGTGTGGGGACAGCGTCAGGGCGCAAAAGATTATTTGACTAAGCCGGTCGACGAAGAAGTGCTGATTAGCACCGTCGAGCGGATGTTAGCAGAAGGATAGAAGGGGTGGAGTTGTGAGTGCTGCTTCCGCTGCTTTTATTAAGCTGGCCGAGCTGTCCGCTCGTTGCCGTCAGCGGGCATGGCAATTGCCATCTCGGCAAGATGCGGTGCAGTACTGGAGTGGCATTGGTTTTTTGCTAGACGGGCGTCGCTATGTGGCGCCACTAGAACAAGTATCTGAAATCCTTCAGGTGCCTGCCTACACGCGAGTGCCTGGCGTTCATCATTGGATGAAAGGCATTGCTAACGTACGCGGTCGCTTGATGGCAGTGATGGATCTCACCGGCTTTCTCGATAAAAGTACGCCACTGCAGGAAAAGCGCCGGCGTTTATTGGTGATTGACCAAGGTGATTTATACACCGGCCTAACGGTTGATGATGTTTATGGTATGCAGCATTTTCCGGTGACCAGCTATGCTGCTGATCCAGAGGATGTTGATGCCGCCGTGCAGAGTTTTTTGCAGGGCAGCTATGAAAAAGATGGAGAGATCTGGCAGGTGTTCAGTATTGAGAACCTTGCTGAGGATCCTAGGTTTCTGCAGGTGGCCCGAACGGGCTGACGCTGTAGGGGAACGGGCGTAACAAACAAGAACAAGGCAGGCCAGGAGCCACGTTATGAATTTCAATCCAGGAGAAATGCTCGCCAAACTACGGGGAGGTGCGGACGGCGGTTCGTTCACGCTTGCTTTGTATGCGGGAGCAGTGATTGCTGTCCTGTTGGCGGTGTTTAACTTTAGCTACTTGGCGGTTCAGGCCGATGTGGCGAAAGATAACATTACCTATGCCTCTGAGTTGCGCGTTGTGTCACAGCAAATCGCTAAAAACGCTCTTGAAGCAGCGGCCGGTAACGCTGAGGCGTTCGGCGAGTTGGATGCGGCTAAAGCCACCTTCCAAGAGAGCTGGGATCAGGTCAGCCAGGCTGACGTTAGTAATCCTGAATTGTTGACGCGCGTGGATCAGCTTTGGAGTGAAGTAAAGGACAGCGTTAACGTCATTCTCAGTGGCGAAGACACGGTTCTGGATTTGCATGAAGTGGCTGCGACGCTATCGCAGACGGTGCCGATGTTGCAGGCCGAGTACGAAGGCGTTGTGAGTATTTTGATTGATGGTGGCGCTGAAGCTGATCAGGTTTCTATTGCAGCGCGCCAGTCACTGTTGGCTGAGCGAATTGTTCGCGCGATTGACCGAGTGCTGGCCGGTGGTGATGGCGCAGTACAGGCCGCCGATAGCTTTGGTCGTGATGCGAGCCAGTTTGGTCGCGTGATGAACGGCATGATTGAAGGTGACGATGCGCTTGGTATTGAGCGCATTGAGGATTTGGACGCACTGGACTATCTGGCAGAAATTGCTTCGCTGTTTGATGAGTTTGTAAACCAATCGGTTGATGAAATTCTAGAAACTGCACCAGAGTTGTTCCAGGTGCGCGCCGCTGCGGATAATATTTTCCTTCGCTCACAGAGTCTGCTTACTGATGCTACCAGCCTAGCGGATGACTTCGAAAACTCTACTCGCGGTTTCTTTCCTTCTGTTCTGGCCGGTTTGATTTTTGCAGCACTTGCTCTTGGTCTAGTGGTTGTCATTGTTCTTCAGCGTATTACTGCTGACCGCAGTCAAAAAGAGGAGCTGGAAGCTGAGAATCAGCGTAACCAGTCCGCTATTTTGCGTTTGCTGGATGAGCTCGGCGACCTTGCTGACGGTGACTTGACGGTACAGGCAACGGTAACCGAGGACTTCACCGGTGCGATTGCTGACTCCATTAACTTCTCTATTGACCAGCTGCGCTCTCTGGTACAAACCATTAACCAGACTGCGGTACAGGTGGCCTCTGCTGCTCAGGAAACGCAGTCCACGGCGATGCATTTGGCCGAAGCGTCAGAACACCAAGCACAGGAAATTGCGGGTGCTTCCGCGGCGGTAAACGAGATGGCGGTGTCCATTGACCAAGTATCTGCTAACGCGTCTGAGTCAGCGGCGGTTGCGGAGCGAGCGGTAGCCATCGCCAACAAAGGCGCCGAGGTGGTACAGGCGACTATCCACGGCATGGATACCATTCGTGAGCAGATTCAAGAAACCTCAAAACGTATTAAGCGTCTGGGTGAGTCGTCACAGGAAATTGGTGACATCGTATCGTTGATTAACGACATTGCTGACCAAACCAACATTCTGGCTTTGAACGCGGCGATTCAGGCGTCTATGGCGGGTGAGGCAGGTCGAGGCTTCGCGGTAGTTGCGGACGAAGTTCAGCGCCTAGCGGAACGTTCTGCGGCGGCGACCAAGCAGATTGAAACGCTGGTAAAAACAATTCAAACCGATACCAACGAAGCGGTTATTTCGATGGAGCAAACCACTTCTGAAGTAGTTAAGGGTGCGCGCTTGGCCCAGGATGCGGGTGTTGCTCTGGAAGAAATTGAGAGCGTATCGAAAAACCTCGCTGACTTGATTCAGAATATTTCTAACGCTGCGCGTCAGCAGGCGGCCTCTGCGGGCCACATCTCCAACACCATGAACGTTATTCAGGAGATTACTTCGCAGACTTCGTCTGGTACCACAGCCACTGCGCGGTCGATTGGTAACCTCGCCGAGATGGCTCAAGAGATGCGTAACTCGGTAGCCGGTTTCCGCCTGCCGACTTAAGTCGCAGGTTGAGCCGGTTCCGGGGCTGGAGCCATGATGTCGAGTGCTGCCGTGAGAGATCGCTGGTCGATCAGAGATATGCCTGCAATGGAGCAAGAGCAATTTGAGCTCTGGCAGGCGTTGCTGGAGGAGCGTACCGGAATGACGCTCGGCCAGGAGCGTAAAATGTTTCTGGAGACGAGTCTCAATATTCGTATGCGCGAGCTCAATCTGAGCGACTACGACACGTATTACCAGCAGCTTGTTACTGGCACCACAGAAATGAAGGCCATGGAGTGGTCGGTGCTGGTGGATCGAATTACCGTCCAGGAAACCAGCTTCTTTCGCCATGAAAGCTCGTATGCTCTGGTTGAAGAATTTGTTGCAGAGTATGCGCGCCGACCAGGCAAGCAGTCTTTAGATGTATGGAGTGTCGGTTGCTCCACTGGCGAAGAGCCTTACTCGCTGGGCATGTTAATTAGTGAAGTATTTGCGGCACAGCGAAGCCAGCATTTTTTTGGTATCACCGCCACAGATATTAGCTTGCCGACATTGAGTAAAGCGCGTCGTGGGGTTTATCCCGCTCGGCGTGTTGAGCGTGTCGATGCAGTGGTAAGAGAAAGATATTTTGAACAGCTCAATGAGCGTGAGTACCAAGTGGTTACTTCGCTGCGCGACCGAGTTTGTTTTGCCAAGCTGAACGTGCTGGAAATAAAACAGGCACCAATGCAGGACATGGATCTGATTTTTTGCCAGAACATGCTGATTTATTTTAGGCGCTGGAGAAAACGTCAGATTGTTACGCACATGGCTGAGCGAGTTGCTCCTGGTGGCATGATGGTGCTTGGACTTGGTGAAATTACTGACTGGAGCCACCCGGATTTTGAGCGGGTGCCATTTAAAGATACCCTGGCGTTTCGTCGGCGTAAGGATGATCGGGAGCGGACATGACCGACCGGCATGACTATCTGGCCCTCGACTGGGTTCGTGGAGAAATTCAGGAAACCCTGAATCAGGCGCAACAGGCGCTGGAAGCCTTCGTAGAAAACCCGGACGACTCCACGCGTATGCGTTTCTGTCAGACCTATCTGCATCAGGTGTATGGCACCTTGCAGATGGTCGAGTTCTACGGTGCAGCTTTGCTGGCCGAAGAAATGGAAAAGCTGGCACAAGCACTGCTGGACGATAAAGTTTCACAGCTGGCGGATGCGCAAGAAACGCTGATGCGGGCAATTCTGCAGCTACCTCCTTATCTTGATCGCGTCCAAGCTAGTCGCCGTGACTTGCCGTTAGTGCTGTTGCCGCTGCTGAACGATTTGCGCGCCTCTCGTGGTGAGTCTTTATTATCTGAAACCTCCTTGTTTAAGCCTGACCTCGCCGGCGCTGCCAGTCATGGCGCTGTACCACAGTCGGTCTTCGAGGATGAATCCTTTCCGCTGCTGATACGTAAAATTCGGCAGATGTACCAGATCGCATTGCTTGGTGTCATTCGTGGCGAAGATCTCGCTTCCAACTATGGCTTTATGGCCAAGGTTTTCACCAAGCTTAAGCAGGTCAGTGGTGACTCTGGCATGTCGCCGCTGTGGCAAGTGGCTGGCGGTATGGTCGAAGGCTTAACGCTTGGCGCCATTCAGCCGGGCACGTCGGTGAAGTCAGTACTCGGTCAGCTAGACCGTGTGCTGCGCGAGCTGAGCTCTGCTGGTGCGCCGCTGCTCAACGACGCGCCGCCAGCAGAGCTAATGAAAAACCTGCTTTACTACATTGCTAAAAGTGAAGCAGATGGCCCCATCCTGACCCAGGTACGGGAGAAATATCGTCTTAGTGATGCGCTGCCTTCTGAGGAATTAATTAGTTCAGAGCGGGCCAAGATGAGTGGCCCAGATCAGGCTGCCATGGCGTCCGTGGTGATGGCGCTGTCTGAAGAGATTAACAAGGTAAAAGAAGCGCTTGAAACTTTCGTTCATAACGACGAAACCGATGGCAGCAAGCTTAAGCCGCAAAGCCAGATACTCAAGCAGGTAGCCGATACGGTCGCGGTGTTGGGCTTGGGTCAGCCACGCAAGCTGGTCGAAGATCAGCTTGAGGTAATCGATGCAATTGCTGCCGGCACGATGGCGGCAGAGCGCTCGGTGCTGATGGATGTGGCTGGCGCGCTACTCTATGTGGAAGCAACCTTACAAGGCATGACCGGCGATCGTCGTAGTGTTGAGCGGCAAGGTGCGCTGGCGATAGTGCCAGACCATGTTGCTAAAGCACGCGATGCAGTAATCCGCGAATGTCGTGCAGCATTGGAAGAAGCGAAAGACGGTATTGTCGAATTTATCGCTTCACAGTGGCAAAAAAGTCATCTGTCGGAAGTGCCAGCCAAACTCACCGTCGCCCGTGGTGGCTTGGCGATGATTTTATTAACACGGCCAGCGGCGGTGTTAGGCCAGTGTGTTAGCTACATTACCAATGAGCTGTTGCAAGAAGAGTCTGATAAACCAGACTGGCGCAGCATGGACACCTTGGCAGACGCCATTACCAGTGTTGAGTACTACCTTGAGCGCATCACTGACGATCCTGAGTCTGGTGATGAGGTGCTTGATCTGGCTCGCAACAGTGTTGCCATGCTGGGCTATCCAATTGATGACAACGACTTCGGCCGTGGCGCTGATGAGCTGCAAGGTGAGCAGCGAGAGGCTGGTGGTTTATCCGCACTGGCGAGTGAAGAAATCAATCTGGACGAATTGCCGCAGCAAGAGCCAGATCTTACTTCCGAGCTGGAACTAGAAGCTTACGCAGAAGAATCTCTGTCAGATGAGCTTCAGTTAGACGAGCCTCAGCCAGAAAAGTCTCAACCAGATGAACCACTAGAGATTGACCTTTCCCTGCCTGCTGCCGACGCAGCTAGCACTACAGCTGCGGCCGCAGAGAGCGCCAGCTCTGCCTTTGTTCCCGAGCGTGCTGAAGCGGGCGAAGACGACCTGATTGACGATGAAATTGTTGAAATTTTTGTCGAAGAAGCAGGCGAAGTGCTGGAAGCATTGAATGAGTACTTTCCTCGCTGGGCCAGCAATCAAAATGATGAAGAGGCGCTGATAGAGTTTCGTCGTGCCTTCCATACCTTGAAAGGTTCTGGTCGCATGGTCGGTGCGACTACGGTTGGTGAGCTGGCCTGGTCGATTGAGAACATGATGAACCGGGTGATTGATAAAACCATCGTCACTAGCCCGATATTGATTGAGCTAGTGCGTACTGTGCACGGCTTGATTCCTGCACTAGTGGATGCCTTCGCCCAGCGCACAGAAAACCCTTGGGATGTGACGCCCCTCAGTGATGCAGCCTTTACCTTGGCCACTGGCGGCAGCATAGCGGTCGTACCCGATGTCACCGCTGCGGTAGCAGGTGAGACTGCGGTGGCAGAGCTTGAAGTCGAGGCAGCGCCTCATGTCGAAGCAAGTGATGCTGAGGACGACGACTCTGATGATGTGCTGCTGGATATCTTTAAATCTGAAGCTCACGCCAACATCGGCCTGTTGCGTGACTGGCTTGCCGGTATTGATGAGGACCTGTCTGAAAACAGCCTTAACGACACTGTTTATCGTGCTTTTCATACCCTAAAAGGCAGCGCCAAAATGGCCGGTGTACCGGCAGTGGCAGTGCTTGCCGCACCGGCGGAAGCCTACACTCGCGCCCTAGCAGGTGCAGGCGGCACGGCGGATCGTGATGCGGTCAGCTTGATTCGAGATGTCACCGATGCCTTTGAACAAGGGCTCAGTGGCGCCGAGCTTACTGCCGGTGAAGACATCGTTATTCCTGCAACAGATGCGCTGATTAAACGGCTTGATGAAGCCATGGCGCACGCCGATAGCAACACCGGCACTGATCCGCAGCGCATATCAGACTTTCTTGCCACAGGCATGGACTTGATTCTGGACGCAGACAGCTTGCTGGCCAGTTGGGCACAAAACCCAACGCAAGCGGCTGGGTTGGAAAAGCTCCGTGACGAATTAAAGCAGTTATCTGAGGCTGCTGATGCGGCCAATCAGGATGAGATCTCCGAGTTGGCCCGCGCGCTTGAGAGTTGCTACGCCGCCTTATCAGCACAGCAAATACGCCTGACCGGGGATTTCCTCGACGTGGCGACACGCGCCCATGAGTCGCTGCTGGACATGATGGATCATCTGGCTGCCGCTCAGGGAGTGAAACAAGATCCTGCTTTACTTGAGGCCTTAGCTGCCTTTTTAGACAGCGGCCCTGACGATGACGGCCCCGATGGCAGCGATATTCCTGCTGACATTGATGCCGATGACATCGAAGAAATTGATTTTTCTGCGCTGATGGAAGACGAAGAGCTGGCCCCGGCGGAAGCGCCAATGGAGGCGCCATCTGAGCCTTCGTTTGAGCCGCCATTTGAAACCAAGCAGGCTGCCAGCGAAACAGAACTGCCACCGCTGCCGCAGGTGGATGAGCCAGACGGGGTTGCTGCCGACGTTGAGGAAATAGAACTGGCCACTGATGTGGACCCAGAGCTGCTAGAAATTTTTCTCGAAGAAGCAGAAGAAGTTATGGAAAGCGCCAGTGTGGCGCTAGACGCCTGGCAGACTGGCGACAGTAGCCAGCTGGCGGGTTTGCAGCGCGACCTACACACCCTTAAGGGTGGCGCTAGAATGGCTGGCATTCGCCCGATTGGCGATTTGGGCCATGAGCTAGAGAATCTGTACGAAGGCTTTGCTAACGGCCAGCTTGCCGCCAATGACGAGTTATTTAATTTGCTGCACCGCTGCCACGACCGCTTGGCAGACATGATTGATTCGACGCGCAATGAAGGTGGTTGCAGTCCGGCACCGGAGTTGGTGCAAGCGATCGTGTCTTTTCTGGCCGGTGGAGAAGTAACGGATACTAGCGCAGCAGAATCCGACGACACTATTCAACAGTTGCTCGACGCTGAAACAGCGCCGCAACAAGCAGTAGTTCCAGAAGAAGTGGCTGAAGCCGAACAAATAGAAAGCCAGCCAGCAGAAGTTGTACCACCACAAGAGCCGCTTCATGCGGCCTCTTCTTTAAACGATCGAGATCCTGAGTTAGTTGAGATCTTTCTTGAAGAAGCAGATGAAATTCTGGAGGCCGTGGGCACCAGTCTTGAGTCATGGATGGAAGCACCAGATAACTTGCTTGAAGTGCACTCATTGCAGCGTGACTTGCACACCCTTAAGGGTGGTGCACGTATGGCAGAGATTCCTGAGTTAGGTGACTTGGGTCATGAGCTAGAGAACCTTTATGAAGGTCTCGCCATGGGTAGCCTGAAGCCATCCGCATTAATGTTTCAATTACTGCATCGCTGTCATGACCGTTTGGCAGACATGGTTGAGCGTATTAAGACACAGCAAGTGCTTACGCCCGCAGATGACTTGATCGCCGCCATTAAAAGTTATATCGCCGATCCGGCAGCCTTTGTTCTAGATGCTGGTGCTGCAGTACCAGCAGCACAAGAGGGAGTGGCTGCAACAGACAACACTGCTGCAGCTGAGTCTGAAAGCGATGCGGCCAGTGCCGCTTCCGCTGGTTTTGTCCTGCCGCCAGATGTGGACTTGGATATTCTCAGTATCTTTGTGGAGGAGTCCGGTGAGCTGTGCGAAGTGCTGGAAACACAGCTACAACGGTGGCAGCAAGAGCCCAGTAACCCTGATGCCGCTAATGAGCTGAAGCGAGTTCTTCATACTCTCAAGGGTGGTGCGCGCTTGGCTGGCTTAAAAGAGCTGGGCGATATCAGTCATGACTTTGAAAGCACGCTAGAAGAAACAGATTTACGCCAAGCACCGTCGGCAGCATTTTTTGCTCGCCTGCATGGCTGGCAAGACCGTATCAACCAGTTAGTTGAGCTGTTGGGCCAGAGCATTCTTCAAGTGCCAGCTCCAGCTCCTGCCGCAGTGCCAGCTGTGGTCGCTCCGACCCCTGTAGCAAAAAAAGCTAGCAGCGCAGCACCGCAGCAAAAACAAAACTTGGTGCGTCGTCAGCAAGCGCAACAGCAGCCGCAAGAAATGGTGCGCATTGATGCCGGCATGTTGGAATCACTGGTTAACCTTGCCGGTGAAACCAGTATTAACCGTGGCCGTGTGGAGCAGGGTGTTTCTGAGTTCACCCATCACGTGCAAGAAATGGGTAGCACCATTGAGCGACTGTACGAACAGCTGCGCCGTCTGGATGTGGAAACCGAATCGCAGATCATGTCGACTTATCAGCAGGGCCTGGAAAGCGGTGAGTATGGCGAAGACTTTGATCCACTGGAGATGGACCAATACTCTGAGCTGCACCAGATTACCAAGCAGCTTTCCGAGTCCGCCTCTGACTTACTTGATCTAAAGCACACCCTGATTGACCGCACCCGCGATACAGAAACGTTGTTGCTACAGCAGTCGCGTATTAATACCGAGCTGCAAGAGAAGTTGATGCGCACGCGCATGGTGCCCTTTACCCGTTTGGTGCCGCGCTTACGTCGTATCGTTCGTCAGGTTTCTGGTGAAATTGGCAAGAAAGTTGAATTTGATGTGCTCAACCCAGAAGGGGAGTTGGACCGCACCCTGATGGAGCGCATTGTCGCGCCACTAGAGCACATGCTGCGTAACGCCGTTGACCACGGGGTTGAAGGCCCAGAGGAACGTCGTGCCGCTGGTAAAGATGAAACTGGCCGCGTCACACTTGAGCTGACCCGTGAGGGTGGTGAAGTGGTGATGATCCTTAACGACGACGGCAAAGGTATTGATACCGAAGCGGTACGCCGTAAAGCGGTCGAGCGTGGTTTGATTGAAGACAGTGCCCGTTTAACCGATCAAGAAATCCAGCAGTTTATTTTTAATGCGGGCTTCTCTACAGCCGCCAAAGTGACGCAGATTTCTGGTCGTGGTGTCGGTATGGACGTGGTGTCCTCCGAGATCAAGCAGATGGGCGGCTCGGTCACCATTGATTCGAAGAAAGGCATTGGCACGCGCTTTGTTATTCGCTTGCCCTTTACCTTGGCGATGAACCGCGCGCTGATGATTCGTGCCGGTGAAGATACCTACGCGATTCCGCTGAACCAAATTGAAGGTATTGTTCGCATCAGCCCCTATGAGCTGGAAAATTATTTTGGCGAAGAATCAACGCCATTCGTTTATGCGCGGCAATCCTACGAGCTTGATTACATCGGCAACTTTGTTTTAGGACAGAAGGTGCCAAGCCATCTTATGAATCAGCAAACACCGTTGCCGGTGCTGTTGATTCGTAGCACTGAACACCAAGTGGCAATTCTGATTGATGGTCTTGTCGGCTCACGCGAAGTGGTGGTGAAGTCGGTCGGGCCACAGCTGGCCACCGTGGCCGGGATCAGCGGCGCCACCATTCTTGGTGATGGTTCTGTGGTTATTATTTTAGACGTCCACTCCCTGATTCGTGCTGCGCACTTGCAGCGTCAGCATGGCTTGTTGGAGCGGCGTGCGCGGGCAGCAGCTAACTTGCCTGAAGAGATTGTTACAGAGGTTGAGCAGGAAGAAGAGGTTCGCGTACCGCTGGTGTTGGTGACCGATGACTCGGTAACAGTACGCAAGGTAACCACGCGTCTGCTGGAGCGTAACGGTTATGAAGTGGTGACGGCAAAGGACGGTGTAGATGCGCTGGCCAAGCTGGAAGAGCGCCGTCCGGACTTGATGCTGCTGGACATCGAGATGCCGCGTATGGATGGTTTTGAAGTGGCCTCCCACGTGCGTCATGACTCTCGCTTAAAGAATATTCCCATCATCATGATTACCTCTCGGACTGGTGAGAAGCACCGTGAGCGAGCCTTTGAAATTGGCGTTGACCGCTATATGGGCAAGCCATTCCAAGAGGGTGAGCTGCTTGAAACCATTCAGGAGCTACTCGCCCGTACCGGGGAGATCGCCAGAACATGACCTCCGGCAGTCCGCGTATCGGCATTATTGCCGACACTACGCTGCAGGGGCACTTGCTGTCCTCGGCAGTACGCGGCCAAGGCTATGAGGTGGCGGTCAACAGCGACCCGGGCAATATCGAGCTGCACTGGCTAAGTTCCGACAAGCTCGATTTATGGGTGGTGGACCTTAATCATGAAGATCGTTGGCAAAACTTTCTTGACCAATTATTAGAAGATACGTCGAAGCCTATTTTGTTTTCAGATGGCCAGGCGCCGGCGCGTAACTCTCCTCTTTATCCTCGCTGGGAAAGACGCCTACTCAGCAAGATGCTGAACTACGTTGGCCGTCCTAAGGTTGAGGTTAAATTAGAGTCTTTGCTGCCGGTTAGAACGGCAGTCAACATCCCCACTCCTGCCGAGTTTCGTACCCTGCCTATGGGCGCAAGCCCCCAGTGGGTATGGGTATTGGGCGCCTCTTTAGGTGGCCCTACTGCGGTGAAACTGTTTCTTGATTGTTTGCCAGCAGAGTTACCGGTGGCCTTTATTTTGGCCCAGCATATCGATAATGGTTTTCTGGAAACCTTGGCCGGAGTGCTGTGTCGGGACAATAGCTTCAAGTGTCGCGTGGGCTATGACGGTGAGCAGCTAAGCCATGGCACGGTGCTGATTGCACCGGTGGAGTACGAAGTGGCCTTTACCGAGGCTGGGCGGCTGTTGTCCACGGGTAAGGTGTGGGAAGGTCCCTATTCGCCATCGATTGATCAGGTGATCAGCAATGTGTCGGCGCGTTTTAAAGGCCGTAGTGGGGCTATTTTATTTAGCGGCATGGGTAACGATGGCTCTATTGCCGGGCCATTAATGACCCAGCATGGCGCGCCACTTTGGGCGCAAGATGCAGGCAGTTGTGCTTGTAGTAGCCAGCCGGATGCGGCACGTGATACCGGTTGTGTCAGTTATTCAGGCTCGCCAGAAAAGTTGGCGCTGGCATTGGTGGAACATGTTCGTCAGGATATTCGCCGCGGGCTAAGTTGATGCTGTGCCGCATCGCTGCAGGCAATAGATAGAGTGAAGCCGTCACAGTACGGCGAAGGAGAGCAACATGGCTGAACTGCCCAACGATATTCCAGGACTACTGATTCCGATGCACGGTCGGCCTTGGTTGGTGCCAAACATTGTCGTCGCTGAGATCGTGCCACTGCGCCAACCTGATCGCCCAGCGCAAGGGCCAGAGTGGCTGCTAGGCTGGATCGATTGGCGCGATGAAAGTATCCCATTGCTGTCTTTTGAGAAGTTGAATGACAGCAGCCAGGTCACCATTGGCCCGGACGCACGTATTGCGGTGATTAACACGGTCACCGGCAAGCTGAAGTTTTATGCCGTGATTATTCAGGGTATTCCGCGTCAGTCTCGGATCGGTAAGGAAGACCTAGTGGAAGAGCCGGTAGAAAGCGGTCCGGCAGAAGCCATGTATGTGCAAATGGGTGGCGACCTCGCTGTTATTCCTGATCTTGATGCTATCGAGCAGGCGCTGGCGGGCTTGATGCCGTAATGGCGTTAGATCGGGCTCGCTTGGCCGAGCTAGCCAGTCGTTCCGCCTTTTATAAAGGGCGCTTTCGTAACTTGCAGCGCACTCCCTCCCATGGGCTGACAGATTTCTTTCGCTGGCAGATCGAAACGGGAGGGCGATTTCCGCCAGGCAAGCAGTTTCCTCTGCAAAAACCCAATGCCCATCAACTGCATTCTGACGCAGCGATACCAAGGCTGACTTGGTTAGGGCACGCCTCTTTTTTATTCCAGTTTCGTGGTTGTAATGTGCTCACAGACCCAGTCTTCTCTGAGCGCTGCAGTCCGCTGCAATTTATCGGCCCAAAGCGCCATACGCCAGTGCCGTTGCAGGTGGCCGAGTTGCCGCCTATTACCCATGTACTGATCTCGCACAACCATTACGATCACCTCGATGAAGGTTCAGTGCGGGCTTTGCATCGACGTTTTGGTGATCAGCTGCAGTTTTTTGTTCCCTCTGGTGTGGCAGACTGGTTTAACAAGCGTGGTATTGGCAATGTTATCGAGCTGGGCTGGTGGCAGTCCTCTGTGGACGCGGTAAATAGCAGTGAATTGTTTTGTTTACCGACACAACATTTTAGTGGCCGATCGGCGACAGATCGCAATACTAGCTTGTGGTGCAGTTGGTTGATGGAGATCGAAGGGTTTCGTTTTTACTTTGCCGGTGATACCGGTTACGCACCCTTGTTCGAGCAAATTGGCAGTTTGTTTTCTCCCGTTGATCTGGCGCTACTGCCTATCGGTGCCTATGATCCACGCTGGCTTATGGGGCCGGTCCATGTAGCCCCAGAAGAGGCATTACGGATCCATCAGGATATTGGTGCGCGCTGCTCCATAGCGATGCATTGGGGCACCTTTGTTTTGACCAGCGAGCCGATTGACGAGCCACCAAGGCGCCTGCGCCAAGCAATGCATGAAGTAGGTATGGCCGATGACTGCTTTAGGGTATTGCAGCACGGCGAAACAATAGAGTTTGCGGATTTGATGAAATGAAAAAACAGCATGTATGGGAAGCACGCTTGGTGCTCTTCTTTTCTCGACTGCCCTTATCTTGGGTGCTGGCTATTGCCACTTTTTTAGCCCGTGCTTTTTGTTTGCTACCACTGTCTATTGCTAGCGTTCACCGCATGGTGCTGATCAACACGTTGATTTGTTTCCCAGAAAAAAGCCTTGCACAGGCGCGCCAATTTGCCCGCCGTTCTTTTATTGAAACGGCGCGTACTCTTGCTGGCTATAGTCATGTTTGGCTACGTCCAGTGGATGAGATTTTGACTTGGGTGACCAAGGTGCATGGCGAGCAATGCTGGCATGAAGCGGTGGCCAGCGAGCGGCCGATTTTGTATTTGTCATTACATCAGTCCAGCTGGGAAGTGCCAGTATTGATGGTCGGCAAACATGACCCAGGTACCTTAGTGATGTACCAGCCTGCGGGTGATAGTGCTCTTGAGGATTTAGTTAAAGAGGGTCGTCAGGGTACCGGCTGTGTGCTCGTACCGACCAATGGCGAAGGTGTGCGCGCGGCGTTGGCAGGACTAGAGCAAGGCCAGTCCATGGCTCTGCTAGCAGATCATGAGCCAGGCGGTAAGAGTAATCCGTTTATTCCTTTTTTTGGTCACGACGTAATGATGCCGGCCTTTGTTTACAAAGTGATTCAGCGCTATCAGCCACATGTATTTGTAGTCAGTGCTCAGCGCAACAAAGATTATCAGTTTGAGCTGCACTTCGAAGAGGCACCGGCTGAGCTGCTGCAGATGGACGAGCGGCAAACACTCGAGTACATGTCGGCCGCTTTTGAAAAAGCGATTCGGCGTAACCCTGAGCAGTATCAGTGGACGTATCGGCGTTTTCGTCGCAATCAAAGTGGCCCTCGCGGTTGGTATAATAAGCCCGAGTTTCTTGATCGCGTTATTGCTGGCGAGCCGGCAAGCAGTGTGTTCGTAGAGAAAAACACAGCGGCCTAAGTTTGGCTAAAAATATTATAGAAATTGTAGATGGCTAATCGTGCTAAAAAAACTGGGAGAAAATTGATGATTGGAAATACGACGATATCTTGGGGCTGGCTAGCCAAGTTATTTCACTGGCTGATGTTTGTGGTAATTGTTGGCGCCTATGTGGCGGCAGATCAGCGCGAACTGTTTGAGAAGGGCAGTGCTGAGCGTGATTGGTGGATGATGATCCACAAAAGTATGGGCCTGAGTGTGTTCTTTTTGGTGTGGCTGCGCTTAGCTTGGCGCGCGACCCAGCCGATCCCAGAAAACTTTGCCGGTCTGTGGATGACACGGTTGGCCAACATTGGTCATAAGCTGCTTTATTTGCTGATGATTATAGTGCCGGGTTCGGCGCTGTTGATGTCACAGTTTGCTGGTCGTCCAGTCAGCTGGTTTGGTCTGCTGGAAATGCCGGTATGGTTAGAGACAAATAAAGAGATAGCAGAGCGCCTGCATAGCGTGCACACCGATATTTTGGCACCGGCATTATTTATTCTGATTGTGCTGCACTTTCTTGGCGCACTTTGGCATCACTTCTTTGATCGTGATGATGTGCTCAAGCGCATGCTGCCATTTTGGCGCGGCCGCGGTTTATAAGAGCAGTAACACTACTCTCCTCGTGCCATCCAGATTGCTGCTAGCAAGGCGCTAGCAGCAGTTTCCGCCCGCAGTATGCGCTGCCCTAGCGCGAACGGCTGAAAGCCGCTACTGCTCGCCTGTGACAACTCTGCACCGCTAAAGCCTCCTTCTGGCCCACTGAGTAAATGGATTTCACTACAGCTTTGTAATGCTGTGGCCGCCAGTGGCTGCTCGCCAGGATGGGCAATAAGTTTTAGTCCTTGATGTGGCTGCTGCAGATAAGCGCTCAAGTTGAGCGGTGTATGCACTTCCGGCACGCGGTTCATGCCGCACTGCTCGCAGGCACTAATAACTACCTGCTGCCAATGGGTCATGCGCTTTTCTAGACGCTCACCAGCAAGACGTACATCCGTGTGCTCGGTGTTCAAGAGCTGAAACGAAGCGGCGCCTAGCTCGGTTGCCTTTTGCAGGGCGTAGTCCATGCGCTCCCCCTTGATGAGAGGTAAGGCGAGATGGACAGGGCAGGAAGGTGTGCGTTCTATATCGATAAAGTGCAGCGGCACGATCTGTACTTGGCGCTTACCGATGGACGCAATCTTTGCATGCCATTCGCCGCCGACGCCATTAAAAACAATCAGCTCATCATCAAGGCGCATGCGCAACACACGACTAATGTGGTGGCTGGTGTTTTCACTCAGCTCTACGGCAACGTTTAACTGAAAGGGTTGATTGTCGTAAAAACGGCGCATGGCTGGCGAGTTGTCCTATAAATTTATGCTGATTGAGTTGATCTTTTCGTTGCCATTTAACCGCGAGTGGCGATATCAATGCCTTCTATAGCAACCTGAGCGAGGTGATCAATTTGCTCAGGGGTAATGATGTAGGGCGGCATAAAATAGGTCACATTGCCCAGTGGTCTGAGCAGTGCCTGACGGCTAAGCGCGTGTTGATAAACGCGTAGGCCGCGGCGCTCGCGCCAATCATAGGGCGTGCGTGAGACCTTATCACGCACCATTTCCACTGCCGCAATCATACCGGTTTGACGCACCTCGGCGACATGGGGGTGATCGCTCAACGGTGCCAGTGCTTGTTGCATATGGGCAGCCAGAATGCGGTTATTTTCAATGACATTGTCACTGGCAAAAATATCTAAGGTGGCGTTAGCGGCAGCGCAAGCGAGAGGGTTGCCGGTATAGCTATGCGAGTGCAAAAAAGCGCGCAGCGTATCGTAGTCGTCGTAAAACATCTGGTAGATTTTGTCGGTGGTCAGTACTGCACACATAGGTAGGTAGCCACCCGTTAATCCTTTTGATAGCGCCATAAAATCTGGCGTGATGCTGGCCTGCTCGCAAGCAAATAAAGTGCCAGTGCGGCCAAAGCCCACGGCAATTTCATCTGCAATAAGGTGAACATCATAATAATCACAGGCTTCGCGTAACAGCTGTAAATAAACTGGATGATACATGCGCATACTGCCAGCACACTGCACCAGCGGTTCAACAATCACAGCGCAAATTTCTTCATGATTCTCGGCGAGAATTTTCTTCATGCCCTCAAACTGGCGGCGTGAATATTGTTCCCAACTTTCCCCTTGCTCACGAAAAAAACAATCTGGGCTGGGCGCGGTAAACACCTCCATTAGCAGGGGCTTATAGGTACTTTTATAAAGATCAACATCACCAACAGACAGTGTTGCCAAGGTTTCGCCATGGTAGCTATTAGCTAAAGTAACAAATCGGGTTTTTTTCTTTTTACCCAAGTTCTGCCAATAGTGGAAACTCATTTTTAGTGCGACTTCAATGCCAGATGAGCCATTGTCGGCAAAGAACACACGCGACAGTGCCGCTGGCGTCAGCGCCACCAGTCTTTCTGCCAGCTCAATCACTGGCTCATGGCTGAAGCCGGCCAGAATGACGTGCTCAAGCTGCTCCAGTTGATTGCGAACGGCAGCATTGATACGTGGATTGGCGTGACCAAATAAGTTCACCCACCAAGAGCTGACGGCATCGATGTAGCGATTACCATCAAAGTCCTCTAGCCAAACCCCTTCACCACGACGAATAGGAATGATCGGTAGAGACTCGTGATCCTTCATCTGCGTGCAGGGGTGCCACAGCACTTTTAGATCACGATTCATTAGGGCTTGATTGCTAGACATGATGACTCCGGTAATGGGCGCCCAAGGATGATACGGCGTGCGTTCGGTAGTCGCAAAAAAGAGCCGACAATGCGGGGGACATGGTCGGCTTAAGGGGTACAGTGCAGGGCAGTGGCAGTTGATTGCTTGCCGGTGCCTAAAGGCTGCCCCAGTGAAGGTGAAAGCAGGGTGAGGGCAGGACTTTCTAGCTGGCAGCTGCAGTTTGTGATTTTAACCAGTTGATTAAGGCGGCCTGCTGTTCAGCACTGACTGCCGTGCCAGGCAGCACCGCGGTAGGCCTAGGGCGGCGGTCGAACCAAAATGCGGCTGGGGTAGAGAGTGGTGCTTGGCTGCTGGCTAACCAGACCATGGTGTCGGCACCCATACGGCTGTCGCGCAGCCAACGTTGCATGCGCTGGTTAAAGGCGGGTAAGGATTGTGCCACGCCAGGGGTGGCGGCCCAGCCCGGATGCATGCTGCCAAAGAAAACAGCGGGATTGTGCTGTGCTTGGTACTCGGTCACTGCCACCAAGGCGCGCTTAGCTCGAGCGTAAGCTTTGCTGCCGTCGTAGCTTTCTTGCACAAACTGCATGTCATCGAGCCGTAAGGACTGTAAATACATACCGCCACTGGCGACATTAATCACCCTGCCTCGGCTGCGTGCCAAGCTAGGCAGCAACTGCTCGGTGAGCAACCATGGGCACAGCAGGTTGATCGCCAGCGCGCGTTCGTGGCCTTCATCAGTGAGGGCATGCTGTTGAAACAGTGCACCAGCGTTATTGATCAGCACATCAATCTGCCCATAGCGGCGGTTGAGCAGCGCACCCACACGACGAATCTCGGCCAGTGAGGACAGCTCGGCCTCAACGATATCAATGTTCTCGGCCAGTGCACCGCTGAAATCCTGAACCTGCTTGGCGGCGCTGGCTAAGCGCAGCGCATCGCGCCCGAGCAGCACCACATTTGCGCCCAGTCGCGCCAGCTCGGCAGCGGCGGCTAGGCCCAGTCCGGCGGTGGCGCCGGTGATGATAATGCGCTTGCCATCGACATAGTTACTCAGACCTTTATTGCGCATGGCCAGATAGCCGCGCTCGGTAAAGGAGAGCGCGGCGGGCAGAATAGTTTTATAGGCCAACACCTCAGCCAGGCTACGCGGTGCGACCTGAGTATCTAGAGTGAGCGCGCGCTGCAGGCCATTTACGGCGCGGCGGCCCATGCGTATTAACCAAGGCTTGAGCAAGCTTTCAGCACGGCTCATGTTTTTATCAAAGCTCAGTTTGGCTTGGTAACGGATCTCGGTGAGGTTGTTATCCAGCGCCCGCAGCTCAATCACATCATCGGCACAGAAGCCGGTACCGCTGCCAGACAATTCAATGCGCTGCGGAAATTTCGCCGTCCGCAACAGATAACGCATTGGCACCCGTCGGCCAGCACTATTCAAAATCAGGGCGAATTCAGTGCCTGCTTGAGGTGCACCAGGGGTGAGTTTTTCTGCTCGATAAACGCTGGGATCCCACTGTTCACTAGTAGAGAAATCAACAAGATAGCGGAAGCAGTCAGCAATGGGGCGGGCAACGGTGATGGTTTCTTGCAGTGTAATCATGGCAACAACCCTTAAGTAGCTGACCAGCATGAGGCATTGGCTGTGAAGGAGACATCACTTATTAAACGATAATCATTATTGTTATCACTATCATTGACAGGGATGCTTTCGCCCATGTTAAATGCGAACCATTCTCGTTAACGGCTGATGAATGTGTTTCGCATAAGCTTTCTTTTACTGCTGGGACTCTGCTCTGGAAGACTCTTAGCTGCAACGGATATTGATCAGGTTGTCATCAGCGCCACGCGCAGTGAGCGGGCGGTGGTTGATGCGCCGGTACGGGTGGAAGTGGTTACCGCCGCAGAGCTAGCTAAAACCCATGCTCGCTCCTTAAAAGAGGGGTTGGAGAATGTAGTGGGTCTGCAGCTGCGGGAGATCCACGGCAAGTCCGGTTATGAAGTGGCCTTACAAGGGCTCAGCGGTGATCAGGTATTGGTGCTGATTGACGGTTTGCCGATGTCTGCCAGCACTGGTTCCACCGTTGATGTTAGCCAGCTGGCGATCAGCGAAGTCGAGCGCATTGAAATTATTAAAGGCGCTACCTCCGCTCAGTACGGCAGTGCGGCCATGGGCGGCGTGATTAATGTCATTACTCGGCAAGCTGCACAGGGTTGGCAGTCCAGTGTGCTGGTCGATGGTGGCAGTTATGGCGAGCAAAACCCGTCGGAAAGAATCACTGATGTTAGCCGTCGTCACGTGCAAGTTAAGACAGAGGCGGGTTCTGCGACATGGCGTGGCCGATTAGTAGCGGACCGACTGGAGAGTGACGGCTTTGACCCGCAGCCCTATAACTGGGCGCAACCAGGTGATGCGTTGACGCGGCAGCAATGGGATGGCCGTTTAGAGTGGCATGGCAACAATGCGCAGCGGGCTTTTTTGGGCTTTGGTCAGTACCAAGAAAAAAGTGATAGCCGCTACGAGCTGGTATTGCCGGGCGGCAACAGTGATCAGAGCAAAGTAGAACAAGCCGAGCGCACCCGTGTTACCGCAGGGGCCCAATTACCACTAGCAGACTTTCATTGGCAATGGTCCGCACTGCATGAACGCTTTAGTGATGACACGCATAAGTTTGCCGGTGCCACTCGCTTTGATAATCGCGACACCGATATTTCTCTTGATCAATTCAGCACTCAGCTCAGCCTGCCGCCAACGCTATCGCAGGAATGGTTGGTGGGAGTGGATGCCCGTCGTGATGCTTTATCGCAATTCAAAGATGGCTTATCAGAAATAGACGATGGCAACGAAGTCAGTCGCCAGTCGTTAGAAGGCTTTATCCAAAATACGTTTTATCCGGCGGCCGATTGGGAGTTTTTATTCGGCGCACGCTATCAAGATGACTCGGATTTTGGTGGCCACTTTGCTGGCAAGGTTGGACTGCGTTGGCATGCATTTCATGGCGACCAATGGCGCAGTACGTTGCGTGCCGGCGTCGGACAAGGCTATCGCGTACCTAATTTAAAAGAACGGCACTATCGCTTTGATCACAGCCAACTTGGCTATGTGGTGATCGGCAATCCAGACCTTAAGCCAGAAGAGTCGTTAAGTAGCCAGTTGGGAATGACTTGGTATTGGCAGGATGCACTCACTATTGAAGCAGGGCTGTACTGGAATGATCTGGATAATTTAATCCAAGTAGACAGTGATAATCCTGGCACTGGGCCTGGTGGTATCAGTGAATTTCGTTACACCAATATTGGTCGTGCTCGCACGTGGGGGAGTGAGGCAGGTTTAACTTGGCGCTTTGCTTCCCGCTGGCGCCTCGAGGCTGGTCACACTTGGCTGCAAACAGAAAATCTTGACGACGGCACAGAGCTTACCCGCCGGCCAGAGCATCAAGCTCGGCTAGGGTTGGATTATGACTGGAGCACGCGCAGCACAGTCACGCTACGTGGCCGTTATCAATCCGATGAACTAGTCAGCACAGACAGTGGTGCACGCTCGCCAGACTGGGTTGTGTTCGATTTGAAATTCAGTCACGCCAGCAGCGATCGACTGACACTTTTTGCTGGCATCGACAACCTCACCCATCGGCAGAGAAATTTTTCTGACCCAGCAGACTTTGGCCCGCTGGCCGGGCGCTTTGTGTACCTCGGTGCACGTTACCAACTGAAGGAGAAACAACCATGAGTGCAATGAGGAAAGTAATAATTCCTACAGTGGCGCTAAGTGCCATGTTGGTAGGTTGTGGAGGCAGTAGCAATGGTGCCTCTAATAATGGCGGCGGCCTAGTGGACTACAATGAGCGGCAGTTGGATGCCACTCATAACACTGAGTATGTCTATTTGAATTTAGACAATGATGAAGTGTTGTCTTTGAGTGAGTCACAAGCACAAGGGTCCGAGGATTGGCATATTGCTTTTCGACGCTTTGCGGTGAAGTTCAATGGTGGCGCTTCAGGTCCGGCTAAGGTGGTCAGTGCTATTGGTGCCGCGCAAGAGGATTTCTATGGCGCCAATAGTGAGCCAGTTGTCAGTGTTTTTAGTAATGCACTGCCAGAAAACCAGTTGAATGTTTTTGCGCAACAGTTTGCTGAACCAGCGGCATGGGTTTCGGATCGTGTTGTTACGCTGCTAAGTGGCCCTAGCAATATCGACGGTGGCTGGTATCAATATAACCCACAGGGCGGAGTGATGACGGCCAACTCAGATAATGGTTGGTTAATTCGTTCAGGTGAAGGTAATAGCTATGCCCGCTTCCGCGCTGAAGAAATTGATTTTCCCACACGTACCGGTGAAGGGGTAAAAAGCTTTGAATTTTCCTTTTCTGTGCAAGTAGAAAACAGCGATCAATTTACTAATAGCGCGACTTTTACTGGATCAATCCCAGCCAGCGGCGGTGAGTTGTGTTTCGACTTTGATGCCGATGCCACAGTGGCCTGCACGGGCAGTGCTTGGGACGTCAAGTTGGCAGTTGCTGGCCGTGACTTTTACATGCGCAGCAATGGCGGCGTTAGTGGTGAAGGTGAGGGGGCAGTGCTAGGTCCATTTGAGTGGAGTGATTTGTCCACTTGGACCAGCGCCACCATAGAGCCTGCTGGCACCAGTGTAGCCAGTCGTTATCAAGAAGATGTTAGCAGTGGCATTTTTGACCAGTACGACTGGTATGCCTACGACCTCATGGGTATGCACCGTCTCTGGCCAAATTATCGCGTCTACTTGGTTGATACCGATAGCACAGATATCGATGCGCCACGTTATGCCGTGCAAATTACAGGTTACTACGACGCTACTGGTGCCGGCGGTTATCCGCGGGTGCGCTGGCGCCGTATTAATTAGAAGGGTTTTGGAAAATCTTAAATTTAACTAAAAAATTTAATTTCTAAGAGGAAAAAGTTATGCAGGTCAAAGAGAAGGTAGCCTCATTACAGCAAAGCCTACGTAGTCAGTGGCTAAAGCTTCGGGAAGAAAATCCTAAGTTACGTATACGTAATGCCGCACAAAAATTGGCGGTGAGTGAAATGGAATTACTGCTTACCGAACCATTGAATCAGGTGCGCCGGTTAGAGCCATCCTTTGGTGAGCTCTATAAAGAGCTGTCCTCGCTTGGCCGCATCATGATGCTGGCAAGAAACGATGAAGCGGTGCATGAAGTTACCGCCACTATGGGTAACTTCGGCTTCAATAAAAAACAAAACATGGGGCTGGCGGTGGGTGCTTTTGATCTGCGTGTGTTCTTTAGCCATTGGCGCCATGGTTATGTAGTAACAGACACGAGCGGTAAAAGCCCACGTCATAGCTTGCAGTTTTTTGATGCCTCTGGTGTTGCGCTACACAAAGTTTTTGCCGTTGAACAAACCAACATGGAGGCGTGGGCGGCGCTGGAGAAAAAATATCTTGCTGACGAGCAGCGCCCTGTTATTGAGATGGCCAAAACTGTGCCACTGCAGCGCTTCAAAGGCTGGGTGGATGCTGAGGCACTACGCGCAGATTGGCAGGCTCTCAACGACGTGCACGATTTTCACGGTATGTTAAAAAAGCACCAGCTTGATCGTTTAACCGCGTTAGAGCATATCGGCACGGACTGGGCTTTCCCTATTGCCCGTGACAGCTTAGAAACCATATTGCAACGCTCCATAGAGATGGCTGTGCCGGTCATGGTGTTTGTTGGTAATCGCGGCATCGTCCAAATCTATACGGGTCGAGTGGAAAAACTGGTCAATATTCCTGGTTGGTTCAACGTGTTGGATCCCGACTTTAACTTGCACCTACAAACAGCAGGAGTGCACTCCATGTGGGTAGTTAAGCGTCCTTCCGAGGATGGCTTGATCACCTCTGTGGACGGCTTTAATGCCGCCGGTGATGTGGTGTTTAGTATTTTCGGTGAACGTAAGCCGGGTGTGCCAGAGTTAAAAGAGTGGCAAGCGCTGGTGGCTACGCTGGAGTCGCTAGTATGAAGTACTGGCTAACAGCGCTACTGGCCATGCTGATCACACCGCTGCACGCAGAGCGTGTAGTGGTTGCTGGGGGCGCGCTCACAGAAACATTGTTTGCCCTCGGAGTGGGTGAGCAAATAGTGGCGGTTGATAGCACCAGCCGTTGGCCAGAGCCGGCGACTGCGCTGCCCAGTGTGGGTTACTTCCGTAGTCTCTCTGCGGAGGGTGTGTTGTCGCTGCGTCCGGACTTGGTCTTGCTTGATGAGCAGGCTGGACCAGTAGCGGTTGTTGAGGCATTGCAGCGCACAGTGACCACTGCCCAGCTTGCTGCTTTTAGTGGCCCGAGCGTGCTACCCAAACGAGTACGAGAGCTGGCCGCGTTGGTGCATCGAGAGCCGCAGGGTGAGCAGTTGGCGCAGCAATTAAGCGCGCAACTGGCGGCGTTAAAGCAGTCGCCACGCAAGGATGCGCCAACCGTATTGCTGCTGCTCGCTGCAGGCCCTCGTGGTGTGATGGTGGCCGGTCAGGGCACACCTGCAGAAGAGATGCTGAACTGGCTTGGTCTGCCCAATGCGGCGGCTAACGTGCACGGTTATAAGCCGGTTTCTGCCGAAGCCATGCTGGCACTTCAGCCTGAGGTGTTGATCGTGGCCGAAACTGAGCCGGACAGTTTTTCTCTGGCCGCTCATCCTGTTTTGCTGAACTCACCGGCGGCTAAAAATCAGCGCGTGCTTATTGCCGACATCACTTGGCTGTTAGGCATGGGGCCACGCTTGCCAGAGGCATTAAAAGCGATTCGTGACACCGCCACACAGCAGGCTATGTAAGTGGCTAGTGTGATTGCTGCGCGCACGCTAACAGAGGAGGTGAAGCGACCACCAGCAGCGTTGGTGTTCGTGTTACTGCTGCTCTCTTTGCTGCTGTTGGTACTGCTCGCGTTACGTGTTGGGCCAGTGTCTTTGAGCACGGCAGAAGTGTGGCAAGCACTGTGGCATGACGACGGCTCGTTGGCCGCCATGGTGGTGCGTGAGCTACGCCTGCCGCGGCTGTTGTTGGCCGCGTTAGTCGGCAGTGCGCTGGCTTTATCTGGTGCCGTTTTGCAGGGCTTATTTCGTAACCCATTGGCGGACCCTGGTTTGATTGGTGTCTCGTCCGGCGCCGCTTTGGGTGCAGTGTCGGTGATTGTCATGGGGGCGTGGTGGTTTAACCCAGTGCCACTTTGGTTGTTGCCGCTAATGGCATTTCTTGGCGCGTTGGCGGCTACTGCCGTGGTCTGGCGCATTGCTACTCGTCAGGCGGGCACAGATGTGTCGCTATTGCTGCTGGCGGGGATTGCCATCAATGCATTGGTAATGGCGCTCACCGGTGTGCTGGTCTACGCCGCCAGCGATGCACAGCTACGCGAACTCACTTTCTGGAACCTTGGCAGTGTGGCGCAAGCCACGCCAGAGCAGGTGTGGTTAACGCTGCCGTGTTTGCTGTTGGTGTGGTTGGCGATGCCTTGGTTGGCGCGGCCATTAAATGCCTTGCTGTTGGGTGAGGCGGTGGCTGGGCACTTGGGTTTTTCAGTGGAGCGGGTGAAACGGCTGGCAGTGCTCAGTGTGGCGCTGTCGGTGGGTGCGGCTGTTTCGGTATCCGGTTTAATTGGTTTTGTTGGCTTGGTCGCGCCGCATTTAATTCGGCTGATATTGGGTGCAGACCATCGCGTGCTGTTGCCCGCTTCTGCATTGCTGGGCGCGCTACTACTGATTGCAGCCGATACCTTGGCGCGCACTCTTGTGGCGCCGGCAGAGTTGCCAATTGGTTTAGTGATGGCATTGCTTGGTGGCCCTTTCTTTTTATTTTTGCTGATGCAGCGCCGCTATTAGCGTTAGAAAATTAGGAGTAGAAAAATGATGTCACCTAGCCATGCATTATTAGCCTTAACAGATGTTGGCTTAAACATAGCGGGGCGACAGTTGCTGCAAGATATTAATGTCCAGGCCAATGCTGGCGAGATGATTGTATTGCTGGGGCCGAACGGTGCGGGCAAATCGAGTTTGTTGCGTTTATTGGCGCGCGAATTCAGTGAGCATCAAGGTGACGTTACGCTGGCTGGGCAGTCATTGCTGCATTGGTCAGCGCCCAATTTAGCTCGCCGCAGAGCGGTGATGCCGCAACAAACGCCTGTGGCATTCCCGTTTGCGGCAGCAGAGGTGGTAGCGCTGGGCTTGCCTGGGCGATTGAGTGGACAGGTTAATCATCCACTGGTGTATAGCTTAATGAGCGCCTTGCAGGTGGATCATTTGGCGCGGCGTTTTTATAGCGGCCTGTCCGGCGGCGAGCAGCAGCGCGTGCAATTAGCACGTGTGTTGGCACAGCTGTGGCTAACCACGGAGCCCAAGCTATTGTTGTTGGATGAGTGCACATCGGCATTGGATCCGGCGCAACAATATCGGGTGATGTCACTGCTGGCTAAACTGGCTCGGCGTGGTGACTTTTGTGTTATCGCTGCCTGTCATGACTTGCCGTTAGCGGCCAGCTGCGCCACCCGTTTGTGGATGCT
>Ga0209075_1000493_pt1 | contig 38617 bp, 29 predicted proteins | sample Stecom2011_FD_187523 | JGI IMG/M metagenome (GOLD analysis project Ga0209075, IMG submission 187523) | Agricultural soil microbial communities from Utah to study Nitrogen management - Steer compost 2011 (SPAdes) (version 2) | ecosystem: Environmental > Terrestrial > Soil > Agricultural land...
TTCCTGAAGGCCATTACTTTATGATGGGTGATAACCGTGCCAACAGTGCCGATAGTCGCATGTGGGGCTTTGTGCCTGAAAAGAACATAGTCGGAAAAGCCACAGCTATTTGGCTGCATTGGAATAATTGGTCCGACATTCCATCGTTCAGTCGTAATGGTTGGTTAAAATAAATCGAAGAGTAAAAAATAAAGAGCAAAGGGCAGTCATTGGCTGCCCTAAGCAAACTAGAAGTGAGCCTGAGAATATTAATGAGGCGTCTAGTTAGCAGCGCCCCTGCTTAAGTATGATATTAGCGGCTTGGTTAGGGTTTGAGTCTTTGCTTAGCTTCCAAGCTTTAAATTATCGTTCACTAAACCAGAAAACTCGGTATTTTCAGGAAGGTGCGCTTGCTTCAATCTGTATTGTGCAGGGCTTTCATTCATGGCTTTAATGAAGATACGGTCTAAGGTACGACGACCCGACAAACCAATATGAATAGCAATCTGTTCAATGCTATCAGTCGTATTGATGAGCATGTCGCGAGCGGTTTCTATACGAATTTCAGTAACAATAGACTTAAGAGATGTGTTTTCTTGGTGTAAGTGACGGTTTAATGTGCGCGCACTGATATGAAAATAGTCTGCTACTTCCTGTTGATTGGCATTCAAACGAATTTTTCTTTGTAAGAAAGCTTTGCGAATACGAATAGCCAAAGAGCCCGATCGGGCAAGCTTACGATATTGCTCCTCAACTTCCCTTTTCATCATATTAAGGATATGAGGATTGGTGTTGTGTAAGCCTTGATCTAGCCATTTATTATGAAACTGAATGGTGCACTCATCGGCATTAAATTCAATATCGGTACGCCATTGTTGTTTGTAAGACTGCATATATTGAGTAGCAGGAAACGGCAGAGTAATACTGGATATCTCTAAATTTGTACCGCATAGCTGTCTTAACCAGCTTAACAAAGTGCTAATAATAATTTCGGTGCGGTGGCGTTCTGTCGAAACAATGAAGTTTTCACTGATAGGTAACTTTATTTTAATAATATTTTCGCGGGTGCGTGTGACTTGTACTTCAAGTTCATGGCTTAGTAGGGTAGAGAACTTTTCAAGATAGTACAAAGCTTCACGTAAACTGTTACAGCACAAAAACAAATGTTGTAACTGACAGCTGCTGTGTACATTAAAACGCTGCGACGACTGAACACATAAAGATTCATTGTTGCTATGACGCACCAAGAGGCTAATCAGTTGGTTTGCAGCTTTTTCGTCTATACGACTATTAGGGTCACGTAATTGCTTAAGTACAGTTTGCATCTCACCTGAATCGTCTTCAGAGAGTTGATCAAAAAAAGAAGTACCTGCAGCCTCAATTAAAGGTCTAATTAAAGCAGAAGAGACATAGCCTGTTTCAGTGTTCATATCAGTTGTCTTTATCAGAAATATTTATACTAATGAATTTGTATTAGTTTTGGCCTAAAAGCCAGAATTAATTAGTTACAAAGTTTGGCTGTATGGTAATCAATTGTGACAAACATTGTCACTTACAGACTAAGACTATAAACAACTGACTGTTATTTGTACAATTCGACTTTATTGCTGTTGTTAGTGTGCACTTATAAAGAAAAGTTCAATGTATAGCCTTATATGACTATTGTTGTTAGAGCTAAGGATTAAAAGAAGTTGTTAAGATGGGAACTTTAAATAAAAATGCAAAAGTAATTTGCATCTAAAATGCACAATTGTTATTTTTTGTTATTATACCTTGGTGTTAGGTTTAAAACGGCCTTTGTTATGCACTGTCGCTAAATGACTACCAGGTGTCAGCCAGTAGTTATTTAACGCAGGAACATAATGGATCGCTGTTAATGATCAAGTACGCTTATTTTTCCAGTGACATGGGTTTTATCACCTTTTATGTTACGTAACTCAAAGTCAGTTGAATGGGGGAGGCTGCTATCTATATTGTTCCAGTGCAGCTCTACTTGGCTAGGTAAAAATACGGGTAGCTTAAACTCGGTTGTAAGTTCTACAGCATTACTTTGTAAAAGTGGCATTAAGGTAGCGGCAGTACGCGCTTTACTCCACATGCCATGCGCTATGTGTTGTTTAAATCCAAACAGCTTAGCGGTCAGGCTAAATAAATGAATAGGATTTGAATCGCCAGAAACACGGGCATAACGACGCCCAAGGTTAGTGGCTAAGTTCCAGCGCTCTTGAATGTCGTATACTGCTGGCTCGGGGCGAGGGCGATTGCTTTTAGGCTTCTTGCTTGCTTTGCGTGCAAGGTTGGTACTGATAGACTCCCATAGCAGCTCACCAGCGCAAGAGATTTCGGTGCGAATATCAAACTCGAAACCTTTATCTGTGCTTTGGGCGTTAGCAAAAGAACAGCAGATATCGAGCTTCTCTTGTAAGCTAATAGCGCGGTGCTGAATAACACTATTACGAATGTGGACTAGGCCTATTAAGGCAAGAGGGAAATCCTTGTGCAGCATAAGCTCCATATGCAAAGGAAACGCTAGAATATGCGGGTAGGTTAGGGGTAGATAATCAGCTTTCCCTTCAAAACCACATACTTTAGCGTAAGCTGCTACTTGTTTGGCACTAGGGTAAACGCCTGTTTGCCAAGCTTGAATGTTTGGTAAAGCCTCAGGAGTGCCTTTGCTGCCTTTAGAAAATAAGGCGCGTACATATTGGCTTAAAAGGCTCGGGGAATCTTGAAAGTTCAGACGTATAGCTGTCATGGTGTTATTGCCTAATTATTATAAATCTATATTTCAAGAGTATAGGTAGGGTGAAGATTAAGCCATTGGCATTGGCGTGTTAAACTTGCTGTCAGATAAGTCAACCCGGTTGTTTGATTCATAATTTTAATTAATAGCTATAAAAAAACAGGAATACGAAATACTTATGTTAGGCGGAATGACTGAGTTACGTGACTCCAGTGTAATGATCCAGTTGGCTTACCAAGCCATGCTGAGCATGGGCATAGATGTTAATAAAGTGTTGTCTCAAGTTGGTGTGACACCAGAGCTGTTAGAAGATCGTAATGCCCGTACTCCGCACGAAGCACAGTTGCTGTTTTGGCGTGTAATAGAGGAAGTAAGTGAAGATCAAGACATTGGTTTGCACTTAGGTGAACACATGCCGGTATATAAAGGACAAGTTTTACAGTATTTGTTTTTATCCTCTTCTACCTTTGGCGAAGGCTTAAAACGTGCCTTAAACTATCAGCGCTTGTTGAGTGATGCTTCCGTGGCAAGTTTAGGCACAGAAAATGATAAAGCCTATATAGTAGTCGACACTACCAGTAAGCGGGTTATTTCTTTGCGCCATCTAAATGAATGCATGGCATTAGGCTTAATTCGTTTCTTTAATTACGTCACCGACAATAACTTTCGTCCAACCCTTGTGTCTTTTAAGCACTCAGAACCTAATAGTATTACAGAGCATCAGAGAATTTTTAATTGCGAAGTGTTGTTTGACCAAGAAGACAATCGAATTTACTTCGACCCAGAATTATTAAATCATCCCTCCCTCCATGCTGAACCAGAGCTATTACAGTTGCATGAAAAGCTCGCCAGCGAGCGTGTCGCTAAGCTCGAACGCCAAGACATAGTCAGCAGAGTTTATAAAGTATTGGGCGAAGTGCTAGAAACTGGCCAAGTAAGCTTAGATGATGTTGCTAGTCGCCTAGATATTAAAGCTCGCACGCTTCGTACTCGCTTGTCAGACGCAGACACTAACTTTAACCAAGTGTTAGCAGATTACCGCTGTAATTTAGCTAAACGTTTGCTGGCCAGAACCGATGAAAGCATTGATGAAATTGTGTACTTAACTGGTTTTTCAGAGCCTAGTACTTTTTACCGTGCATTCAAGCGTTGGACAGGCAATACACCGGTGGAATATCGTAACCAAAAAAGATAAGAGCTAAAGTTTGTCGCTCATTCGCCGATACTGTATTAAATACCTACAAACAACTCGGTGAGGTTGCCATGGTTACTATTAAGCCAAACCAGCACATATTAGCGAACCTGCAGTCCGCTCATTCTCCTGCTAAAACTCAAAATGCCTCCAAAGCATTAACAGAATCTCTCGCAAAGGCTATGCCTGGCGTTATTAAGGTGACCGATAAACAGTCGCCTGAAGCCACTGCACGTAATATTCTTAAACATGTGCAAAATGGGCTTAATCAGTTGCGTTCTCAAGGCGCCAGTGATGAGCGTATAGAGCAACGTTGGCAAGCAGCGCAGCAAGGTATTGAAAAAGGCTATAAAGAAGCCACTGAGATGCTTAAAGGCTTAGGCTTGCTTAATGATGAGCTTAAGCAGGAAGTCGATGATGGCCGCAAGCTGGTTGATGAAGGCATGGATGCCTTGCTCAAAAACATCAGCAGCGTCGCCGAGAATAAAATGCCGGCCATGCAAAGCAGTTTAAAAATGGCCAATGAGTTTTCTTTAAGTGTATTAACTCGTGAAGGCGACCGAGTCACTGTTAACTTTGCTCAGTCGAGCTCTCAAGAAAGCGGTGACGGTAACTTTTTACTGGACGCTCAGCAAAGTTGGAGTATGGAAGTTGAAGGTCACTTAAGTAGTGCTGAACAGACGGCATTAAGTGGTTTATTTAAAGACGTGCAAAGTTTAAGCGAACGTTTCTTCGCTGGCGATATTGGCAGTGCCCTAGAGCAAGCAATGAACCTTGGCTTTGATGGTAGCCAACTGGCTAGTTTAAGCCTAAACCTTACTCAGCAAATGACTGTTAGCAGCACTTCGCCTTATTCGCAGGTGCGTGAGCAGTTACCAACCCCTGAATTAGAAAGCTTAAAAGCGCCGTTAGCCTCTTATGTAGACAGCTATGCTAAAGCGTTGAAACAGGCTTCTGCCTTACCTAATGTGCCTATGACTATTCAGGACTTGGTAGAAAAAATGTTACCAAATGAGAAAAGAATGCCTATTTGGCAGAGCTTCCATGAAGGCTTGAACCAACTACTGACGTCTCAAGAGGATAAATAGACCTTAAGGTTTGTTGTAGCAGCCTCTATAATGCATATTTGTATGTGGAGGTAGGCTATGGCACTTGTTTTAATGGGTACTGAAGCTTGTCACTTATGTGATCAAGCACAAGCACTGTTACTCCAGTTTCAAGGTGCGTTAGCAGTCGATGTGCTGTTAGAGGACATTGCTGAAAGCGAAGAGCAGGTTCAGCGTTATGGAGTACGAATCCCCGTCTTGTTGCACGAAGAAACAGGGGCAGAGCTAGACTGGCCGTTTGACTCTATCCAACTAAGACAGTGGCTGATCCAACATCAGTGTCTACACTCTATATAAATCATTAGATAAGGATTTATTATGCGTATATTAATGCTGTTATTAGCGTCATCTATGTTATTGGCTTGCAGCAGTAACCCTCTCTCACCTAAAGGTGAGGCAGTTTACTATGCGTTAGAAGCAGATACGTTATCACGGACCTGGTTAGAGTCATGTAAGGAAGTGAATCTGGATGTACGTCAAAAAGCATTGTTAACTAGACAGAACTGGTGGGAACGTAACGGTGCTTTTGTTGAAGCAGCCGATTTTGGCTTAGCGTACGACATGATTAAAATCAGTGATGATCGTGCCGAAACCGGTGCCCGTTTAGCATTAGCTGTGACTTGGAATATCGTTGAAGACGCCGACCAACAAGTTACTGAAAAATTATCTAAAGGCGATGCTGCAGCCACTTGTGCCAAGGTAATGGAGTCCTACAGTAAAGGTAACCATGACCTGCGTGGTAACAAAAAACATTATCAGCAACTGGTTCAGCTGCAAACACTCAAGCAAGCTAAAGGAACCGATCTAAAGTTAAAGCAAGCCAGTGTCGAGAGAATGAGTCAAAAAGAATTCGGTCGTTCTTTTTATGTGGTTGAAAAAACCGCTGAACGCTATGGATGTTCTAATGCCGATGTGCAATTAATTAAAAATAATTGGCCAGCAGAGATATACGACGTGAGCTGCCCAGATAACAGTAAATTTTTTGTTCAGTGTGAGTGGGGCAATTGTCGCTTAATAAAATAAGACAAAGACGCCACAAAATTTCAAAATACCAAGAAAAAAGCCAGTTTACATATAGAGATGTAAGCTGGCTTTTTTATTTACTCTAGTGTTAGTTTTTCTTTGTTTTTGTTAATGGTTGACTCACCAATACCTTTTACCATGGTGAGCTCTTCTAGGCTTTTAAACTCGCCAATTTGTTTACGGTATTCAACAATGGCTTTTGCTTTGGCCGGACCAATACCGTTAAGACCAGTAAACTCTTCTGCAGTGGCAGTGTTTATATTAATCTTCGCTGCTTCAACAGCTCCAGCCATTAGGCTGAATGAAATACAAAGTACAGTTAATAGATATTTAGCTAAATGCATTTTAAAGCTCCTTTTTTATGGAAGTTTTAAATTAACAAATTAGCCGTGCTTAAATATCCGTTGAAATCATCATTTTTCTATTTAAAAAAACAGAAAAATGAGTGATTTCTGTATGAAGAAAGTACTACTTCTTACTGCCTTTTTCTTTTACTTGCCATTTACCTTTCACATAAAAAGCAGACCAGCCTGTGGCTTTACCGTCTTTGTCGCTAGAAACGTACTGTTCTTTTGTTTTACGGCTGTAACGCACTGTGGTTGGGTTGCCATCGCTGTCTTTAACAGGCGCATCAAGCAAGTAATGATACTTTTCAGGCATCTGGGCTTTATAAGGAATTAATTCTGCTACCAAAGGCGCACGTGTTTCACGTTTCTTCGGAAACTGGCTGGCAGCTAAGAATAAACCCGCAGCGCCATCACGTAAAACGTAAGTATCATCTACTTTTTGGCACTGCAGGTCGGGCATTGGGATGGGGTCCATTTTGGGTGGCGCCGCTTCCCCGCTTTTTAGTAACTTGCGGGTGTTTTTACATTCGTCATTGGTGCAACCGAAGTATTTACCAAAACGGCCGGATTTAAGCTGCATTTCACTGCTGCACTTATCACATTCAATGACAGGGCCATCATAACCTTTAATTTTAAACTCACCCTGCTCAATTTCGTAACCAGGGCAGTCTGGGTTGTTGCCACAGATATGAATTTTGCGCTTTTCATCAAGCAGATGGCTGTCCATGGCGGTGTCGCAAATTTTACAGCGACGTTTTTCTAATAATAAGCGACTTTCTTTTTCTTCATCGTACACTTTGCTGACTGCTTCATCACCAGACGTTAAGTTCATTGTCTGTGTGCAGCGCTCTTTTGGTGGTAAAGAATAGCCCGAGCAACCTAAGAATACACCAGTAGAGCCATTACGAATTTGCATGGGGCGTTCGCACTTAGGGCACTTAATATCTTCAGTAGTGACGGCATCGTTAGGACGCATGCCATCTTCGCTGCCAGCCACTTCTAGTTTTTGCTGGAAGTCCTCATAAAACTCATCGAGAACATTAATCCAATTAATATCGCCTTCAGCAATATGGTCAAGCTTCTCTTCCATGCTGGCAGTAAAACCAAAGTCCATAAGGTCGGAAAAGTTTTCAACTAAACGGCTGGTAACAATATCGCCCATTTTTTCAGCATAAAAGCGACGGTTTTGTAAACTTACATAACCACGGTCTTGAATGGTTGAAATAATAGAAGCGTAGGTGGAAGGGCGACCTATGCCTTGTTTTTCAAGCTCTTTTACTAGGGCTGCTTCAGAGAAACGAGGAGCAGGTTTGGTGAAATGCTGCTTTGGATCAAGTTTTAACAGGCTTAATACATCGCCTTCTTTTACGTCTGGCAATAAGACATCTTCGTCGTTTTTACCCTGTACAGGCAGTGCTTTTAAGTGGCCATCAAAGCGCATGATACGACCACGGGTTCTTAGTTCAAACTCACCGGCACCAACCAAAATACTGGTGCTGGTAAACTCAGCATCATTCATCTGACAGGCTACAAATCGACGCCAAATTAAGTCGTATAAACGCTGAGCATCTGGTTCGATATTACTTAAATCATTGGCTTTTAAGTTAACGTCTGACGGACGGATAGCTTCGTGAGCCTCTTGTGCTCCTTCTTTGCTGCTGTATGAGCGTGGCTCTTTAGGCAGGTAGGCATCACCCATCTGGGAGCCAATGTACTCACGCACAGACTCTAACGCTTCTTGGCCTAAGTTGGTGGAGTCGGTACGCATATAGGTAATGTAACCAGCTTCATACAAGCGCTGTGCTAGCGTCATGGTTTTTTTAACACTAAAGCTTAAACGAGAGCTGGCTGCTTGCTGTAAAGTAGAAGTAATAAAGGGTGCAGCGGGTTTAGAACGTGTGGGTTTGTCTTCACGCTTAATAACTTTATAGGCTTGTTTTTTTAATACATCTAAAGCCGTTTGGGTGTCTGTTTCATTAGTAGGGCGGAACTCCGCTCCCTTGTGACGTGTTACCTGCAAGCGTAAAGCATCGGCATCAGACTTTGTTTCAGTATCAGCGAACACTTCCCAAAATTCTTCAGGGATAAATGCGCGAATCTCACGCTCACGTTCAACTATTAGACGCACAGCAACAGACTGCACACGACCGGCAGACAAGCCGCGGGCAACTTTGCTCCACAGCAATGGCGACAACATAAAGCCCACTACACGGTCTAAGAATCGACGAGTTTGCTGAGCGTAAACTCGGTTCATATTCAGCTCAGATGGGTTTTCAAACGCCTGCTGAATAGCTTTTTTAGTAATTTCGTTAAACACAACGCGGCGATAGGTCTTATCTTTGTCGCCAATAATTTCCCGCAGGTGCCAAGCAATGGCTTCCCCTTCGCGGTCCAAGTCCGTTGCTAGGTATATTTGGTCGGCGTCTTTGGCTAAGCGTTGTAGTTCTTCTACTACCTTTTCTTTACCAGGCAGAATTTGATATTGCGCTTCCCAATTGTTTTCAGGGTCTACGCCCATACGCGCAATAAGTTGCTGTTTTGCTTTTTTCTTTTTATGGATGATTTTATCTTCAGGCGACAATTTGCGTGTGATCGCCGCTTGTTTGGCACGCTCTTTAGGATCGCTAGGTTTAGCTGAACCAGAAACAGGTAGATCACGCACGTGACCAACACTGGACTTCACAATAAAGTTACTGCCCAAGTATTTGTTTATGGTTTTAGCCTTAGCTGGCGATTCCACAATGACCAGTGATTTACCCATAAGAATTCGTATTACCTTAAATTTGTTATAACTTTTACACTATTAAAAGCGACACTTTATAGGTGGAGTAGCGAGTGCGGTCAAGCGTTACTGCTGCGTCTCTAGAAAATAGCAAGTTTTATAAATAAAAAATTAGCCTGTTTTACTCTGTGTTTTTACCATTAGAATGCTTAGCACAAACTAAATTAATTGCTTAATAAACAACGAAAAACAGATGAATGTTTAAAAAATTGCTAAATAGCTTGCCACATTGGTCGGAGCATTGTCACCCCTTGCCGAGTTTATCGTCATTAAATAGCAAGGTGGATGTCTTAAGGCTGGATCAAATTGACGAGAAAATATCAGGGAATAAGCCATTAAAATTGCTTGGTTGGTTTAAGTATTTTTTGCAGCAACCACAACAAGTTTTGTTAAGTTTTGGTGGTGTGTACTCCAATCATTTGCACGCTTTGGCTTATGCAGCGCATGAATTTTCTATACCAGTAGTGTTCATTGTACGCGGCTGGGCAGATCAGCCCTTAACTCCAACCTTGGCTGACTGCCAAGCGCTGGGTGCGCAAATAGTCTTTGTCGACCGCCAGACCTACGCTAAGCGTTATGACCGACACTGGCAGGCTGAATTAGCGCAGCAGTACGATGCCTTGGTGATTCCAGAAGGTGGGGCAGGGGAGTTAGGCGAGCAGGGGTGTGCCTTATTGGCTCCGTTAGCGGCTGAATACGATGAGGTCTGGCTAGCGGTTGGTAGTGGTACTACAGCACTGGGGCTGGCTAAAGGTTTGTCTGACTTAGGAGCTAGCACCTTAGTCGTTGGTGTTAATGCCGTTGCTGATCAAGGAGAGCAAGCTAAGAGTTGGCAAAAGACTATGCCTAAAGGTGTTGAGTGGAGGTTGGTCGATGACGCTCACTTTGGTGGCTTTGCTAAATGTCCTCCAGAATTGGTTCAATTGATTAAGCGTTACCAGCAGCAGGGCTTGCCGCTAGACCCTGTTTATACTGCGAAACTAATCTGGGCGTATGAGCAAAGTGTACTCAGGTTACCACCGATAAAAACAGTTAAAACACTGATAATACATAGCGGTGGCTTGCAGGGGCAACGCGGATTGCAACAAGCCTTTTAAGTTAAGCTATGATATAAACAGGACTTTGAAAAGCACTCTTACTCGGGCTTAAAGAATGGATGAATTCCGCAATATTGGCATTATTGGCCGTCTAAATAGTAATAAAGTACTCGAAACCATTAAGCGTTTAACACGCTACTTACTCGAAGAAGGCTATCACGTAATTCTTGATGATCGCATTGCCGATGTGATGCCTGGCCATAGTATGCAAGTCAGCACCACTAATCTGCTAGGTGAAATTTGCGATCTCGTAATAGTGGTCGGTGGTGATGGTAGTCTGCTGGGTGCTGCTCGAGTACTGGCTAAGTACAACACCCCTGTATTAGGCATTAACCGTGGTCGACTAGGTTTTTTAACTGATATAAGCCCAGACGAAGGCATGTGTGACGCCGTACAGGCAGTTTTAGATGGCAACTACGTGACTGAAATGCGCTTTCTATTAGACGCTGAAGTTAAACGTGATGGAAACCCTATAGCAACTGCTTCTGCCTTGAACGATGTCGTCTTACATCCAGGTAAAGCCACCCGTATGATCAGTTTTGATTTATGGATCGAAGGTCAGTACGTTTATAACCAGCGTTCGGATGGTTTAATTGTAGCCACGCCAACCGGTTCAACCGCTTATGCACTTTCTGCCGGTGGTCCTATTATGCATCCTAAGTTGGATGCTCTGGTGTTAGTGCCTATGTTTCCACATACACTGTCGAGTCGCCCGATTGTGGTAGACGGTAAAAGTGAAATAAAAATAGTCATTGATCCAGACTTATCAATTTACCCCACTATCAGTTGCGATGGCCAAGCTGATATTCCATGTGCCCCAGGAGACAGCATTACTATTCGTAAAAAAGCACATAAGTTAAAGCTGATTCATCCGAAGGGACACAACTTTTATGAGATCTGTCGTACTAAATTAGGCTGGAGTAGCAATTTAGGGCATGGAGATTAAATAATGCAGCAAGGCTATGATTTAATTGGTGATATTCACGGTTGTGGAATAACGCTAATTCGCCTCTTAGAGCAGATGGGGTACACCAAGAAGAACGGCGTGTATCAACATCCTAAACGTAAAGTGGTGTTTATAGGCGACATCGTTGATCGTGGCCCTAATATACGTTTAGCTTGCCACGTCGTACGTGACATGGTCGATGCAGGTCATGCCGATATTGTTATGGGCAATCATGAATACAACATTGTAACTTACTGTGCAGAAGCTCCGCACGGTATGAATCGCCGCTATTTACGCCCGCATACCAAACGTAATACCTTTATTGTTGAGCAAACGCTAGAGCAGTTTGCTAACTATCCGCAAGAGTTTAAAGAGTTTTTAGATTGGTTTATCGATATTCCTTTGTTTAGAGAATATGAGCACTTTCGCGCTATTCATGCCTGCTGGGATCAGCAAATGATCGATGAATACTTAAGGCGTTACGGCAGCAATAAGATAACTCGACAAATGCTACCAGAGTCGGTTAATCCTGAGTCTTTTCTATTTCAGTTTCTAGACCGTAGTTTGCGCGGCACTTCACTCAAACTTCCTAATAATCGTTCAATGACCGCTAAAGACGGCATGGTGCGTCAGTTTTTCAGAACTAAATTTTGGGAAGAAAATCCACAACATTACAGTGATGTAGTATTTCAGCCCGATCCTTTGCCTGAAGACATAGAACACGCATTGTTGTCACCGGAAGAAAAAGAGCAGTTGTTGTTTTACGGGCCCGACGAAAAACCGCTGTTTATAGGTCATTATTGGATGCAAGGCCTACCAGAACCCATTGCCCCTAATATCGCCTGTTTAGACTACAGTGCTGTTAAATACGGGCGTTTAGTTGCCTATCGCATGGACAATGAAACCAAACCTCAAACCAATAAATACACTTGGGTTAGAGTAGAGAGAACGGAGCGCTAGTGGAGCCTATTATCGTACTGGTGGCTAAGCCGTCGACAGATTTATCACCTTTAACCCGTAAGCTATGGTCAGAGCGAATTCCACACAGAGTTGTTCCTAACCAACAGGGTGAGCAATGCTTGTTACTGGGTAACCCTGCTGACGAATATAAAGTCAGAGAGTGGGTGCGGTTGTGGCGAGACAATGAACTAGATCTAGTTCCTGTAAGCAGAGAGCCTCGTAAGCATGGCTGGGGTTTTGCCTTAGCTATGAGTAAAGCACCGCTAAGTGCCCTTAGCTTGCTTATTTTAGTATTGATGTTTGTGTGGATGCACTTTAGTAACGACTGGCGGGCTTGGTTGGTTAGCAGTAAACATTTATGGCCTAGTCAGAGCCTAAATTTACAGACTTATATCGATATAGGCTTGTGGGCAATGTACCGCCCGGTATTGCTGCATTTTTCATTAATGCATATCATCTTTAATGGCTTGTGGTGGTGGATATTGGCTCCGCAAATTGAGCGCTTAGACGGTGCTAAAGCCTTATTAGTTATTATTTTTCTGTGCGGCCTGCTAGGTAATGCTGTGCAATGGTGGTATGCCGGACCTGCCTTTGGCGGCGCTTCGGGTATTACTATGGGTATGCTGGGTTGGGTGGGGATTCGCCTGAAAAAGGTGCCCTATCCATTCCCGCCTATGCTACTGCCAGTAATGGTAGGTATAATGCTCATTACTATATTTGCTGATGTTGTTATTCCTGGCATTACCGGCACCGCTCACGGAGCGCATATTGGTGGTTTGGTAACGGGCTTGTTACTGGGCTTAGTATGGCCAAACAAACATCAGGCAAGCGCACACTAATAGCAGATTAAAATTAATTTATGGCACCTAACTTAAGTGCCTCCAACTTAAGACAGAGCTGACCTTATGGAACTCGAACAACTTATCAAGTCACTTTCACCAGAAGTGTATCAAAACTTGCGTACAGCGGTTGAGCTAGGACGTTGGCCAGACGGCCGTTTGGTAGCAAAAGAACAACGTGAGTATTGCATGCAGGCCATTATCTACTTTGAAAACTTGCACAATATTCCTGAAACTGAGCGTGTGGGTTTTATGCAAGACCGTTGTAAGTCAGAACAGAAAAAGGATGTTGAACACAAAGGCTTTGAGTTGAAACTGTAATGACACAATTTGAACTTGCCGGCGCTTTAGAAAAAATGGACATCCGTGCCAATGAAGGTGCTGATGCCTTGTATAAATTGGTTTTGGGTGAAGAGAATCTTGGCTTAAACAAGCTATTAGAAAAAACCATTCAGCTGGAGTACCAAGGGCAAATTAACTGCCGCCATTGTCAGCGCTTAACCAAAACCAGCTTTAACCAAGGTTATTGTTACCCATGCTTTAAACGCTTAGCGCAATGCGATAGCTGCATGATGAGCCCAGAGAAGTGTCATTTTCACTTAGGCACTTGCCGTGAACCCGAGTGGGGTGAACGCGTTTGCTTCGCTGACCATATTGTCTACTTAGCTAACTCTTCAGGCTTAAAAGTGGGTATTACCCGTGCCACACAAATGCCAACCCGCTGGCTTGATCAAGGCGCCACTCAGGCATTACCCATTGCACGTGTTGCCAGTCGTCGCTTATCAGGCTTGTTAGAAGACATATTTAGAGCGCAGATGTCAGACCGCACTAACTGGCGAGCTATGTTAAGAGGCGAGGCCGAACCGCTTAACCTTGAAACCGAGCGTGATAGTTTATTTGAAAATTTTGCTACGCAAATACAAGCACTTAAGCAAGAGTTTGGTGATGCTGCCATTGAGCTGCTGCCTACAGAAACCACCAATGAGTTTAGCTATCCGGTGTTGGAATACCCCACCAAAGTGGTTAGCCATAATTTAGAAAAAACGCCTGTTGTTACTGGCACCTTACTTGGCTTAAAGGGCCAGTACATTATTTTAGATACTGGTGTTATGAATTTGCGTAAATACACGTCTTATCAAATTTCTTTTGCATCAAGCAATTAGAGGAGAGCTTATGCTCGACGCACAACCAAAAACGACTCAACTTAGCGAATATACAGAACCCAATTTTTGGGTGGAAACAACCGAGCTCACTTTCGATTTACAGCCAGAAAGTACGCTAGTGAGCGCTCGTTTACAGTTAGTGCGTAATCCTAATCGCCCAGCCAACAGTCCATTAGAGTTAGACGGGAATGAATTAGAACTTATTTCTGTGGCCGTAAATGGCAAGCAGCTAAGTGTGAATGACTACAGTCTGGATGATGAAAGTCTAGTTATTCATAACATGCCAGACCAAGCAATATTAGAAACTCAGGTTAGGGTAAACCCCGCACAAAATACTACCTTAGACGGCCTGTATCGTTCGGGCGGTATGTATTGCACTCAATGTGAAGCTCAAGGTTTTAGACGCATTACTTATTACCCCGACCGTCCGGATGTGATGTCGGTATTCACTACTCATATAATTGCCGAGCTTACCGAAAACCCCGTTATGCTATCTAACGGTAATTTAATAGCTGATAGCTTAGAAAATGGTGTGCGTACTGTCACTTGGCACGACCCGCATAAAAAACCTTCCTATTTGTTTGCGCTGGTGGCGGGTGATTTAGTGGTAAAAGAAGGCAGTTTCACCACCATGAGCGGCCGTGAAGTTGCACTTAAGCTTTATGTTGAATCACAAAATATTGATAAAACCGATTACGCCCTCGATGCGCTTAAGCGTTCTATGCGTTGGGATGAAGAAACCTACGGCCGTGAATACGACCTAGACATCTTTATGATTGTCGCCGTCGATGACTTCAATATGGGTGCCATGGAAAACAAAGGGCTTAACGTTTTTAACTCTTCTTGTGTACTGGCTAACCCTGCCACCGCCACCGATGCTACATACCAGCGCATTGAAGGCATCGTTGCTCATGAATACTTTCATAACTGGTCAGGCAACCGTGTTACTTGTCGTGACTGGTTCCAACTGAGTTTAAAAGAAGGCTTTACTGTTTTTCGTGATGCCTCGTTTTCTGCCGATATGAACTCAGCGGTGGTTAAACGTATAGAAGACGCCACGCTACTGCGTACCGCTCAGTTTGCCGAAGACGCAGGCCCTATGGCGCATCCTGTACAACCAGACTCTTATATCGAAATATCCAACTTCTATACCATGACCATTTATGAGAAAGGTGCTGAAGTAGTACGCATGTTGCATAAAATATTAGGTGCAGAAGGGTTCCGTAAAGGTTCGGATTTATATTTTGAACGTCACGATGGCCAAGCCGTTACTATTCATGAATTTGTTGGTGCCATGGAAGCGGCTAACAATATTGACCTGACTTTATTTAAGCGTTGGTATAAACAAGCGGGTACGCCTGTGGTGCAAGCACAAACTCATTACGACTCAAGTAAGCAAACACTTACACTGACCTTGCGCCAGCATTGTCCAGATACACCGGGGCAAACAAACAAAAAGCCCATGTGGTTACCTGTTCAGTTAGGCTTGATTGCAGAAGACGGTCAGAATATTAATATTCAGGTAGAGCCTGCCAGTGCGTGGAACAGTAATAGCCAAGTGTTGCACTTTACTGAAGCCGAGCAGCACTTTGTCTTCTCTAATGTTCCAGAAAATACTCGAGTTTCGTTATTCTGCGACTTTTCAGCGCCCATTAAGCTAGAGTACGAACAAAGCACTGACGATTTACTGTTTTTGTTAGAACATGACAGCGATGGCTTCAATCGTTGGGACGCAGGTCAAAAGCTAATGCTTAGTTGGATAGAGCAAGCACGCCAAGGGCAGTTTGAGCTCAGTAATGCAGCCAAAGCTGGCCTAACACGCCTTATTAATAATACTGACTTAGATCCTGCATTGCTGGCTTATTTATTAAAACTACCGAGTGAGTCTTATGTAGCTGAGTTTTCAGCTCCAATAGACCCTGTTGGTATTCATCAGGCTCGTGAGTTAGTGCTAAACACTTTAGCTAATGCTTTAGAATCTGAGTTTAAAGCCTGTTATAAACGTCTTAATGTGCAGCAGGATTATGCGCCAACACACAGCCAGATGGCAGCACGCAGTTTAAAAAACCTCTGTCTTCATTATTTGGCAATGGCTACAGAAGAGGGTGTAGAGCTGGCACAGCAGCAATATCAACAAGCAGATAACATGACCGATCAAATGGCTGCATTAAGTATATTGGTAAGCACCGCCAAGTTAGGCCAAGTTCAAACAGTATTAAATGATTTTTATGAGCAATGGCAGCACGATAGCTTAGTGGTTAATCAATGGTTTACTGTACAAGCGGGCTCAGCAGTACTAGGGACTGTGGAATACGTGCAGACCTTAATAGAGCATCCGGCCTTTGATTGGCGTAATCCCAATAAAATACGTGCTGTAATTGGTGCATTTACTAACCAATCCTTAGTAAACTTCCACCAGGCAGATGGTGCTGGCTATAAACTACTCACAGACGCCATACTGAAGCTAAATAAGGCTAACCCACAAATAGCCGCACGACTATTAACACCGTTAACTCGTTGGAAACGATTGCTTCCACAGCAAAGTGATCTGATGAAGCAGCAGTTAGAATCCATTTTAAATAGTGGAGAGCTCTCAAAAGACGTTTATGAAGTCGTTAGTAAGAGTTTAATTTGAGCAAATGAACAAGATTCATTATTCTTATGGAAAAGCACAAAGAGAGATTGAGGTCGCTTAATGAAAATAAATAAATTGGGTACGTTAGGTGCATGTACGCTGGCTCTATTTTTTACAGCCGCTAGCAGTTATGCAGCAGTATCCGTTAAAGAAGCAGACAGACTAAAGAGCGATCTCACACCGTTAGGTGGAGAGCGAGCGGGTAACGGTAGTGATATTCCTCCCTGGCGTGGCGGTCTAACTTTACCACCACTTGGTTATACTAAAGCTGGTCAAAAGCATATTGATCCATTTCCGCAAGATAAGCCTTTATTCGTGATTACAGCGCAGAATATGAAGCAATATGAAAAGTATCTAACCGAAGGGCAAAAAGGGCTTTTTAAGACATACCCCAATAGTTTTACTATGCCTATCTATAAAACTAGACGTACCGCTGCTGCACCTGAATGGGTTTATGAAAACACCTACAAAAACGCAATTCGTGCTGAGCTAGTCCAAGGCGGTAATGGTGTTGAGTATGCGTTTGGTGGTATTGCCTTCCCAATTGTGAAAAATGGTGTTGAAGCCGTTTGGAACCATTTAACTCGCTGGCGTGGTGTGTATTTAATTCAGAACGCTACGGAAGTTGCTGTACAAACCAATGGCAGCTTTAGCCCCATTACTGTAGAGCGTGAGATTGAGTTTAACTACTACCGTCAAGATAAAGGTATTAAAGGCTTAAATAATACTCTGTTCTATTATATATCCACGACCAAAGCGCCTGCACGTTTGGCCGGTGGTGCCATTCTGTTACAAGAGCCGCTTAACCAAATGGATACTCCACGCCAAGCATGGGGTTACAACGCAGGTCAGCGACGTGTGCGTTTAGCACCAAATATTACTTATGATACGCCAGTGGCCGCAGCCGATGGCTTGCGTTACGTCGATGAAACCGATATTTACAGTGGTTCCCCAGATCGTTATAACTGGGAACTAAAAGGGAAGAAAGAGATGTATATTCCCTACAATAACTATCGTTTAAAGTCTGGTGATATTAAGTACAAAGAGCTATTACAACCGGGCCACATTAACCCTGAATACACTCGCTATGAAAAGCACCGTGTTTGGGTTGTTGAAGGAGTTGTGAAAAGCGATGTGCGTCATTCCTACGGTAAGCGCGTATTCTATTTAGACGAAGATACTTGGAGTATTGTAGCGACCGATATTTACGATAATAACGGTAACTTATGGCGCACCAGTATGGCCTACATGAAAACCTATTATGAAGTTCCAGCTACTTGGTCCGGCTTAGATGTGTTTCACGACTTATTAAGTAAGCGCTACCACGTCCAGCTGCTTGATAACGAAGAAACAGGCACAATCGACTACAGTAATAGCCCTCCAGGGGAGAGATACTTTACTCCTGCCGAGCTTAGACGTCGCGGTAAGCGCTAAGTTTATTTATGACATAGGCCAGTTTTCTGGCCTATGCTCTATTTAAGACTCATAAATTGATTACACTCTGTAACAATCCAAGGTTAGCAAAGCGCAAAAGTGTCATATAGACTTGCGGCCTGCCAAAAAATAAAATATAACAATTGGAGCATACATACTATGTTATTTACGTCTATCCGTGAATGGATGCGTGGCTTAGCACCAAAAACTTTGCAGTTAGGGTGCCTTATAATAGCTTTCTTAGTACCCTCGTTTGCTAGTGCCGAATGGCAAGATCCATTAAACACTGCTTCAGTACAGACAGATCGTGCCCATAAATCCTTATTATTAGACATAACCCGTGCCGATAATCGTTTAGTAGCCGTTGGCGGCCATGGCCATATCATTTACTCGGATGACAATGGCATACACTGGAAACAAGCCAAAGTACCTGTTGCAGTGACGCTGACTAAAGTGTTTTTTGTTTCAGGCCAAATTGGCTGGGCAGTCGGCCATGACGGTGTGATTTTAAAAAGCACAGACGCGGGCTTGAACTGGGAGCTTCAATATGACGGTATCAAAGCCAACCAAGCCATTGTAGATGGTGCGAAAATCTCTGTTAAGAAAGCAGAAGAAGCACTAGAAAAAGCAGAAACAAGTGGCGAGCAAGCGGCTATTGATAGTGCCGAAGAAAAATTGGAGATCTTAAGTTACGTTCTCGAAGATGCAATTTACGATAATGACGTAGGCGCAACTAAGCCTTTTTTAGACGTTTGGTTTTATAACGCTCACCAAGGCTATGCAATTGGTGCTTATGGCATGTTCTTCTATACCACCGATGGTGGTAAAAACTGGTTGAATGGTGCAGTCAGAGTTCCTAATCCAGATCGTTTTCATTTAAATAGCATTAGCATGGTGGGTAGCAATGCTCTTGTGATTGTGGGTGAGCAAGGATTAATTGTTCGGTCTGATGACTTAGGCAAAACATGGTTTGAACAAGAAGCTCCCTACGGCGGCTCTTTCTTTGGGTTAGCTGCTAACGGTGACCTGCAGTTACTTTACGGTTTACGTGGACACGTGTTTTACACACAAGACAGCGGTTTAGACTGGGTAGAACTTTCAACAGGCTCAGAGCAAACCTTACTAGGTGGAGTGATTGGTAAAACACAGACTGTTTTGGTGGGCAGCGCTGGTACGGTATTAATGTTTGATCGATCAATGAAGCTAATTAAGAGTATTTCATTAGAAGGAAGAAAGGATCATTCAGGTGTTGTTGAAGCAGTGGACGGTACCTTTGTACTTGTCGGTGAAGCAGGCGTTATGCGCATTCAAGCAAACGGCCAAATAAAAACAGATGTAATTAGTGCGGCCGGTTGGGAGCTATAAGAAATGTCAAAAGAAAAACACTCAAGTGCACCAGCACAAAAAATACTAATCGATGAAGCTGCTCCTTTATTAGAGCGCATATTATTTAAAAATCGTCCGTTAGTCTTAATTGTTTTGGCTGCATTAACGGTTCTGTTTGGTTATGGCGTTACCCAAACCAAGCTTGATTCAAGTATTGAAAAATATATACCCGTTAATCACGAGTATATCCAAAACTACTTAACCCACGCCGATGATATGAAAAGCGGTGTGGCAAATATTAAGTTGTCTTTAGAAACAAAGCAGGGCGATATTTTTAATAAAGAATATCAAGATGTACTTAGAAACATTAACGACAAGGTTTCTTTTATTAATGGCGTTGATTTATCGATAGTGCGTTCATTATGGACTGCTAATACTCGTTGGACAGAAGTAACCGAAGAGGGCTTCCAAGGCGGTGCAGTAATACCTAGTGATTACGATGGCAGTGAAAGAAGTTTAAACAAAGTTCGCCAAAACGTACTTCGTTCTGGTGAAGTTGGCCGCTTAGTCGCCAACAACTTTAAGTCTTCTATTATTGATGTTCCTTTGGTTGATAAAGACCCCATTACTGGCGGTAATTTAAACTATCAAAAGCTGTCGCAAGAGTTTGAAGATGTTGTGCGTAATGGTTATATCTGTGTCAATGCAAGCACGATAGGCCTGACAGCAGCGATGGCTGAGAAAGAAGGCTATTTTGTTTTCAACGATCAGATGAAAGCAAACATTGACAACCAAACAGCCGCTTTTGATATTTTAAACTTGGAAAATTGTCAGGCTAAAGCAAACACTGATTCCGATTTTAGTGTGGTTTTAAAGCTCACCGATAAACACAGCCCATATAATGTTTACATAACGGGTACACCGAAGAAGCTAGGTGACTTATTAGATGGAGCAGTATCCATCGCCTATTTCTTCTTAGCTGCCATGCTAATGACAGCTTTCTTGTTGTTCTTATATTCTCGTTGCCCGCGTGGCACTATCATTCCAATCATTGCTTCTATTATTGCAGTGGTATGGCAATTAGGTGCATTAGGCCTACTTGGTTATACCGTTGATCTCTATTCTGTATTAGTACCTTTCTTAGTCTTTGCTATTGGTATTTCTCATGGCGTACAGATCATTAATGGTATTGCTATTGAGTCTGGTAAGGGTGCAGATAAGTTAACCGCAGCGCGTCGCGCTTTCCGTGGGTTGTATGCCCCGGGTATGTTGGCGTTAATCAGTGATGGTATGGGTTTCTTAACTCTGCTGTTTATTGATATTGGTGTGATTCAAGAACTCGCTATTGCTGCAGGTTTGGGTGTGGCCATTATTATCATCACTAACTTAGTGCTACTGCCAATTGTTCTTTCTTATGTGGGTATTAGTGATTCAGGTATCGCTAACGCTAAAAGAGGTGAGAAATCCAACTTCATTTTATGGCGTGCACTGTCAGCATTTGCTAGTCGTGCTGTTGCCCCGCTGCCAATTATTATTTCTATTGCCTTAGTAATAGGGGCGACTTATGTGAGTCGTGATCTGCAAATAGGTGACCTAGATAAAGGCGCACCAGAACTACGTGCGGATTCTCGTTATAACTTAGATAACAACTTTATGGTGTCTAACTACTCAACCAGCTCCGATGTGTTTGTAGTGATGGCTGAAACCCCTAAAGACATGTGCGTTAACTTTAAAGTATTTGATACCTTGAATCGCTTTATGTGGCACATGGAAAACGTAGAAGGGGTGCAGTCTACTGTATCTGTATCTACCGTTTCTAAGCTTGCTGGCAAAGCCATGAACGAAGGCAATATTAAATGGTCAGCAATTTCACGTAACCAAATTACCTTAAACGGTGCCGTGCAACGTGCTCAGGATGCCAAGTTAATTAACCCAACTTGTTCGATGTTACCAGTGGTTATTTATCTGAACGACCATAAAGCAAAAACATTAGAAAATGTTGTTGCCGCTGTTGAAGAGTTTAAAGAACAGTACGACGATAAAGTAGATGAGAAATATTTCAGCTATAGCCAAAGTGAAATCAAAGATGCTATGGCTAAAGGCGAATTAACCTCTGTCCCGGTACGCTTGCAACTTGCATCTGGTAACGCTGGTATAGAGTCAGCTACTAACCAAGTGATTGAAAGTGCTCAGAGCACCATGCTGTACTTTGTTTACGGTGTGGTTATCTTTTTGTGTTTCTTAACTTTCCGGTCAATCCGAGCGGTGGCTTGTATCGTTTTACCATTAATGGTTACTTCTATTTTAAGTGAAGCCATTATGGTGTGGTTAGGTATTGGCGTTAAAGTAGCTACCTTACCGGTAATTGCTTTGGGTGTAGGTATTGGTGTCGACTACGGTATCTATATATACAGTCGCCTAGAAGTAATGCTTATTCAAGGCAAGAACATACATCAAGCCTTCCTTGAGACCCTGCGTACTACTGGTAAAGCGGTTGGCTTTACAGGTATTACCTTGGCGATTGGTGTGGCTACTTGGATTTTATCCCCAATCAAATTCCAAGCGGATATGGGTGTGTTGTTAACCTTTATGTTCTTATGGAATATGCTAGGTGCATTGATCTTACTGCCAGCCTTAGCCACCTTCTTGTTAAAGCCTGAGCAAATTATTGCTAGGTATAAAAAACGACATGGAGATATTGTTCCAGCAGGTTAAAATAAAACGGTGGCTTAGCCACCGTTTTTTTTGATTGTTAATTAAGGATTGATATGAAGACTCCCATAGGTTTAACCGCAAAGCTGCCAGCGCTTGATTTGTTTAAAGAATCAATGCAGCTGTTATGGCAAAAACGCAACCAAGTATTAAAAATGTTTCTACCCATTGTTGTTTTAATGGCGTTCATAGATTGGGCTGCAGAAAGCTTTTTTAATACGGACGATTTAACTATTAAAATTATCTTTGCGTTGGTTTCTACTATGTTCAGTGTGCTGTTTGCAACTGCTGCACATCAGTTTACTTTATTACCAGAGCAGCAAAGAAACTACAGTCAAGCAATTCGCATATGGGGTCAAAACGAACTTCGCTATTTATTACGTGCGTTACAAATAGGAATAATAGTTTCTGTTTTTTTAATGCTGATTATATTTTCTATTATGCTGGCCAATGATAACCCTATCCTAGCTTTTTTTGTGGGGTTGGTCATAGTTGCTGGTGCGCTCTATATATGGGGACGATTATCTATTATTTTGCCAGAAGCGGCTTTGGGCAAACCTACTTCATTAAAACGAGCATGGGGGTTAAGTGAAGGTAATGGGGTGGGCTTATGTTTAGTGGTAGTGATAATTCCCATGCTAATTATGTCACCGTTCTTTGCGCTATTCTTGATTGATAGCCCATTATTTAACTATGTTGCGGCTTTAGGTGTATACGTTACTACACTGATCTCCTTAGTGGCGTTGTCGCTTTCGTATCGATTCTTAGCATCATTTTATGATGTTCAAGACTTTAAGGCCTAGCTGCTAATGCGTTTAGGTGATATATCGGTTTCTTATGTTGAGCTGATGGTCAAGGCTGCCCTCAAGGAAGGACATAACCCGGAAACTATCCTGGCGCAGTACGGCCTCGACAGCGTACGCTTGTCTTCACCCATGGCTCGTATCAGTATTCCACGCTTTATGCGCTTAGGGCACGCCTTAATTGAAGCCTACGACATTCCCTGCTTAGGGTTGTTGATGGGGAAACTGAGCGGCGCCCCTAGTATGGGTTTGGCGGGGCTGTTAGCGCAAAGTGCAGCGGATATTCGTCAAGCTTGTATTGCTATCACTACTTATGAATTGTTAAACAGTTTTAATGCCCGTGGCAGTTCTTCGTTCTATTTAGAAAACAAGCATGGCGTTATGCAGTTTTACTCAATCAGCCCATACAACAGTTACAATTTCTTTGTTGTTGACTCAGTGCTTTCTAGTTGGCGTTTTTTCTTAGAACAAATTGCTTCTAAAAAGAGCTTAATCCAGCGTGTTGAAATTGAATTTGAAGCTCCCACTTATAAAGATCAATACGCTAAGTATTTTGATTGTGACGTGCATTTTAATTGCGAAAGAAACGCCATCATTCTGAAGCCAGACAGCTTGAATTGTTCGGTAGAGGTGGGTAGTGCTTCAACTTATGCCGCCTTGCAAATATACGCCAAGAGGGAGCTTGAGAAGGTAAGGTTAGGTCTTACCTATCAAGAGCAAGTAGCGCGTGCTATAGCCCCCTTATTGAGCGGACAAACACCTACCTTAGATCAAGTCGCACAGCGATTAAATAGTACGCCTTGGATTGTGCGTCGTAAACTGCAAGCAGAAGCGGTAAGTTTTCAACAGGTGTTGAATGAAACCAGAAAAGGATTAGCGATCAGTTACGTGTGTGATACCACGTTAAGTTTAGGTGAAATTGCGTATCTTTTAGGATTTGGATCGAGCGTCGCTTTTCAGCGAGCTTTCAAGCGTTGGACTGGCACAGCGCCAGGCCACTATAGGTTGTCTAATAAGAAGTAAAACTACATTTCAACCGCATCATCGGTTTCGTCGTAGTAATCGTCATAAGTTATTAAATCATCGTTGTAATCAGACATAAGTATTTTCCTCGATATGTCTGGCATTCTAATTGCCGTGGATCATTATATTTTTATAAGGCATTAGTTTTTTCTTGTAAACAAAAGTTCCTTTTAACTAATGCTAGACGCATTATAAAGAAATTTTGTTACAAAATTATTACGAATAGAGCAGATAAAAATAAGAAGTGTAGCAAGAAATGGCGGACTGGACGGGACTCGAACCCGCGACCCCCGGCGTGACAGGCCGGTATTCTAACCAACTGAACTACCAGTCCGCATAATGTCACTTGTAAAACTTGGTGGGTGATGACGGGATCGAACCGCCGACCCTCTGCTTGTAAGGCAGATGCTCTCCCAGCTGAGCTAATCACCCAAATTTATTTAATAAAGTGTTGGGCACTAAATTAAATGGCGGACTGGACGGGACTCGAACCCGCGACCCCCGGCGTGACAGGCCGGTATTCTAACCAACTGAACTACCAGTCCGCATAAGTCACTGTCTTGAGATTTGGTGGGTGATGACGGGATCGAACCGCCGACCCTCTGCTTGTAAGGCAGATGCTCTCCCAGCTGAGCTAATCACCCTTTGTCTCAAAACTGGAGCGCATTCTACTTAGTGGAGATTATATGTCAATGGTATTTAGTAAAATATTTATCATATTCAGTAACTTGTACAGTTTTTAAACGAAACTAGAGCCGAAAACCAAGGTTAGTCTTGTCCGTACTCTAATTTCCTTTAAAACCAAAAGGTTACACAGGTGCGTTTAAAACTTTTCTCCCTGCTTTAAGGTGCCTACGTTCACCAAGAATTAATAGGCAGGGGGTTAGTACCAAAGTCAGGAATGTGGCAAAGGTAAGGCCGCCAACAATCGCTGTAGAGAGTTGTGTCCACCATTGTGATGAGGGGGCCCCTACACTGAAGTTTTGATTGATTAAATCAATATTCCATTGCATTACCATCGGTAATAAACCGACCACAGTAGTAATAGCCGTTAGCATAACCGGGCGAAAGCGCTGGGCACAGGTTCGTAGTGCTGCTTCAACAGGGTCAAAGCCTTCTTTTATCAAGACATTGTAGGTATCAATTAAAATAATATTGTTGTTAACCACAATACCTGCCAAGGCAATAATACCGACCCCGCTCATTACAATGCCGAAAGGTTCGCCACGAATCATCAAGCCGATTAATACACCCACTACCGATAAAATAATAGCGCTCATGATTAACAGGGCTTGATAGAAACTGTTGAATTGGGTAACTAAAATGACGGCCATTAAAAACAAGGCAATACCAAACGCTTTCGCTAAGAAGTTGCCTGTTTCGGCCATCATTTCAAAGTCACCTCTAAAGCGTGGCTCAACACCGGCTTCGCGCCAATCAAATTTCTTAAGTTGTTCTGCCAGTTCCTGAATTTTAGTCGTGGCGTTGACGCCTTCGGTAACGTTCGCAGTTAAACGGTAACGATATTTGCCATCAAGACGTACAACGTCACCGCTTAAAGGGGCTGCTTTTTGTTCGACAAAGTTACTTAAGGGAATTAAGCCATAAGGAGTCTGAATATTAACCTGAGTGAACTGATCAATATTACGGTCTTGTTGAGGATAGCGCAGTACAATATCAAACTCGTCATTGCTGAATTTAGGTTGGAACTCACCTACCTTTTGGCCACCGGTAATCATACGAATAAGCGCACCAGTACTGACAATGTCGGTACCGTAGCGGCTAGCTTCTTCGCGGTTGACATCAATCTGCCATTCGACACCTTCTAAGGGTAGGTCGTCCCTAATGTCTTTTAGTTGTGGGTCAGCCTCAAACAGTTTTTTGGTCTTTTCTAGCATGGGCTTGATGGCATCAAGATTGTTGCTAGTAAACTGAAGTTGAATATCAGTACCACCACCTGGTCCCATTTCTTTCTTTTGGGTTTCAATAATAATACCGGGTATGTCGGCGCTACGTTGTTCTATTTCAGCCAAAATGTTTTTCAGAGGACGGCGGTGTTTCCAGTTTACTAGCTCAATTTGAATGCGACCGATCAAGTCGGCGGCAGCATCATTTGGACCTTTAATAAAGCTGGAGGTGTAGACAGATTGAATTTCATCCATATTGAAAATACGCTCTTCAACTTTCAGCACCAACTGTTCACGTTCTAAGATAGATAAGTTACCGCGTGCGCGTATATCAATCATGCCAACATCGGCATCGACATCGGGGAAGAACTCAACCCCGTGGCCAACGGCGCCATAAAGAATAAAGGTACCCACCAAAGCAGCAATAGAGAAGCCTAGTATGTGCAGAGGCCTACGAATGGCTTTGTCTAAAAAACGTAGATAAAGCCCAGTGACACCTTTTAAGTCTTCAAAACGGCCTTCTTCAGCAGCTTGTATGCCAGCTAAAACAGAAGCGTCGTAACCACGCCCACCCCAGATAGAGCCGATGGTCGGGATAATAATAAGTGCCATTAGTAACGACGCTGACAAAGTGAAAAGCAGCATAAGCGGTAAGAACTTCATAAACTCGCCAGTCGTGCCAGGCCAGAATAGTAAGGGCAGAAATACCGCTAGGGTAGTGGCGGTGGAAGAGATAACCGGCCAAGCCATACGTTGGGAAGCTTCACGGTAGGCTTGAAATTTGCTCGCCCCTTCGGTTAGGCGACGGTCTGCGTATTCAGTGACTACAATGGCACCATCAACCAGCATGCCGACCGATAATATCAAAGCAAACAGCACCACCATATTCATGGTGTAACCGTTAAAACTGAGTAGGGTGATAGACATCAGAAATGCACCAGGAATAGCAATACCAACTAACATGGCAGAGCGTATACCTAAGCTACCTAGAATTAAGATCATTACTAACAGTGTGGCAATTAAAACGTTGTTGAATAAGTCGTGCAGCAGCTCTTTGATCGACTTAGACTCGTCTTGAGCCAAACTCACTTCAACGCCTTCAGGCCAATAGGGTTTAACCTTATTAACAGTGTCTTTTACCGAGTCGATGGTTTCAATAATATTAGAACCAATGCGTTTCTTAATCTCCAAGGTTACCGCAGGCTTGCCATTCATACGTGCGCTGTTCTTACGGTCTTTATAAGCAAAGCGACCGACTGCAACGTCTTTAAATAACACTACGTCTTTGTCGCTTACTTTAACGGGAAGGTTTAAGAGGTCATCAATGTTTTTGATTAAGCCGGGAATTTTTACATCGAAGTAACCAGCGCCTGAGTCTAAAGCTTCACTGGCGACCAATTTGTTGTTATTGCCTAGCAGTTGCACAAGGTCAGCAAAAGAAATGCCGTAGCTGTCCATGTTAGTAGGGTCAACAATGATTTCCGCAATCTCTTCACGCTTACCTTTGATCTCAGCTTCTAATACACCGGGTAATGCTTCTATGCGGTCTTGGAGGTCGTCAGCCACTGCGTATAAAACAGACTCTTCAATATCACCGGAAAGAGTAACCAGCATAACGGGAAACAACGCCACGTTAATTTCTTTTACTCTGGGTTCTTTACTGTCATCAGGCAGTTCTGATTTGGCATCGTCTACTTTTTGTCTTACATCTAGTAAGGCTTTATCGATGTCTATGTTGGTGTAAAACTCCAACATGATCGATAGATGACTAGTGGTGGCGGTGGAAACCATTTCTTTCAAGCCATCAATACTACGCAGCTCTTTTTCCATTGGCTTGAAAATTAAGGTGTCGGCGTCTTCTGCCGAAATACCCTCATGAACAACCGACACGTAAACAAAAGGAACAGTCACGTCTGGCGAGCTTTCTTTTGGAATGCTGATTAAGGTTGACAGCCCTATCAACATAAACAAACAAAACAGCATCAATACCGTACGGCTACGGTTTAGCGAAGCATCAATTAAGCTATTCATACTTTACTCCGCTGTTAATGCATTGTTTTTAAATTGGTTCTCAGAAGGTTCTTCTAAACTGGTATAGACAGGAGCAACCTTTTGGCCTATTTCTACAAAACCTTGGCCAACGGTAATAATACTGGTTCCTGTTTCTGGTCCATAAACCCAAATGCCTTTGTCGTCAGCTTTTAATAAATTTACAGGAACAAAGTACACTTTATTGTCTTTATCAATGCCTTTTAAGCCCAGTTTACCCTGGTCGTCTAGCACCAATAAGGCCGGAGAGAGGTAGTAAGCGTAGGTGGGTGGCTGAGGCACATTGATACGAGCGGTAATGCCGCTGCTCATGTTGCTGCTTTTTGAGGTGGCTTCCATTTCAACGGCAAAGGTGCGAGTTTGTGGGTTGGCCTCGGAAGCAATAAAACGAATTTTACCTTCAATTATATCTCCGTTGACTAGGCTGGCCCATGCCTCATCGCCGATGCTTACATTAGCAGCTTCGCGTTCTGGTATTTGTCCTTTAACTAGCCAAGGAGAAAAATCGAGCATGACCGCCACAGCCGTGTTATCTCTAATAAAATCGCCCACTTCGACCATGCGCTGATCAACTATGCCATCAAAAGGCGCACGAATTTTTGTGTTGTCTAATTGGATTTTAGCCAAGGTGTAGTCAGCCTCAGCATTGGCCAGCAAGGTTTCAGCTTGAACAGTTTGAGACTCATTAGCCAGTCCCTTATTCGCTAACTCTTTAGCGCCCTGGGCTTCCATTTGTCTTTGTCTTAAGTTGGCTTGTGCTTGCTTGACTCTAGCGGGTAGATCGCGGCTGTCTAATTCTAAAATTATCTCGCCTTTCTTAACGTTGCTGCCTTTGGCTTTATGTACGGCAATAACCTTGCCACTGATTTCCGAACGAATTTCAACACGGCGATTAGCAGCAGTGTAACCAGAAAAATTAACTTCACGCTGAATAAGCTCACCACTTAAGTGTTCGGCCTGAACTCTAAACAGACCTGTGTCTAGGGCGAGTGGCCGAGGGTTATCGAAGGCGTCATCCGATCCGATAGCACCGATAAGCATCCACAGAGAAAGTCCGACAAATAAGGCAATGGCAACCCAGTGGCCTTGGTTTAGTTGTATTTTCATTATTATAAAACCTAAGGGTAAAAATTGAGGCAAGTGTAGCAGTGTCAACATTGGCTTGTCAGCATGCAAGTTATAAAGAAGTCAGTGTTGCTAAAGATAAAGCAATAAGTGGTTTTACCGTTTTTTAAGTAGGGGTTATAACAGTCTAATTTGATTGCTTGCGTTGGCTTCGTTATGACAACAGCTCTTCAAGGGTTATACTGGTTTTTTTTAATTAATAGAGAGTGTAAAGCATGGTACTGATAAGTCTTAAGCAAGCCGAGCTAGCTTTTGGCGATCATGTGTTGTTGGACAAAGTTGACCTAGACATCCGTGGCGGCGAACGTTTATGTGTGGTAGGTCGTAATGGTGCGGGTAAATCCACCTTACTTAAAATACTTGCTGGCGACTTTTCATTGGATGGTGGCCGCATTGAATATTCTGATACGTTACGTGTATCAAGTCTGCAACAAGAACTTCCCAAAGCAATAAATTCATCTGTATACGACGTAGTAGCCGATGGCTTAGGGGATATAGGGCAACATATTAGTCAGTACCACGCAGAAATTGCTAAAGGCGAACATGTCGACTTAAATCGCCTAGAACAGCTTCAGGCCAAAATTGAAACAGCCGATGGTTGGCGCTTGCAGCAACGAGTTGATGCAATTATCCAACGATTAAACCTTCCAGCCGATGCTAATTTTACCAATCTTTCTGGCGGCTGGCAGCGTCGAGTGATGCTTGCTAAAGCATTGGTGGTTGAGCCAGATCTGCTGATTCTAGACGAGCCGACTAACCACATGGATATTGCCACCATTGAATGGTTAGAAGACCAGTTAAAACAATTTAATGGCAGCCTTATCTTTATTAGTCATGACCGTGCTTTCGTACAAGCACTAAGCACCCGTATTATTGAATTAGACCGCGGCCATATTTATAACTGGGACGGCGACTACAGTAGTTTTATTGAGTACCGTGAAAAGCGCTTAGAAGATGAAGCAACACAAAATGCCTTATTCGATAAACGCTTAGCGGAAGAAGAAAAGTGGATACGCCAAGGCATTAAAGCGCGCCGCACGCGTAACCAGGGCCGTGTACAATTGCTTAAAGAAATGCGTAAAGAGCGTAGAGCACGTCGTGAACTACAGGGCAGTGCTAATATCAGCCTGAGCTCTACTGAAAGCTCTGGTAAGCAAATTTTTGAAATTGATAACATCTCTTTTGCTTGGGGTGAAGACGTCCAAGTTAAAGACTTCTCATCCATTGTTTTACGTGGTGACCGTATAGGTTTAGTAGGGCCTAATGGTGTGGGTAAAAGTACGCTATTAAAACTGTTGTTAGGCAAGCTACAGCCACAGTCAGGCAGCATTAAAGTAGGTACCAAGTTAGAGGTTGCTTACTTTGACCAAACGCGTGAACTGCTTGATGAAGATAAATCCATTGCCGAAAACGTGAGTGAAGGCCGTGATATGGTCGAAGTGAATGGTCAGGACCGACACATCATTAGTTATTTAGGTGATTTCTTATTTGCGCCTGAACGTGCACGCACGCCGGTAAAGGCGTTGTCTGGTGGTGAGCGTAACCGCGTTATGTTGGCTAAGTTGTTCTTAAAACCTTGTAACTTATTGGTAATGGACGAACCCACCAACGACTTAGACGTGGAAACTCTGGAATTACTGGAAGAGCGCTTGTCAGAATTTAATGGAACCTTATTGTTAGTCAGTCATGACCGTTCATTTATTGATAACGTCGTTACGCAGTTATGGGTGTTTGGTGGAGACGGCCATATAGAAGAACAAGTAGGTGGTTACTCAGAATGGCAAGAGCGTAAGCAAGCCAAGTCTCTTAAACAGCAAGCCACACAACAAAAAACCGCTAGTAAGCCATTGCAGAAGCAAGAGCCGGTGCAGTCTAAAACAGTTCCTACTAAGAAATTGTCTTATAAGTTACAGCGTGAACTAGAGCAGTTGCCCGAAAAAATTGCAGCCGCAGAAGCTAAGCGAGATGAGCTTTTAGCCATTACTACTGCAGCCGACTTTTACAGTGGTGATGCTGAGCAAATACAAGCGTCTTTGTTAGCGCTTACTCAAGCTGAAGATAAACTCCATTCAATAGAAGAGCGTTGGTTAGAGCTCGAGGAAATGAATGCATGATTTGGATAGCAGTGATTGGCATTATGGCCATAGTTGGCTCCATATTTATGCTGAAACCAAGTGCGCGTGATTCGCGCTTGTCTAAGTTGCGCTTTGAAGCCGGAAGACAGGGAATCCAGCTAAAGCAATTTAGCTGGGAGCCTGACCCTAAGAAAACTGGCATTCAAAATACAATTATGGCAACCAGCTATGCGCTGATGCGCCCAGAATCAAACAAAGCGGGGGAGTTGCTCTACTCAGTAGTGGCTCAAAAGGGTTGGGATACAGAAGGTCTGCCAGAAGGCCTTAGCTGGCATAAGCAAGGCACAACTCAAGACAGTGAGAAAGTTAAAAAGCTTCTGCCCCAGTTAGAAGACGAGCTGCTGCTATTAGAAGTATGGGAAAACAGAGTGCTGTTAATGGCCAAGGAAAACCCAACGGCTAATGCCCAAGCTTATAAACACTTTCTTGAAGGCTTTTTAAATAAAGAATAAAGAAGTGCATGCAATAAATTGTGATAAAAAAGCAGGTTTTTACCTGCTTTTTTATTGAAGATATAGTTTTCTAGTGAAAATTAAAGCAGTTCTTCAAGTTCTTGTAAGTGCTCAACAATACGATCGTTATAACTTACTACTAAGAACACCACGGTGTTTTCGTTAAAATTACGAATACGTCTTTCAATAAACTTCCACTTACTTTGAATGTTGCTTAGCAGGGCTTCAGTTTTAGCACTACCAGCTTGAGCGGTTAAGTTTTCAAGTTGCTTTTGAAAGTTATCTGCCATTTCTACAATGGCTGAGTCACCAATACCGGCATAAACGTGCCCCATATTTGTTGTCGCACGGATAGAGTATTCACTAGTAATCTCTTCCATCAGCAAAGCTAAGCTTCGAGCTTGTTGAATATTTTTGTTAGGAACTATGCCGCTTTTTTCTTTCAGTTCAACATAAGCCTCAGACAGCAGAACAACGAGAGCATCGTTGGTTTCAGCCATTTCAATTACCAGTCGTACTTCCGGGAATCCTTTATTGATAAGATCGGTACGGTTGGTTGTTATTAACTCTTTAAAGTGCTTCCAGTTGTCTGAAATACTAGCAATATTAGCTGTCATATCATTGTTCTTAGCCAGCAATTGAGAGTCTGCTAATATTTTATCAAAGCGGTCAATACTGTTTTGAATGCGTTGTTCGTATTTGGAGTCAGCATCTAATCCCGAGAACATATAAAAGTTAGTAACAGCGTTAGTGCTAGCTAAGCGCATGTTGTGTAGGTTCTCTAACAGCTGTTGTGGAGTAGCATAGGCCAGAGTGCTAGAGAAAATAAAAACTATAGTAAACAGATAGCGTAAAAACATAGGCATTAATCTTCTTATTTTCAATGTTAAACGGAGTAGCCGTGAGGCTATCTACATGTAGTTATACTAGTTTTTAACAAAAAACACAGCAAAGTACGATCTATATTATAAGAATTTAGAAATAATATATAAAAAGAGTCATTTCTAGATTTACTATTGACATTAACAGCGCTTTCTAAGATCGTATGCAACTGAATTCAAACGCTTGTATGAATTGTTTTTATTTTAAGCAGTTTTGCGTGAGAAGTTCATTAATCAGCAGAATCCTGGCCTTAATAAGTTAGTGCCAATTCCAAAGCTAACCACAATGTGGAGATCAGTTGATGATTTACGAAGGTAAAGCCATCACGGTGAATATGATCGAAGGCGGTATCGCCGAACTGAAATTCGACCTACAAGGCGAGTCAGTTAATAAGTTTGACCGTGTCACCTTAGAAGATTTAAAAGCAGCAGTCGCTGCTATTCAAGCCAACACTGATGTTAAAGGCGTCTTAGTTTCATCTGGAAAAGACGTATTTATCGTAGGTGCTGACATTACAGAGTTTGGTGAATCGTTCAAAGGTAGCGAAGAAGAAATCGCTGCTTGGGTCGCTGAAGCAAACGTCATCTTTAACGCATTTGAAGACCTGCCTGTACCTAGCTTAGTTGCCATCAATGGCATCGCACTAGGTGGTGGTTTTGAAATGTGTTTAGCTGCAGACATTCGTGTTATGTCTGAAAAAGCTAAAGTAGGTCTACCTGAAGTTAAACTAGGCTTAATGCCTGGCTTCGGCGGTACTGTTCGTTTGCCACGCCTTATTGGTGCAGACAACGCTATCGAGTGGATTTGCATGGGTGCAGAAAACAGAGCAGACAAAGCCCTTAAGTTTGGTGCTGTTGATGCTGTTGTTCCTGCCGACAAACTACGTGACAGCGCAATTGCCATGTTAAACAGCGCTATTAGCGGTGACATTAACTGGGAAGCACGTCGCGAAGAGAAAAAATCTAAGCTTAAATTGAATGCCATGGAAGCAATGATGGTATTTGAAACAGCGAAAGGTTTTGTCGCTGGCCAAACTAAAGGCCACTACCCAGCACCTATTGAAGCTATCAAAGTAATGCAAAAGGCCGCTGGTCAAGGTCGCGATAAAGCACTTGAAGCCGAAGCTAAAGGTTTTGCTAAATTAGCCAAAACAACTGAATCACAAGCTTTAATTGGTCTGTTCATGAATGACCAACTCTTGAAAAAGAAAGCAAAAGCTTATGACAAAGAAGCCAAAGATACCAACCAAGCCGCAGTATTGGGCGCTGGTATTATGGGTGGTGGTATTGCATACCAGTCAGCCCTTAAAGGCACGCCTATCTTAATGAAAGACATCGCTGAAGCGGGTATCGAACTTGGTTTGAATGAAGCCAACAAGCTACTAGCTCGTCGTGTTGATAAGAAACGCATGAAGCCACTGGAAATGGGTGAGGTTCTAAACCGCATTCGTCCAACTCTGTCTTACGCTGAATTTAATGCCGTAGACGTTGTAGTTGAAGCAGTGGTTGAAAATCCAAAAGTTAAGAAGATAGTACTGGCAGAAGCAGAAGACAAAGTAAGCGAAAATACAATTATCGCTTCTAACACTTCTACTATCAGTATTGATCTTTTAGCGGCAGATTTAAAACGTCCTGAAAACTTCCTAGGTATGCACTTCTTTAACCCTGTGCATATGATGCCTTTAGTTGAAGTTATCCGTGGTGCAAAAACCTCTCCTGAAGCAGTTGCAACTGTTGTTGCTTTTGCCAAGAAAATGGGCAAAACGCCTATTGTGGTTAATGACTGCCCAGGTTTCCTAGTGAACCGTGTTTTATTCCCTTACTTTGCTGGTTTTGCTGGTTTGTTGCGCGATGGCGCTGACTTCCAGAAAATTGATAAAGTCATGGAAAAATTCGGTTTCCCAATGGGTCCTGCATACTTGTTAGACGTAGTTGGTATTGATACCGGCGTTCACGCTAACGAAGTGATGGCTGAAGGCTTCCCAGATCGCATGAAGGCTGACTTCAAATCTGCGATGGAAGTTATGTTCGAAAACAACCGTTACGGTCAGAAAAACAACGTTGGTTTCTACAAGTACGAACTTGATAGAAAAGGTAAGCAGAAGAAAGTGGTTGATGAAACTACTTACGAACTTATCAAGCCTGTTGTTGCTGACAGTAAAGAATTCGACGCCGAAGAGATCATTGCACGCTGCATGATCCCAATGTGTATTGAAATTGCTCGCTGTTTAGAAGAGGGCATTGTTGATACACCAGCCGAAGCTGATATGGGCTTAGTATTTGGTATTGGTTTCCCTCCATTCCGTGGTGGTGCATGCCGTTATATGGATACTGTTGGCTTAAGCGAGTTTGTTGCTCTGTGTGACAAGTACGCTCATTTAGGCAACCTGTATAAAGCAACTGACCGTATGCGCGAAATGGCAGCAAACGGCGAAAGCTACTTCGGTTAATAGGCGAGAGGAGAAATTTAACATGTCTTACAATCCAAGAGACGTTGTTGTAGTAGATGCGGTTCGCTCACCTATGGGTCGTTCCAAGGGTGGTATATTCCGCAACGTTCGTGCAGAAACTTTATCTGCCAACGTAATTAACGCTTTATTTGAACGTAACCCTGATGTTAACCCTGCGTTAGTAGAAGACATCATTTGGGGCTGCGTAAACCAAACTTTAGAGCAAGGTTTTAACGTTGCTCGTCAGATTGGTTTAATGACTGTAGTACCTAAAGAAGCGGGCGCACAAACTGTTAACCGTCTATGTGGTTCTGCTATGTCTGCAATTCATACTGCAGCACAAGCTATCCAGACTGGTAACGGTGATGTATTCGTAGTTGGTGGTGTTGAGCACATGGGTCATGTGAACATGCAGCACGGCTTCGACCACAACCCAGAAGCTTCTAAGTACTCAGCCAAAGCATCTAACATGATGGGCTTAACTGCTGAAATGCTAGGTAAAATGCACGGTATCACTCGTCAGCAAATGGATGAGTTTGGTGCACGTTCACACCGCTTAGCACATAAAGCAACACTTGAAGGCAAGTTCAAGAACGAAATCGTTCCTATGTATGGTCACGATGCTGATGGCAACCAGATTCTGGTAACAGAAGATGAAACCATCCGTCCTGAAACTACAGTTGAAAGCCTTGGTGCTTTACGCCCAGCGTTTGATCCTAAAAACGGTACAGTAACCGCCGGTACTGCTTCGCAGATTACTGACGGCGCTTCTGCCATGCTACTAATGAGCTACGAAAAAGCGATGGAATTAGGTTTAAAACCTCGCGCTCGTATTCTTGGTATGGCCGTTGCCGGTGTTGACGCAGCTATCATGGGTTATGGCCCAGTACCTGCTACTAAGAAAGCACTTAAGCGTGCTGGCTTAGAGGTTACCGATATCGACTATTGGGAACTAAACGAAGCCTTCTCTGCACAGTCTCTACCGTGCATTAAAGACTTAAAGCTTAAGGATATCGCCGATGAGCGCATTAACATCCATGGTGGTGCTATTGCTCTTGGTCATCCTCTAGGCTGCTCGGGTACTCGTATTTCTGTTACTTTGTTGAACGTTTTAGAACAACAAAAAGGCAAATACGGCGTGAGCACTATGTGTATTGGTCTTGGTCAGGGTATCGCTACCGTTTGGGAGCGCATGGACTAATTTATTTAGTCATTATCTTGAGCTAGTCAATAGACTGCACTACAAAAACCCAGCTTCGGCTGGGTTTTTTCGTTTCACCTTATCGGTTTTTATTTTATTTTTTCATCTTTGTCTTATAAAACCGAATAGTTATATACATATAACTCGTTTTATTAATTAATACTTTTTACTTATGATGGCGGCCTTAACGAACTAAGGCAGTATCATGAAATTAAGAGCGTATTATTTATTGTTACCCGGGCTTTTAGCTGTTTTTCTATTAACACTTGTTAGTCACAGCTTAAATCAGGTTACTTGGTTCGCATCTTTAGGTTTAGGCAGTTTAACCTTAGCCATTTTGCTGGGCATGGTCTTAGGCAGTTTTTGGCCCATAGCTCAATCACCAAAGTTGGTGTTAGGTATTACATTCAGTAAAGGGCCGTTGTTGCGCTGGGGCATTATTTTGTATGGTTTCCGCTTAAGCTTGCAGCAAGTAGAAGCGCTCGGCAGTGTCGCCATTATTAGCGATCTTTTTATTTTAATTAGTACATTTTTACTCTGTTACTTGGTTGGTACAAAGCTACTTAAATTATCCGCCAACAGCGCTACTCTGATTGGCGCAGGCAGCAGTATTTGTGGTGCCGCTGCAGTAGTGGCAACCGGTGCTAGCATTAAAGCAAGTGAACAAGAGCAAGCTTCTGCGGTAAGTACAGTGGTAATCTTTGGTACTTTAAGTTTGTTGCTTTACCCGTGGATGTATCAACATGGATTTTGGGCGATGTCAGAACAAGCCTTTGCTGTTTATATAGGTTCGAGTATCCATGAAGTCGCTCAAGTGGTGGCGGCAGGCAGCGCTATTAGCTCTGAGGTGGCTGAAACCGCTATTGCCACTAAGATGCTTAGAGTAATGATGCTCGGTCCGTTTTTATTTTTGATATTGCGTTGTCTTTCGTTTGCTAACGAAGGTAATAGCGATAGTAAAGAACGTCTGCCTGTACCTTGGTTCGCCTTTATTTTTATTGCGGTTGTGGTGTTTAACTCATTCCATCTATTACCAGAAAATGTAATTAATCTTATAATCACATTAGATGATTTCATATTAGCCATGGCGATGCTGGCGTTAGGTTTGTCCAGTTCAGTTGCCGCTATCCGTGCTGCGGGTACAAAACCCATTGCATTAGGTGCGCTGGCTTGGTGTTGGCTAATACTTGCAGGTGGATTTCTGCAGGTTTGGCTTTCTTAGTGGTAAAAAAACGTTATAATACGCACATTGCAGGAGAGCGGCTGACTTTAATTAGCATCAGCCCGCCGAAGGCGCAAACTCCCATAAACGCTCAGGCTTCCGTACTGCAACATATTTATTCGCCATCTGGAGAGAGGCCGTAGGCCCACCGAAGGAGCAACCTTAGTAAACACTTTACTAAGCCAAACTCTCAGGTACAAAGGACAGGGGGAGTGGCAGCAGTTTTAGGGCTGTATATGCTGTCTATTATCTTTTTAATCGCTATTACTGGCGAAGCTATGTCAGGTGCGTTGGCCGCAGGTCGCCGCAATATGGATATGTTTGGCGTGGCTTTTGTCGCATTTGTTACCGCCCTTGGTGGTGGTACCGTCCGTGATATTCTACTGGGTAACTTTCCTGTTGTCTGGACTCAACACATGCTTTACATCTACTTAACTGTAGGTGCGGGCGTGGCAACCATGTTTATAGCGCACTTTGTACAGCGTCTTAGAATGATGTTCTTGCTAACCGACGCTATGGGCTTAGTGGCTTTCACTATTATTGGCTGTAATGTTGCTTTGAAACTCGATTACGAAGTGCCAGTAGTCATTATGTCGGGTATTACTACGGGGATCTTTGGGGGTATTTTGCGCGATATTCTTTGTGGTTCCACACCACAAGTATTACGCGAAGAGCTATACGCCAGCGTATCAATCTTGGTAGCTTTGCAATATTTATTAATGTTGCATTTTAAAGTACCAGAAGGCATAACATTGGCAGTGGCCTTTATAACAGGCTTAAGTATTCGTATGCTCGCCATTAAGTTTAAATGGTCTTTACCCGTATTTTCTTACGACCCTGAAAAGTGGAAGTAGGATTATCTCTACCATTATATAATCAGCCAAACAGTGCAGCTTGATCTGCACTATTTTTTGCTTGCGACACACGCATTATAAATTTGTCTTCTTTCTTCTATTAGGCGAAAGTCAGTCATAAAGACTAAATCTAATTTAGTACTATGTTACCAAAACATACAAAAAGACTGATAATCTTTCTACTTGCAGCTCTTTAATCTGTTTATACTCGACAGTAATCAAATAAAAATA
>Ga0209075_1000494_pt1 | contig 38591 bp, 44 predicted proteins | sample Stecom2011_FD_187523 | JGI IMG/M metagenome (GOLD analysis project Ga0209075, IMG submission 187523) | Agricultural soil microbial communities from Utah to study Nitrogen management - Steer compost 2011 (SPAdes) (version 2) | ecosystem: Environmental > Terrestrial > Soil > Agricultural land...
CGCTCTTGGTCAAGCTGCTTAACCCAGCGGCGCAAGGCTGATTCACCAACACCCAGGGATGTGCTGGCCTGGGCGATACTGTAGCCTTGATCCAGCACCAAACAGGCAGCTTCTTTCTTGAACTCCGGGGTAAACGTACGTCGCTTTCTAGTCATCAAACACCTCTCAGTGGCGAGCATTATCGCCTAAATGGGTGTCCGGTTTCATTAGACCACTACAATTGTTTTATGTTTGTTGGCGGCGGAAATCACTGCAGTGACCGGTTTAAGCCCATCACAGTATTACGCCAAGCTCACGGCGCAACACGGTACACCTTATTACCGCCGCATTGATGCCGCTGCCACGCCTGAGCAGAAAGCTGCGTTTAAGGGTTTGACTGTTGCGCATATTCGCGCCACTGAATTGGCGGGTGAGGCGATTACCGCGGTGCTACTCAATGCCCCAGGCAATGGCGCGGCGATGGGTGGGATTAAGGTCTGTACTGAGAACGGCTGGTTTGCCGCGCGGCCCAGTGGTACTGAGGCGTTGTATAAGATTTATGCTGAGAGCTTTATCAGTGAGGCGCATTTGCAGTTGTTGATTGATGAGGCGCAGGGGTTGTTGGCGCCGTCATTGCGAGGAGCGTAGCGACGTGGCAATCCATGGTTGGACACCGTGGTGCTTGCGAGGTGGATTGCTTCCCGCCACGTTCCTCGCGGTCGCAATGACGGGTGGCTGTTCGCAATGACGCGCTACCGTCTCTGCGAGGAGCGGAGCGACGCGGCAGTCCATTGATACGCGTCTCTGCGAGGCCGTAGGCCGTGGCAGTCCATGGGGATAGATTCAGTGATAGAGCGTAGTGTTTGTTACTTTTGTTGTAATTATGTGTGGATAAACGGATAATTTCCGATTATCTAGTCAAGAATAAGATCTTTATGTTTGAGCATCGTTTATCTTCCTTTGGTGCTGTGCCGTTTTCGCATGGTGCGCTATTGCCTTTGTTGTCTGATTACGCACGTCCGAATGATAAAATTTCGGAATGGTTAGCCTCAGGCACACTTATTTCTTTAAAGCGCGGCTTGTATGTTGTGGGTGCGCCCTGGCGTCAAGAAGCCTTGTGCTTGCCTTTGATTGCCAATCGATTGTATGGACCTTCTTGTGTCTCTTTGGAGTATGCACTGTCATGGCATGGATTGATTCCTGAGCGAGTCGTTGAGGTCACGTCTGTCTGCACAGGACGTGGGCGGGAGTTGGAAAACTCCTTGGGGCGTTTTTCTTACTCTAAGATTCCGCAGCAGCTTTTTCCGCTTGGCTTAACGATTGAGAGCGTCGGTAATCAATGCTTTTGGCTAGCGAGTCCAACCAAGGCGGTGTGTGATACGGTTTTGTTAACTCGCCACTTAAAGGCTTTAGGCAAGGCTTCTATGGAGGCGTTTTTGTTTGAAGACTTACGCTTGGATGATGGGCTCTTATGTGATTTTGATCCGACGGTGTTGGACGGGTATGCGTGCTCTGGTTATAAAACACGCCAGTTTAAAGCTTTGCGTCAGGTGCTAGAGGGGTTGCTATGAGTTCTGTGGGGTCTGCGAGGTAGATTGCTTCGCTGCGCTCGCAAAGACGCGTTACTGTCTCTGCGAGGAGCGTAGCGACGTGGCAACTCATGTATTGTATGACTAGCTGTATCGAGTTTAACCCGATGAGATTGAGTGTTTTATGGATAAAGTAAAAAGAGTTGTGATTATTGCGGGTCCTAATGGAGCCGGAAAAACCACTTTTGCTCGTGTATTTCTTGCGCCCATGAAAGATTCTATTCGTTTTATTAATGCTGATTTTATTGCTGCTGGCTTGTCACCCTTTGCTCCAGAGTTGATGGCTGTTAGAGCAGGCAAAATTATGTTGCAAGAGGTTCAAGCGTGTTTTCAACGTAATGAAAGCTTTGCTATAGAAACCACGCTATCAGGCAAAGGCTATCTTAAACATATTAAGCGTTGGCGCGAGGCAGGGTATCAGGTTAGTTTGATCTTCCTGTCACTTAACGACGTTAATATTTCAATTGAACGTGTTGCGAAGCGTGTTGCACAGGGTGGGCACAATATTCCTACACCTGTTATTAAGAGACGCTTTAAGTCGGGTTTAGAGCTATTTCATAGTCACTATAAGCAAACGGTAAACCAGTGGTTGCTGTATGATAATTCAGGTGATAGCAAGGTGTTGTTAGAAAAAGGTGGAAGCCTATGAGTACTAAAACTAATTTAAGTATGGATTTTGAGCGTGAAGTTTCTGCTGCTTTGTTACGTGCAGCTGAGCTAGCGCGTGATGATGCGATTAAAACCAATACGGGTATTGTTATCTCCCAAAATGGTAAAATTATTACCTTAACCGCTGAGCAATTACGTCAAAAATCTAGATTCCGCGCAAAATAACGCACCACCGTCAGGCGATGCCTTCTCCTCCCCATTTCTGTGATGCATTTCCCTGCTGGTGACTGCAAGAAGCGTAGCGACGCGGTAGTCTTGTAGGTCTGCCTTTAGGCTGACGTGTCGGGCTGAAGCCCGACCTACAAGGGGGCTCCCGACCTGCAGGGTTGACGCTTGGTCTGTCTCTGCGAGGAGCGAAACGACGTGGCAGACCAGATCCGTCATTTTGTTTTACTGCTGGGTATTGCTGTTAAGATACGCATGTTTATTTATCAGCCTATACGCTGTGTTACACATCTAATGGAGCTAGGTCGCTTGAAACGTCTTTTCGATATCGTCGCATCTTTTTTCGGTCTGCTATTACTCAGCCCTGTTATCGCCATCGTCGCATGGCAAATCCGCCGCAAGCTCGGCTCGCCGGTGTTGTTCCGTCAGGTGCGACCGGGTAAAGACGGCAAGCCCTTTGAGATGATTAAATTTCGTACCATGCGTGATGCCGTGGATGCCAATGGTAATCCACTGCCGGATGAAGAGCGCATGACACCTTTTGGCAGTTTTTTACGTTCCAGTAGTTTGGATGAATTACCTGAGCTGTGGAATGTGCTCAGAGGCGATATGAGTTTGGTTGGCCCACGTCCATTGTTGATGGAATATCTGCCTTTTACTGAAATTATTATGACAAAAATGGAAGGGATATGAGTAATCAGGCAAGGGTTCTCATTACGGGTGCCAATGGCTTTCTTGGCGCTGCTTTGGCGCAGCATCTGGCTGGAAGGTTTGCGCTGGTGCTGGCGGTGCGCTCAGAGGCTTCGGTGTTGTCGGGCCAGGGAGCTGTGGTTGCTGTGGGGGATATTGATGCAGCAACGGACTGGAGCCAGGCGTTGGCAGGGGTGGGTACTGTGGTGCATTGCGCCGCCCGTGCGCATGTGATGAATGATGGCAGTTCTGATCCGCTAGAGGAATATCGCAAGGTCAATGTGGAAGGCACCAGAGCGCTGGTGCAGCAGGCAGCGCAGGCTGGCGTTAAACGCTTTGTGTTTGTTAGTTCGATCAAGGTCAATGGTGAATCAACCACCGGTCGGCAGCCTTACGGCGCTGAGCTGCAGCCGGCTCCTGAGGATGCTTATGGCCAGTCCAAGCATGAAGCAGAGCAGGTGCTGCTGCGTGAGTGTGCTGCAGCCGGTATGGAGCTGGTGATTATTCGCCCGCCATTGCTGTATGGGCCTGGGGTCAAGGCCAATTTCCGCAGCCTGTGCCAGCTGGCGGCCAAACCGTTGCCTTTGCCATTCGGTGCGATACGCAACCGGCGCAGCATGCTGTATGTCGGTAACCTCTGCCACTTTATCGAAACCTGCATGACCCATGAGGCCGCCGCCAACCAGACCTTTGTGATTGCCGATGGCGAGGATGTGTCCTTGCGGCAGTTGCTGGTGCTGATGCGTCGTGCCATGGGGCGCGGGCCGGGGCTGTTGCCGGTTCCCGCCGGCCTGTTTCGTTTTGCCGGGCGGGTGACTGGCAGGCGGGCGGTGGTGGAGCGACTGGTGGGTGATTTGCAGGTGGACATCAGCAAGGCGCGCGAGCTGCTTGGCTGGCAGGCGCCGTTTAGTGTAGAGCAGGGCATTGCCGCAACGGTAGCCGGCCTGGTGCAGGAGCCTGTGGCAGCCCGCTCACCGTCACCGTTGCTGCGGCTGTTTGATGTGTTTTTTGCCGCCTGTGGCTTGCTGTTTGGTTTCCCCGTTTTGCTGGCCATTTATGTGCTGGGGCTGTTTGATACCGGCTCGCCATTGTTTTTGCAGGAACGAGTCGGGCGCAACAAGAAGCCTTTTACCCTCGTCAAGTTCCGCACCATGAAGGTGGATACTGCATCGGTGGCATCCCATCTGGCATCTGCTGCATCCATTACCCGCATGGGCGGTTTTTTGCGCAAAACCAAGCTGGATGAGCTGCCGCAACTGTGGAATGTACTCAAGGGCGAAATGAGCCTGGTCGGGCCGCGTCCAAACCTGTTCAATCAATATGAACTGATTGCCGAGCGGGATGCCCAAGGTGTTTATAATGTGCGGCCCGGCATTACCGGGCTGGCCCAGGTGAATGACATCGACATGTCCACCCCGGCCCTGCTGGCCGAGACCGATGCACGCATGATTCGCGAAATGTCGCTGGGTAGTTATTTTCGCCTGATTGTGCAAACTGTCACCGGTAAAGGCCGTGGTGACCGGGTGCGACGTGATTAACTAAAGGGAGCCATGATGGGTCAGGCATATTTTAAAATGCACCAGGCCCTATTAATGAGGACTGCACGTTGTTGCGTGATTTTTTGCTGAACCTTCCGCGCCGCCATAAGCGCATTTTGCAAGTTGTCACCGATCTGGTCTTGATTTGGCTGTGCCTGTGGCTGGCTTTCGTTGTACGCCTTGGGCTTGACAAGGCATGGGCCGCTGTTCATGAGCATGCGTGGCTATTTTTTGCCGCACCGTTGATTACCATTCCGCTGTGTATCCGCTTTGGCATGTATCGGGCGGTAATGCGTTATCTGGGGCGGGAAGCTCTGGTGGAGATTACCAAAGCGTTGACTGTGGCTGCGCTTGTGTTGTCGGTTGTAATTTTGTTACTACAGCGGCCGGAAGAGCCGCAGATTCCCCGTTCCTTTCTTATGCTTTACTGGACCATCAGCCTGGTGGTGTTGGGGGGGCTGCGGCTGCTTATGCGTCAGTATTTTCTGGGTGACTGGCGTGGGATAGGGGGGCACTGGTTCAGGCAACGCCGGCACCTGCCCAAGGTTGCTGTTTACGGTGCCGGTTCTGCTGGCAATCAGTTGGTGCGCGCCTTGCGGATGGGCAATGCCATGGAGCCGGTAGCTTTTCTGGATGACGATAACTCCATTGCTACCCGCACCATTGCCGGCCTGAAGGTTTATAAGCCCAAGCATATCGAAGAAATGCTGCGCGTAACCGGGGCAACCCAGGTGTTGCTGGCCATGCCCTCGGCAACTCATGCCCGGCGCCGTGAGGTGTTGACATTGCTTGAGTCCTATCCGGTACATGTGCGCTCGGTACCGGGCTTTATGGATTTGGCCCAAGGGGTGGTCAAGGTTCAGGACCTGCAGGAAGTGGACATCGCCGATTTGTTGGGGCGTGATGCTGTTGTACCCAATCAGGCGTTATTTGAGCGCTGCATCAAGAATCAGGTGGTGCTGGTAACCGGTGCCGGGGGGTCGATAGGTTCGGAGCTGTGTCGACAAATTCTGACTAGCGGAGCCACTACACTGGTTCTGTATGAACACAGCGAGTTTAATCTCTATGCCATTAGCCAAGAGCTGCAGCAGCGGGTCAAAAATGAAGCGCTGCAGGTTAAGCTGGTCCCAGTGCTGGGTTCGGTGCGCAACAAAAAGCGCTTGTTGGAAGTTTTTCGCAGCTGGCCTGTAAACACTGTCTATCATGCGGCTGCTTATAAACACGTGCCCATTGTCGAGCACAACATTGCCGAGGGTATTCGCAATAATGTGATGGGTACGCTCTACGCAGCCCAGGCGGCCATCGAAACCGGGGTGCAAAACTTTGTTCTGATCTCTACTGACAAGGCCGTGCGTCCGACCAACGTAATGGGCAGCACCAAGCGTCTGGCCGAAATGGTTTTGCAGGCGCTTAGTCAAGAAAACGAGGTAAAGCTGTTTAGCGATACAGACACGCGGAGCCTGCCTAACAATACCCGCTTTACCATGGTGCGCTTTGGCAATGTGCTAGGTTCGTCGGGCTCGGTGATTCCGTTATTTCGCAAGCAGATCCGCGATGGTGGGCCGGTGACGGTTACGCATCCAGAGATGACCCGTTATTTCATGACCATTCCTGAGGCCGCGCAGCTGGTGATTCAGGCAGGATCGTTGGGGCAGGGCGGGGATGTGTTTGTGCTGGATATGGGCGAGCCCGTGCGTATTCTTGAAATGGCGCAAAAAATGATTCGCTTGTCGGGCCTGACTGTGCGCACGGATGATGAGCCAGAAGGGGAGATAACCATCGAGTTTAGCGGCTTGCGTCCGGGTGAAAAACTGTATGAGGAGCTGCTGATTGGTGACAACGTAACCGGCACTGAACACCCGATGATCATGCGCGCTACGGAGGAATACCTGCCGTGGGCAGAGCTGTGTGAAGTTTTGCGTCATTTGCTGGCACTGGCTGATCGTGGTGAGTGCGTTGAAATCCGTGAGGTCCTTCAGGATACGGTTACGGGTTACCAGCCGCAGTCAGATATTGTGGACTGGGTGCATTTGCAAGCTCGCGGGGAACAAAAGACCTAGGGACCGGTTGAGTCAAGCATGGTCGCCACTGTAGGAGCAGCTTCAGCCGCGACCTATGGTGTCCGGGTCGCAGAAGGGTCGCCACTGAAGTGGCTCGTACAGGAAGCGGCTTGTACAGAGAGGGCGCACAGGGGTGGCGTTGTGCGCTGCTGATAGGGTGCGCTGGGGGCTTTTGTGGAACTGCCAGCGGGGCAGAAACGATTCAGCCGCCCGGAGGCGGCTGAATGTTGCTTGGCAATAGCTGCGGAGTCTTACAGCAGGTGGGCAACACCGGCTTTTTCCTGCTCCAGCTCGTCCAGGGTGATGTTGATGTACTTCTGGCTGAATTCGTCGATTTCCAGACCTTTGACGATTTCATATTCGCCGTTGGCACAGGTGACAGGGAATCCAAACATGGTGCCTTCGGGGATGCCGTAGGAGCCGTCGGACGGAATGCCCATGGTGACCCACTCGCCATCGGTACCCAGCCACCAGTCGTGGATGTGGTCGATGGCGGCGTTGGCGGCGGAAGCGGCAGAGGACAGGCCGCGGGCTTCAATGATGGCTGCGCCACGCTTGCCGACGGTTGGCAGGAATACGTTGGCGTTCCAGTCCTGGTCGTTGATCAGGTCCTTGACGCTTTCGCCGTTGATGGTGGCGAAACGGTAGTCGGCGTACATGGTCGGGCTGTGGTTGCCCCATACACAGAGCTTGCGGATGTCCTTGACGTCTTTGCCGGTCTTTTCGGCAATCTGGCTCAGGGCACGGTTGTGGTCCAGACGCAGCATGGCGGTGAAGTTGCGCGGGTTCAGGTCGGGTGCGGACTTCATCGCGATGTAGGCGTTGGTGTTGGCAGGGTTGCCGACCACCAGAACCTTGACGTTGCGGTCGGCCACCTTGTTCAGTGCGCGGCCCTGAACGGTAAAGATTTCGGCGTTGGCGGCCAGCAGGTCAGAGCGCTCCATGCCCTTGGAGCGTGGGCGGGCGCCTACCAGAATGGCGACCTGGGTGTCTTTGAAAGCAACTTCAGGGTCGTCGGAAGCAACCATGCCGGCCAGCAGCGGGAAGGCGCAGTCCTGCAGTTCCATCATGACGCCTTTCAGTGCGTCCTGGGCTTGTGGCAGGTCCAGCAGCTGCAGGATGACAGGCTGGTCCTTGCCCAGCATTTCGCCACTGGCGATTCGGAACAGCAGGGCGTAACCGATTTGACCAGCTGCGCCGGTGACGGCAACACGTACGGGAGCTTTCATTGTGTCTCTCCAAGTCGTTAAGAACGTAAAATATTCCAGCGGAATAACAGGTCGGCCCGTAACAAAAAACGCTTGGGTCATGCGAGCCGGTTTTCACGGCGGAAAATGGTAGCAAGCACCTTGGGGGAGTACAAGGACTACTTAAGGGTTAGGGTTTGCTGTGAATGATTCCCGGTTGCTTCGTTATTGCGTGCGTGGTTGCAGAATTCCGGGGTTCCGGTTGCCTTATGGGCCCTGCGACGGCGTGCTGGATGATGGTGAACCCGCGTGCTGGATGGTAGCGGGGGCTACTGGAACCGGGCAGGCTGACTGCTGCGGTGAACTCCGCATGCTGGATGATGGTGGGGTCTGTGCGCAGGATGGCGGTGTTTTCTGTTAGCATGCACGCTTCGCCCGTAACCGGGGTTGTCCCGGACGGCAAACTTTACAAGTGAGGTGCATGTGTCTACTCCTGAGCTGAATACCGATGAATCCCGTGTAAGTTATGGCATTGGCCGCCAAATGGGTGAGCAGCTGCGTCAAAATCCGCCCCCGGGTACCAGCATTGAAGCTGTAATGGCTGGTTTGCGTGATGCTTTTAATGGCGTGCCCAGTGCGGTGGATGCCGAGCAGCTGGGTGCCAGCTTTGCGCTGATCCGCGAGCGCATGGAAGCCGAGGCGGCTGAAAAAGCACAGCAGGCGGCGCAGGCTGGCCTCGACTTTTTGCAGGAAAACGCCAAGAAAGATGGCGTGACCGTGCTGGCGTCTGGCTTGCAGTATGAGGTAATTACGCAGGGTGATGGCGAGAAGCCGACCGCCAGCAGTACGGTACGCACCCATTACCACGGCACGTTGATTGATGGCAGCGTATTTGACAGTTCGTACGAGCGTGGTCAGCCTGCCGAGTTTCCGGTTGGTGGCGTAATTGCTGGCTGGACTGAAGCGTTACAGCTGATGCCGGTTGGCAGCAAGTGGCGCCTGTATGTGCCTAGCGAGCTGGCTTATGGTGGCCAGGCGGTGGGCAGTATCCCTGCGCACAGCGCGCTGGTATTTGATGTGGAGTTGCTGGCAGTTTTGTAATGCGCTGCCAGGAATCAGCCAGATGGTTTGCCTGGCCGGCAAAATGCGTTGCTTGATTGCTGTCAAGCATGCTTTGGTGCGGTATTTATTAGTCTGGTGACGGTAGACAAACAACTTTGTGAGGAAACGTCATGACTGTCGAGAACCATCCGCTGCTACGTGAAAACCCCGAACTGGCTGACAAGCTGTTGGCTCGTGCCATGGCAGACGGCGCTTTTGCCCAGCGCGCCCAGCGTTATGCAACTCTGGATGCACAAGTCCAGGGCGCTGCAGCCAGTGCTGATGAAGTAGCCGAGCATGCCAAGCTGGGCAAGCAGTTGCTTGGTGAGCTGGAGCTGCCGGTTAGCACCAGTTGCTGTGGTGGCTGTGGTGGCAGTGCGCACTAGTCCTGCAGTGTTTTTGCTGTAACCTGCCTGCGCCCGTTCTTCTCTCCAGGGGCGGGCAGGAGTTGGGCTCGACGCCGGTCTTTGACCGGCGTTTTTTTATGCGTATGTTTTCTCGCAGCTTGAGTAACCATGCCGGGTGCCAGCCTCTCTGTTGTCGAAGCTGGCTGCTATACTTGGCCTTGTTCAGCAATAGATAAGGATCTCGAATGGCCAAGGCGAAGCGTATTTTCGGCTGCACCGACTGTGGCGCAACTCAACCCAAGTGGGCAGGGCAGTGTGCCGACTGCGGCGCATGGAACACCATGGTGGAAACCTTGCTTGAGGGCTCGGCCCGTAGTGGCAGTCGTACTGGCTGGGCTGGCGAACATGCCCAGCTGAAAACCCTGGCCGATGTCAGCGTCGAGGAAATTCCCCGTTTCAGCACCCAGTCGAAGGAGCTGGACCGGGTCCTTGGCGGCGGACTGGTGGACGGTTCGGTGGTGTTGCTGGGCGGCGACCCGGGCATCGGCAAGTCCACCATTTTGCTGCAAACCATGTGCAATCTGGCGCAGCATATTCCAGCCCTCTATGTAACAGGTGAAGAGTCCCAGCAACAGGTGGCCATGCGTGGCCGGCGGCTGGAGCTGCCGCTGGATCGCCTCAAGGTAATGACTGAAACCTGTGTCGAAAGCGTGATTGCCGTGGCCCAGCGCGAAAAACCGCGTGTGCTGGTAATCGACTCGATCCAGACTATTTATACCGAGCAGCTGCAATCAGCACCGGGCGGTGTCGCCCAGGTGCGCGAAAGCACGGCTTTGCTGGTGCGCTTTGCCAAACAGACCGGTACGGCGATTTTTCTGGTGGGCCATGTCACCAAGGAAGGCTCGCTGGCCGGCCCGCGCGTGCTGGAGCACATGGTGGATACAGTGCTGTATTTTGAGGGGGATGCCGACGGCCGCCTGCGCATGCTGCGGGCGGTGAAAAATCGCTTTGGCGCGGTCAATGAACTGGGTGTGTTTGGCATGACCGACCGGGGCTTGCGGGAAGTATCCAACCCCTCGGCGATTTTTCTCAACCGTGCCCAGTCGGCAGTGCCGGGCAGTGTGGTGATGGCCAGCTGGGAAGGCTCACGCCCGTTGCTGGTCGAGGTGCAGGCGCTGGTGGATACCAGCCACCTGGCCAATCCGCGCCGGGTTACGCTGGGGCTGGACCATAACCGGTTGGCCATGTTGCTGGCGGTTTTGCATCGTCATGGCGGCATTGCCAGCCACGATCAGGATGTTTTCCTTAATGTGGTGGGTGGCGTCAAGGTGCTGGAAACCGCATCGGACCTGGCACTGATGGCGGCCATCATGTCGAGCCTGCGCAACCGCGCATTGCCCCATGACCTGCTGGTGTTTGGCGAGATTGGCCTGTCGGGTGAAATCCGCCCGGTGCCCAGTGGTCAGGAGCGTTTGCGTGAGGCGGCCAAGCATGGTTTTAAGCGTGCCGTAGTGCCCAGGGGCAATGCGCCCAAGCAGGCACCGGCCGGTATGCAGGTGATTGCCGTAGAGCGGCTTGAGCAAGCATTGGATGCACTGTTTGAGTGGGCTGAATAGATGAAACTAAATATCCGGCTGGTCACCTTTGATTTGGACGATACCCTCTGGCATACCGCACCGGTGATTGCCAGCGCCGAGCAGGCGCTGCAGCAGTGGCTGGCGCAGCGCTCTCCACAGCTGGGACTGATGACCCTGCAGCGTTTGCAGCAGCTCAAAGAGCAGGTGCTGCAGCGGATGCCGCAGATTGGTCATAGCGTAAGCATGGTGCGTTTTCAGGTGTTGTACCAGGCTTATCTGGATGCAGGGGTAGCGCCGGAGGAAGCGGCGTTATTGGCTGAGGAAGCCTTCCAGTTTTTTCTCGGCGAGCGGCAGAAAGTTGAAATCAGTCCGCAGGTGCGACCCATGCTGCAACGCTTACGTCAGCAGGGCTATTTGCTGGGGACGCTCAGCAACGGCAATGCCGATATCCGTCGTGTCGGTTTGGGTGACTGCTTCGATTTTGCTCTGAATGCTGATGCCTTGGGTGTAGGCAAGCCTCATGCAGCAGCCTTTGGCGCCGCCTTGGGACGTGCGGGGGTTGAAGCCGAACAGGCAGTGCATGTGGGCGACAATCCGCATGATGATATTGCTGGCGCCCTGAGCGTTGGCATGCATGCGGTCTGGTTCAATCCTGCCGGACTAAAGTGGCAGGGCGGGGCTATGCCCTCGGCACAAATACGCTGCCTCAGTGCATTGCCGGACGTGCTGGCGGATGCGCTGTCCGGATAAGTCCGGACCTGCAACAGCCGCAACAGCCCTTGTCGGCGCGAATGAATTCGCACCCTCTGAGGGTTTCAATCGTAGCCGGAATGGCGCTGTTTTTATATGAGCGGCTTTAGCCGCGACCTGTGGTTACCCGGGTCGCAGAATGGTCGCCACTAAAGTGGCTCGTACAGGGCTGTGGCGCTGCTGAGCCGTGGTGCAAACTGTGCCCGCAGCCCGCAGCCCGCAGCCCGCAGCCCGCAGCCCGCAGCCCGCCAGAGCCTGGGCACACCTGCCGGGGGTGGCTGCCTGGGCGGGTCGCTGTGCAACTAGAACTGGCAGCTGCGAAAACCCTGTGAAAACGGCGCAGCGTTAAAGAGCCCTGAAAGCTTTTTCTGCTGCATCCAGAGTGATTTGTAGCTCTTTGTCACCCATCGCAGCGGAGACAAAGCCGGCTTCGAAAGCGCTTGGTGCCAGATATACGCCACCATCGAGCATCAGGTGGAAGAACTTCTTGAAGCGCTCGACATCGCAGGCCACGGCATCGTCAAAGTTGCGGATGTCCTTGTTGTCGGTAAAGAACAGGCCAAACATGCCACCCACCTGGGTGGTGGTGAAGGGGATACCGGCAACATCGGCACGTTCTTGCAGACCGGCCAGCAGGCGCTTGGCGTAGTCGTTTAGCTTGTCGTGGAAACCGGGCTGGCTGACCAGACGCAGCGTGGCCAGACCAGCGGCCATGGCCAGCGGGTTGCCAGACAGGGTGCCGGCCTGATACACCGGGCCCAGCGGGGCAATGTGCGACATGATTTCTTTTTTGCCGCCAAAGCAGCCGACCGGCATGCCGCCGCCAATCACCTTGCCGAAGGTGGACAGGTCCGGCGTGATGCCGTAGTGGCCCTGGGCACCGCCAAGGGAGACGCGGAAACCGGTCATCACCTCGTCAAAAATCAGTACCACGCCGTGTTCGTCACAGAGCTTGCGCAGGCCTTCGTGAAAACCGGCCACCGGCGGAATGCAGTTCATATTGCCGGCCACCGGCTCGATGATGATGCAGGCGATTTCCTTGCCTTTTTCAGCCAGACATTTGGCGACGGCATCCAGATCGTTATAGGGCAGGGTCAGGGTGTGTTGGGCAAAAGCCGCTGGTACGCCGGGCGAGCTGGGTACGCCAAGGGTCAGTGCGCCAGAGCCAGCCTTGACCAGCAGGCTGTCGGAGTGGCCGTGGTAGCAGCCTTCGAACTTGATAATGCTGTCGCGGCCTGTATAGCCGCGAGCCAGACGGATGGCGCTCATGGTGGCTTCGGTGCCCGAGCTGACCATGCGCATCATCTCCATGGAAGGCACCAGCTGGCTGACCAGGTCGGCCATTTCCACTTCCAGCGCGGTCGGTGCGCCGTAGGACAGGCCGTGCTGCAGCTGGTTGCGCAGCGCATCCAGTACCTCGGGGTGACCGTGACCGAGAATCATCGGCCCCCAGGAGCCGATATAGTCCACATAGCGTTTGTCGTCCTCGTCCACCACATAGGCACCTTCGGCGTGTTTGAAGAACAGGGGTGTGCCGCCGACACCGGCAAAGGCGCGCACCGGCGAGTTGACGCCGCCGGGGATGTGTTGTTGGGCGTTTTCAAAAAGGGTGGCGGAACGGGTCATGGATGGCTCCTGAAATCAAGAAAACAATTGGGTAAAGGCACTGGCGCGGCGCTCTACTTCGGCGGGCGAGGAGGCGGCAAACAGTGCGTGAATGACCGCTATCATAGCAGCTCCAGCGGCAATCAAGGGTTGCGCGTTATCGAGAGTGATGCCACCAATGGCAACGGCCGGCCGACCTAAATGTTGCGCGTGTTGCAACAGGGCAGGGCTGGCCAGGCTTTCGCCGGGCTTGGTCTGTGAGCTGTAAAAGCGGCCGAAGGCAGTATAGCTGGCACCGTCGGCAATGGCTTTTGTTGCCAGATGCAGATGATGATGGCATGTGGCACCGACAATGGCACTCTGGCCCAGCTGTTGACGGGCTGCAATGAGGCTGCCGTCGCTCTGGCCAAGGTGTACGTCGCATGCGAGCTGCTTGGCCAGCGGCAAGTCATCGTTGATGACCAGTCGGGCGCCGTGTTTTTCACACAAGTTGCGTAATGCGTCTGCCTCGCGCAGACGTTTTTTCGCATCCTTGCTTTTGTCACGGTATTGTAGCAAGCGTGCCCCGCCCCGCAGGGCTGCTTCACAAAAGGGCAGCAGGCGGCCGTCGGCGAGCAGGATGCTGTCAGTGATGGCATACAGTCCATGCAGGTGATGTGAGTGCATGACGGGCTCCTGTTGCAGGGGTGGCGCCGTTGTGTACGGCGGGCTGAGCGAATCATGCTACAGGCTGTGCTGCCTCCGGCAAAGGCCGCCCGACTGGCGGTCAGTTTTGGCGCTCTCGGCTGTACTGCCGGGTGAGCATCCGGCTGTAGTCTTCCAGTGCAGAGCTGACAGCCTGCTCGAAAGATGCCAGCTGTCCGCCAGAACGGGCCATTTCGGCCTCCGCGTCGCTGCGACGGGCAAAGGAGTGCTTGCTGACTTGCGTCATCACGCCTGTCAGCGAGGAGCCGATCAGGTAGGTGGCCTGCGTCACCTCAATCAGTGGCTTGGGGTCGCTATGGCTGCCGAAGTCTGCAGCATAAATGGCGCTGAAGCCACGTTTGCGCTCACGAAGCATTGCTTCGCTGGCGCAGTTGATCGAGCAGGTGCCTTCAGTGTGCTGGTCGGCGTAATACAGCACATGGCGAGAATAGTGGAATTTGCGCCTGTCCATGTTGCAGATGATGCAGCGGGGGTGTTGTTCCAGCTCGTTATCCAGCGACGCCGGGCCTGCCTGGCCGGGCGAGGACAGGGCGGCCACTGCAGGGTGGGGCAAAGTGGTCAGGGCAGCAGCGCTGCCGATAGCCAGGCCGGCAGTCTTGAGCAGGGTTCTACGTTGCATGGGTGCGCGCCTCGCTTTAGGTATGGGTGTGGCAGTATTCTAGCCCTGTTTTGTGTTTTGGTAGCTGGGCAGGATGCCGCAGTGTCGCTGGAGCTGCGGCAAAAGGGGTTCCCAATAGAGGAAGAGGCTGCCCGTATCATTGGCAGTACGGCTGGCCTGGATAGAGGCCGGTGTGCAATCAGGCTATCGGGAAACGGCGCGGAATGTATTGTCCTTTGCCCGGCGCTTCGGCATCGCGTAATGTGCGCCAGGTGTAATCCAGTGCCGACTGGACCGCGCCGGGCAGTGCCTCACCCAATGCCAGGCGGCCAGCCAGGGCGCTGGCCAGGGTACAGCCGGAACCATGATATTTGCCCGGCAGACGTTGCTGAACGATGTCATGGAAGCTGCCGTCTTGCATGTATAGACGGTTATGCAGTTGGCTTTCCGGGCCGTGTCCACCGGTGATTAGCAGGTTCTTGCAGTATTTGAGCAGGACGGCAGCGCACTGGTCGGCAGTGCCATCGGGCAATTCGGCCATGATGCGCGCTTCGGGCAGGTTTGGTGTGGCGATAAAGGCCAGCGGCAGTAGTTCTTCACGCAGTATGTAGCCGACATCATCTTCGCCCAGTGCGCCACCTCCTTCGGCGCGCAAAACCGGATCACAAACGACAGGGGCGCTGGATGCCATGTGGATGACTTCGCAGGCAGTGCGCACCATGCTGCCGGAACCCAGCATGCCCAGCTTGATTGCAGCCACGGGGACGTCATTCAGGATTGCTCTGGCCTGGGCGATGATCCAGTCATGGTCGAGCACACGAAAGTCACTGACATTGGCAGTGTCCTGGATGGTCAATGCTGTGACCGCGGGGGCAGCGTGACACTGTTGGGCAGCTATAGCTTCAATATCGGCCTGTAAGCCGGCTCCGCCGATTGGGTCGTGGCCGGAAAGGCACAAAACAATCGGGCGGGAGTTGTGGCGGTTCATTATGATTTGTGTTCCTGTTCTGTGACCTGCTGCTCATCGGATAGTACAGCAGCCGGGTGTTGGGTTTTGGCCGCGGGCTCGGTGAGTGGATCTGTAACGCAGTCTGGTGGCGGTACGATACCACGCGCGCGCAGCCAGCCAAGAGCACGTTCGCGGGCATGCGTCGGTGTAGGTGCGTTGGCCAGCATGTTTTTTTGCACATGAATTCCGGCCCGGCGCATTTTACGTCTGACCCTGGGTGAAGCACCCATGAAGATGATGCCGATTTCCTGCTTGTGGTAATCCTCGACTACGCTGACCAGGGCAGCAAGGGCAGTCATGTCGAGCATGGAAACGGCTCGCATGTCGATGATCACAAGTTGCAGGCCGGGGGTAAAGCGGCGCAGGGTGCTTAGGGCTTTTTCAGCAGCGGCAAAAAACAGCGGCCCCCTGATTGCGTACAGGGCGACGGAGTCTGGCAGGTCGTGCAGCTCCCGGAACTGTTTGCGGTCGACACTGGCAGTGTCGGTCCAGTCACTCATGCTCTTGATAAACAGGCCGGCCGCCAGCAACAAGCCGACGCCTACTGCAAGCACCATGTCGAACAGCACGGTGAGGATAAGGCAGGTCAGTAGGACCAGCACATCATTGCGGGGAGCGATGCGCAGTGTATGCCAGACATGCTTTGGTTCGCTCATGTTCCAGGCGACCATTAGCAGCATGGCGGCCAGAGCTGCCATCGGCAGGTGAGTGAAAATGGGTGCCAGCACCAGAATGGCCAGCAGTACTACGCCAGCGTGGATAATGGCGGCAATGGGCGAGAAGGCACCTGCGCGGACGTTGGCCGCACTGCGGGCAATGGCTGCTGTGGCGGTGATGCCACCAAACAGCGGAGCAATCAGGTTGCCGATGCCCTGGCCGACCAGTTCGCCATTGGGGTTGTGACGTGTGCCGGCCATGCCATCTGCGATCACGGCGCATAGCAGGGATTCAATGGCCCCCAGCATGGCAATGGCGAAGGCAGGTGCCAGCAGCTGCCGGAACAGTTCGAAGCTCAGCTCCAGTGGCTGGCCATCCGGTCCGGGCAATTGCCATGGCAAAACGAAATCCGGCAGGAAAGGCGGAATGCCCGGGTGGCTGACGCCGTCGACCTGATAGCTGAAGCGGTCACCCAGGACTGCTACATCGATACCGGCATAAACCAGTACCAGCCCAAGCAGTGAGCCGAACACCAGGGCGATCAGGTGACCGGGGACTTTCGGAAACAGGCGGGGCCAGATGATCAGGGTGCTCAGGGTTAGGGCACCAACCAGGGTGTCTCCAAGGCGGATGTTGGGCAGGCCGCCTGCAATGGTTTGAATGCGTTCGATATAGTTGTTGGTGGTGCCCAGGTCGCCCAGCCCCAGCGCATCAGGTATCTGCAGTGTGGCAATGACCACGCCAATCCCGGCGGTAAAGCCAAGCACCACAGGATATGGAATGTACTGGAGCAGGGCACCGGCACGCAAAACACCCATCGAAATGAGAATGATGCCGGCCATCATAGTGCACAGCAGCAGGCCGCCCAGGCCGAAGTTTTGTGTGATGGGCAGCAATATGACAACGAAGGCCGCTGTCGGGCCGGAAACATTGAAGCGGGAACCTCCGGTCAGGGCAATAAGCGACCCGGCTACCAGGCTGGTGTAAAGGCCGTGCTGGGGTGCGGCGCCAACAGCAATGGCCAGGGCCATTGCCAGTGGAATGGCAATGATGCCGATGGTGATGCCTGCACTGACATCTCCACGCAGGGCGGAGAAGGTGTAACCAGCCTTGAAGCTTTGGCGCAACGCTGAAAACAGCGGTGGAAAGTACATGTCTAACTCCAGTTTGGGTGCACAGGCCATGGTGGGCTTGGTGCCCTGGTGTATCTGGCCTACAAGCTGCCATAATAGCTGCCGTGCTGTATTGATGGCAAAGGCTTGGCTGCCGGGGATGGTTTGTGGTTGCAATTTTTTTATAGCCGGGCATAATTGTCCGACTCTTTTGGCCGGGCAGCCTACCGGCCGGAAGACAGGTGGAGAGATGCCAAGTCCACCGTGCAGGACAGATGAGGACGCGAGACCCGAGCCCCCACGAAGTAGTGTCGTCAGCAGTCCTGTCAGCCAAGAATCAGACTATCCATTAGGAATTACCGCCATAATACAGTGCGGTCCTGAGGCCATAATCAATGAAAACTTTTAGTGCAAAACCAGAAACAGTCAAGCGCGACTGGTACGTGATCGACGCGGAAGGCCAGACCTTGGGTCGTTTGGCAACTGAAGTGGCACGTCGCCTGCGCGGCAAGCACAAGCCCGAGTACACCCCTCATGTTGATACAGGTGACTACATTGTCATCATCAATGCCGAGAAAGTCAGTGTGACCGGCAAGAAAAACACCGACAAGATCTATTATTCTCATACCGGTTATCCGGGTGGCATCAAGGCGATCAACTTTGAAAAGCTGATTGAGCGTGCCCCGGAGCGCGTGATCGAAGGTGCCGTCAAGGGTATGCTGCCCAAGGGGCCTCTGGGACGCGATATGTACCGCAAGCTCAAAGTCTATGCTGGTACCGTGCATCCGCATGCTGCTCAGCAGCCCCAAGAACTGAAGATTTAACGGGAATATCAGATCATGTCCGCAAATCAAAACTACGGCACTGGCCGTCGCAAGACTGCAACCGCTCGCGTATTCCTGCGTCCGGGTACTGGCAGTATTTCCATCAACAGCCGCAGCCTCGAAGATTTTTTTGGTCGTGAAACTGCACGCATGATGGTGCGTCAGCCGTTGGAGCTGACCGAAAACCTCGAAAAATTTGACGTCTTTGTTACTGTTGCCGGTGGGGGAACCACTGGGCAGGCTGGGGCAATTCGTCACGGCATTACCCGTGCGCTAATAGAGTACGATGAAACCCTGCGTGGCGAACTGCGCAAGGCCGGCCTCGTTACCCGCGATGCGCGCGAGGTGGAGCGCAAAAAGGTGGGGCTGCGCAAAGCACGCAAGCGTCCACAGTTCTCCAAGCGCTAAATCGCTTTTGTGCTGTACAAAAACGCCCGCTCCGTATCCGGACGGGCGTTTTTTTATGCAGAACACTGGTCTGGAGGTTTGATCTGGCTTAAGTGTCTGCAAGATTAGAGGCTGAAAGCCCGGATTGGCACAGAGGTCAATCTTGTCAATTGCATGGCTTTTCTTTAGTATTCGTTGAATTGAAAAAACATCCGGTTTTTTCTTACTATAAGGCTTGATAGCAAGCCAGATGAGCTGATGGGAGACAACTTAATGAGCAATGACGGCGTGAATGCGGGCCGACGTCGCTTCCTTGTTGCCGCCACCTCTGTGGTGGGTGCAGCAGGAACGGCCGGGGCTGCCATCCCGTTTCTGGGGTCGTGGCAACCCAGCGCCAGGGCCAAGGCGGCAGGTGCACCGGTGCGAATCAACATCAGTAAGGTTGAAGCGGGTCAGCAGGTTGTAGCTGAGTGGCGCGGGCAGCCGGTATTTGTGGTTCGTCGTACACCAGAAATTATGGCTGGGCTGGAAAAGCTCGAACCCGTACTGGCTGACCCTGAATCCAAAGAATCTGACCAGCCTGAGTACGTAGATCCAAAAAACCGTGCAATCCGTTCGGAGTTGCTGATTGTTCTCGGTATCTGTACCCACCTCGGCTGTGCGCCGAGCTTCCGTCCAGAAGTGGCTCCTGCCGACCTGGGACCTGACTGGCTGGGTGGTTACTTCTGCGCCTGTCACGGCTCCCGTTACGATCTGGCCGGCCGAGTCTACAAGGCCCAGCCAGCGCCCTTGAACCTGCCGGTTCCGCCACACTCGTACGAAACGGATGATGTGGTGATTATTGGTGTGGATGAGGAGACTGCCTGATGAGCAAGTTCATGGAATGGATTGATGCCCGCTTCCCGGCCACCAAAATGTGGGAAGACCATCTATCCAAGTACTATGCACCCAAGAATTTCAACTTCTACTATTTCTTTGGCTCTCTGGCCCTGCTGGTTCTGGTTAACCAGATCCTGACCGGCATCTGGCTGACCATGAGCTATGAGCCTTCGGCTGAGGGTGCGTTTGCCTCGGTCGAATACATCATGCGTGATGTCGAGTACGGCTGGATTCTGCGCTACCTGCACTCTACGGGTGCGTCCGCCTTTTTTGTGGTGGTTTATCTGCACATGTTTCGTGGCCTGCTCTATGGTTCGTACCAGAAGCCGCGCGAGCTGGTGTGGATCTTCGGCATGCTGATCTATCTGGCGCTGATGGCTGAAGCTTTCATGGGCTATCTGCTGCCATGGGGACAGATGTCTTACTGGGGTGCCCAGGTGATTATTTCGCTGTTTGGTGCCATTCCAGTGATCGGTGCCGACCTGACCGAATGGATCCGTGGTGACTACCTGATTTCTGGCATCACCCTGAACCGCTTCTTTGCCCTGCACGTGATTGCAGTGCCGATAGTTTTGCTGGCGCTGGTTGTGCTGCACATCCTGGCCCTGCACGAAGTGGGTTCCAACAACCCTGACGGTGTGGATATCAAGAAGCACAAAGATGAAAACGGCGTTCCGCTGGACGGTATTCCTTTCCACCCGTATTACACGGTGAAAGACATCGTTGGTGTAGTGGTATTCCTGTTTGTGTTTTGTTTTGTGGTGTTCTTTATGCCGGAGTTTGGCGGCTACTTCCTGGAGCGCCCGAACTTCGAGCAGGCCAATGGTCTGAAGACTCCGGAGCACATTGCACCGGTATGGTACTTTACCCCGTTCTACGCCATCTTGCGTGCAGTGCCAGACAAGCTGATGGGCGTGATCGCCATGGGCGCATCCATTGCCCTGCTGTTTGTCTTGCCATGGCTTGACCGCAGCCCGGTCCGCTCCATGCGCTACAAGGGCTGGATGAGCAAAATCTGGCTGTGGATCTTCTGTGTCTCGTTCATCATCCTTGGCGTGATGGGCGTGTTGCCGCCAACCCCGGAGTTCACACTGCTGTCACGCGTATGTACCGTACTTTACTTCGCGTATTTCATTCTGATGCCTTTTTACACCAGAATGGAAAAGACCAAACCGGTTCCTGAAAGGGTGACAGGCTAATGAAAAAAATTATTGCTACTATTCTGGTCTCTGCATTGCCGCTGTTTGGCCATGCAGCCTATCCGCTGGACAAAGTGGATATTGATCTGCGTGACAAGGCAGCCATGCAGGACGGCCTGAAAACCTTTGTCAACTACTGCCTGGGTTGCCATGGCATGAAGTTTCAGCGTTATGAGCGGGTTGCTACCGACTTGGGCATCAGTGAAGAAGACATGATGGAAAACATCGTGTTTACTGATGCCAAGATAGGTGACCATATGCGCACTTCCATGACTGACGATCAGGCCAAGAAGTGGTTTGGTGTGGTTCCGCCCGACCTGACCATGGTCGCCCGTGTACGTGGCGCTGACTGGCTGTACACCTACCTGCGTACTTTCTATGCAGACCCGTCGCGCCCGCTGGGCGCCAACAACAAGGTGTTCGATAACGTCGGCATGCCCAATGTGCTGGTAGCCTTGCAAGGCAATCAGGTGATCGACTGCAAGCAGGTGCCTCTGATTGAAAACGGTAAAAAAGTTTTTGATCCGCTGACTGGATCACCGATTACTGAAGAGTCCTGTGACGAACTGGTCATAGAAAAAGGTACTGGCAGCATGTCCGAGCAAGAGTTTGACGAGACTGTCAAAAACCTGGTGACCTTCCTTGAGTATTCGGCCAACCCGGTCAAGCTCAAGAGTCAGCGCATCGGCACTTATGTGTTGCTGTTCCTGGCTGTGTTCTTTGTCTTTGCCTATCTGCTCAAGCGTGAGTACTGGAAAGACGTAAAATAAGATTGCAGCGAGAGTTTTGCGAACCAACGCACGCGCCTTTCGGGCGCGTGCGTTTTCTGCTCTCTGTACAGTGGTTTCGCCAGCACGGCGCAGCTGCGATAATGCAACCGATCGGGTTGTGTACAAGGGAGCCTCATCTTACAGGAGGTAAGCTATGGCTGTACCCAACAGACTGGGTTGCTATTCCGATCCCCTATGTCAATATTCACATCGTGTACGTCTGGTGCTGGCTGAAAAGGATGTTGCCGCAGACCTGATTGATGTGCTTGAAGGCGAATATCCCGAGCATCTGGCCGAGGTGAATCCCTATGGTACAGTGCCCACACTGGTGGATCGGGATTTGGCCCTATATGATTCCATGATCATCCTTGAGTACCTGGATGAAAGGTATCCGCACCCGCCACTGTTGCCGGCTTACCCGGTTGCCCGTGCTGATATTCGAATGCTGGCTTATCGTGTTCAACGGGACTGGTGTGCCCAGGCAGACTTGATTCTGGATAAAAAAACCAAAGAAACGGCCCGTACCAAGGCGCGCAAGGAACTGCGCGAAAGCCTGACTGGCGTTGCTCCGGTTTTTTCCAGCATGCCTTATTTCATGAGTGAAGAGCTGACACTGGTGGACTGTTGTCTGCTTCCGCTGTTGTGGCGCTTGCCTGAGCTGGGCATTGATTTGCCGCGAGCGGCGCAGCCCTTGCTGGACTATATGAGCCGCAACTTTGCGCGCCCGGCATTTCAGGCCAGCCTGACTGAGGCTGAGCGCCTGATGAGGACCTGACAGGCAGGAGTTTTCCATGACCCCAAGCAAGCCGTACCTGATGAGGGCACTCTATGAATGGATTGTTGACAACGAGTGCACGCCATACATGCTGGTGGATACCACGAATCCTGGCGTTAGGGTACCGGACGGGTTCGCAGATGAAGGCCAGATGGTACTTAACCTGTCTCCTGCGGCAACCCGGCACCTGATCATGAATAACGAGATTGTCAGCTTTGAGGCCCGCTTTAGCGGAATGCCGCATCAGCTGCTGATTCCGGTTGGGGCCGTGCTGGCTGTGTATGCACAGGAAAATGGTCAGGGCATGTTCTTTGAACCGGAGCTGCCTGCTGATGACGAGCAGCATGAAGGCGTCCAGGAGCCTGAGGAAGACCCAACCCCGGACCCACCCAGGCCCCTCGGTGGCAGGCCCGGGTTGCGGCTTGTCAAATAAAAAAAGCCTCTTGTACGTGTACAAGAGGCTTTTTACTTTGTCCGGGTAATGGTTTGCGGCTTAATTGATGTACTCAAACAGCCGTACGATTTTTTGTACTCCGCCCACCTGGCGTACAGCGCGGGTGATGTTATCGGCTTCAGTGCGGGTGACGATACCCAGCAAATAAACTGTGCCGTTGACAGTAACCACTTTTACCTTGGTTGATGGTACATCGGTTTCGGCGGTGAGGCGCGCTTTTACTTTGGCGGTGAGCAGGGTATCGTTTGCACGGATGCTCGCAGGCGTCGGAGCCGTAACGCGCAGCTCATTGTGCACGACCTTGACTCCCCTTACACCCTTGGCCGCACGGGTGGCCATTTGTTTTAGGTCTTCACGCGGGGTTTCGCCTGCAATCAGGATGACTCCGTTGTAGCTGGTCACTACAGTATGGGATGTCGGCCGCTTCAGGTCCGGATGCGCATCGCGGATGGCGCGGTTTACACTCGGATGGATGACCTGGTCATCCACCTTGTTGCCCGGACTGCGTGCCCCGCAGGCACCCAATAGCAGAGAGAGGAAAACCAGGGCAATGACTTGGCGCATTATTCTTCGCTCCCGAACAGTTGACGGTCAATCAGGTCGCACAAGCAGTGTATGACCAGCAGGTGAACTTCCTGGATGCGTGCGGTAACACTGGAAGGCACCCGGATTTCTACATCGTCTGGTTGCAGCAAAGGAGCCATGCAGCCGCCGTCACGACCGGTCAGGGCAATGACTTTCATGTTTCGGTCGTGAGCAGCGTGAATGGCCTGAACCACGTTGGCAGAGTTGCCGCTGGTGGAGATGGCCAGCAATATGTCACCCTGTTGTCCCAAGGCGCGGATTTGTTTGGAAAACACCTCTTCATAGCTATAGTCGTTGGCTATTGAGGTGATTGTCGAGCTGTCGGTGGTCAGAGCCAGTGCCGGCAGGCTGGGGCGTTCACGCTCAAAGCGGTTCAGCATCTCGGAAGAAAAGTGTTGTGCGTCTCCAGCCGAGCCACCGTTGCCACAACTGAGAATTTTGTTATCGCTAAGTAAAGCATTGACCATCAACAGACTGGCTTGTTCGATGGCTCCCGGCAGCGCCTGCAGCGCCTGCTGCTTGGTATCTATGCTGGCCTGGAACATGTGCTGAATTCTGTTTTGCATGATGTACCTATAACTGTTTTGGATGCTTTGCAATTAAAGCATAAATGCGTGTTTGAGCCAGTGGAATTGGCGGTTCACCTGGCGGCCGCTGTAGGCCATGACATCAAAGCGGCATGCATGGTCCTGCCATTGCATGTGCTGTTCTAGAAAGCACTGTGCTGCCAGCATGATTTTTTCCTGCTTGGCCGGTGTAATGCTTTCAAGCGCTCCGCCGTACCCGGTACTGCTGCGGTAGCGCACCTCAATGAACACCAGCGTAGCCTGATCAAGCATGACCAGATCCAGCTCGCCGTAGCGACAGTGCCAGTTGCGGCTGACCAGCTGCAGGCCCTGGCGACTCAGAAACTCCAGGGCATGCGCCTCGGCTTGCTGGCCAAGCTGTTTCCGGTTCAGGGTAGCAACTCCAGCTGGCCGTTGTTGTATTGTGCCCAGCCGGTACCGCGTTTGACCCTGTTTTGCGGATCAAGTTGCATGCGCCCGGTCAGGCCGTCAGTGCTGGTGTTGGGGACCGCTTGCAGCAGTTGCAGCTGTACGGCGAGCTGGTAGGCGTCAGCGCCCATCGCATAAAAGCGTCCCATCAGGCCGGCGGCATCGGGCCAGTGCTTGATGACTTGCTGTTTAAGCGGGTCCTGGTCGTCCAGCAGCCATGGAATTTCGGTAAAGCTGATACCGTCAAGGTCGTGCAGCAGCCCTGCATCCTGATTGCCGGGGTTGATGGCAGAGGTTGCGTATACGGGCAAGTCGCCGGCGTACTGGAAAATGAGTGTGGGGCGTACTTGTCTGGCCTGCTGTGAGGGCGCGGCAAGGAATACAAAATCCACATCACGCCGGCGGGCGGGCTGGCTGTGAACACGGGTATCCAGTGTGTTTGCCAGCTTTTTGCTGCGCGCTTCACTGTCGCGCAATCGCAGTGCGCTGGCCAGCTGCTGCGCAAGCTCAACAGGTTGGCCCAGGTAGAGGCTTTCTTTGATTTCGCCGCCCAGCTGCTGCCACTGCTCACTGAATGCAGTCTGGACGCGGCGCCCCCAGTCACCGGCAGGCACCAGAATCATTGCGTTGCGCATGCCATCAGACCAGGCACGATTTGCTGCCGCACGCGCTTCATCTTCGGCGGACAGGCCAAATTGGTACAGCCCTTGCGTAAGACTGTTGCTGCTGTCAGCATAGTTCAGGGCGAGGGTGGGTACAGGGAGCGCGGACTGAGCGGCAAGCTGGCGCACCAGTGTTTTTTCCCAGGGGCCTATCAGCAGGTCGACGTGCTGCTGTTGCAGGTGCTGATAGAGCTCGCCAAGACTGTCAACCTGACTGCTGTCATAAAAAACCAGCTCGGGGACATCATGGCCTGCTTCGCGCGCCTGATAGTAGCGGGCAAGAAAGCCGTTGCGCAGTGCGTTGACCACCTTTTGGTTACGATCATTGCTTGGGAGTAGCAGGGCTACACGCTGCAGGGGCTTGGGTTGCAAGGTCAGCAGGGTGTTCAGCTCGGCAGGAAGCTGGCGGGCAGCCGGATGTTCGCTATTGGTGGTGATCCAGTCGCGAAGCTTTTGCTGCTTGTCTGGCAAGGACCCGCTACTGCGTACTATGGCAGCCAAGGCCAACCAGCCACGCAGCTCGTTCTCGTCGTGGTGTGTTTCAAGTGGAGTCTGGAGACGGCTGACCAGGGACCAGGTGCTTTCCAGGTTGTTGGTGGCTGTAGCACCTTCAAGCAGGCCGGCGGTAAAAATACGCTCACGAACTGCTGGCAGCAGTTGCCCGGTCGCTTCAAGTGCGCGGGCCTTGGCTTGTTGACTGCGGATCTGCTGTTTTACAGGCAGCTCGGCCAGTCGCTCGAAAGCCGGAGCCTGCATCAGTTGCAGGGCCATCTCCGGTTGCTTGCGCTCCAGTGCCAGCTCGGCCGACAGTGTGTTGGCGAATATCACCTGTGCCGGTGAGCCTTGTTCAAGATCAAGGGACTCAATCAGTGAGCGGGCCTTGAAGCTGTCGCCCTGCTGCCAGGCCAGGTCGGCAGCGGCCAGGTACAGGCTGATCGCGTCTGCGCCTTTTTTCTTGTCGGCAGCTGCCAGGGTGCGGTCAAGATCAGTATTGCGGGAGTCGGGCAGCGAGCCAAGGGTATTGCTGGTGCCAGTGGCGCAGGCGGCAAGTGCCAGGGTCAGGCCGAGGGCCAGGGGTAAGCGCAGGGATTGAAACATGGACAGTCTGTTCCTGATGATTGTCAATAGTGGATGTATTGTACCCAAGGCGTGCAGTCGGTGCGACGTCATGCTGTTGCATTAGGCTACAATACGCTTTTGCTTTATTAGGAGTAATGCCGTGAGTGATCCGGTCATGGGTACCCTGTATGTGGTTGCCACGCCAATCGGCAACTTGCAGGACATTAGCGAGCGTGCACGGCAGGTCCTGGCCCGGGTGAACCTGATTGCAGCCGAGGACACCCGTCATTCGGCCAGGCTGCTGGAGCATTTCAATATTACTACCCCGATGGTGCCTTGCCATGACCACAACGAACGTACCAGCAGTAATGCGCTTGTGCAGCGGCTGCTGGCCGGCGAGTCTCTGGCCCTGATCAGTGATGCGGGTACGCCGTTGGTGTCCGACCCAGGGTATCACCTGGTCAGACACGCACGCTTGGCCGGAGTTCGCGTAGTCCCTGTACCTGGTGCCTGCGCCGCCATTGCTGCGCTGTCGGCGGCTGGCTTGCCATCGGATCGCTTTGTCTTTGAGGGGTTCCTGCCGGCGCGCAGCAACGCCCGTGCAGCCCGCCTGCAGGCACTGGCACAGGAGGCGCGCACACTGGTTTTTTATGAAGCGCCCCACCGGCTGCTCGAGTCAGTTCTGGCAATGGCCGAGGTTTTTGGGGGTGAGCGCCAGGCGGTTTTGGCTCGCGAACTGACCAAAACCTTCGAAACCATTCATGGTGCTTCTTTGGCCGAGCTGGCCCAATGGATTGCCACTGACAGCAACCAGCAGCGGGGAGAGTGCGTTTTACTGGTCGAGGGGTTGAACGAAAAAGCGGGCAAGGATGCGGTGGATGCCGAGTCGCAGCGCATCCTGAAGCTGCTGGTTGCGGAGTTGCCACTGAAAAAGGCTGCTGCTTTGGTGGCGCAGATCACCGGTGTACGCAAAAACCTGCTGTATCAGTGGGGGCTGGAGCAGGGGCTTTAAGTTTTCGTGTAGCTGATCTGCTCTTTGGCGGGCAAGGCATTATGCGGGGCCGGCATGGTCGGTACTGTTTAAAATCGCATCGCCAGTGGATAATTTGCTGTGGTTTCCCCCTTCGTGACCTGTGTGGCTGGATGCTGTCGTTGTTATTGAGGGTTGCCATGAGGGGAGTCAAAGCAGCGGGAGCGAATGCGTTCGAAATGGCGGGGTTGCTGTAGGCTTGAATTCACTTGCAGGTGACCGGTCTGTGGACGATGGCTGCTTGGGAATGTTTGGAGTTACAGTGTGTTTCGGCGGGCGAGCGGCAAGGTGCAGAAACTCACCTGCTCAAGGCCGGTTTGCAGCAGTTGCCTGATGTTGGCGTGATCACTGCCATCGGGGCTGGCCAAAACATGGCGATAGTGTTCGCCAAAACAGAGCAGGGCCTGCTCGCGGTCCAGTCCCTCCAGCAGGGCCAGGCCGAGGATTTTGCACGACCCCTGGTTTTCGTCAGCTGCGTTGTGTAGAGGGCCATTGTGAAATGGCTGTGGTTGATAGTCGTAATGTCGCTTAACAAAAGCCAGGGTGTCGGCAAACGCGTGCCGGCCCGAAGTTAGGCTGCCAATAAATTTTTGCAGTGAGTCATGCATCACGTTGCGCCGCCAGGGTGATTGAAACTGAGTCGGAAAAACGCAAGGCGTGCGGTTTGTCAATTTCCACTTCAGCGTAGCAAACCTGGCTAAAGCCCATGACGCAGTCCAGCACCTCTTGTGTCAGGCGTTCGAGCAGGGCAAAGCGGTTGTTTTCAACCAGCTCGATCACGGCCTTGGTGATGCTGCGATAGTTCAGGGCATCGTCGATCCGGTTGCTGTCAACAGCCTTGCAGGCAGGGTAGAGAATCCGTACGTTGATCAGGATGTCCTGCTTGTTGTTGATTTCATCCTTGTTTATTCCTATATAGGTGCGCAGGCGCAAATCCTTGATGCGGATGCGCGCCAGCCCGGGCTCTAGCATCTGCATATCAGCGCCCCCGAATCAGTTGCAGAAACTCTTGGCGGGTATTCACCGAGCTGCGGAAGCTGCCCAGCATGGAGGAGGACGTCATCACCGAGTTTTGTTTTTCTACACCACGCATCATCATGCACATGTGTTTGGCTTCGATCACTACGCCCACACCGGCAGCGCTGGTTACACTCATGACGGCATCGGCAATCTGGCGGGTCAGGTTTTCCTGGATCTGCAGGCGACGGGCATACATGTCCACAATGCGTGCCACCTTCGACAGGCCAATGACCTTTCCGGTCGGTATATAGGCTACATGGGCCTTGCCGATGAAGGGCAGCAAATGATGCTCGCACAGGGAGTACAGCTCAATGTCGCGTACGATCACCATCTCTTCGCTGCTGGATTCGAACAGGGCGTTATTGACTACCTCGTCAAGGTTTTTGCTGTAGCCGTTGCACAGGTATTGCATGGCTTTGGCTGCCCGTTTGGGGGTGTCAAGCAGGCCTTCGCGCTGCGGGTCTTCGCCCAGCCCTTCAAGGATCGCGTAGTAGTGTTTGGCCAGATCTTCACTCATTGGATAGGTTTCCTTTTCAGTTTTTCAGATGGCGACCGCCATTCAGGGACAGGGTGGTGCCTGTAACATATGGATTATTCAGCAAGTACTCTATTGCCTGCATGACCACTTCGGGACCGGGGACAACTTTCAGTGCGGACTTGTCCCTGGCTTGCTGTGCATACTCCTCACTGTCTTCGGGGTGCAGCATGATGAGCGCCGGGCTGATGCCGTTGACCTTGATATGAGGTGCAAACTGGCTGGCAAATGACAGGGTCATATTGTCCAGCGCAGCCTTGCTGGCGCTATAGGCGACGCGGTGGTGGCTGCCACGGCGCGTGACATCATCGCTGATATGAATGATGTCGGCGACCGGACTCTTGCGCAGCAGGGGCTCGCAGGCAAGATTGATCAGGTAGGGGGCCAGCATGTGCACATGAAACAGCTCGGCAAAGGCACGGCCGGAAGGCGGCTGTGGGTCGGCCTGCCAGCAGGAGGCGTTGTGAATGATGGCACGCAAGCCGCTTGTGTGCTGCTGCAGCGTGTCAATAAAGGAGGTTATGCCCGTTTCGCTGGAAAAGTCCGCTTGCAGGCACAGTGCGCCGGCTTCAGTGAGCTCGTCGACTGCGGCACGATGGTTGCGGTAGCTGATGATGACCGGCTGGCCAGCCTTGATGAGCTGGCGTGCGCAGTGCAGACCAATGCGGCGGGCGGCACCGGTAATAAGAACGGGGAGCGGGGTGGACAAACGGATACCTCGGTGGTTTCTGGCTTGCCGATCGTTGTTTGGCTTGTTAGGCTGCCGTCAAGTTTGATCCAGATTAACATCTTTTCTTGTTATTTGCTGTACCGCCGCTTGCCGCCATGGGGCTTGCGCGGATGTTTTTTGGGAGGCTGCATGCGTATCGTGGTTGTGTCCGGTACAGTTTTTGGTACTGCCGAAGAGGTGGCCTGGCGGGCCAGTGAGCTGCTGTCCGCGGCCGGCCTGGATGTGGCATATCAGCAGCATTGGCAGTTGCAAGAGTTGTTGCAGCAGGAGCCGGATGCTTTGTTGCTGATTGCCTCCACCACTGGAATGGGCGAGTTGCCGGAGCGACTGCAACCACTGGTGGATGCCTTGCAGGCGCAGCAGCCGGACTGGGCCGGCCGTCCGGTCGGCATTATAGGGCTGGGTGATGCCGGTTATGGTGATAACTTTTGCCTGGCAGCCGATGAACTGGAAGCTCTGGCCGATGAGTTGGGGCTCGTCATGCTGCAGGATACTTTGCGGCTGGATGCCAGCGAAAGCGTAACGCCCGAGCAGGATGCAGTGCCCTGGCTGCAAGAGTTTGCCGAGCTGCTTGTGGCCTGGAGCAGCTGACTTGAGGCGGCGGACACGCAGGAACCGGCGTCCAGCCACCTGGAAACGGACAGCCGAGCCGGTGCTGATTGCCATGAACAAACCCTACGGTGTATTGACTCAGTTTTCCGATGACCAGGGGCGGGCTACCCTCAAGGACTGGCTTGATTGTCCGGGCGTTTATCCGGCCGGACGGCTGGACCGTGACAGTGAAGGGTTGCTGTTGCTGACCAATGACGGCAAGTTGCAAGCACGCATCAGTGAGCCGCGTCACCGGGTGTGGAAAACTTACTGGGCACAGGTGGAAGGGAGGGTGCAGCCGGAGCAGATCCGTCAACTGGAGGCTGGGGTCATGCTCAGGGACGGGCCTGCGCTGCCGGCGCGGGTAAAAGAAATGCCCGAGCCTGATCTGTGGCAGCGAGATCCGCCGGTGCGCTATCGTAAAACAGTGCCGGACAGCTGGCTGGAAATCAGCATCTGCGAGGGACGCAACCGGCAAGTGCGGCGGATGACGGCAGCTGTGGGCTTGCCGACCCTGCGGCTGGTGCGTGTGCGTATTGGTGATTGGGAGCTTGGTGGCTTGTTGCCCGGACAGTGGCGCAAGCTGCCACTGTAACAGTTTCAATATTCTTCAAGGATGACCCCGACTCCTTTCTGGATCACTTCGGCCCAGGCCTGCAGGGTGTCTGTACTGGCTTCCTTGTCGTGATGACGAACGGTTTTTAACAGTGACTCGGTCCACAGTTTGTATAGCTCGGGCCGAATGTTCATGCCTTTGCGGGAGTGGGAGCAGCCCAGTGCGCGCAGTTTGGTGTCCGGCATGCCGCGTGCATACAGCACGACATTCATGATGCCTTGTCGCAGCAACAGCTTTTGCGCTTGCATGTTGGTGTTGGCAAACTTGGCCCGGACTTCGGGTGAGCTGGCAAGGAAGATACGGTAAAAGGTGTCAAAAAACTCATTGGAGCGGCAGCAGCGTCCATAGCTCTGCATCACTTGGTCGGCGGAATTCATCAGGTGTATATGCTGTCAGGTGGATAAGGCAGGTCAGCCTTGTTGGTGGTAGTAAAAACTTGCCCGGCAAGAACCGGGAGTTTGTATCACAAGCCTTTGATGGCGATGATGATGGTCTTGGCTATAAAGCCAAAAACCCCAAGCCCCAGGGCAAAAAACAGCACCGCTGTGCCATAGCGTCCGGCTTTCGATTTTTTAGCCAGATCCCAGACAATAAATCCCATAAACAGAATCAGACCGCCTACCAGCAGGGTTGTCATCAGTTCTTCGAAAGCTTCGGTTTCCATTTTCTTTCCCGTGAGTGGCTGTAAGGCCGTGTCGTCTCCTGCAGCCGGTTTTTAACAATCTGTTTGATGGTCAGGATTCATTGCTGCAGGCGGGCGGCATTATACATAAAGTTGACGCCAGAAGCGTATATTGCTGCAGACGAGGCAATATCGGGTCAGCTTTGCAGGTGGCCCAGAGGCAACGCAGTGGACAACAGCACCTGATTCAGTACAAAACTGGAGCGTACACTGGTTACACCTTCTATGCGGGTTAGTTTTTCCAGTAAAAACCTCTGGTAGTGGTCCATGTCAGGTACTACCACCTTGAGCTGGTAGTCGGCATCCATGCCGGTGATCAGGCTGCACTCCTGTACTTCGTCCCACTGGGTGATGTGGCCCTGAAAGTTGGCGAAGCGCTCGGGGGTGTGTCGGTCCATGCCGATCAACACATAGGCGGTCAGGGTCAGCCCAAGTTTCTTCGGCTCCAGCAGGGCAACATGACGCCTGATATAGCCGTGGTCTTCCAGCTGACGCACCCGCCGCGAGCAGGGAGAAGGGGAGAGGCCGATCTGCTCGGCCAGTTCCTGGTTGGACATGCGGCCATCTTTTTGCAGGGCATCAAGGATGCGGATATCGAAGCGGTCGAGTCGTTCCATGCGAAGATTCTCTCTGGGTTGAATAGTTATTGCTTATAATATCCTTTTTTTGGTTTTGTGTGCTTGTTTTTGTATAAAAACTGCCGTCTTTGCAATTTTGTTTCGTGGTGTTTCCTTATAATGGATAGCAACCAAAGGCCTTGCAAAGCATCCTTGCTGACAGGGCCCGCCGGAGGAATCGGGTACGCAGGCTTACCGGCCGCCAGCCCTCTTGTGACAGCTGTCTACCCACAGCTGTCTGACCGCAGTCGTACCATGGCTGAAGGGTTTCCTGAAGAGATTCGCAAAAAAGCCGCTGTCAGCTCCTGCTCGGAGTGTTAGCGGCTTTTTTGTTGCTTGCATGCAGGCGCTGTTCCGCGGCTGGACAGCCGGGTGGCGGTGTTAGCCTGTCCGCGATGTTTGCAGCAGTGTCAGAAGTTCGCTGCAGTCCGGAGCGTGAAGGTCGGTTAGCTCGGGCCAGGGATTGCAGGGCTGGTTGACCAGGACGGCTCGCGAACCGGCATTCCGTGCGCTGGTCAGGTCAAAATGAAAATCACCGATCATGCATAACTTGCTGCTGTCGACTTGCCAGTTGCGGGCGATTTTCAGCATGCCGTCGGGCGCGGGCTTGGGTGCAGCCTGTTCGCGTCCGAGGGTATTTTGTGGTGTAAAGCAGTGCGCAAGGCCGATGGCCTGCAGGGTGATTCGGGCCAGTTCGTGTGCATTACGGGTCAGGATGGCCAGGTGATGACCGTGTTCGTACAGGTGCTGTACCAGCTCTACTGCACCCGGGGCGGGAATGGAGGCTTCAGCCAGTTCGCGCTCATGCTCAAGCAGCCAGGCGTGTGCCGCCCGGGACTCGGCGGCCGGCAGGCTGTCCAGGTGACCGAGAATATCGGCCTCTGGCGGGATTTTCAGCTGGTGGCGAATATAGCCAAAATCGTGGACAGCACGCGTCAGGGTGCCGTCCATGTCGAACACCCAGTGTTGGCAATCATGCAGGAAAGCAGGCATGCGGTTAGCACTCCTTGTTGAGCCAGTCGTGACGTATGCGGGTCAGTCCTTCCTGGGCAACGGATGCGACCAGGCGGCCGTCGCGGGTAAAAATGCTGCCGCGGGCAAACCCGCGCGCACCGCCAGCCCAGGGGCTGTCCATGCTGTATAGCAGCCACTCATCCATGCGCACATTGTCGTGAAACCAGATGGCGTGATCGAGGCTGGCGACCTGCATTTGCGGTTGCCAGATGGATGCGCCATGGGGCAGCAGGGATGTGGTTAGCAGGCTGAAGTCTGATGTATAAGCCAGCAGGTAGCGATGCAGGGCCGGGCAGTCAGGCAGCTGGCCGTCAGCCTTGAACCAGACGTGCTTGGCAGGTGCGGTTTTTTCCGGATTGAGTGGATCAAGTACTTGGACGGCACGGGTTTCGATCGGTTTTTCGCGCAGCATCTTGACCCGTTTTTCGTCATTTAAGGCGCGTGACAGCTCTTCGGTCAGCTCGTTGTCGGGCACCAGTTCTTCGGGCATGGGGACATCGGGCATTTGCATCTGGTGCTGAAAGCCCTCTTCGCGAATGTGAAACGAAACGCTGCAAGTAAAGATGGGGCGGCCATTTTGGATTGCCATCACCCGGCGGGTGCAAAATGTAGCGCCATCACGTACAGGTTCCACTTGGTAGATGACCGGTTTGCCGGCATCGCCGGCGCGCAGAAAATAGCCATGCAGGGAATTGGCCTGACGGTCCGGATCCACTGTTTTGCTGGCAGCAGACAGGGCCTGGCCCAGTACCTGGCCGCCAAACAGCTGGCGAAAGCCAAGGTCCTGGCTGGCGCCACGAAAAAGATGGGTTTCCAGCTGCTCCATGTCGAGCAGTGAAACCAGAGTGTCAAGCAATGGGTTCATGGTAAAGCCTGATGCTGTAGTACAAACAGCCGTATAGTCTGGCCGCTTGGACTGTTGTACGCAAGCTGCTCAGGGTGACTGGCAAGTTCTGCCCGGCAGGTGTGGGCAGCGTGCGGCCGGCTGTTGTTTTATGCTGTGACCCGGTCTGTCCGGCTCGGGCTGATAGGTGCGTGGGGCCTGACTTTGGCTGTCAGACAGGACTTGCATGTTTGAGAGTACGGCCTTACCCTGTGCGGGCAAGAGCCGGCCGGACAGTCGCTGTCTCCCGGCCCCTGGGCCGGGCAGAGGGAGGAAAGTCCGGGCTCCACAGGGCAAGGCGCCAGGTAATTCCTGGGAGGCGCGAGCCTACGGAAAGTGCCGCAGAAAATAACCGCCTAAGCGCACTAGCGCCGGCAAGGGTGAAAAGGTGCGGTAAGAGCGCACCGCACGGCTGGTAACAGTCCGTGGCCAGGCAAACCCCGCCGGGAGCAAGACCAAATAGGAATCCATTGGCGTGGCCCGCGCTGGATTCGGGTAGGTCGCTTGAGGTCGTCAGTGATGACGATCCCAGATGAATGACTGTCCACGACAGAACCCGGCTTACAGGCCGGCTCTTGCTTTTTCCTTCGCCTGCCGGGCAGGCCTATCCTCATAAATCACTTTAACTTTGCGTGCCATGCGGTTGAGTCGCAAGGTGCGGTTTTTGCTGTCTTTATGTAAAACCTGAAGCAGAACTGACAAAAATGCTAAGTGTCCGTCATATAAGGGGTTTTTCTCGGATTTGTGCTTGACGGCCTGCAGGGTGGTTTTTATAGTGTGCAGAAGTGGCGTGAAGTGGAGAAAAGTGGGTTTTTCTGCTTGAGCGCGCCTCCCACAGTTGGAATGCACACGAATGTTTCGCGGATCCAGTTCTATCAATCTGGACGCCAAAGGGCGTCTGGCGATGCCGAGTCGCTATCGCCAGGAGCTTGATGAGCGTTGTGAAGGTCAGATGGTTGTCACCATTGATCTCCATGAGCCGTGCCTGTGTCTTTATCCGATGGACGAATGGGACCGTGTTGAAACCCAGATTCGCAGCATGTCGTCCATGCTGCCCGAGGCGCGCCGTTTGCAACGTTTGCTGGTGGGAAATGCCGTAGATGTAGAGCTGGACGGCAATGGCCGCTTCCTGGTGCCGGCACCACTGCGTGCCCGGGTTGGGCTGGACAAGCATGTGGCCCTGGTTGGCATGCTGAACAAGTTTCAGGTCTGGGACGAGGAGCAGTGGCAGGCGCAGTGTGAGCAGGACATCAGCTTCGTGCAGCAAAATGACATTCCCGAAGAACTTCGCAACCTGGTGCTTTGATCATGAGCAGCGAACACAAGCACATCAGCGTTTTGCTGGATGAGGCCGTACAAGCCCTGCAGGTGCGTGACGGTCGCTACTATGTAGATGGCACTTTTGGTCGTGGTGGCCACAGTCGGCAGATCTTGCAACAGCTGGGAGAGACGGGCTTTTTGCTGGGCTTTGACAAAGACCCGGAAGCTATAGCTGCAGGTGCAGTGCTGGCGCAGAAAGATAACCGCTTTTCGATTGTGCAGCGCAGTTTCGCACACATGCGCGAAGAGCTCGAAGAGCGGGGGCTGGCTGGCAAAATTGATGGTGTTTTGCTGGACCTTGGTGTTTCCTCGCCGCAGCTGGATGATGCATCGCGCGGCTTCAGTTTCAGCCATGACGGTCCGCTGGACATGCGGATGAATCCGGATGCGGGCATCACTGCAGCACAATGGCTGGCGCAGGCTCCGGTTGAAGAGATTGCCCGCGTGTTCAAAGAATACGGTGAGGAGCGCTTTGCCCGTCGCATGGCGCAGGCGATTGTGCAGCGACGTGAAGAAAAGCCATTTACCCGTACCGCCGACCTGGCTGACGTGGTCAGCGCAGCCAATCCGGCCTGGGAAAAAGGCAAGCATCCGGCGACCCGGGCCTTTCAGGGGTTGCGTATTCATATCAATAATGAACTGGGCGATCTTGAGCTGGGCTTGCAGGCGGCAGTTGAGTGCCTGGCACCTGGCGGGCGGCTGGTGGTTATCAGCTTTCACTCATTGGAGGACCGCATCGTCAAACATTTCATGCGCAAGCTGGTACGGGGCGAGGCAGACAATTTGCCGCGTCATTTGCCGGTGCGTCCAGAGCCCTTTGTGCCTGTTGTCAAGCTGCTGGGCAAGCCGCAATATGCCGGCCGGCAAGAGCTGCAGGCAAATCCGCGTGCCCGCAGTGCGGTAATGCGTGTGGCGGAGAAGCTGTAATGAACCGGGGGCTTCTGGCACGCCGCCTGCCGCCATTGAGCTTGCCAATCACCCTGCTGTTTTTGGCGGTGCTGGGCAGCTCGATAGTGGTTGCTTATTCGGCGCACGCCAGCCGACAGCTGCTCAATACCCTGTTTGTCGAGATGAAACAGCGGGACAAGCTGCAAGCGGAGTGGGCACGACTGGTGCTTGAGCACAGCACCTGGACTGCTCACAACCGAATTGAAAAACTTGCGGTTGAGCAGCTGGACATGCATGTGCCGGAGCCTGGCAGAGTACGGATGGTGTCGCCATGACAGGTGTCCATAAAGGGGTGGGCCGCTGGCGCGACCTGTGGCAGCGCTTGCAGGGCGGCTGGCGTTTTGGCTTGACGGTGCTGGCGCTGTTTGGGCTGGCGCTGGCGGTTTCCGGACGCATTGTCTGGCTGCATACGGTGCGTCATGACTTTCTCGCCGAGCAGGGTGACAAGCGCAGTTTGCGCCATGTCGAAATTGGCGCTCATCGCGGCATCATTACCGATCGCAATGGCGAGCCGCTGGCTGTTAGCACTTTGATGACTACCCTGTGGGCCAATCCTCGTGAGTTGATGGCTGCCCGTGAGCACTGGCCGCTGCTGGCCGCTGCGCTAAACGTCAAGCCGGCAGAGCTGGCTGCACGCATTGAGGCGAATGCCGCTCGCAGTTTTATGTACCTTGAGCGGGGTGTGACACCGGCCCGGGGGGAGGAAGTCATGGCGCTTGCCATTGACGGTGTGTACCAGCGGGAAGAGTTCAGGCGTTACTATCCGGCAGGCGAGGTGACCGCCCACCTGGTTGGCCTGACGGATATTGATGAAAACGGGCGTGAAGGCGTTGAGCTGGCTTATAACGAGTGGCTGGCTGGTGTTCCGGGCAAGCGCCGAGTGGTACAAAACCGCAAAGGCCAGATCATTGCCGATGTACAGGTGGTTAAAAACGCCAAGGCAGGGCAGCAGGTTGCACTGTCGATTGACCTTCGCCTGCAATACCTGGCACACCGGGAGCTGCAGCGTACTATCCAGGAGTTTCAGGCCAGGGCCGGCTCGCTGGTTATGGTTGATGTGAAAACCGGTGAGATTTTGGCGCTGGCCAACCATCCGAGCTACAACCCGAACAACAGGGCCTCCTACAGCGCAACCAGTAGCCGCAACCGTGCTCTGGTGGATGCTTTCGAGCCCGGCTCGACAGTCAAGCCGTTTACCATTGCAGCGGCACTGGACAGCGGACGCTGGAACCCCGCCTCCACTGTTGATGTGGGCAATGGCCAAATGAGGATCGGTAAGTACACCATTCGCGATGTGTCACGCGGGGGGGTGCTGGATCTGACTAACGTGCTGAAAAAATCGAGCAATGTGGGCATTACCAAAATCGCCCTTGATATTGGTGCCGAGCCGATAGCAGAGCTGATGCAGCAGGTCGGCTTTGGTGTTGATACCGGGCTGAGTTTTCCGGGTGAAAGCGCAGGACGCTTTCCTGTATACCGGCGCTGGGGTGCAGCCGAAACTGCAACCATGGCGTATGGCTATGGCTTTTCTGTTACAGCGGCGCAGCTGGCACACGCCTATGCAATTTTGGGCAACAACGGGGTGAGCGTGCCTTTGTCACTGTTGCGTAAAGATCGGGATGTAGACAGCCGGCAGGTATTAAATCCCAAAACCAGCCAGGTCGTGCTGGAAATGCTGCGTTCTGTGGTAGAGGAAGAAGGGGGTGGCGGACAGCGCGCCAGAGTTCCCGGCTATCACGTTGCGGGCAAGAGCGGTACTGCGAAAAAAACACAGGGCGGAGGCTATACCAAAGACAGCTATCGTTCGCTGTTTGCTGGTGTGGGGCCGGTCAGCGAGCCGCGTATTGCTCTGGCAATTGTCATTGATGAGCCCAGCAAAGGTGGTTATTTCGGCGGGCTGGTGGCCGCTCCGGCATTTAGCCGGATTATGGCCGGCTCGCTGCGCCTGCTGAATGTCAGGCCCGATAACCTGCCTGAAACCATGGCGCAAAATAATAGTGAGCAGGGGGGGCGTAGCTAGTGCCGATGCCACTGAACCAGCTATTGCCGCAGGCGCATAGCAATACTTTGATCCGCGAGTTGACGCTGGATAGCCGAAAAGTCCGTCCGGGCGACCTGTTCCTGGCTGTGGCGGGCAGTCAGACTGACGGCCGTGCCCACATTGCCGATGCTATTGCCCAGGGCGCATCAGCTGTTGCCTACGAGGCTGATGGTGCGCCACAGCTGCAGGATAGTGAGGCGCTTTTGCTGCCGATACGCGGACTGCAGGCGCAACTGTCGGCGATTGCCGGACGTTTTTATGGCGAGCCCAGCCGCGCACTGACGATGCTGGGTGTCACAGGCACCAACGGCAAGACCACAGTGTCGCACCTGTTGGCGCAAGCGCTGGGGCACCTGGGCGAAAGCTGTGCGGTTGTAGGCACGCTGGGCAACGGTTTTCTCGGCCGCCTGGGGAGTAGCAGTCATACCACGCCGGACCCGATCAGCTTGCAGTCTGTGCTGGCGGAACTAAAGCATGCAGGTGCCACGCATGTCGCGATGGAGGTCTCTTCGCACGGGCTGGAGCAAAAGCGTCTGGCTGCCGTTGACATGGACATTGCCGTGCTGACCAACCTGACTCGTGATCATCTGGACTACCACGGCAGCATGGATGCTTATGCCAGGGCCAAGGCTGAGCT
>Ga0209075_1000495_pt1 | contig 38566 bp, 45 predicted proteins | sample Stecom2011_FD_187523 | JGI IMG/M metagenome (GOLD analysis project Ga0209075, IMG submission 187523) | Agricultural soil microbial communities from Utah to study Nitrogen management - Steer compost 2011 (SPAdes) (version 2) | ecosystem: Environmental > Terrestrial > Soil > Agricultural land...
TGCCCAAACCCGGCAGTTCCAGGCCCCTCCAGCCCGGAGACAGATTCACTCCACCGCCGGAGGCGGGAAAACTGTCCCCGGGGGATATCTCTCCTGACCTGCTCCAAACAGTCTTTGCCAATATCGGAGAACTGCCCGCAGAAAAGGCCCTGGTTAAATCAGTGCTGGGAGTAAGCCCCCTCCTGGCCAAGGAGCTCTGCCACCGTGTCTCGCTGGGTACTTTTGAGGCCAGCAAAGTGGATATAGGGGTGCTGACCCAGCTAAGCCAGGAGATTAATTGCATGGCAGCCCAGTGCCAGGAGGGTAAATCCACCCCCGTCCTGTACAAAAACGGCCCTTACTGGCAGCAACTCCGGCACCTGCCGCCGCCGCTCGCGATTTTTCCAAGTCTCAGCCAAGCCCTGGCCCATTGGCACCAGGAGTTTCAGAACAAGCACGGGTTTTCCACCCTGCACACTAAGCTTCAAGCCGGGGTTGATGCCGGTAGCCGCCGATTGCAGCGCACTTTGACCAAGCAGCAGAAGGAATTAGCCCGGGCGAAGGACTACCAATTTTTCCGCCAAATCGGCGATACACTACTGGCCATGGGCCATTCCCTTCCCAAAGGTGCCAGCACAGCTGTCCTGGCCAATGTTCACACCGGTGAGGAAATAGAAATAAAATTGGACCCAGAAAAATCCCTCAGCGCTAATGCCAGCCATTACTACAAACGCTACAATAAGTACAAAAATGCCGTGGCCAAGGTCAAGGCCCAAATCAAGGCCAACCATCAGCAGCTGGCCTATCTCAAATCCCTGGATTACTCCTTGGAATCCGCTGCCACCTTAGCTGATTTGAAAGAGATAGAATCAGAAATGCAAGACCAAGGCATGCTGCGTAAACCTGGTCCAACAAAGGCCAAGGGCAAGTCCCGACCCGGGGAAAATTTCCTTACCTACAGCACCCCCCAGGGCGATCAGGTTTGGGTGGGCAAAAACAACCGTCAAAATGAGATTTTAACATTGCGCAAGGCTGATAAGAGCCATTATTGGTTCCATGCCCGCCACTTTCCCGGCAGCCACGTTGTGCTGGGCAATGCTGATCCCGACAAAGCTGCCCTGGAATTTGCTGCGGCCCTAGCCGCTTGGCATTGCAAAGCCCGCAGTTCACCCAAGGTGGAAGTGGTGTGGACCCAGGTAAAAAACGTAAAAAAAATCCCCGGTGCCAAGCCGGGAATGGTTCAATATACAGATTATCGATCAGCCCTCATCGAGCCTCAAGCTCCCGCAGAATCGACATAAAAGCCGGAGGCGGTTCAGCGGTAACAGAAACTTTTTTGGCTGAAACGGGATGAACAAATTCCAATGTCCGGGCATGAAGCGTGTGCCCGGAATATTTTATTTTTTGCTGTTTTCCCCCGTATACCGTATCTCCAACCACTGGGTGTCCCATATGGGAAAAATGCACTCTAATTTGATGGGTTCTACCGGTATGCAAATTCGCCTGAACCAAGGTATAGTGCAGATAATGGCGTAACACACGGAAATCTGTCCTGGCCGGCTTTCCATCCTCCACAATGGCCATCTTCACCCTCTGACGGGGATGACGGCCAATGGGGCCCGTAACCATGCCCTGGGCAGTTTTAACCTGCCCACAGACCAAAGCCAAGTATACTCGTTTTAATTGTCGCTTCTTGAGCGCTTCCGCCAATTTGAGATGACAATAATTGGTCTTGGCAACAATTAGTAAGCCGGAGGTATCCTTATCCAAGCGATGAACAATGCCGGGGCGAAATTCGTTGCCCACATCAGAAAGATTGGCACCATAGCCAAGCAATGCATTAACCAAGGTCCCCCGGGGATGCCCTGGAGCTGGATGCACCACCATGCCTGTGGGTTTATTTACCACCAACAGCCACTGATCTTCGTAGCGGATATCCAGGGGGATTTCTTCCCCAACGCCGGCGATGGGTTCCGGTGGCGCAATCTCAATCTCAACCACGTCCTCTTTCGCCAGGACGTGGCCTTTTTTTACTTTTTTGCCGTTGACCTTGGCTCGGCCAGCAACGATATTTGCTTGAATTTCACTGCGGCTGAGTTGGGTAATTTTGTCACTAAGAAATTTATCCAAACGCTCTCCCCAACAACCCACAATAAATCTATGCCTGTTTGCGCTCATGTCTCCACTCCATCAACACGTCCAGAGCAAACAGGGCAACTCCCACCACCAGGGCAGCATCAGCAATGTTAAACACAAAGGGCCATATCTTAAAATCCAGAAAGTCAACTACTTCACCATATATTAGCCGGTCATATAGATTGCCCAAGGCACCGCCCAACTGGAGGGCAAAGGCAATTTGCAGCAGTGCATTTTCCTTGACCTGCCTGGCATACAAGAGAATGATTACGATTACTGCCAGGGCCACCAGGATGAAAAACAACCTCTGTCCGGCGAGAATGCCGAAGGCGGCGCCGGCATTTCTAACATATGTAAAATGGAATATGTCCTGAAGAATGGGTACGGTTTGTCCAAGTTCCATCAAGGTTAATACCATAAACTTGCTGGCCCTATCCAGCAGGACAACCACCAGACAAAAGATATAAAATCTTTTCACTATTTCTCCCCCCACTGCTAGGCATCGGGCCAATCTTTATCCCTTACCTGCCTAGGCTGATCTTGAATTGAATCGGAAGTCCCAAACTGATTAAACTTTGGCCATGTAGCATCTTCCGGGAACTCCGGCTTGGTGGGCTGCTTACCTAATCCGCCCAGGCCTTGTTGAGCGCAAGTTCTACAAGTGTCCACATAGGGCAAAGTCTCCAGGCGTTGGGAATCAATTTTTTGTCCGCATTCACTACAGTATTCGTACTCGCCGCGATCTATGCGGGATAATGCATTTTCAATCAAATCCACAATACGGTTGTCGTTTTCCCTCAGGGCCGCATCTAGATTACGCATATAATCCTCGGTGGCGAAATCCGCCGGATGATTATCAAAAACCGTCAATTCATGGTGGTAATCCTTTAAGCTCGACTTGCTATCTTCATCAGTGGGTCCAGTGCTCCTGGCCTCTTCCAGCATCCTGAGCAAGCGTTGGTGCTGTGCAGATAGATCCACAATAACTTCCCCTTTCATTTATGGCTGTAGATGGTCTTGAACTATTACAACGATGTCGGCGATAAAATCACCGATGATGGGAAGGTTTAGCACTACCAATCGCTGCAAAAACATAATCACCAGTGCCCCCAACAGTGTAAACCCTATGGCGATGCCCAGCCCCCGAGACAATCCACCGATAAAATTCAGAAGCAAGTAGCGCCGGGGATTGTTGAGCATTTCCATATACTCCGCCAGGTTAAATTTCTCCATATTCTGGGACAATTTTTCCAGCTGTTGGGATACCTTTTCTATCATCCTATTATTCATTGCCAACCCTCCAAAAATACTTTACCCACTGTAAAGCATTTTAGCCACCGGTGGCCAATTCCACCAGGGCTGCCGCCAAAATAGTGGTGGGATCCAACACCTTATCTTGGCCGGCCAAGAGTATCGGCAACTCAGTGCAGGCAGCGATAACCTGCTGGGCTCCGGCCTCCAGCAACTGCTGAAAAATTGCCGCAGCCCGGTGAGAACTTTCCACAGTTTCCCCACCCTTAAAGCCATAGATGGCCTGCATCAGCTCTCTTTGCTCAACAGCCCCGGGCAACAGCACATCAACCCCGTGCCGAGCAAACTGATGAGTATACAATCCCGCCGTCAGGGTTCCATCGGTGGCCAACAGGCCCACCCGGGTCAACCCCTGCTGCAGTACCGCCTCCAATGTCCTATCCACTATGCTCACCAAGGGAACAGTAATCGCCCCCTGTACTTCGCCAGCAAAGGCATGAGCAGTATTGCAAGGCATGGCCAAGATTTCAGCGCCCTGGGCCACCAAGCCCCGGGCATTCCGGACCAAGTGGGGAACAATACCCCACCGCTGGTTCAAAATAGCATCGGTGCGGTCGGGAATGGTGGGGTCGATGTCCGCCAGCACTCGCACATGGTCTTGGTCGTACTCGGCTGAAGAATGGGAATATATCTTTGTCAACAAATCGATGGTGGCCGCCGGCCCCATCCCGCCAATAATTCCAATTATCTTTGTCATGGTCAGCTGTCCTCCCCACTTTTAAAGAGTATATATCAGAGTTATTCATCAAGCAAACAGCCCGTCAGCTGGCGCAAATCCCGGAGGAATTTTGGATAAGAGACTCCGACACAGCGGACATCACCAATCATCGAAGTGCCCGGCGTCAACGCGGCCATGACTAGTCCCGCCATCACCATACGATGGTCACGACCCTCATATTCCGCGCCATGCAATCTGTGCTGACCAGTGACGACAAATCCATCGTGCCTCAGTTCAACACCAACACCGAAGGCGGACAAAAGTGTGGCAATTTCCTCCAGGCGATTGCTCTCCTTAACCCGTAGCTCCGCAGCCCCCCGCACAACTGTCCGCCCCCGGGCAAAGGCTGCCACCACCGCCAGGACGGGCAATTCATCGATGCAACGTGGAATTAGGCTGGGATCCACCTCTACTCCCTGCAAATCCCCGGCTCGAACCTCCACATCTGCCACCGGCTCCCCCATGCTAGTAGTAATCTTACTGTATCTGATTTTTGCCCCCATGGCGGTGAGAATCTCCAGCAGCCCCGTCCTTGTATAATTGACACCAACCCCCCGGAGGGTGATCTGCCCAGCCACGGCTGCGGCGGCCGCCCACCAAGCCGCTGCGGAAAAGTCCCCCGGAATCCACCACCGACGGGGAAAAACCAAGTCCCCCGGGGCCAGTCTAATCCATTGTCCCTGCCATTGGATATCGGCACCCATGGCCTTGAGCATCAATTCAGTGTGATTGCGGGTCAAGGGTGTATGAATCTCAGTGTCCCCCTGGGCAGATAGAGCTGCCAACAAAACCGCGCTCTTAACCTGGGCACTGGGAACAGTGATAAGTTGGCGAATTCCCTGCAATTCTTCATTGGCCTCAATCCGCAGGGGCAGGCAGCCAGGAGTTCCCAAGTATGTGATCTCTAGGCCCATGGGCCGCAAATGGCGAGCTACCCTTTCCATAGGACGTCGTGACAAGGATGCATCGCCTTGAATTATATAACTTGCTCCGGATGCCAAAAAACCAGCCATCCCCATAAATAGGCGCGCGGTGGTACCGGAATTGCCTGCCTCCACCACCCCACCTCGATTCCACTGGGGAGATTTGTCGGCAATCTCAACACCACCATCCTCATTAACAAATTTTAACCCCATTTGTTCTACACTCTTCTGGGTTGCCTGACAATCCCACCCAGTATTAAGGTTTTCCAGCCGACCATGGCCCCGGGCGATTGGAGCCAATACCAGCGCCCGCTGGGAGATGGATTTATCTCCGGGCAGTGCCAAATCTCCCTGGAAAGAATATGCTCCATGCACCATCAAGGATTGAGAGCAAGCCACTGTGCTTCCAGCTCCTTCCGGGTGCAGTTGACTACGTCAAAACCTCTGGACCCAGGCAACACCATGGAAACCTGGCCAGAATTCTTTTTGTCCATGACCATTCGTTGGTATAAATGGACAAAGTCAATCCGGGGCAGGCTGGGCCGGGGTACGGTGCGTAGCTCCCTTACTGCAGAATTTAGCTGCTGAGATGAAATACCCCCCCGTCCCTGGGCAACCCGCAAGGCATATTCCAATCCCCACAGCACCGCCTCCCCGTGGAGCAAACCATCAACAGCCGTTTCCAAGGCATGGGCCAGGGTGTGCCCGAAATTGAGCAACCTGCGTCCTCCCATGTCCCAAGGGTCTTGGGCCACCAGAGCGTTTTTGCAGCGGCAGCATTGCTCCACAACCTCTTCCATATTTTTACTAGGATAAAAATGCTTGCCCTGGGAGAGCAACTGATACTTATAGACCTCTCCCAATCCGGAAAAAAACTGGCGCCGAGGCAGGGTGGTCAAGACATCTGCGGCACAAAAAACCTGGGCAGGAAAGTGGAAGCTGCCCAGTAAATTTTTCGTCCCACGCCAATTGATGGCACATTTCCCCCCTATGGCAGCATCCACCTGGGCCAGGAGGGTGGTGGGCACCAGCACGGTGTTAACTCCCCGCTTGAACACCGAGGCGGCAAAACCGACCAGATCCAAAAGCGCCCCGCCGCCAGCCACCAAAATCCAATCACATCGGTTTACCCTTGCCACATAAAAATAGCCCAATAATTTCTCCAACCAATGGCTTTGCTTTAACCCGTCCCCCAGGGAGGGCAACAACAGGCGTTGCCCCCAGGAAGGGAATTTGTCGCCATGGAGACTTGCCACCCTCTCCTCCATAATGACAAAGACTTTCCCATCACCAGGACAAAACTCTTCCAGTAGAGGTGCTAAATGGGCGCCTCCCCGGATGACACAGGCCCGATCCAAGCCAAACCCCTCTAGTGTCCAGGACATGAGGTCTCTTCCTTCCATCTCTTACTATATTGAACATACTGTTGTTCTAAATCCTCCAGCGTACTGCCTCCGAACTGCTCCACCAGACAGGCAGCTACTTCCCAGGCACATACAGCCCTGGCTATAACAGCGGCAGCACCCACAGCGGAAATGTCATGGCGGGTCACCGGCGCAGGTTGGGGAGTGCCACTACCTCGGTCAAAGCTTCTTAACGGCCTATCCAAGGTGGGAATGGGTTTGACGGCGGCCCGTAAAACGATGGGCTCACCATTGCTCATGCCGCCCTCAACTCCGCCGGCATTATTGCCACTGCGTACCATCCGGCCCTTGCGGCAAATAATTTCGTCGTGGAATTGGGAGCCGGGAAGGAGTACCGAGGTAAAAGCCTGGGCGAATTCCACACCCTTCACTGCCTGAATTCCCATAACGGCGGCGGCCAGGCGTGCATCCAAGCGTCGATCCCAATGGACATGGCTACCAATGCCACCGGGCAGCCCCTGGATTGTTACACAAATTATCCCCCCCAGGGTATCCCCCTGCTCCTGGGCCTGGGAGATTGTCTCGGGGCCGACTCGGACCGCCTTTCCCTGAACCTCCACCCCCAGCCTTTCCAGCAGCTGTAGAGCAAAGGCGCCCACCACAGTGCGGGCCACAGTTTCCCGGGCGCTGGCCCGTTCCGCTATATTACGCAAGTCCCCTTGCCTGTATTTAACGGCACCGGGCAAATCCGCGTGGCCCGGACGGGGAACGGTGACGCTAGAAGCAGAACAGCTCCAAGGGTCCATTATCTTCAGCCATTTGGGCCATTCAACATTGGGAATAGAGACCGCCAGGGGACTGCCCAGGGTCAGACCATTCCTCATACCTGCCACCACCTGAAAAGCATCATCCTCCAGCTTCTGGCGCTGGCTGCGACCAGTAGCGTTGCGCCGATCTGCCAACACTGACAGGATTTTTTCTCGTTGAATGGGTACATTGGCCGGGAATCCCTCCATTATGGCCAGCATTGCCCGGCCGTGGGACTCTCCAGCGGTTAAATAACGCATTCAATCACCCCTTATAGTATACCCTGCACACAAAAAGGGGCGCTATCGCGCCCACAATTATTTAATTTACTAGAGATCTTCCCCGGTGGCGGCGGCCAGTTTACCAAATTGCTCGATTTCGGCCCAATCATCACTGTTGACAATTTCCAGCTGCGCTTCCAGGAGGCTCCTAAAGCGGCTTCTGAATACATGGGCCTGCTTGACCAGTTCCTCAACATCCCGTTGCACTTTGCGGGCCCGAACGGTGCCCTCATCCACACTGCGCTGTGCCTCACGTTTAGCCTCCTTGCGGATGAGGTCAGCCTCACCCTGGGCAGTTTCCTTGACCTCCTGAGCAGTCTCCTGGGCAACGATGATTGCGTTGTGCAAAGTTTCTTCTATCTTGGTGTAATGCTCCAGTTTATCCTCCAGGTCTTGAACCTTTTGTTTCATATTCATATTTTCCTTGATGAGCTCCTCATAATCCTTGACTATGCGATCTAGAAACTCATTGACCTCATCCTCATCGTAACCTCTAAAGCCTTTGGTAAATTCCTTATTATGTATATCCAATGGAGTCAAAGGCATTTACGACACCCCCATGCTGTATTTACTCTGGTAAAATTTCGACATAATAACAGATAAATCCTGCTTCTAACTAAACTTTTTCAGGACAATCCTAATCCTGCCTTTCCTAGTCTTAGTGCCCACTTCTGCCAATTCCAATCTGCCCTTACCACGAACGGAAAGAACATCCCCCTGGTTCAATTGAAAAGCAGGCTGCTTAATACGGCGCCAATTAACCTTTACCTTATCGGCCTTGACCAAATCGGCGGCCTTGCTCCGTCCCACACCCAAACCAGAACTAAGGACGGCGTCCAAGCGTAGTGACGCGACGGTGCTGGTGATGGTGCGCTGGGGCTGTTCCTCCACCATTATATCGTAGGGAGGAATTTCAGCGACCTCAGCATTAAATTTATTCACTTCCTGGAGCCCCAACACTGCCCCCGCCACTTCGGAGGCCACCATGGCATGGGCACCGCCTTCAAAGGCAATTATATCCCCCACCGCCCCGCGCTGGAGGCCTAAACCTATGATGGCACCCAGGTAATCTCGGTGAGAGAGAACCCGAGTCGGGTCGGAAAGGCTTATTTCCAAAGCCGTTATGGGAACTTCTATATCCTCGGGGCGATAGTAATCTGGAAAGATTAACATTCTCTGCTTTTCAGCTTTGAGATAGCCGCCATCTTCCACATGACGAATGCCAAAAAAATTCTTGACCAACGGACGCACAAAATCACGATGAAAAGGATCCAAGAAATCGGTATGTTTGACTTGCTCACGCTGGCTGGCAATTTCACAGCAATCCATTACCCGAGCAACTAACTGGCGGTCAACGCCCGCCGGCAAATTATCCAAGTGTTTCACCACAGCATCCCCCTAATGAAGCTAAGCAACATTAGCAATATCATGGGTGAAAGATCTAAATAACCCATGCCCACCTGGACGGGTGGAATTAGTTTACGTATCGGCGCCAACAGAGGCTCCGTTATGGAATAGAGAACCTCGACTATGTCAGCCATTATTCCCCCTGGACGCACTGGAAACCAAGACAGAATAATGCGGGCAATCAAAATAAAATACATCACCCGAAACAAATTATGCAAGATTAGAATGAGATTATAAGACATACTATTCTCCTTCCCCGGCAAAAATTGCGCTACCCACTCGCACCATATTGGCACCGGCTGCGATTGCCAATTCAAAATCTGCAGACATTCCCATGGACAACCATTTCATCTCGATATTGGTGGGAAGTTGCCTCTGTCCCAGTTTTCGGTACTGCGCTGCCAAGGTCTCAAACCACGCCTGGGTCTGCTGTCGTCCAGCATCCAAGGCGGTTATCGTCATTAGTCCCCGAATTTTCAACCCATCCAATTCAGCGGCGGCGGATATAAAATCCTCCACCTCATCAACCATTATACCCGCTTTGGCGGGATCATTGGCCACATTCACCTGGACAAGACACTGGAATTCCGTCCCCTTTTTAAACGCGTGCTGGGAAAGTTTTTGCGCCAACTTCCAGCGGTCCAGGGAATGAATTAAGTGAAATGGCGACAGATATTTCACCTTATTGGTCTGGATCCTGCCAATGAGATGCCAACGAGCATCATTCCCAAAGGTATCTATCTTCTCCAGGCCATTCTGCACCCGATTTTCACCAAAGTCCAAATGGCCCAAGTCAATCAAGCCCTGGACAGCCTCCATGGAGGCATATTTACTCACCGCCACCAGGGTAATATCCTGGGGGTTCCTGCCGGTGGCGGTTGCTGCCCTGGCTATTCTGTTCTTTACCTGTTCTAAACTACCACTCAAATCCATCTTACCACCACCTCCTCAAAAAACTAGCCCATTTGGGCAAGGAGAGTACTCTTTGACCATTGGTCAAACCTGTAACCCCCACTATGCCGTCCTCGGTATAATGCACTTCCACCTTGTTGAACACAGGCTTGTTGCGGTATAGAACAAATACTCCCAGCTCTCCGTCTCGGGTGTACAGAGCATCCTGGGGAATCAAAACCAAATCTTGTTGCCCCGTAATTAATCTGGCAGAAAATTTCCTTTCCAAGCCCAAAGAATCGGGAAGGGCCGGAGCGTCCCAAACAACCCAGTAGCATGCATCCACCAGGATGACATCCCGGGGGCTGAGTTCAATCTTCATTTCATCAGTACCGGCTTCCACCTTTAGGGCCTGTTTTTTGTCGGGAGAATGAAATGGAGTGTCAGTCACCACTTGAAACCGAGAGTTATCGATAATTGTGGCCACCGCCTGATTAGACTGAACCGTGGATGCAGACTCCACCAACGGGGGAGCAAGCTGAGCCATTGTTGCCACCATCTCTTCATTGAGCTGGGTGTCTAAAGTCAGGAGTTGGCCCAGCTCGTCACTGCCGTGGTGCACCAGCCCAGGAACTGGGGCAGTTAACTCTAAAGCTCCGCCAGGACCCTGAATACGGGCAAAACTCTGCCCCTTCCTAACCCGGGTCCCAGTTTCCACCAAGGGTATGTATGTGCCCGGGCCAGGGGCCAAGACTGTATGTTCATTTCGAAGCACGGTACAGTCCACCAGCACACCATGACTGATTTGTCCATGGCGGGCCACCGTGTCCGTGGCCAATAGCAGGGAAAACTGACCTAAACTACTGTAAAACAAAAAGCCAGCCAGCACTACCATGCCCAGGGCAAACAACCTTCGCCACACCTTAACTCGGCGACGTCTGCCCCCTGGAATGACTTTTAAATCGGTTTTTCTCACCATACCCACCTCTACATGTTAACAATTATATCATAAAGAGACAGGCAATTCATTAGCTCAAAAAAAAACCGCTGGGTAGCGGATGAGTCTAGCCGTATATATAATCTCTAATCTTTTCGGCTGTTTCAAACCTATTGGCACCGGAAAGGTTGACGATCTGAGCTCCAGGTGCCGCCTCAATTACGGGTTCCACTGGACCACCACAAACGTAAACAGTCTGCACTGCATTCAGCGAGCCCAAAGCAGAACGGGCAAATATTGGACAATTCAACTTATCCATCAGGGGACCAGCATTAAAATAATCAGCGTCACTGCCAATCACAATTGCTCTTTCCATATCCGTCACCTCGTCAAAAATATAGTCATCGGGGTTGCCAAAATATCCATCGCCCCTCACTCCAGTTCCCGGACGATTAATTTGGTAGTGCAAATGGGGGCCAGTGGCTTGGCCGGTACTGCCCACGGTGCCGATGGTCTGCCCCCTCACCACCGACTGGCCCTGAACAAGTTGAATTCTGTCCAAATGGGCAAATAAGTGATTATATCCCTGGGAATCGGTGATGGCAACCAAGTTCCCCCAACCTGTATATCTCCTGGCGGCATACACCACCCCCACCGCAGGAGTTTCCACCGGAGTTCCCCGGGGGCGTCCACCATAATCTATGCCGGCATGAAAGTCAGTTTTCGTTGGGTCAAATGGGTCCGTGCGGGGACCAAAGGACGAAGTAACCCTAAATCCCTGGGCCAAATAAAAACGAGTAACAAATCCTGGTTCCGTTGGCATTTACTCACCACCAATATAATGGTCTATTCTAATATATGTGACTGATGGGTAATAGGATATGGGGATTTGCACAAAGAAAAAGCGGAGGCTATGCCTCCCCTCAACTATCTTGGGACCAAGCTTCTGGAGCATCGACAATTATTACATCTTGGCCGATCTTTTTTATATTCTCCCAGGGCACTTCAATCTCTTTTTCACTTACCCAGAATGCCGGCCACTTTGTTTGGCCCGGCATGACGATTGCTTTAACATAGCCGCCCTGAACATCCATAACCAAGTCAGTGATCTTGCCCAGCACCTTGCCGTTTGCCAAATTTACTATGCGCATGCTCTTCAAATCCGAAATCTTCATATCCACCCTCCCCTTTATAGGTATGAAGGGGAGAATAAATTAACACCTAAACAAAAAGCCCCGAGGGGCTTTTTTAGGGATCCTCCCTGATATACTTTTGTAAATTTTTCAGGGCAGCTTTTTCCAGGCGGGAGACCTGGGCTTGAGAGATACCAATTTCATCCGCCACCTCCATTTGGGTCTTCCCGCTAAAGAAGCGCAGGTTGAGGATGGATTGTTCCCTGGTATTTAATCTGCGCAGAGCTTCCCGCAGGGCAATTTCCTCCAGCCACACACCATCACTCTGTTTAGAATCGCTGACCTGATCCATAACAAAGATGGGATCGCCGCCGTCATGGTAAATTGGTTCAAAAAGAGAGACCGGCTCCTGAATGGCATCCAGGGCAAAGACAATCTCCTCCCGCTTAACATCCAACGCTTTGGCGATCTCCGAAAGGGAGGGTTCCCTGGAATTTTTGTTGATTAAATCGTCCCGAATCTGTAGAGCTTTGTATGCAATGTCCCGCAGAGAACGACTGACCCGGATGGGGTTGTTGTCCCGTAAATAGCGTCGAATCTCGCCGATGATCATGGGAACAGCATAGGTGGAGAATTTCACATTTTGACCAAGGTCAAAATTATCGATGGCCTTCATCAAGCCGATACATCCAACTTGGAAAAGGTCATCCACGCATTCCCCCCGATTGTTAAAGCGCTGAATTACACTAAGCACCAAGCGTAAGTTGCCATTGATTAGTTTCTGTCGCGCCGAATAATCCCCACTTTGCATGGACGCAAACAGTTTGCGCATTTCGGGGTTCTTAAGTACAGGCAACTTTGCAGTGTTTACTCCGCATATTTCAACTTTGTTGATCACTGTGGCTGCCTCCCTGGTGATGCCAGTTTCAGAACTAAGTATCTCCTGGGCCCATCAAAATATGCGGAGGCAAGTCTAGCCTAATTTTGCCATTTCTTTTTTTAGGCGGGCAATAATTTTCTTTTCCAGTCGAGAAATATAGGACTGGGAAATCCCCAGGTGTTCTGCTACTTGTTTCTGGGTCCTTTCCTTGCCATCCGCCAAACCGAAGCGCAGCTCCATAATTTTCTTTTCCCGGGTGGATAATTTATCCAAAGCCCCCATTAAGAGCTTTTTATTTACCTGGTGTTCAAGATTTCTATATACTATGTCCGGCTCGGTCCCCAGGACATCGGACAACAGCAATTCATTGCCATCCCAATCTACGTTGAGGGGTTCGTCAAAGGACACTTCTGATCTGAGCTTATTATTTCTGCGCAGGTACATCAAGATCTCGTTTTCAATACATTTGGAGGCGTAGGTGGCCAATTTAATTTTTTTGCTGGGATCAAAGGTGTTCACGGCCTTAATTAGCCCTATGGTTCCAATGGAGGCCAGGTCCTCCAGTCCAATTCCTGTATTTTCAAATTTGCGAGCTATGTAGACCACAAGGCGCAAATTACGTTCAATTAGTATTCGCTTTACACTGAGCTCTCCCTGACTAAGTTTTTCTATCAAATATGCTTCCTCATCCACAGACAATGGCGGCGGCAGGGCCTCGTGGCTACCTACAAACAGCACTTCCTGCCGATAACCCAATTTATCTAACAGTTTGTAGAACAAAAGCAGAATTGACCAACGAATTTTAATCCAGATCTTTCTCATGCTATGCCACCTTCCTTGAGATTTTCCAGGGGGAACGCCAAAGCTTGATACTCCAAGGGACGCTGCTCCTTGGGACGTACAGCAATATATACGTGGCGCATAATTTGATTGCCGGCGGGACAACTGAGAACCAAATTATCGGGTCTAATTGCGGCCAGCACTCCAGCCCCCCCTACAGATTGATAGGGTACCAAGGCGATGCGGGTTTCTAAGCCTGGAGGCGGAGCAGTCAGTGGCTGCTCTAACCAGGCCAAGACGTGATGGGGAAAAATGCCCTGGGCAGCCTTGCGCTCAACTATCACCACCGGCCAACTGGTCACCGGATGGCGTAAGGTATTGCCGGAATCCAAGAGGGCAGAAAGTTTGGCAGCCCTGCCTTGAAAATGAATGGTCACCTGGCCGACGTAGACCGCCTGTTGTTTGGCCCGGTGGATTCGCGCCACCCACCAGGCAGCTACCGCCAGCACCAACAGCCCCCCTCCTGCCACCACGCCCAGGGAAAAAGCAGTCTGGTCTCCCAGCGGCGTACCATCTAAAGCATAGGCCAGACTATATATTCCCCCTCCCATCAGTTGTCCTGCCACCAATAATATCATGGTGCGGGAAAAAATTTTTCGCAGATTGGCCTGGGGCCAGGCGACGTACGCCATAGCCAGTCCACCAGCCAAACGACAAAACCAACTTACAAATATGTATTGGGGACGAAAAAAAAATATGAGTGCAAATACAGTTCCCAATCCGGCAGCCAAGGCATATCTTCTCCAGCTAAATCGATGCAACCCCATCCAACCGGCTATGGTGAGCAAAACAAAATTAAAGATGAGATTAATTGCTATCAACAAATCTAAATATACAACCATAATAGGCCCCTGCTCTACTATACCAGTACCCAAGGGCGAAAAATGTCAAAAAAAATAAGCAGACCAAAAGTCTGCTATCTATTTCTGCGTAAGTATGCTGGTATATCCACATCATCGGTTTGTTTTTCGGTGGGCTTCCAGCCTTCCACCTGTGGTTTTTTGGCCTCAACGCCCTCTATCCCGGTGGCAATAACGGTGACACTGACCTCGTCCTTCATCTCGGAATTGATTACCAGACCGTAGATAAGGTTGACATCCTTGTCGGCATAATCCTTAATGACCTGGGCAGCCTCTCCGGCTTCAAACATACTGAGATCATCGCCACCGGTCACATTGAGGATTACCCCCTTGGCACCATCAATGGAAGTCTCCAAAAGCGGACTGTTGATGGCGATTTTAGCGGCTTCTGCGGCCCGGGATTCGCCCTGGGCCCGGCCAATCCCCATCAAAGCAGCACCAGTTTCCTTCATAATTGTCTTGACGTCGGCAAAGTCCAAGTTAATCAAACCCGAGGTCGTAATTAGGTCAGACAATCCCTGCACACCCTGGCGCAGGACATCATCAGCAATCTTAAAGGCTTCGACGATGGGAGTGCGTTCGTCAACAATTTTATAAAGGCGGTCGTTGGGAATCACAATCAAAGTGTCCACTTTATCCCGCAATAATTCTATACCCTTGTTTGCAAAAAGTTCTCGCCGACGCCCCTCAAAGGAGAAGGGTTTTGTCACAACTCCAACGGTAAGAGCACCAGAATCCTTGGCCAACTCTGCAACTACTGCAGCCGCCCCGGTTCCCGTTCCGCCTCCCATTCCCGCGGTCACAAAGATCATGTCGGCACCAGAGACAGTTTGTCGCAGTTCTTCGATGCTTTCCTCCGCCGCTTTGCGGCCGATTTCTGGATTGGCACCGGCACCAAGTCCCTTGGTGAGCTTGGCACCAATTTGCACTTTGACATCGGCGCAGGACATGTGCAAAGCCTGGGCATCTGTGTTGACCGCAATAAATTCCACACCTTTGACCCCTGCCTCCACCATGCGATTCACCGCATTGCTTCCGCCGCCGCCGACACCAATTACTTTAATATGGGCATATTGTTCCATGTCAATTTCTACAAAGTCTGCCATGCAGGCACCTCCTTTAGCCAAACAATTCAGTGAACAGAGCTTTAATCTTATCCAGCAGTCCCGGGGACTGCTGCGACCCTCCGCCGCGGCCTGCTTTTTGCAGAATTAGGGGGTTTTGACCGGCCAAAAAATATAGCACAGAGGTACTGGCAGTAAAGGAAGGATCAGTAACCCCGATTTGTCTGGGTCGATAAACTCGAACATTGGCCCCTAACTTTCTGGCTGCGATATCCACCAAGCCAGGAAGCTGGCAGGTCCCACCTGTAAGGACAATGCCTCCCCCCGGCGGTTGATCAAATCCTGCATCGATTAGCTCATTACGAATGAAATCAAAAATCTCTTCAACCCGAGGCTGAATATAGTCTACCAAAGAGGAGACTTCCACTTCATGGGGCTCGTTGGCACCAATGCTCTCCACCTTGATAACTTCTCCGCCAACGGATTCCAGGGTTGCTGCCCCGTAAACCTGTTTGACTTGCTCGGCCTGGGCATGGGGAATCCTCAGGCCGTGGGCCAAATCCTGGGTGATGAGATCCCCCCCCTGGGGTATCGAAGAAAAACTCAGGAGATTATCGTTCTGATATATGGAAATCTCCGAAACTCCTCCCCCAATATCAACCAAAGCACAGCCCAGCTCGCGCTCATCGGGTGTCAGGGCCATCTGGGTGGAAGACAATCCCTTGAAGACAAGGCCGGCAATTTCCAGCCCAGTCCTCTCAACACAACGGCGGATATTTTGTAAGTACGTGGCTTTACCGGTGACGATCAAGGCATCCACTTCCAAGCGTACGCCAATCATTCCCACCGGATCCTTTATGCCAGAATAACCGTCCACTATGTATGTTTGCGGGCTTAAATTGAGTATCTCCCGTTCGGGAGGAATCGCCAAAACTTGAGCTGCCTGAATAGCTCTCTCCACATCCGCACTGGTGACCTCTTTGGTATCCCCATGAACTGCAACAACGCCCTTGTTGTTCAACAAAGTTGTTTGGGGTCCCCCCACGGCGACATATACGCTGTCAAGCTCTTCGCCAATCATGCGTTCAGCTTGACTAACAGCGTCATTTATCGCCCTCACAGTGGCCTCGATATCGATGACAACGCCCTTTTTTAAACCCGTTGACTTTGATTGTCCGATACCGATTATATTTATATTGCCGTCGCGGTCGATTTCACCTACTATGGCGCGGGTATTGGTCGTCCCTATGTCTAGACTGCAAAGTAAATTGTTTTTTGCCATTTTAGTACACCCCCGCTTCTCATCCTATTAGTAAATTCAACAAAGACTTTTGTTTTCCCTGCTTTACAATTCGATTTTATTTATCTGGCTCTCCGGGCCAGGGGGAAAATGTAGCCCGCCCACTGCCAGCGCGAAAATCCAAGGTCCCCTTTTGGTTATGGCCCCGGACTTCCTGCAGCAAGGCAAATAGCTCGTCCATCCTATCCTCTGGATCATCATGGGGCTCAAAGAGCAGTCTATATCCATCTGTGGTGAAAATGGAAATATAGGCAGGATGTTGGGCCAGGTTCAGCTCCGAGAGCTGAACTCCCAAGGGCTGCAGACTGTCAATCCAAGTCAACGCCACATCTACAGCTTGTACAGCCAAGTACTGGCCTGGCTCCGCTTTTTCCACCCCAATTCCAGTAATCCAGGGCAGCGAAGAGCCGTCATTTTCAGCCAGAATCATGCCGTCTTCGGCAACAATCCAACTCATGTCTCCTTGGGCAAGGATCGCCACCTGGCTACGCTCTTGAATAGAGATTTGGAGGTCATTGGGAAATTGTCGAGCGATTTCCGCCTGGACAATCCAAGGGTTAGCCAACAGCTTGTCCCGGCATCTGCGCAAATTAACCCTCCATAGGTGTTGGCCTGGCTGTAGTTCAGTCAGGGCCAGGACGTCTGATTCAGAAACAGCCTCATTGCCCTCCACGGCTATCTCCCTCACTTGCGCCCATGGGGAGTTTAAGTAAAGGGCGAAGAGGGACAACCCCAAAAAGGAGAGGAGAAGGAGCCAGAAAAACTTGCTGGCCCCCCTCTTCCGAGGTTTGCTTGGATATCTAACTACATTGTTATGCTGCAAATCCTAATCCCCCTTTTCCCGGGTGATCTTTGCCCCCAAGCTGGATAACTGCTTTTCCAAAGCCACATAGCCCCGATCAATATGCCAGACACCGTTAACTGTGGTAATTCCTTTGGATCCCAAGGCAGCCAGCACTAGGGCAGCGCCAGCCCGCAGGTCAGAGGCCTCTACACTGGCCCCAGACAAGCTATCAACACCGCGCACAATGGCTGTACGTTCATCGACACTGATATTTGCCCCCATACGTCGCAGCTCATTAACATGCTTAAAGCGCCCGTCAAAAATCTTCTCGACGATAACACTTACTCCCCGGGCCGAGGCCAAAGCAGCCATGAATTGAGCCTGCATATCTGTGGGGAATCCGGGATAGGGAGCGGTGATTATTTTGTCCACTGGATTCAGACCATCTTGCGCCACAACACGCAGGGTATCGCTCCCTGCGTCCACAGATACTCCCATTTCCGCCAATTTTGCAATCACAGCCGACAGATGTCCCGGGATTACATTGGTCAGGACAATTTCTCCCCCGGTAATGGCGGCGGCCAATATTAAGGTTCCCGCCACGATTCTGTCGGGGATTATTGTATGATTACTTTCTCCCAACTGGGTAACTCCCTGGATCACTATTTTGTCGGTGCCAGCGCCGGAAATCTGTGCGCCCAATTTTTGCAAATAGTTCCCCAGGTCCACAATCTCCGGTTCCCGGGCAGGATTGCGAATAACTGTAGTCCCCTGGGCAGTCACCGCGGCCATCATGATGTTCTCAGTGGCGCCCACACTGGGTATATCCAAGTCTATGGACGCCCCCCGCAAATTGTCGCCCCTGAAATCAATATGTCCCGATTGAGTCGGTTTGATTTCCACCCCTAATTTTTCCAAACCCTTGAGATGCAGATCAATGGACCTGGTCCCAATGGCGCAACCGCCTGGGTAGGTAACCCTGACCTGACCAAACCTGCTCAACAACGGCCCCACCACAAAAAACGAAGAACGCATTCGCCGCATCAATGACTCGGGAATCCGCCAATTATCAAGACTAGAGCTGTCGATACTCAAGGTGGATTGGTCCTGCCATACAACCTTGGCTCCTACAGTGCGCAGGATTTCCAACATAACATCGATATCAGTTAATTGGGGCACATTGTGCAAAACTGTTCGCCCAGGGCTAAGAATACAGGCTGCGATGATGGGCAAGGCGGAATTTTTTGCCCCTTGCACAGCCAAAGTGCCCGAAAGAGGGTTTCCGCCAGCAACTATATATCGTTCCACAGTCCTTCCCCTTTCCTAGCATCTTGCTAAATCATTGTATGCAAGGTGGGGTAAGGCTGTGTTTTTGTCCTTATGACGAATACCGAGAGATATTTAAGAGAATCCCAATGCAACCCAAAGTCAACAACAGGGAGGTCCCACCGTAACTAATCAGGGGAAGAGTTATCCCCGTAACCGGCAGTGTGCCCAACACAACACCCAGGTTTATCGCGACTTGAACGGCAATCATCGCCGTCAGCCCCAGAGCCAAGTACTTGCCAAAGAAGTCCGGCGCAGACATGGCTATGCGAAAACCCCTCCAAATAAGAATCAGAAAGAGTATAATAACCGCGGCCCCGCCGATGAATCCCAATTCTTCGCAGATGATTGAATAGATGAAATCACTCCACGGTTCCGGCAAATACAGAAATTTTTGCCGGCTGCCTCCCAAACCCACCCCGGCCAGACTACCGGAGCCCACAGCCAGCAGGGATTGGATAATCTGCCAACCGGTATCGGTGGGATCTGCCCAAGGATCAAGAAAAGACATCAGCCGGGCGAGGCGATATGGTGCAAAAATTATCAAGGCAATTATCGCCGGCACCGCTGCCGAGGCCAAGCCCAATAGATGGGAAACCTTGGCACCGCCGGCAAACAAAACTATACAAATTGTGATGAAGATTGTCAACCCAGTTCCCATATCTGGCTGCACCATAATTAAACCAAAGGCGATTCCTGTAATGAACAGGACAGGGAACAAACCATTTTTAAAACTATGCATTTTTTCCCGTTTGACAACCAAGTAATTTGCTGTGAAAAGGACCAGGGCAAATTTGGTAAAATCCGAGGGCTGAAATTGGACAAAGCCCAAGTTAATCCAGCGTTGGGCTTCGGTGCGCGCCACGCCGATTCCGGGAACTAGCACCAAAATCAGCAACAAGAAATTCAACCAAAAAACAGGTTTGACAAAGCGGCGCCAATTCCAGTAATTAAAGCGCATGAGAACATACATTGTCACCAGTCCCAACCCCGCAAAGATGGCTTGGCGGCGCAGGTAGTAATAACTGATATCGTACCGATATAAAGATGTAACCGAACTTGAGCTGTAAACCATTACCAACCCGATCCCCAACAACAATAGAGTTGACAGCACTAGCAGGGCATCAGGTGGCTGCCTAGTCTTCACATACTATCCCCCCAGGCGTTGGACCAAGGCCTTAAAATGTTGACCCCGCTCCTCAAAGTTTTTATATTGGTCCCAACTGGCACAAGCAGGAGACAAAAGGATAGTATCCCCGGGTTCAGCTTCCTCCAAGGCAAACTGAAAGGCCTGGGCCAGATCAGCAGCAGAGGTCACCTGCACTCCCTGGGCAACCTGCTGAATCATCTCCCCTGTGTTTCCATAGGCAAAAAGATGCTTGACTTTCTTCTCTATCCACGGGGACAATTCTTGAAAATCTGCGCCCTTGTCATATCCCCCTGCCAATAAAATTACTTTATCCTCAAAGGACTTTAGTGCAGTGATGGTGGATTCGGGATTAGTGGCCTTGGAATCATTGTAAAACTTAATCCCCTTCTGTTCCCCGGCAAACTCTAATCTGTGTTCCACACCAGCAAAGTCCTCAAGACCCTGGGCGATACAGGCAGAATCGATTCCCATGACCTTGGCCGCGGCAATGGCAGCTAAAGCATTCTGTAAATTGTGGGCGCCAGGAACTTTAAAAATTTGCACCGGCGCGACCTTCTCATTTTGCCAACAGAAATATCCGTCTTTAATATAGCATTCAGCGTCCCCATGGGGCGAGAGACTATAGCCGATAAACTCCCCCTTGCCAAAGGACAGGGAAGAAAGGACTGGATCATCCAAATTAACTATAACAAAATCATCCCGGGTCTGGTTTTGAACCAAGCGCAATTTGGCCTCTATATAATTCTCCAGGGTTTTATGTCGGTCCAAATGATCCGGCGTAATATTTGTATACACAGCCACCTTGGGCTGCAAAGTATAACAATCTTCCAGCTGGAAGCTGCTGGTTTCAACCACCAACAACCACTGGGCGGCCTTACCAAAGCTGACGCTGGTCAAGGGCAACCCGATATTGCCTCCCACTGTCACCGGGCGTTGACCCCGGGTAAATATTTCTCCAGTCAAGGCGGTGGTGGTAGTTTTTCCATTTGTTCCAGTTATAGCCACCACCTGGGCGTCGGTGACCAACCAGGCCAGCTCTAGCTCACTAATCCAGTGAATCTTTCTTTTCCGGGCAGCCTGAAGAAATTCAATTTCCGGCGAAATACCCGGGTTTTTGACAATCAAATCTACCCCGTCCAAAAGTTCCACGGGATGGCTTCCGGTAACCAGCCGAATATCCATGTCTTGCAAAGCCTTGCGCTGGTCTTCCGGCATTTTATGTAACGGCGTTATATCTGTAAGGGTGACCTGGGCACCCAAGCGGAGCAAAGCTTCCGCTGCGGAAATCCCACTTCGGGCCGCGCCCAAAACGATTACCTTTTTGCCTAAAAACATATTCCTTCCCTCCTACCGTGTTGCCAGCCAAACTAGAACCCCTGCCACCATGGCCAGGGCCTGAACAAGCCAAAACCAGGTGCAGACTTTCCATTCACCCCAGCCCCTCAATTCAAAGTGATGATGAATAGGAGCCATCAAAAATACTCTACGCCCCGTCAGCTTAAAATATGTCACCTGAATAATAACAGACACAGTCTCCAGGACAAAAACCAGCCCAAAAAAGAAGAGCAAGAGCAATTCGGTATGACTTAAGACTGCAATGGCAGCTATTGCCCCACCCAGGGCCAATGAACCTGTATCCCCCATAAACACCTTGGCAGGATGCAAGTTAAAGACCAGAAAACCCAAAATTCCACCGGCCAGGGCCACTGCCGGATAAGCGATGCCTTGCAAACCAGCACCAGCGCCCACTATGGTAAAGCCCAACAGGGTTATGATACTGAGGCCGCCGGCCAATCCATCTACACCATCGGACAGATTGACGGCGTTGGTAGCAGCCAGGGCAACGACAGTGACGAACAATGGATAGAGCCAACCCAAACTCAGCTGCCCCAGACCAGGAACCACCAAAGCATGGTCCACATCCAATACTCGTAGCGCTAGGTAAAACAAAAGGGCCGCCGCAAGTTGCCCAACTATTTTATGCCGTGCCTTTAAACCCAAGGGCTGTTTCGCAACCACCTTGAGGAAATCATCAGCAAAACCAATGCTGCCATAGGCCACAGTCATAAATAGCACCAAGTAGCCCGAGGGATTTCTAGGCATGAATAGCACCGTTGCCACCAGGCCAGCAATGATAAAGATTAGTCCCCCCATGGTGGGAGTGCCAGCCTTGCTTAAATGCATTTGGGGTCCCACATCCCGAATACTTTGACCTACCTTGAGCCGGCGCAGAATGGGAATAGACACCCATCCCAGCACCAGAGCGAATACAAATGCGGTGAGTAATGTCCCAGCATATTCTAACATCTAGAATCCCCCATTTTTTACAAATTGCACTATTGTATCCATTTCCACACCCAGTGACCCCTTGATTAGGACGACATCGCCAGGTTGCAAGAGCGTTACTGCTTCAGTGGCAGCTTTACTGTCGGGATAGGTTAGGACGGCCTGGACATCCATTCCCGCGGCCACCGCCCCGGACTGAATATCTTTTGCATATTGTCCCACTGCAATTAATAATTTGACTCCGTGGCCAACGGCAGCGCTCCCCACCAAACGATGTTTTTCCGGAGCTATACTTCCCAGCTCCAACATATCGCCGACGAAGGCCACCTTCCGCTGTTCCCAAGGATACGTTGACAGCAATTCCAAGGCTGCAATGGTGGAATCAGGGTTGGCGTTGTAAGAATCATCGATGATGGTACATCCTCCCAGGGTAAAGCTCTGCAATCGACGCTTTTCCCCCTGGACTTGGCCCAAGGCAGCGGCAATCTCCTCCGGCGCTATGCCCAGCAGGGTTCCCACAGCAAAAGCCGCCAGTGCGTTGCTTATATTATGTCGTGCAGGCAAATTGAGGCGCACAGGGGTGCTGTTGCCCTGCCAAAGCACATCAAAACTACTACCGCTGACATCCAGGCTAATATTTTCCGCCCGGAAATCGTTTCTCTCACTACAACCATAGGATATAATTCTCCCTACTTCAGGTAAACCCGCCTCCACCCGACGACGCTGCCAAGGATCATCTCCGTTGATGATTAGCCAAGCCGGCGGGACCAAGTTTTCAGCCAGCTCAAATTTTGCCTCCATTATGGCTTCCTTAGAACCCAGATGTAGCATATGGGCCTCTCCTATATTGGTGATGACACCTATATTGGGTTGACAAATCCTGGCCAACTGGCTAATTTCCCCCTCGGCCGCCATACCCAGCTCCAACACAGCCCAGCGCTGTTCATGGCGGATGTCAAACATGGTCAGGGGCAGGCCAATTTCATTGTTGAAATTGCCCTGGGTCTTGAGCAGGGGATGCTTACGCGCCAACACCGCTGCCACCATCTCCTTGGTAGTGGTCTTGCCACTACTGCCGGTAATTCCCACCACATGAAGTTGGGGGAACTGCCGCCTATACCAAGCCGCTAACTGCTGGAGGGCGACCTGGGTGTCGCCAACGCGGATGGCGACAAGTCCCGGGGGCGCATCCACCTCCCGCTGAACCAAGGCAGCAACAGCCCCCCGCCGGGCACAATCGGCCAAATAATCATGACCGTCGACATGTTCTCCTAAGAAAGCCACAAACAAGCTGCCTTGTTCAGCACGGCGACTGTCGATAACCACAGACCTTATTAGCCGGTCAGTTCTACCCGCTGATGGCACCCCGTGCACTATTTCAATAACTTTTTGTAAATTTATCTCCATTAATCATCACCCTTATGCCATACTGAACCAATTATAATACATTGTCTCACTGGGTTCCAGGAGCGCCGAAATTCACCTTGATTTTACTGCCAACTTGAACCTTGGTCCCAGGGGCAGGCTGTTGGCTGATGGCTGTACCACTACCTGTGGGTTCCAATTGCAAGCCCAGAATCGCCAATAGTTCCCCTGTTTCCCTCAAGGATAACCCTGATAGATCAGGCAGAGTAAGCTCCTCTTGTCCGGGTTCACCGTCACTGCCCATGTAGACAATTAACGTAGTGCCCAAGGGCACACTAACACCTGGTTTAGGCACCTGAGCCACAATTAGATCCCCTTCCCCTTCGATACGCAGGCCAAACCCGTCCTGTTCCGCTTGATCCATGGCCTGGGTCAAGGTCAAGTTCACTAAGCTGGGCACCTCTATTTCTTCCGGCAGTTCCGGCTGGGGCAATTGGTCATTGGGGGGGATATTCCAATAACGCATTACCTCTTCCATTATATTCTTGAACATCGGTCCAGCCACTTGCCCCCCCCAGTTGGGCCCCTTGGTGGCGCCGTCAACAAACACATAAAGCACAATTTGCGGATCCTCCACCGGCCCATAACCAACATAGGACAAAATATAGGAATTGCTGAGATAGCCACCACCGGGGGCAATCTTTTGGGCTGTACCAGTTTTACCAGCCATCCGATAACCTTCCACCATGGCAAAAACACCAGATCCCCTCTCCACGCCATCAGCCAAAACCTCAGACAGTTCCTGAGCGGTTTCTGGAGATATAACTTTTCGAATAGCCTCTGGCTCCTTGGCCTCCACTAGATCTCCATTCTCATCGAGAATTTCCTTTACAATCCTGGGGCGCATCAAGGTTCCATCATTGGCAATTGCAGCCGCCGTCATTGCCTGTTGAATGGGAGTCACGGCATTGCCCTGGCCAAAGGAAGAGACAGCCAAGTCTACACTGCTCATATTCTCCACATCAAAGAGAATGCCGGTATGCTCTCCGGGCAAATCGATTCCCGTCTTTCCACCAAAGCCATAGGCCCCTACATAGTCAAAGAGCTTTTCCTTGCCCAACCTTGTCCCCATGGACATAAAGCCCGGATTGCAGGAATTCCACAGAACTTCGGCGATGGATTGAGACCCGTGTCCAGCACTCCAACACTTGATATTTCTCCCCCCGACACTGAAATAACCAGGACAGAAGAAACCATCATGAAATCCCACCACACCTTCTTCCAAAGCAGCAGATATCGTTACCAACTTAAAGGTTGAACCAGGTTCAAAGGAGTTGGAAATCAAGGGATTGCGCCAATTGCTACTGGGATAGTCGCCATAATTTTCAGGAGAAAAATCAGGCCGCGCCCCCAGGGCCAACACATCTCCAGTTTTGGGATCCACGGCGATGACCCCTGCAGATTCCGGCGCAAAATCTACCATGGCTTTGTCTAGCTCTTTCTCAATTATGTGCTGGATAACTTCATCTACGGTAAGAACCAAATCATAGCCGTTCTGAGGCGGCAAATAAGCCTGAACTGCGTCGGGCAATTCCCGGCCCCGGGCATCGGCCTCATAGATAATATAACCTTCTTTGCCCCGTAATTCCTCTTCGTAGGAGAATTCAACCCCTTCCAATCCTTCATCTATGCCCGCGAACCCCAAGACATGACTGGCCAGGTTGTTCCTAGGATAAAAGCGTTTACTTTCGATGGTGGTGCGGATTCCCGGCAACTCTAGTTCCTTGACGGCCCGGGCCACGTCGTCATCCACCTTGCGCTCTAAGTACACTTCAAACATAGACATCTCCATGCGCTGCTGCAAATACTCCACCGAGCTGTCAAGGACGGGTGCCAACTGCTCCGCCGTCCACTTGGCATTTTCGATTTCTGCCGGGATGGCAACGATGGATTCTGCCGTAGCGCTACCCGCCAACAGAGTCCCGTTACGGCTGTAGATTGACCCCCTCTGAGGCTGAACGGTCAGACGCCTATTCCATTGCGCCAAAGCCTTTTGTTGCAACTCGTCCCCTTGAACGAATTGTACCCAGCCCAGGCGACCGATTAAGTAAATCATAAAAAAAGCAAAGACTGCAAGAACAATCAGCAGCCTTTTCCGGACAAGTACGTATGAAACTCTATTCCCCATCCCCATCCCTACCTTCAGGATTATTGCCAACATACCTGATTTGTTCCGGACGTGGATACTGCATGCCCAACTCTTCAAATGCAATTGTTTCTAAACGATCCAGGGCAGTTAATTGTGCCAGAGTAATTTCCAAATGCCTCTGCTCATCTACCAAGGCGTTGCGGGTGTTGGTAATACTATTGATTTCCATATTGATGGAGCTGATTTGCCCGTAGCGGAAGATTACCAGCAGAGCCATGGCCACCAGAAACACACCAGCAGCAACCCGCCGCAAAGCCTGGAGGTTTACTCGTTGCTGTTGTCTTACCTTCCCCCTGGATACATTTTCTCTTCTTGGATATTGGTAAACTTTGGGAACATGTGCATGGGCGTTGTTGGCTACTACCATGCTATTCACCCCCTGTTTTCTTTAGAACTTAGCTTAATCGCAGCCCTCAGCTTGGCACTGCGGGCGCGGGGATTTTCTGCCACCTCGCCGGGGCGCGGAGTTATTGGTTTTCTGGTAAGAATTTTAATCTCGGGAACATGGTTACATCTACACACCGGCAACTCTGGGGGACAAATACAACCCTGGGCCTTGTCCCGGAAAAGCTGCTTGACAATCCTGTCCTCCAGAGAATGGTACGAGATCACAACAACTACTCCACCAGGAACAGACAATTTTATCGCAGCCTCCAAACCTTGGCGCAAGCTGTCCAATTCTGCGTTAACTGCGATGCGCAAGGCTTGAAACACTCTGCGTCCAGGATGCCCGCCTTCCCTGCGGGCCGCCACAGGAATGGCAGCCTTGATGATTTCCACCAAGTCAGTGGTGGTCTCAACAGCCTTGCTCTTCCTGGCTCGGACTATAAACTTGGCAATCCGCGCCGACCATTTCTCCTCACCATAGGTCCGGAAGATATAATTGAGATCCCTTTCAGGCCAAGTGTTGACAATGGCATAGGCGGTCAGCTCTGTGGCCTGGTTCATTCTCATATCCAAAGGGGCATCATGCTGGTAAGCAAATCCCCGCTGAGGATTGTCCAATTGCCAAGAGGAGACTCCCAGGTCGAACAGGAAACCATCGGGGTTCTCTCCGGCCAGGAGCTCCCCTAGCTGACCGAAATTTCCCTTTATAAATTGAACATTGCCGCTGCCGGCCAGCCGTTGTTGGGCGGCTTGCAAAGCATCATCATCTTGATCAATGCCAATAAGGGTACCTTGGGCTGGCAATAGAGCGCTAATGGCCTGGGAGTGACCAGCCCCTCCCAGCGTGCAATCCACTACCATGGCCCGCTGGGCAGGATTTAATAATTCTAATACTTCGTCCAGAAGCACCGGTTTATGTCGAAACTTCATCGGTTAGAAACCCTCCAACTTTTCCGCTAGTTCTTCAAACTTACCCTCGGCATCGGAATTAATATCGGACCAGGTTTCCTCAGCCCAAATCTCTATTCGCGAGGAAACACCAATGATGACCAATTCCTTTTGAATGCTGGCGACTTCCCTTAGATTTGCGGGAATAGATACCCGGCCCTGCTTGTCACAGTCCACCTCCGCCGCTCCAGAAAAGAGCATGCGGCTAAAAGCGCGAGCATCTTTTTTGGTCAAGGGTAGGTTTTGAACCTCATTGGATAGTTTTAACCATTCTTCCCGGGGATAGACAAATAAGCATCCATCCAAGCCCCGGGTAATGATGAACTTTTCTCCTAACTGCTCGCGGAAGCGGGCGGGCATGATAACCCGGCCTTTTTCATCAATGCTATGTTGATACTCTCCGAGAAACATTCCACCCACCTCCTCCACATTATACCACTTTCCCCCACTTTTACAAAGATATTCTCCCCCCATGGGGCAAAATCCTGCTATTCTTGCAAAAAATTATAAAAAAAAACGGCTAAAAAGCCGTTACTATAATCAAAAGTATTCTTTTGTGCCGGGGTTAGACACTGGCGCGGGCTAGTTCAGGCTGTTTCCTTGAGATAATTAACAATTTTTCGCCACATTTGGGACAGTTGTCATCGGTGTCCTGATCTTCCACAGCACGGGATCCCTGCAAGCCGCAGGCCAAACACAAGAACTCGACATACTCTTTCGTGTCCATTTTGAACAGCCCCTTTCAAATTGGTTAAGTATAGTTTCTCCAAATCCAGGCAAAAATCCTTTTATTCAGCAGAGATTGGCACTATTATTTGGGACTTCACACTCAGGTCAGAGCTATCAATTAATCTGATAATATTTTGACCGGGCAACAATTGGCTACGATTCAGGGAAATAACCTGGTACACTGGGCCACTATCTGTATAGACCCGGAGGGTGTTCTCATTGCGTTGAATGGTGGCAACCTCTCCCCCCTCGATGTAAAGCAACACAGAATTGGAATGCTGGTCCAGCAGAGAAATGTCCAAACCCGTCAAAACCGGCAGGGTATCTGTGTCCAACTCCTCCATGAACACTGCACCCTTTCCACCAGCCTCACCAGCATCCACTAAAGTATAATCCAGGGGAATAGAATAAACGTACTCCTGTTCAGAATTCAAGGGAACTCCCTGGGAATCCACAAATACAATTTGCAAATCGCCTTCAGTCAGGTGGGCTTTATCCACGGTAATCAGTTTATAGCCTTGTTCCTTCTCCTCAATAGAAATTTGCAGCATATTTTCGCCATAGGTTATCTTGGTGACATCACCGAATAATATATGGACTCCTAAATCTTCCATATAATCCACCGACTGTAAAGCATCGACCTGCAAGCCCCATCCATCCACAAGGATCTCCTTATCAAAGGTAGTGCCTCCAGCCACAAAGTACTTAGGTAAGTTAGCACTGGGCGTCCCCTGCCACCCCTCATCCTCATACACAGTTGTCCAGGGTAAAGTCTCATCCTGGTTTACAGTGACCAGCCAATTGGTAAATGCCACTATCAGCCACACTGCAGCAACAATTGCAGCCAAGGCCGCCAAGGTTAAAATGAGACGCCGGTTTTTGCTAAAGAACACGACGAGGAATCTAAGCTTTTTTTCCGCCATTTGACCATCCCCTCCCCAGTGAAATCTTATTTGACTATGGGAGGAAATAGAACAAAAGCAGGCAAAAGCCTGCTTTTATCTAAGTTTATTTATTATCTCCAAAGCACCATCATTGGGAACCGGCCCGATAAATCCCTGGCTAATTTCGCCATCCCGGTTAATGAATACAGTGGTGGGGGTATAACGAACGCCATACTGAGAAAAGACGTTTGAACCATGGAGCAACATATTGAGATTGTCATAGTCAGCAGCGATTCCCTCTACCTTGGCAACAGAATCACCGCCGTTGACCAAGAGTAGGTGAACGTCATGGGGCAACTCCTGCTGCAGTTCCACCAATTCCGGCATTTTTTCTATACATGCGGGGCAACCCACAGCCCAAAAATACAGCATCACCACATCCCCTTGCAAGTCCTCTAGAGACCAAAGAGCCCCTTCTAAATCCTGCAATTCAAACCCCGGTGCCAGAGGCAGTTCATCTTCATCGTCCTGGCTGTCACCTGGGGGATCCATGGGGGTGGGTTGCGGTGACATACAACCAGCGAGTAAAAACGCAACTAGGGTCAAGATTAGAATTTTACGCATACTTGGCGCCTCCTTAGATAAACAAGCTCTGCAGCCAGATCCACCGATCTAGTATCAGCAATACTCCCATAACTACCAAGATGACAGCAGCGACCCACTGGATATACCGGGCAGCCTTGCGAGACATTTTGCTTAAGGGAGCAGCACCCAACACAAGACCAGTAACAAAAAAGGGAAGGGCAAATCCCAGGGAAAAGACAAATAGAAGTAGCATGCCCTGGGTCATGGTTTCCAAACTTCCTGCCAGCATCAAAATTGAGGCCAACATCATCCCAATGCAAGGAGTCCATCCTACAGCCAAGACCACCCCCAAGAGGAAATAACCCAGACGATTCTTTTTAGGAGAAATATTGACCCCTAATTTACGATTCAGCACCGGCATTTGAAATAGACCCAAGATCTGGAGCCCAAAGATAATGAGAATGGCTCCGGCCACCTTGGTCAAAATCCCATGGTATTGGACCAGTGTTTGCCCCAGAAATGAGGCACTGGCCCCCAAGGCTGTAAAAACTACAGCAAAGCCCGCCGTAAAAAATAGCAGATTGAGAGTCAAGGTCCACTTATTCGTTCTTTCGTCTCTTCCACCCATGAATGCCAGCCAAACCGGCAACAACGGCAGCACACAGGGTGAAAAAAAAGCGGCGATACCCGCCGCAAAAGCAACAGGAATAGTCATTGGCAACCCTCCTATACCCTATACGGGTATATAGTAAACTATTCCTGTCTCCAAGTCAAGTTTTTAGACGGGTGTATAACCCGCGTCCTCCACCGCCTCCCGAATCCTTTCTGCCACATCTTCGTTTTGCACTTCGATTTCGGCCAGATTCTTATCCAAGTCAATGTCCACTGCATTTACACCCTGCAACTGTCCAATGGCAGTTTCCAGGGCCATTTTACAGTGAGGACAGGACATACCCTCAATTTTCATCGTTATTTTCTTCACCTGTTATCGTCCTTTCTCCGTTTTTTCACCAATATAAACAAAGCTATGCCTACTCCAATCAAAATAAGACTGACGATTTGGGCCACCCGCAAGGGACCCAACATCAGGCTATCGGTTCTTAGGCCCTCGATAAAGAATCTGCCCACAGAATACCCAGTTAGATAAATGGCGAAGACCCGGCCAGGAATTGGCTTTTTGCCAATATAATAGTAGAGCAAGCCAAAGATCAAGATATTCCAGATGGACTCATACAAAAAGGTAGGGTGCCTGTATTCACCGGCAATAAACATTGCCCAGGGTAAATCCGTGGGAGTTCCGTAGGCCTCTTGATTGACATAGTTTGCCCAGCGCCCAATGGCCTGACCTAGAGCCAAAGCCGGAGACACGATATCGGCAAAGAGGAAAAAGTCAATTTTCTTGACCCGGGTCCAAATCAAGGCCACAATTACCGCGGCAAATATTCCACCATGAATCGCCAAGCCACCTTCCCAGACAGCGATAATCTTATCGGGATTGGCTAAATAGTAATCCAAATTAAATAGCACATACCAAAGACGGGCACCAATTAGGGCTGCAGGCAAAATCCATAACAGGAAATCCTCAAATAGGGTGCCCCAGAGCTTAAAATTCCTACCTATTTTTTTTGCAACGATTAAACCAACTACAACGGCGGTGGCAATTATTATCCCGTACCAGTAAACAGGCCAGGGACCAATTTTAAAAGCAACTGGGTTAATTATCTCCACCCCCCAGGATTTCATATTCATAATTGACCTCTGCCCGCAAACCGGTGGTCACAGAACAATACTTTTCCATGGACAGCTCTATTGCCTTTTCCACCTTCTGGGCATCCAGATCACCGGTCAAAATAAATTTCAAGGTAACGGTATGAAAATAGCGGGGATGTTCTTCACGCCGTTGCCCCGAGACTTGGATTTCTAAATCCTCCAGCGGCTGCCGCATCTTTTTCAATATAGAAACCACATCTATCCCAGAGCACCCCCCTGCAGCCATCAACACTGCTTCCATAGGCGACGGACCGTCCTCTAGACCAGGACCTAGTTTAACCTTCGCACCTCTAGGAGTGACCGCATTAAACCAATTTTGGTTCATTTTCAGTTTGACTTCCATAAACACACTCTCCCCTTCAGAAATATTGTTCCCGACACTTGCCAATACTAACAAGCGAGGTGATAAATTGTCTTCGCTAAAATTACTCTTACCCCTAATTGTTGCCGCCCTCAGCGGACTGGCCATGACCTTCCAGGGGGCAATTAACGCCGCATTGAAAGAAAAAATCGGTGTGGCTCCCATGTCCACAACAGTTCATCTCATCGGGCTGGTGGTAAGCTTGGTTGCGGTAATGGCCTTCACAGGCTTTCCTAAACTGGAGCAATTCAAGGAAGTGCCGGCTTACTCTTACCTAGGCGGAGTACTCAATGTGGCCATCATCGGAGGCGTGGCCTACGCCGTGGCCAAAACGGGAGCAACCATCGGCATATCCGCTATCCTCTTTGGTCAGCTTACCACAGCTGTTATTTTGGATCATTTTGGGATTTTTACTTTGGAAAAAATTCCGTTTTCTTGGATTCGCATAGTAGGGGTTATTTTAATGCTGGTGGGGATGCGCATGGCAATTAACAAATAGACCCTTGATTTAATTGGTGCCTACTGCTATAATAACTCTTGTAACAAGCGCCTATAGCTCAGAGGATAGAGCACCGGCCTCCGGAGCCGGGAGCCCAGGTTCGACTCCTGGTAGGCGCGCCACCTTTGTGTTAAAGCGCCTTAGGGCGTTTTTTTCTTTTCCCCTTTTTTATACACCTTCAGCTGCCCCTGGGTATCCAACACGGCGTAAATACAATCGGAGATAGTACAATTGTAACCATTGGTCAGAGAACGTTCAAGCCAATCAATGGATTTTTTGGCCAAGGCTAAGTTCTCTGGTTTTACTTGTCCATCGGTGACCAGGGGAATGGGCAATTGCTCGTACGGCGGTTGTATACCCAAGTCTTCTGGAGTCAATGGCCGTTTTTCGGATTTTAGAATAGTGCTGAGCTCACCATTGGTCTCTAAAATAGCATATTCCACATCGTCAATATTATATATACCCTGTTCCCGCATCTGATTGACCATATCATCCATATTATAGCGCAAACGCCGCATTTCATCTTCCAAAATTCTGCCCTGTTCGATGATGATGCTGGGTGTCCCCTCTGCCACCCTGCGCGCCGTTTCGCTCTTCAAAGAAGTATAAGACAAAAGCATCTCCATTACCACCAGGGTCGTAATGGGCACAATTCCATGGTACAGCGGAATCGATGTGTCCTCCATGGGGATAGCTGCCAGCTCAGCAATCATAATGGCCACCACTAAATCAAAAAGAGACAGTTCACCAACTTCCCGCTTGCCCATTATGCGCATCAACACCAGTACTGTGCCATATAACACTGCAGTTCTATAAATCATTGCCAATATATTCAGGACCATTTACCTGCCCCCTAAATAGGCTTTTTCAACAGTTTGCCCCTTTAGGTGAAGAAATAAGCACCGAGATTTCTTTCATAAGCACAGACAAATAAGCGCATACTAAAGGCAAACAGAAAAGGGGAGGCAAGTAAATGACCCGTATGCGCAATCGCTACCAGACTTTCGCACGCTACCGGCCTAGAAGCAACAAGGATATCGGTCGGCGTTTTAGCGATGAGGAGTTCGCTCAGGAATTTGTTGAGCCCATCCGGACAAGTATTGGGGATGATCGGACTCCAACCAGGCACAGTAAATTAAGCCACGATATGCAAATATTTCCCGGTGAGTAGGCCTAGGCCTACTCATTTTTTAAATAGACCGGATTGGAATATATCCAGGGAATCCATTCACCACGCCGCTCCATATCTACCTCCACCCGATAGACACCGGGATTCGTTGTCAGCAAGTTCCATTTCTTGGCGATTTTGCTTTCCAGCATCCGCCCATTACATATTAGCTTTATCCTGCCCCGCCGGGGCAGGCCCACACTTAATTTTACTCCCTCGGCGACTTTCAATGTACCGCCCATTGTTGCAAATTCTCTGCTGGTCTCAGCCTCAAAATTAAATTCCTGGGCCAGGGCCAGGTAATCAAAGGCAATCCAACAACTTCCCCGCACCATGGCATCAACTACTTGGTCCGAGTCGGAGGAGGCATCTCCTTTCAAGCCCTCTACCAAGACGTAATTATTGACCGCTGCCAACAACATGGGATAGTCCAGAATACGATATCTTAGCCTGCCTATTCCCAGAGCCGGGGCATGCAAATCGCTGCCAGCCAACCCAGTGACATGGCCACTCTGGCAGACCTCATCCCATTTGGCCAGAGCCTGGGGTGACGCTCCGGCAAAAAAGGGACGATGGCGGTCCCATAACCACATGCGTAAACTGGGCCAGTAACCCACAGCGGCATCCCGCCACTGGGATGTCAAATTCCAAAGCTCGATGCCCTGGAATCCAGTGACATTCCAATCCAGCCAGGGGTAGTGCTTACCCCGGGAGACTATGGGAGACCCCTTTTCATAGGGATGGGCAATGACGCCCATCCCTTTATTGTCTATGACATGCTGAACAACCTCCGCTCCCTCTACCTGCTTGGCTGGTAAACTGGCCCGGCAATTGTATGCCAAATAATGGCTGTGGAGGGAATTGTACTCAGTTCCCCGCAACACTAGCACGTCCTGCACATACTGGTTTTCACTGCAGGCAACATGGTGGTCATTGATTCCGATAAAGTCTAGCCCACAGTGAGCGGCCGCCCGGGCGATGTCAGCAATGGGCAAAGAACCATCGGAGATGCTGGAATGAACATGCAAATTACCTCGCAGTATCTGCACAGCAGAAACCTCCTACTTACCTGCCACAGCCAGTTTTTTTATAAGCAATGAGGGCGAGCCAATCATGCTACCGGTGGGCAGGCCAAAATTCAAATCATTGCCCACTTTCTCCACATCCAACAGCATGGAGATAAAGTTTCCTGCAATGGTAATCTGATTCACAGGGCGCACAATTTTCCCTTTTTCCACCAAGTAGCCAAAGGCACCCAAGGAAAAGTCCCCCGATACCGGGTTGGCCCCAGAATGGGCCCCCTGCAGATCCACTACAATTATTCCCCGCTCCAGACTCGCCGCCATATCGTCCAGACTAGCAGACCCGGGTTTGATATACATATTGGTAGGCGCCACCACCACATTGGATTTATAAGATCCCTTGGCAGCGTTGCCAGTGGATTCCACGCCATCTTTGGCAGCAGTTTTGAGGTTGTGCAAATAGGTGCTTAGCTTTCCTTGGTCCACCACGACTTTGGACCGGGAGGCAACCCCTTCGGCGTCAAAGGGAGAAGATGACAGTCCCTGGGGCAGCAAGGGGTCATCCACGATGGTAATAGCTGGGGTGGCGATTTGCTGGCCCAATTTACCCTTGAGCAGAGAGATGTTTTCCTGGACATTTTCGGCAGAAAACAGACCGGAAAAGGTTTTTAGCAGGGTGGTGGCGGCCTCCCAGCGCAAGATAACAGGATAATCGCCCGAATCCACAGTGGCGGCACCCAGCAAGCCAGTAGCTTCCGCAACAGCCTCTCTGGCCAAGCCATTGGCATCTAAATCAGCAAAATCCCGGGCAGTGGCAAAGCGGCCAAAGGTCTTGGTATCATCGCCCTCCCTCACCACCACTGAGAGATAACAATATGCACCATTGCCCCGATGACTTAAGTTTAAACCCTTGTTGTTCTCTATCTGGACATAGTCCTCCCCCGATGCCACCAGACAGGAGTTCACAACCATAACTCGGGAATCCAGGGCATAGGCCTTGGCTTCCATGGTCTTGGCCAACTCTATCTTTTCTTCGGGAGTAACCTGGGCCAAATCTGGATTGTACCCGTCAAATTCAGGATAGGAATCGGAGCCAGAGAAGATTATTGGTAGATCCTCAGACTCAATTACCTGGGCATTCTCCAAAGCCTCGGTAACCAGCATTTCCACCGAATCATGGTCCAATATCTCGGTGTAGGCATACCCCACCCGATCCCGAAAGATACCTCGAAAGCCATAGCCTCCTGAATCGGCCAAGTTGTACTTATCCACAGTACCTTTATACACCGTCACGGACAAATTTGTGGAACTCTGGTGAAAGATTTCCATATCTGTAAACCCTGCCTGGCGACCCCGGGCAAAGACCAGATCCCTAAATTTAGCTAGCTCCATCATCATTTCCCCTTTCTGCCGCCGACAGTAATTTCTGACACCCTGATCATCGGTTGGCCAACATTAGCAGGGATGGAGCCACTGGCTGAACCGCACATGCCCTGGCCCAGAGCCAAGTTATTGCCTACCATATCAATCTTTTTGAGAATTTCCGAACCGCGGCCAATTAGTGTTGCCCCCCGCACCGGCTCTTGAATTTTCCCATCCTTGACTATATATCCTTCCTTGACGGCAAAATTAAAATCACCGGTAGCTGGGTTCACTGACCCACCGCCCATGTACCTGGCATAAATTCCGTACTCGGTATTTTCGATAATTTCCTGGGGAGTAGAAGCGCCACCGTCGATAAAGGTATTGGACATCCGGGAGGTGGGGGCAAATTTATACGACTGGCGCCGTCCAGACCCAGTGGAAGGCATATCCATGCGGCGTCCATTTAATTTATCCACCATGTAACCCTTGAGGATGCCCTTATCAATCAAGAGGGTACGTTGGGTTGGCGTTCCTTCATCATCAATATTGGCAGAACCCCATGCATTGGCGATGGTGCCATCATCATAGGCTGTAACCAATTCTGAGGCGATTCTTTCACCCAGTTTATCGGCAAAGACAGAAGTCTTCTTGGCCACCGATGTAGCCTCTAAACTGTGGCCACAAGCCTCATGGAAGATAACACCACCAAACTCATTGTCGATAATTACAGGAAATTGGCCGCTGGGACATGGCTCAGCATTGATCATGGTCACAGCGCTCCTGGCAGCCTCCCGAGCATACTCGCGAATGTCAATCTTGTCATAGAACTCTAGACCCATATGGGCACCGGGACCATAAAAGCCAGACTGCTTTTCCGACCCCCTGGCGGCAATGGCCTCGATACTCATCCGGGTCCGCACCCGGTTATCTTGAGCAAACACGCCTTCGGTGTTGGCAATCAGCACCTTCTGATTCTCATCTATAAACCGAATCCGCACCTGTTCAATCAGTGGATCAAAGCCCATGGCTGTTTCATTGGCTTGACGCATCAGTCCAACCCGAAACCGCTTATCCTTGCTTTCGGGATAAATACTGATGGGATGAGCGTTGGCTTTTGAATGGACCTGTAAATCCTGGACCTTCCCGCCCTTGGCTCCGGCCAAAGCAGCCCCGGCTTCCCGGGCCAATTTGACAAGGTTATCCCGGTCAGTATGGTTGGTGTAGGCATACACAGAATTATAGCCCCCGAAAATCCGGATTCCTGCACCAAAGTCTCGACCTGAAGTCCCCGTCTCCACCCGGCCGGAAATCATGTTCAGATGAGAATTGTGTTTGTCCTCGACAAAGAGTTCGGCAAAATCCCCCCCTGCATCCAGGGCAGCCATCAACACATCCTGGACAACTCTCTTTTCTAGCAAACTGGTCACTCCCTATTTCAAAGATTTGGTTTTGCCATGTATACCTGGGAATTTCCCGGAAATGCTAAATAAGCAACCACTCTCCTTATTTGGGCGCCGCTGGCGCCTTTTTATTTTCCCCACGTTGAACGATACGTAAAAAAAATTGGGTGGCCGGTCCGACTCCCAGAGCGGAAACCAAGGTCCCCCACTGGGGCATCCAGCCCACCACAACAGCACCGATGACAAAGCTAAAATCCTGAATGACCTTGGCCACGCCGACACTGACCTTGAGCTTATCTGTCAAGACAAACATCGTGCCTTCCACAGGGCCTTCCCCCAGGTCTGCCCGCACATATACGGCAATTCCCAACGCCTCCACCCCTATTCCAAAAAGCAAAAGGAGAATTTGGGGCACTGCGTCGGTGGCCAAAACCTTCTGAAAGACATCGATGAAAATCCCCACCAACACCATGCTCATAATTGTGGCAATGCCAGGACGCCGTTTTCCCCAAAAGAAGTTTAAGGTAATCAGGAAGACGCCGGCAAGTTGCGAAGTCACGCCCAAACTAAAGGGCAGATGTTGTTTTAGAGCTAGGACAAAGGTTCCCCAGGGATCGGGACCTTCTGCCGCCACCAACAATGTTATTCCCAGGGCCAGCAATGCTAGACCCACTACAGCTTGAACATATTTTATAATTTTCATTATTACTCCTTAATATGGTTCTTTAGCTTGGCCATATTCCGTATAATAATTTTACGCTGTTTTCCGCCTATGATTCCTTGGCTACGCCAAGCACTGAGCACCCGACTTACTGTCTCACGGGTCAGCCCCGAAAGGGCGGCCAAGCGGGCATGGGGCAAATCCATGGCCACTGCCAGGCCACTGACCTCCGGTTGGCCATAGCGCAGGGCCAAATCAAATAAGAGTTTTGCCACCCGGTTTTCAGCGTTGGTAAAAGACCAATCTTTAATTTTATTTTGCGCTGCGCGTAAGCGCTTACCGAGAATTTTGATTATGTATAGGGCCAGGGTAGGATAGCGCAATATGAGGTCCTCAATTGCTTCTGCCCCAATAAAGTAAACTGTGCTAGTCTCCACTGCCTCCGCCGTACCAGGATAGGGTTCTTGGGCAAAGACCACCGCCTCTGCCAAAACATCTCCCGGCCCGTAAATTTGAAGTATGGCATGTTTTCCATCGTAATTTGTCTTGCTGACTTGAACAGCGCCACTCTTTATACAGTAAAGCCCCAGGGCCAAATCGCCTTCCCAGAATAAGACATCGCCTTTATCAAATTCCCTCACCTCAACAATTTCTGCCAGCCGGGAAAATTCTTGCTCTGGCAGATCAGCAAACATGGGGATACTAGCTAGATCCTTCTTCATCACCATCTCCTGTATTTCTCTTGTCCACCAGCTTTTCCAATTCCTTGAGAAAATTACTCACATCGCTAAACTGTCGGTACACAGAAGCAAAGCGGACATAAGCAACCTCATCCA
>Ga0209075_1000496_pt1 | contig 38566 bp, 30 predicted proteins | sample Stecom2011_FD_187523 | JGI IMG/M metagenome (GOLD analysis project Ga0209075, IMG submission 187523) | Agricultural soil microbial communities from Utah to study Nitrogen management - Steer compost 2011 (SPAdes) (version 2) | ecosystem: Environmental > Terrestrial > Soil > Agricultural land...
TTTACGAGGTGAACATTGTGGATGGAACCGGTTTGTTAGAGCTGTTGTAGATCCTTGCCCTGTTTTCGGCCACAAGGCTTAGTGATTTTATAGGAGAGTTGAATAGTAGATTTAGGGGTTTTTAAGGAATGATTCTTTGTGTTATAATGCTTTCTTACTTTGAAGGCATTGTTCTTGCATAATGCCTTTGGAAGTATTAAATGTGGCAAATCGCTGTCCAATAGGATTTGGGTGAAGTATTGGCAGCAGGACCGGGTCGGTTAATTCGCCTGCATTGCAGCAGAAGATGATTCTTAACTAAAGCGTTACGTTTATTCGTGTTCCATACATGGAAAGAAATTCTTTCTTATAACTTTTCAGATTATCCAATGAGCGGCCCTTCTTCTGTCAAACGCATTTTTTCCGGTTCAGCTTGGGGCATAATGGCGAAAATCTTGGACGCCGCAGCAAAGTTTGTCACTATTCCCCTGTTGGTCGGCTACTACGGTAAAGTGGATTATGGCCTAATAGCACTGGCTTTTTCCCTTAATGCCTATCTACGTCTTATGGATCTAGGGATGAATGTCGGTTCCGTCCGTTTTTTTTCAATGTGGGTGGCGAAGGAGGAGTGGGGAAAGATTCAAAAGGTTTCCCGTTCAAGTATCGTCTTCTATGGCTCCATTGGTCTGATCAATGCGCTGATTTTCTTCCTGATGGCGGATTATGGGAAATATTTCTTCAATCTGGCGGAACATCAGCTTCCCATTTACCGCTGGATGATGTACATCCTCTCGGCCAGTGCAGTCTTCAATTGGCTATCGAATGTGGTCGTCCAGCTTCTTAGCGCCAAGGATGAGCTCGGCTATGTCAACCGGGTTACGGTCATCAGCAGCATTCTTAATTTCGTGGTGGCTTTACTCGCGGTCACATTTGAATGGTCCCTGACCCTTTATTTCTTTTTTTACATCCTTTCCACATTGGTACCCATACCTTTTAACATCCACCGGCTGCGGGTTTACCCAGTCACCATATCCCAACTTCTATTACCGAAGTGGGACGGAAAAGCTTTCAAAGAGATCATAGGTTACAGCATGGCCATCTTTGTGATGGGGCTTTTCCAATTGACCGCAAACGAGCTGAGACCTATTTTATTGGCAAAATATGCCTCAGGTATGGATGTATTGACAGACTATCGGGTTATACAGACCATCGCGATGCTGATCCTATCGTTTGGTGGGATATTTCTCCAGGTTTTACTGCCTTCGGCTTCAAAAATCTATGCGGAAAACAACCCTCCGAAACTGGAAAAAATGGTGATCGAAGCCACCAAGTATATTTCTGTTTTCCTGTGTTTGATAGTTTTCCTGCTTATCCTTAACGCAAGTGATATTCTCTTGCTCTATATGGGTGAGGATTACCAGTACCTGAGTATTTGGATGATCATCTGGTTATTGACTGTCTTATTGTCCATGCACAACACGCCCGTGGCCAGTCTGGTATTGTCCTCGGGAAAGACCAAGCAACTGGTGTACTCCTCAGCCGCTGCCTGTATCATTTCTTTACCCATTACGGTTATCTTTGCGCCGACGCTCAACGTAGGTGCGGCCGTAATTGGCTACTTTGTCTACATGATTATCCAAATCGGCTTTTTTTATATCTATTATATTCCCAAAGTTTTAAACCTAAACAACGGCAAAATCTTTTTCGGGTCTTTTTTCCCGTCGGTTTTGGGCGCATTTATTGCATTCGTAATAGGTCATTATGCGGGGTTATGGCTGGGGATACCCGAGGGGATAGCGGCAATCCTCGCCAAGTCCGCAATTTTTGGAGTGGCCTATGTAGCCTTCCAGTTGGCGTTTGTGATCAAAAAGACGGACATCGATTATCTTAAGGAACAATTATTAAAGAAAGGTTCAAAATAAAGAGGAGAATGGTTAAATACTCGATTTGCATACCTGCATACAAAAGCAAATACCTGAAAGACTGCATCAACAGCATTCTTCAGCAGAGCTTAGACAATCTGGAGTTAATTATTCTCAATGATTGTTCCCCTGAGCCAGTCGAAGAGATTGTTTCGCAATTTGAAGATAGCCGGATCACCTATGTCAAAAATAGCAGCAATGTCGGTTCTTTAAATCTGGTGGACAATTGGAACAAGTGCTTGTCCCTCGCCCAAGGAGAGTATATCATGATTATGGGTGATGATGACTTGCTCGAACCTGATTATCTGGAAGAATTTTCCAAACTTATCCAAACCTATCCCCACTTGGACGTGTATCACTGTAGGAGCAAAATCATCGATGATGATGGCCACACATTGATGCTCACCCCGGCCTGCCCTTCTTATGAGCGGGTATATGATTCTATCTGGCACCGTCTGAGGCAGTACCGATCCAATTATATTTCGGACTATTTGTACCGTAGAGCCTCGTTGCTAGAAAGGGGGGGCTTTTATTATTTACCCCTGGCGTGGGGCTCGGATGACATTACCGCTTTCATTGCCTCTGCCGAAAAAGGGATCGCCCATAGCAACCGCCCGGTGTTTAACTATCGCAGCAACCGGCTTTCCATCACCTCTACCGGCAACGATATCGAAAAGATGCAAGCCAATCTCGGGTATGCTTCCTGGTTAAAGAATTTCCTACAGATTCCGCCTCAAGATCCCGAAGACGAGACGGTTTATAGGCATCTCCTTCACCATCAACGTCAGTACATGCAACAAAGAAAAATGTACACAATCAGCAAATCAATGGCATCTGAACCTCACAAGAAGGCGCTTTTATGGCTGAAAAATAGGAATAGGTTCGGCCTGTCGGTCAAAGAAATCCTGGTGGCTACTGCTAAAGGGATCAATATGAAATCCAAAGCCTGACAAGATGCACATCATTTTTAACCCACCCGTCAATGAGGAGAACAAGTACATTGAGATCATGGTGCGCGCCCTCCAGGAAAATGGATTTAAGGTCCATGCCTTGGATAATTTTTTCTACTCGAAAGCCCATTTTCAATCGATCAAGCTAGTACATCTTAATTGGTTTGAAAATGTAGATGATAGCAGCTTTCGCAGTGCGTTTAGAAGCTTTATAAGAAAAATGTTCGTGTTATCTGTGATCCGGATTAGCGGCAAAAAACTGATATGGACTATGCACAACAGGGCTTCTCATGAGAAAGGGACGGGCTATTTTAGCCGGATGATCACCCGATGTCTCATACGCTGGTCTCACAGGATCGTTATCCACAGCGAAAAATCCAGGAAAATCATAGAAGGGCAATACCCAGAAGCGATGGAGAAGTTATTCTATCTGCCCCATCCGGATTTTATCGGAAGCTATGGTCCAATTCCTCCTCCAATAGAACAAGTTAACCCGAGTTTATTAAAGTTGCTGTTTGTAGGTGCGGTGAAACCCTATAAGAATATTGAACTGCTGATCAGAGCTGCCGGAGAATACAAGGAAAACGTATCACTCACCATTGCGGGTAAGCCCAATTCGTCTTCTTACAAACAAGCTATAGAGCAGGTCGCTGACTCTGCAGGGAATGTTCAATTGATGCTGGAATTTATTCCCGACCATGCACTGCCAGGCTTGATGCAATCGGCTGATCTACTGGTATTGCCTTACGACTTAGACAGCAGCCTTAATTCAGGGACGGTAATTTTGGCGTTTTCTTACAGGAAAACGGTGATAAGCCCAGAAATTGGTACGATTGAAGACTTAAAGGATGCTAAAGAAATGACTTTCCATTATAATTATGGATCAGAGGAAGAGCATCTAGAGCAGCTTAAGATTCAGATTGCCAAGGCGATCGAATTGAAAAACCAAGACCGGCACAGTTTTGAAAAGCTTGGCAATAAGCTTTTTGTGCACGTGAATGATGTGCATGGTAAAGAGTTAGTCGGAAAAAAACTGGTTTATTTATACCAAAGGCTACTGGAATAGAGATGCGGAACGTATTTTGTTTGTACCGCTTTCAACCTTCAAATTTGACCTTTTTACGTCTCGATCTTTTATGAAAATTCTATATCTCAATACCCTTTATAGTCCCTTGATAGAAGGGGGAGCGGAAATATCCCTTCAATTAATCGTGGAAGGGATGAAGGCTAGGGGTTATGAAGTGGCAGTATTGAGTTTGGGACCGGAAAAAGGACTAACTGAAGATGTGGTACAAGGGGTTAAGGTCTATCGTGCAGGATTGAAAAATCGATACTGGCCCTACACCAAGCAACGTCCGGGGAAGTTAAATCGCCTTGCATGGCATTTGAAGGACCGTCATAATGCTGCAATGGGAGCGGTGGTGAGAGAGGTATTGCGACAGGAAAAGCCGGACGTAGTATCTTGTCATAATTTAGCAGGTTGGTCGGTGGCGGTGTGGGATGAAATCCATGCGTCTGGGATCCCCATTGTACAAGTCTTGCATGATATGTACTTGGCCTGTGCGAACAGCAATATGTTTAAAGGAGAGCATCCCTGCGAACGCCAATGCTTGAGCTGCCGGCTGCTGAGGGGCCAACATGTATCGAAATCCGATCAGGTCGGCGCTGTAGTCGGCATCAGCCAAAGCATACTCGACCGTTTTACGGAGTTGGGATATTTTAAACATTCAGAGAAGCGCGTGATCCATAACACCCGATCCATTCCTCTTCCCCCTACAAAAACAGCCAGAAAACCGGGCGATCGTTTGAGGGTGGGGTACTTGGGCACTCTGTCGAGGATCAAGGGAGTGGAATGGTTGATCGACCAGTTCCAATCGCTGGACATCAATGCTACCCTAAGTATTGGAGGCAGGGGGCAGTCGGATTATGAGAAACATTTGAAATCACTTGTGCGTAAACCGTCAATTTCCTTTTTAGGCCAAGTGAAGTCCAATGAGTTTTATTCCGAGATAGACGTTTTGGTAGTGCCCTCCCTGTGGCAGGAACCATTAGGAATGGTCGCCATTGAGGCTTTGGCCCATCATTTACCCGTTATTGCACATAAAATCGGTGGATTACAAGAATCGGTTAAAGAAGGGTTAAATGGTTTGTATTGTTTTTCCTCCGATCCTGACTCGCTTGGTAGTGCTATTGCCAGGTTGTACGAGGATGTCAAACTATACAATGATCTATCCGTTGCGGCAAGAGATTCTGTAGCGGATATTTTGAGTGAGGAGAGGATGATCGGTGAATACGAAGCGGTAATTGATTTATTTAAAACTACGGAAAACAAGTTTAGTAACGCTAATGGAGGGCATTAAGAGACAGGAGTCGATCAGTCAAGAGGCCGGTCAATGGAGGACCATTCGGCTTTCAGAAGCGATGTTCTGCTTATGCCTGTTCTCTATCTTTCTTCCTCTCAAGATATATCCTGTTGTATTGATCGTTAGTTCCTACATTTTTTTCAGAGAGACTGAAAAGTTTTCCCTCCAAAAGTGGATGGTTTTTCTGGTCATTTACAGTCTGTATGGCGTTGGCAGTTTTGCGATGGTATATAATGGAGAATCCTTCATGCTTACCAATCTGGTAAAATTGTTGGTGAATTTCGCCTTCCTTTACTTTGCGGTGAGCTGGTTGCGGGACAGGGACAATAGCAATTTATTGAAGGTAGTGGACTTTACCTTGGGCATCATCTTTTTCCTGGTTTTTGCCCAACTGCTTGTGTACCATCAAGCATTGGATTTTAAATTATTGTACGGAAGTTCCTCGTCTGGACAGGCAAGTTCTCTTTATAACAAAGCCCTTTATTTTTGGGGATTGGACGACAAGAACATGTTCGGGGCGAGGATTGCCATGTTGGGTTTACCCTTCATTTTGATCCCTGTCGTTCGGCATAACAAGATTTCATGGTGGAGGATCTGTGGGATTTTTCTACTCGCTTTTCTGTCCTTGTCCCGTACGCCTATTGTGGCTTTGATGATTGGGGTTTTCTTGCTGATCTGGTTTTCCATAGGTGTGCGCTGGAGAATTATTTTGGTATTTTCTATGGGATTGATTTTGCCTTTTATTTCAGAAAAGCTCATCCGCGTAGATAGCCTTACTGCTTCCAATGATGGCATGGGCATCAGACTGGTTTACTGGAAAGCCTTTTTTAATAATTTTTCGGACATTTCAGTGTTTGGAAATGGGTTTATGAAGGCCCCGGAATTCTTAAGGCAGCACGCCGAGTTTTATAGGGGTGAACCCCATATTCACAATACCTTTTTGACCAGCTACCTTGAATTGGGAGTAATAGGGGTGATAAGTTATCTACTGTTTCTGTTTTATTTCTATCGGGACTGTGTACAGATGGAAACCTCTCAGAAATTTTGGATGATGGTGTTTATTCCAATTCTCGCCATCATGATGATTTTGTATTCCGGATATGACAATGACATTGTCATGTACCTGACCTTGAGTGTCTTGTTAGGCAGTTTTGGTGTTATAAATTTTAAAACCATAAGAATGGGTATATAATGAGAAAAGTTTTAATTGATGACAGGTGGGCGGGAGACACGGGAATTGGGAGACTTTGCAAAGAGGTGATAAACTATACCCCTGATGAAGTTGAAAGCTCGTTTGTAGCTTCCAAAATGGGATTGGGTAATTTGTTTTCCCCCTTAATGCTGGGCAATGAAATCAGAAAGGCTAAACCTGAGATATTCTACAGCCCTTCCTTTATGCCGCCTGTTTCTTTTTCTGCACCCTATATATTTACTGTGCATGATCTTATGCATCTTTTCTATTATTCTAAAATGCACCGGATATACTATCAGCAGGTCATATCAAGGTTAGCAAAAAAGGCGAAAAAGATCATCACCGTGTCCCATTTCAGCAAGCAACAGCTAGTGGAGCTGTTGGGGATAAGGAGCGAGTTGATCAATGTGATCTATAATGGCATTGATACGAGCTTCATGCAGAATACAGAAAAGCATGTCCTAGACCGGCCGTATCTTTTATACGTCGGCAATCGCCGCAGAAACAAAAATATTCCTGCCATGTTGGTTGCTTTTGCGCAGGCCAATATTCCAAAGGATTTTATATTTCTTTTAACGGGGAATCCCAATCCAGATCTTATCGTCTTGATAAGCAAGTTAAAGATTTCAAGTAGGGTTCGATTTTTGGGGTTTGTTAAAGAGTCAGAACTGCCCAAGCTGTATAAAGGGGCATTTGCTACGTTGTTTGTCTCTCTCATGGAAGGCTTTGGTCTCCCTCTGATCGAATCAATGGCTTCTGGAACGCCGGTGCTCACGTCGAGTGAAAGTGCTTTACCTGAGATTGCCGCTGATGCGGCTCTCTGTGTGGATCCCTATAGTGTGGAAGCCATCACCGACGGGATCAACAGGCTGGTCGATGACGGTGATTTATATAATAACTTAATAGAAAAAGGGTTACAACGTGCCAAGGACTTCTCTTGGCAAACCACCGCAAAGAAGACATGGGATACCATTCTTTTATAGCAGGATTAAGAAAATATACGTATGATAAATGGATTAACCAGGTCGATAGGATTACTTCTGGCCATCTTTTGTTTGTTCAACGATGGATACGGGCAGGCCACAAACAAGAACGGCCGGCTTATAAATGTAAAAGATCATCAGGCGGTAGGGGATGGCACTACGGACGATACTGCAGCCATTCAGGCGGCGATCAGCCATGCTGCAGCCGGGGACACGGTGTTTATTCCCGAGGGTTCGTATTTAGTTAGGTCTCTCGGGTTAAAATCCGGAACCCACATCAAGGGGGAAGGCATGTTAATTCAAAGGGTTGAGGGAGTGAAAGAGGAGGTAACCACCGAAAAACAGAACTCCTCCATGCCTCTTTTCCGAGGGCATAATGTCGATAACGTTTTCCTCTCTGTTAGAGCTCAGACGGTGTATGAAGCGGCCTATTTTTCCGGTAGTAAAAATATATCCATCAGCCATAGTACCCTATTAGGTGATCCGACTAACCCACGTTCCTTTTCAGGCTTGTTGTTTTATGATTGCGAGAATATCGACGTAGCAAACACAAAAATAAGTTTTTATGGCGCACCGCGGGAACTGCCGGATGTTTATCAAAGGGGCACCGCAATAAGGGTTCTCTCGAGTAGAGACATTCGGGTGGAACATTGTGAAATCACCCAAAACGGAGAAAACGGCATCTTTATGCACGGAACCCCTGATGGGGCAGTCGAGAACAATATCATCAGTAATAATGGGATGAGTGCTATTCAGGTGGCTTTCGGTACGACCGGGAAAGAAAAGAACTACCGTTTTATAAAAAATGTCATGGAAGGAAATGCAGCTGATGCCATCGATATCAACAACCGATCGGCACGCCCACATTGGGACATTAACTGTCATATCGAAGACAATTTGAGCCGTAACAATGGATTCGTAAAAGGGCAGTCCACTCCGGATGGCTCAGGAATTGCTACTTTGATCAATCTATCCGGGGTAACAATGCTCAATAATGTAGCAGCAGGCAATAACCGCCCTGCCCTTTACATAGAAAATTGCGGCAAAATCTATGCTTCGGGAAACAAGGCCGACAACCAGGTGGAGGTGGTATTACAGTTTGATGAATTGAGGCTGGAAGATAATTCCTTCGGCTCCATCAGCTTGCTGGCCAATGTCGATGGCAAAAAACTGTTGATGCACAATAATCAACTTTATTCGATGTCCCTCCCCAACGGGATCAAAGTGGATTCTCTGATTCTGTCCAGTAATTTGATCTCCAAAGCCACCTTGAATTTTAATATGACGGGAAATATTCGCCTAAAAGAAAATACCATCAACAGTCATTCAAAAGATGGCGCTCTGCTCCTTGTGAAGGTCAATAGTGCCTATCTAGAACGGAATATTATAACAAGTTTGGGTTCGTACGCCATATCTACCCGAAAGACAGCCGAAAACGTAGAGATCCTGGACAATGACATCAACTCCGTCAACGCCTGTATTTTGGATGACGGTGCCGTCGGACTACGCGTTATCGGCAACAAGCTTCTTTCTCTGGAGGGAGGGGGCTTTAGACATACAGTCGTAAGCAGAAGTCCCGATCGGTTAGTACTCTCGAAAAATGAACATACTACTACTCCTAAACATGCGGCCATCTATCTGGAAGGACAGGGGACGGCGGAAATAATTTCTGAAAAAATTATCAGCGGCGCTGTTGATTACGGTACGGTTGACGTGAAAACCTCCCTTAAATAATGAAAGTCAACATCTACATACCCACCCTTAATGCAGGACAAAAGTGGCAGGAAACAATTACTATGCTCCGGCGTCAGACATTTCCTGTGAGCAGGACTATTATCATCGATTCGGGGTCTACCGACGGCACACTTTCCCAGAACTTCATTCAAGGTTTTGATGTCCTTCACCTTGATAAAAGGGATTTCGACCACGGGGGTACTCGCCATATGGCAGTTGAGAAATTTCCTGATGCAGATATATATCTTTTCTTGACCCAAGATGCGATTCCTGCGGATGAACAGGTAATCGAAAACATGGTCAGAGCCTTTGAGCTGAACCCGAAACTCGGAATGGTCTATGGCCGACAGCTTCCGCACCGAGGAGCGAAACCTTTGGAAGCGCATGCGCGGTTGTTCAACTATCCTGCAGAGTCTCAGGTTAAGAGCTTGGAGGACGCCGGAACTTATGGTATAAAGACCATTTCCTGTTCCAATTCCTTTGCTGCTTATAGAAGGACTGCCTATTGGGAGGCCGGGGGATTTCCTTCAGGGACGATTTTGGGGGAAGATGTGATCATTGCTGGACGTATGTTACTCAAAGGTTGGCAGAAGGCCTATCTGGCCGAAGCTTCGGTGTATCATTCCCATGATTATTCTCTGAAGGAGGAATTTAGACGCTATTTCGACATTGGGGTTTTTCACTCCTCAAATTCGTGGATTTTTGAGCATTTTGGGAGGGCGGAAAGTGAAGGGCTTAAATACCTGAAATCCGAAATGAATTATATTTTTAAGAATAATGTGGCCGTACTTCCGAAGTCTGCTACATCCATTTTATGTAAATGGCTAGGCTATAAAATGGGCCTTAACTATAATAAGTTACCGCTTGCAGTGAATAAGCGACTCTCCATGCATAAAGCCTATTGGAACCACTGAGCCCAGATCGCCCCTTTACCTTCATTTTATTTCTACATCGCTTAATAAATAATGCCTATCCTCAAAGGGTGCCCGAGGCGCTTGAGTTATTTTGCTATTGATCAACAATAATAACCGTTCGTCTAAGTTGGCGTACCCAACCTGTGGAAAAATTTCTCATAAAAACAAGGGTTAATTAGAGAAAAAATCCCCTCAGACGTTATTTGGGCCCTTTATGCAATGGCATGTTTGTTGAAAATAGGTAGACAATACTGAAAAAGAATTTTTAATTACAATTATATAAATAAAATGATACGCACGAGTCAAAAACAGGATATAGGTTATTTAGGGTATGAACGAAGCTTGATGGTCCCTCAATATAACCCAACAATAGGTAATGCAGGTTTTATGATCAGAGAGGGTTTTGATGCCAGTACAAAGATCATCAAAAGAGGCTTCGACATCTGCTTTTCAATGCTAGTTTTAGTAATTGGAGCGCCACTCTACCTTTTAATAGCACTGATCACAAAACTGACATCAAAAGGTCCTGTTTTTTACAAACAAGAAAGAGTTGGTATTAATGGGAGGCCGTTTTACATCTACAAATATCGTAGTATGACAGTAGACGCAGAGAAGAACGGACCGCAATTGTCTAAGGACAATGACCCCAGAATTACAAAGTGGGGCCAGATCATGAGAAAGACCAGGTTGGATGAGCTTCCCCAATTTTGGAACGTATTGAAAGGCGATATGTCCGTTGTTGGACCCAGACCGGAGAGGCATCACTTCATCCAGCAGATTGTCGAGAAGGCTCCAGGATATCAGTTGTTGCTGAGCATCAAGCCAGGAATCACCTCTATTGGACAGGTTTATTACGGGTACGCCGAAAACGTGGATCAGATGTGTCAACGAATGCTCTTCGACTTGAGGTACCTTAACGAGGTTAATATCCGGACGGATATAGGCATCATCCTACAGACAGTTAAAGTAATGTTTCAAGGAAAAGGTAAATAACCTAAAGAATAACCACAACGACCAATTTTTTGGACGTTTAGAAAGGGCAGCCAACGGCTGTCCTTTTTTTGTTTAAGAACTAGAAGTGATATGTTGAAGAATGGTAGTATGATAACATAGATTAATAATTATCTTGTAATTTTGCTACCAGACTGAACAACTTGAAACACAATCACGTGACCCATCTTCACTTTAAATCAGGAATAATATCCCTATTTCTTTTTTTTACTTTAATAACCAATGAAACAGCTGCCCAAGAGTACCGTGTAAGCTTATTGACTTGCGACCCCGGTGATGAGTTGTACAGTGCATTCGGGCATAATGCTGTGCGGGTAGTGGATATGAGTTCGGGGAGAGACCTTGTTTTCAACTATGGCACCTTTGACTTCGATACTCCCAATTTTTACGGAAAATTCGCAAGAGGGAAATTGGATTACATGTTAAGCGTAAGCACTTATGAGCAATTCATTCTTCATTATCAATATCTTCAGCGAAGCGTAAGGGAGCAGGTGTTGGATCTTTCTCAAGAGCAGGCAGTAAGAGCGGTGCAATTTCTTCACGAGAATTATGAACCTCAAAATCGGTATTACCGATATGATTTTTTCTTTGACAATTGCGCAACACGGATCAGGGATATGATCGAAATGGTCCTTGGAGACCAGCTTCAATGGGATGAAGCAGAAGTTTCTCCCGACAAGAGCTTTAGAGCGTTGATTGACGAATATGTTTACCCCATGCCTTGGGCCGATTTCGGGATTGATCTAGCGTTGGGAAGTGTGATAGACAGGACTGCCAACGAAAGGGAGCAGCAATTTTTGCCGGATTACATGGAGATTGCGTTTGCGAAAGCTTCCATTGTCGGAGATGGTCCCTCCCGACCACTGGTGAAATCATCCTCTACTGTTTTAGAAGTAGAAGGTCCTCTGATTAGAGGAAGTTTATTCAATCCCTACTTCCTATTTTGGGCTATTGCGATAGTAGGCATCATTCTCACGTTCGTCGGCTATAGGCAGAAGCGGCTTTATATAGGATGGGATATTGTTTTCTTTGGTCTTCTAGGGATTGTAGGATGGGTAATCGTTTTCCTTTGGTTTTTCACCGACCATTCTGCTACGGCGTATAACTGGAATATCCTGTGGGCATTTCCTTTTCATCTCGTTTTGATTTATGGACTTTCGCAGAAATACCTGGATGAATGGGTGAAGAAATACCTCCTCTTTGCCCTGATTATGGCGGATGCGGCTGTTGTCTTTTGGATCATGGGATGGCAGTCTTTTCATCCGAGTCTTCTTCCTTTGCTTCTGATCATTATCCTTCGGACCAATTATCTTTATTACAATTTCGAGAAGATAAAAGCACTCCAGCAAAACCTTGCAAGGAAGTAAACTTTTTTGCCATGGTCCGGCGTTAGAGATGGATAGCATCTAAACAACTATGGGATTCAAGTTAGAATCAGATTATAAGCCGACCGGCGACCAGCCGACGGCCATCAAAAGCTTAATTGAAGGGGTAAACAATGGGGAGCCGGCGCAGGTGCTTCTTGGAGTGACCGGATCCGGAAAAACGTTTTCCATTGCCAATGTGATCCAGGAAGTGCAAAAACCGACCTTGGTGTTAAGTCATAACAAAACGTTGGCAGCACAGCTGTACGGGGAATTCAAGCAATTCTTTCCAAATAATGCGGTTGAGTATTTTATCTCTTATTATGATTATTATCAGCCGGAAGCTTATATCCCTTCCAGCGGCGCCTATATAGAAAAGGATCTTTCTATCAACGAGGAAATAGAAAAACTGCGCTTAAGTGCTACGTCTGCTTTGCTGACCGGGCGTAGGGATGTAATAGTGGTGGCTTCCGTGTCCTGTATATATGGTATTGGGAATCCGGTAGAGTTTGGAAAAAACGTCATCCACTTAGGTGTGGGAGAAAGAATTCCCAGAAACCAGCTACTCTTTAAATTTGTGGATATCCTCTATAGTAGGACCAATGGCGATCTCACTAGGGGAACCTTCAGGGTTAAGGGTGATACGGTGGATATTTTTATAGCCTATGGTGATTTTGCGTATAGGATATACTTCTGGGGAGATGAAATTGAGTCAATCCAGAGAATAGATCCTGAATCAGGTAAAAAGCTCAGCGACGAAAAAGCCATTTCCATCTATCCCGCTAATTTATTTGTTACCGGAAGAGATGTAATTGATGTGGCCATTCATGAAATCCAGGACGATCTCATGGCCCAAGTTTCTTTTTTTGAGAAAGACATGAGGCTAGTGGAGGCCAAGCGGCTTCGTGACCGAACGGAGTTTGATCTTGAAATGATCCGAGAACTAGGTTACTGCTCTGGGGTGGAGAATTACTCTCGGTATTTTGATCGCAGATTACCCGGCTCTCGTCCCTTCTGTTTGCTGGATTATTTCCCGGACGATTATTTATTAGTAATCGACGAAAGTCACGTTACTGTACCGCAGGTGCGCGCCATGTGGGGAGGTGACCGGTCGAGGAAAACCAATCTAGTGGATTTTGGATTCCGCCTACCGTCTGCTATGGACAACAGGCCCTTGACTTTTGAAGAGTTTGAAACCTTGACCAACCAGGTCATCTACGTAAGTGCCACTCCCGCAGATTACGAGTTGAATAAATCTGAGGGAGTAGTGATAGAACAGATCATCCGCCCCACGGGGCTTTTGGATCCCATCATTGAAGTCAGGCCGAGTGCCCACCAGATTGACGACCTTTTGGAAGAAGTCGACCAAACTGTTAAAGGGGGAGCAAGGGTTCTAGTTACAACCCTTACTAAAAGAATGGCGGAAGAGTTAAATAAATTTATGGAAAGGGCGGGGGTAAAAAGCCGCTACATCCACTCAGAAGTAAAGCCGTTGGATAGGGTTGAGATATTGCGGGAGTTGAGGTTGGGTGTTTTTGATGTTCTGATCGGGGTGAACTTGTTGAGGGAAGGGCTGGATCTGCCCGAAGTTTCTTTAGTAGCAATCCTGGATGCGGATAAAGAAGGCTTTTTGAGGAACGAGCGAAGCTTGGTACAGACGATCGGAAGGGCAGCAAGGAACGAGAACGGAAGAGTGATCATGTATGCCGATAAAGTTACGGAATCTATGGAGCGCGCCATCGATGAGACGAGTCGAAGGAGAGCGAAGCAGATCAGCTACAATGAAGAGCATGGAATCACTCCCACTACTATTATTAAGTCAAGAGACAAGATTTTGGGCCAGACGAAAGTTGCCGACAGTAAGAGAAATGCCAAGGTCTATGAAGAGGAATACACTGTAGATGAGCAGGTGGCTGCAGATCCGCTTGTTCAATATCTGAGCAAGGAGAAACTGGAAAAACTCATCAATCAAACGCAAAAAATGATGGAAAAGGCTGCTAAGGATTTGAACTTTATGGAGGCTGCCCGGTTGAGGGATGAATGGCAGGGACTTAAGAATCGGTTGGCAGATATGAAAAGAGGGGTGTCATGAGGAAAGTTTTAGGAATAATGGTCGTTTTGATCGGCTTGTTTTATACATCGGGACACGCACAGCAAGCTGAAGGCAGCTTTCTTTTATCCGGTGGGGTCGATCTCGCTCGAACCGATGCGCCGGGCGTAATACGCAGATACCAGATGGCCGCAGAATTGAATTATTTCCACTTACATTCTTTGTCCTTTTCCGGTGGATATGAGTTCAATTATGACCGAGCCAACCACGTGACGCTGGGCTCTAGATTTTATCCCATAGAACCAGTGTTTGTCAGGGTTAGAGGATTATTGGGTGAAAACAGTGATATCGCTTTAGGTGCCGGCTACTCCCACAACTTTTCTTACCGCTTCAGGCTGGAGGGAATGGCGGATTATTATGCCGTCTCCAATGTTGCAGGATTGAGAGTGGGCTTGGGGTTCCTGATACATTAAATTTTCTACATGCCCTTTAGAGTAACGGTAATCCTTTGGGATGATATCCTTTACATGGTATATTGCTGAAGGAGAAGCCGTTTTGATGGCCAAGCGGTGATTGAACTGAGTAATGCTGTCTTCAGAGCTCTAGTCAGGCCTCTCTAAAGAGTTGATTGATATTAAATGTACCTTTATGGACAAGAAAATCTGCACAGCTTGCGGTACCCAGTTTCCCAAGGAGGGCCAGGATATTGAGATCTGTCCAATTTGCCTGGATGAGCGACAGGCTGTGCCTGAGACAGGCCAGACTTGGACCAACTTACAGGAGCTGGCAGAAAATCATGAGATAGTTATCAAGAAACTGCATCCACAGCTTTATGAATTAAGGATGGTGCCTTCGTTTGCCATTGGGCAGAGGGCTTTGCTGCTCATTGCTCCGGAAGGAAATATTTTATGGGATTGTATACCGCTCCTTAATGAACCCACGATCGAGTTCATCAGGTCAAAGGGTGGCTTAAAAGCTATCGCCCTTTCCCACCCCCATTATTACACGACGATGAACGAATGGGCGGAGACTTTTGGCTGTGCCGTCTATTTACACAAGAAAGATAGGGAATGGATATTTCATCCTGGAAAGAAAATCAAGCTTTGGGATGGGGAAGAGATGGATTTATGGGAAGGGATAAGGCTTCTTTGTATTGGAGGCCATTTCGACGGGGCGAGTGTGATGCATGTTCCGTTTTTGTCCGAGCAGGGGGCGATATTATGTGGCGATACATTTTTTATTTCCCCCAGCAAAAAACATGTTTCCATAATGTACAGTTATCCCAACCGCATTCCGCTGTCCGTTGCCGCCGTCCAATCTATTAAAGATCGGATGACTCATATTGCTTTTGATACCCTATACGGGTTTCATGAATCCCAGAACATCGAAGGAGGTGCGAAAACTTTATTGATGAAGTCTCTGGAGAGATACAGATGAAATTCTGACAATAAAATTTTTTTATATTTGGTATACTGACGTAACTAAATGATTTAAGCATGTTTGGACTATTTAAAAAAAATAAAAAAAAGGAGTTTTACAGGAGGATGGAAGAATGTAGAAAGGCACAGGATTACCTTTCCAAGAATAATCCTTTTAGCTCAATTCCAAGTGAATATAAGAAAAATTCTATTATTATTAAGAATAATGAGCAATGGGTTCTTCATAATTTGGAAGAGATCAAAATTTTTCTAAACAACGCCCAACTTGAAGAAGTCAGACGAGCATTTGGATTTCCGTATAACCTGGATTGGTTTAAGGAAGAAGAATAAGTGTAAACTTATAGCTAAGCTCTACTCTAAATTAAAAGTGGGGGTACATTCCCAAATCAACGTAAAAACTCGTGATTTAGACAAAAAACTTGGCTTTGAGTATGGAGCATTAAAATTATCTGAGGAACGTGAGCATTTAGACTATTCTTGGAATGCAGAAGGTTTTAATGAACTTCAAAAAAAGAACCCGTTAAGCAAAGAAGAACCTATAATTTAGGAAGAAGGAGAGATTTTCATAGCTAAAAAATCGTTCAAAGCAACACAGCACCAATACCATTACCCTTCGGAAAAATCACTCCCCCTGGCGTAATTGTCACCCCTTGTGCGATGTCCTTGGAGAGCAGCATGGCGCCATCCATATCTACATAATCCAATAGAGGGGCAATATGCGCAATGGCCGTGATACCTACCGATGACTCTGTCATACAGCCCACCATGGTCTTCATTCCCATAGCTTTCGCTTCCCGTATCATCCTTAACGCGGGAGTTATTCCCCCGGCCTTCATCAGCTTGACATTGATGCCATGGAACAGTCCTTCGCATTTTTTCACGTCGGATTCAATAATACAGCTTTCATCGGCAATGACGGGAATGCGGCTGTGTTCATACACGTCTTTCATCCCCTTTAAATCATCTTTTGCCAAGGGCTGTTCCATAAATTCCACTCCCAATTTTGCTAATTCCTCAGAATATGCAATCGCCTGATCTGCCGTCCATGCGCAGTTGGCATCGATCCTGAATAGAGACTTCGTATGTTTTCTCAATTCTCTTATGATCTCAAGATCATGGTCTGTTCCCAACTTGATTTTATAAATAGGCCAGTCTACTTCTTTCATTTTAGCGAGCATCTTGTCGATAGAAGCGATTCCGATCGTAAAATTGGTGACAGGAATAGTCTGGGGGTTTAGGTTCAGCAATTCGTAAAGCTTTTTGTGCTTTCTTTTGGCGTAAATATCCCAAGCAGCCAAATCTAATGCGGACTGGGCAAAAGGATTATCCTTAAAAATTTTCCTGCCCATTTCCCACAGTTCTTCTGGATCTTTCCACTGCTCCGCTTCTACCAGTGTTCGGGCCTTTTCCAAAGAATGGATAATATTTTCGGAAGTCATTCCGTAGAACGGGTTGGTGGTGCACTCGCCCAAGCCATAATTTTCCCCGTCGTCCAGCACAACAATGACCGTATCCTGAACATCCCTGCTCTGATGGGCTATGGTGAAGGTATGTTTGAGGGGTAGTTGCTTAGACAATATTCTGAGTTGCATGGATGTTTGTGATGGAAGGTGAATGTTCAAATATAATGGATTCGCCTTGATCAGAAAGAGGGGGATTCTTTTTAAATTGGTAGATCGTTGGGATTTAACGGCATTGCCTTTAAAGGTTCATTTCTTTTTACACAAAGGTTATTACAAGATGAAAAGGTTGGTTTCCATAGTTTTATTCTTGATTTTCCAGATTTGTATTATTTCCTCCTGTAGGGAGACCCAGCAGTATCTGCCCGAGCTTTCTATGGAGCAGCTTGAAGCTGCCTATGCTGGGCACCAGGAACCTTCGATCAGCCATCGGCGGTTTAAACATGCTGACATCGTCCCGTTGATCAAGGGTAGGTCAAGAAAATTTCAGGTGGAGGAACTGGGAAAATCAATCCAAGGAAAGGAAATCTACCAGTTATCATACGGAAGAGGAGCCACCAAGGTGCTATTGTGGTCACAGATGCATGGCAATGAAAGCACGGCCACCATGGCTTTGTTCGACCTGTTTAATTTTTTGGAAGGCGGCAATGATGCTTTTGATTCCCTTAGGAACCTGTTAAAAGATAAATTAAGCCTCCGTTTTATCCCTATGGTTAATCCGGATGGCGCGGATATTTTCCAGAGGAGAAACATCCTGGACATTGACCTGAACCGCGACGCAATGGATGAAGCAACCCCTGAAGCGGCACTTCTGAAAGCTGCTCGAGCTGATTTCCAGCCTGCTTTCGGCTTTAACCTTCATGACCAACAGATCTACTACAACGCCAAAGGCACCGATAAGCCCGCTACTATCTCCGTACTGGCACCGGCTTACAATGAGGCAAAAGAGATCAATGAGGTCAGGAAAAAATCCATGCAGGTCATCGTGGGAATGAATAAAATCCTGCAACAGACCGTTCCAGGCCATGTAGGTAAATATGATGATGCCTTCGAACCCCGTGCCTTTGGGGATAATTTTCAACGATGGGGCACAAGCACAATCTTGATTGAATCTGGCGGGTATCCCGGCGATCCTGAAAAACAATATATCCGGCAGTTGAATTTTATGATCATCTTAAATGCCTTTTATGAGATTGCCACTGAAAATTATCAACAATACAACGTAGAGGAATATTTTTCCATTCCGGACAATGACAACAAGTTGATGGATTTGATTGTTCGCCAGGTGAAAGTGGAGCATGGAGGACAATTTTTTGAGGTAGATTTGGGGATTAAACAGCAAGAATTCCAGACCAATGGTAGTTATAGGGTTTCCGGATCCATTGTAGATAAAGGGGACCTCTCCGTGTTCTACGGGTATGAGGAGGTCAATGCAGAGGGCTTGGAATTTAAAAGGGGAAATGTATGGAAGGGCACTTTTCCTTCCCTAGAGGCTATCTCCGAACAGAAGGCTATTGAACTGTTACGGCAGGGTTATATGGGCATTATTGTGAAGGACGAAGATAAAGGGAAAGCGCATGGGCTGCCACTCTTGGTCGTCACAGAAGAAAAAGCATTTCAGTCCGGCCATCAAATCGGCAAACCGGCCAATTTTTTCTTACAGAAGGATGATGAACCGGTTTATGCCATCATCAACGGATTTGTAATCGATCTAAAAGAACCAAAGCTTCCTATATCTTACCAACAGGTCTTTTAAGAGCTTTTAAAACTGTAGCTTTTTGCCTTTCCTTCTCCTGAACCCGCCTTTTTTTCGCTTCGCATTGGCATAAAAATTATAAAAGAAATTAAGGGCCAATACGGTAATGGTCAAGGGCGCAAAAAAGGAGGGTGCCATCTGCTTAATGCCCAAAAGCACCAATAGACCTACGATGAGCCCGATTTTAATCTGCGTATGGCTTTCAGGAAAGTGGCTACCAACATGGATCAGGCTGGCGATTTCGATAACCATGATGGTCAGAATAAGGAAGGTAAGGGTCTGGCTCAGCAAGATACTCCCAAAAAAATACCAAACAGCGAAGCCCATCGTCGCAAGGAGCGAAAGGGAAAATAGGAATGGATTGACTTTTTCGTTCATGGTGGCAAAATTTTTAACAAAACAACTTTTTTAGGCAGCAGTAAATCAGAGGTTCCACTTCAGCACCTCTTCAACTACTTTCAGATGCAGCCCCATCATCTCGTCAAGCCTCTCATCCAATTGATGCAGGTTTCAGGCCAGCCTTTATGGGTTCCTTCGGCGTTGATGCCTAAAGAATACCCATGTCCACCTGTGGGATACAAGTGCATTTCTACCGGCACTTTGGCATCTAGCAGGGCATCATAAAATAAAAGACTATGCTGTACCGGAACTCCCGTATCATCCTGGGAATGAAAGATAAAAGTCGGAGGGGTATCCTCGGTCACATGTAGTTCGTTGGAGAATTTGTCCACAAGATCATCTGAAGGAGACTTTCCCAACAGGTTGTTTCTTGAACCAATATGCGCTACATGCTTTTTCAAGGAAATAACTGGATAACCTAGGATCATAAAATCAGGTCTTGAGCTGATTTGTTCTATGGGGTCTTCGGCATTACCATCGCCCGCATCATAATGCGTCCCTAAGGTAGAAGCCAAATGGCCTCCAGCTGAGAAGCCCATAACCCCAATCTGTTGGGGGTCAATGTTCCATTCTTTGGCATGTTGTCTGACCATGCGCATAGCCCGTTGAGCATCCATCAGGGGAGCCTCGTGAGGAGCCTCTTGACTCGCCAGGGAAGGAAGCCTATATTTTAAGACAATGGCAGCAATACCATGGCTATTGAACCACTTGGCGATATCAGTGCCCTCCCAATCGTAGGCCAACACAGCATATCCACCGCCCGGGCAAATTACAACCGCCTGTCCGGTGGCATTTCTTTTAGACGGAAGGAACACCTGGATGTTTGGTTCTTGTACGTTCCGGACCAAGGCAATGTCTTCCGTGGCAATGCTTTCCTTTTCATCTGACACTTTTACATTGGGGACCGTTGTATATAATGATATTGTTATCGGATCAAATTGCGCCACAGTGGGGAGCGAATAGAGCATAAAGATCATCCAAATTATATATTTCATCATCCGTGCTTTTTAGACAGTGCCTTAATTTACATCATTTGTATCAAGCATCAAAGCGGCACCATAAGCAGAGCCTAAAGGAAGGTCTGAAAACTCCAAGGAGTATCCCTCCAAAGACTGTTTCAACAACTGGATAAATACCGCGTTGTGCACAAAACCTCCATCAATGAACACTTTGGTGATGGGAGAATCTCCTTTAGCTAATTGGATAGAGGCCACTTGAATCCGTGTGAGGCCCCACACCAATTGGTGGTAAGCTTCTTCAAAAGTACCGTAGGTCTGAGGCTTCCATTGGTTTTCGGGAAACAATGCCGCAATAAAAGGAGATTTCAATATTGTTTCGGGATAGTACGTATTAGCAATGGCACCTTCGTTAATCTGTTGGATAATCAAAGGATCTGGCTCTACGGTTTTATAGAATTTTGGGGATTTCCCGAATATCTTGTTCAGTTGCTCCATCTGATGGTCAAATTCATTCCCCAAAAAGAAGCGGGAGGCCTTGACAGGATTTCCGTGAATGGTGAGATAATTGAGGCAGTCATTCTTTAAATCTTCCACGCTTAGGCTTTCCTCCGTAAAAGGATTCAGCGTGATGCTCCATGTTCCGGTTGAAACCAAAAGAAAAGGCTCATCCGTCCGTACCAGATAAGAGGCTAGGGCCGAGGAACTATCATGGATGCCGACACCGACATTCACCAGTTGTCCGCAGATTTTAGTAGGGATCACATGCGTTGTTGGGACAATATCAGCCAGCACCTTGTCTATTCCCTCTTCTTTCACCCAAGCGTGGTAGTCATTTTTGTTAAAATCCCAAAGCCGTGTATGACATCCTATCGAGGTGGGCTCACTGACATGTTTTCCCGTGAAGATAAAGGACATATACTGCGGTAGATGAAGGGAATAGTGGATTTTTTCGAAAAGCTCCGGCTTTATCTTTTTTAGCCAATACAATTGAAGACCCGAGTTTAGCATTCCTAGGGTGGGGGAGGCCGTCTCTTGATTGTTGAGTTCCTCTTGATACTTCCCGAAAAACGACTGTAGAAGGTCATCGGGGAAGTCCTTGAGATAATTGTATAGAGGGGTTACTGGTTTGCCGTTCTCGTCTATGTTTACAAAAGAAGCTCCATAGGTAGAGAAATTAAGTCCTATCAGTTGAAATTCCGTAGAGACACATACCTCATTGATTTTCTCCCTGACCCACTGCGTCAGCTGGCCAAGATCCTCACAGGGAAAACCGTCTTCATCTGCGATCAGAGGGATTTTAGTGTATTCCTGTTTAATCTCTTTTAAGTCTTTGCTGAAAAGAAAAAACTTCTTGTTGGTCTTACCTATGTCAAAAATTGCGGTAACCGGTAAAGGCATAATTGGTTATTAAGTTATTGGTTATTTGTGATGAGTTAAATCTCCCAATCGGAACTGCTCTCCCATTGGATTTTTAAAGTCCTGTCGAAATGGTTTTGTTGCCTCTTTCTTTGATCAATTGCTGCCGTACATTTGCCTGTCTGTATGCTTTCAGCGGATTTATACTTCCTCCGGATTGGAACCTCGCCTCAGCCAGGAGTGGCCTCACATCGGTTCGATAGGCATTCTGTAGAATTTCCTGGGCCATAGTAGAATCATTGGCTTCCCGGGCTTCTTCCAAAGCTGTTCTATCTATCAACAAAGCTTGGGCATAGGCGATCTTGATGGCCTCAATGGATTGAAGCAGATCCTCCAGTGGATCTTTGAGGTTATGGCTGGCATCGATCATCCAAGCCGGGCTGGGATTATTTGAAGCAGCATCTTCCATTCCCTCGACCAGTTCATTAAAGATCAGAAAGAGTTGATAGGGTTTTATCGAGCCGACGGTCAGATCATCATCCCCATATTTGGAATCGTTAAAATGGAATCCTCCTAATTTTCCCTGCATCATCAGGGTAGCCACGATCTGTTCAATATTGGTATTGGGGAGATGGTGTCCCAAATCCACCAAGCTGAACGCTTTTTCCCCTAACTGCGAAGCCAATAGATGGGAGGTGCCCCAATCTTGGATCACCGTCGAGTAGAAGTTGGGTTCATAGGGCTTGTATTCCACAAACAGTTTCCAATCCTCAGGCAATCCTGCATAGATTTCTTCTAGAGATTCAAGCGTTCTCTTAAGGGCTTTTCGGAAGTTCAACTGTCCGGGAAAAGAAGAACCGTCTGCCAGCCACACGGTCAGGGCTTTTGAACCCAATGCGTCACCATATTTGATTACCTCAAGGTTGTGGTCGATCGCCTGCTTTCTTACGCTGGCATCGGTATGACAAAGAGAACCGAACTTATAGGAAAATTCCTGAGTAGGCTGGTCTTGAAATGTATTGGAATTCACGGCGTCAAAAGACAAGTGATGGTAGGCCGCTAAGGTCTGAATAGCAGGAATATCTTCTGGGATATCCCAGGGAATATGCAGGGATATCGCTCCCGAAGATTTATTTAAGGCATGAAGCAGACCCACGTCGGCGATTTTCTCCTCCAGCGTTCGGGGTTCTCCGCCTCCCGAAAATCTTCCAAATCGGGTTCCCCCGTTTCCTAAGGCCCAACTGGGTATGGCGATTTGAAAATCCCGAAGTTGCTTGATGATCTTCTGGGTATCGACGTTTTGGTTCTCCAGCCTTTTGCTTAAATAGCCAAAACTCTCCCGGTGATCCGGGAGAGTTTGGTCATTATGGGTAGAAATTAATTGATCAATGTGCATATATTATCTCACAAAGGCCGCGGCTACTCCTCCGTCCACGTTCAAGATGTTTCCTGTACTTTTACTTAAATCTCCGCCAACAAAAGCAAAAACCCCATTGGCAATATCATCCACGCTGATGATTTCATTGAGAATGGTTCTTTTTGCATAGAAAGCAGGCAGTTCCTCTACCGCAATACCGTAAGCTTTGGCTCTACCTGCAGCCCATTCGCCTTCCCATATTTTACTGCCTTCGATGACCGCATCCGGATTCACCACGTTTACACGAATCTTGTCTTTGCCCAGTTCGGCTGCTAATAGACGGCTCATGTGGACCTGTGCAGCTTTGGCCGTACCATAGCCCACATTGTTAGGTCCTGATACCAAAGCGTTTTTGCTGGCAATATTAATGATGTCTCCGCCTAAGGCCTGTGCACGAAGCACTTCTACCGCTGCTTTTGAAACAGTAAATTGCCCTTTTACCAAAATGTTCTGCAATAAATCCCATTCAGCTTCAGAGGTGCTTTCCAAGGGTTTGGAAATGGCGATTCCGGCGCAGTTGACCAAAATATCCACTCCTCCAAACTTGTATACCACTTCCTTAAAAGCGTTGGTGATGTCTTCAGGTTTGGTGACATCCATTACGGCACCTGCACCGGTATCCTTACCATAGGTCGCTACGGCCTCATCCAGTCTTTGCTGATTAATATCGGTGATGAATACGCAGGCGCCCTCTTTGGCAAGCCTATCTGCAATAGCTTTGCCTATCCCTCCTGCACCTCCCGTGATCAAAGCGATCTTCCGGGACAGTGGCTGTTCTTTGGGCATCCTTTGCAGTTTGGCTTCTTCTAGCAACCAATATTCGATGTCAAAAGCCTCCTGAAGTGGAAGCGAAACGTACGTGGAAATCGCTTCAGCACCTTTCATCACATTGATGGCGTTGACATAAAATTCGCTTGCCACTCTTGCGGTTTGCTTGTTTTTGGCATAAGAGAACATCCCAACTCCTGGCCAGAGAATGATGACCGGATTGGCATCTCTTACGGCAGGACTGTTTGATCTCTTATGGTCATTATAATACTGGGTGTAATATGCCCGGTAATTTTCAAATTCAGTTTCAAGTCTGGCCTTTATTCCTGCCGTATCGCTTAGATCGATATCGGCAGCGAAATCCAAGACCAAAGGCCTGATTTTAGTTCTCAGGAAGTGGTCGGGACAGCTGGTGCCTAAAGGAGCTAGCTTCTCAAGGTCATTGCTGTTGATGAATTCAAGTACACGCTCATCGTCGGTAAAATGGCCTACCATTCGGGCTTGGCTGGAAGCCAGTCCTCTCAGAACAGGCGCCAATTTGGTAGCTTGATCTTTTCGTTGTTCCGGCGATAAGGAAGTTATTTTCTGGCCGCCGAACACGGGTCTGTCTTTGCCGTAGTTTTCTTCCAGATAATTAGAAGCCTTGTCTATGACTTCAAGACTGTTGATGTAGCATTCATAAGAGGTGTCACCCCAAGTAAACAAGCCATGTCCACCCAGCATGATGCCCCTTATTCCTGGGTTTTCGTTTAGAGCATTTTCCAACTCCAGGGCCAGCTCGAAACCTGGTCTTCTCCAGGGGACCCAGGCAATCTGGCCTTCAAAAAGATCTTTGGTAATTTGTTCCCCATCTTTGGAAGCTGCGATGGCGATGGCTGCATCAGGATGGAGGTGATCTATATGTTTAAAAGGTAAAAATGCATGTAAGGGAGTGTCGATAGAGGGAGCTTTGGAGTCAAGATCATAAAGACTGTGGTTAAACAGACCGACCATTTCGTCTTCAAATTCAAGTCCTCGATAAACATTTTTCAAAGAGTGGAGCTTATCCACATACAGCGCAGCGAGGCCGCTTTTGGTAAGGGTTCCAATGTCTCCTCCAGAGCCTTTGATCCACATTACCTCCCTATCTTGACGGGTCAAAGGATCTTTTTCAATGGTTTTACAGCTGGTATTTCCGCCGCCATAGTTGGTAATTCTTAGGTCAGCACCCAAAATGTTAGATCGATAGATTAAAAGTGCTACCTGATCATCTCCCAATTCTTTTTCTTTGTCTTTATCCCAAAGGTAATTTACATGATTAAAGGTGTTTTCCGAAATACTCATATATTTATTGATGGTTAGATTTCTAAATAAAAGCGAATATAACTTCCGCTATTGTATAAACTGTCCTGTTGTGTACTGTTGGAGAAGTCCGAGTTTCTGAAAAGGTTAAAACGTTCCAAATTTTCTCCTAATTTACAGTTTTTTTCCTTTATCAATAGCCCGATTACGGCAAACCGAGTATAACAGAAACCTTTAAACTTTTCCCATATATTTCTAAATATTCAAGTGGATCGGTCATTTTTTTTATAAAGTTGTCGCCGTTGAATTTTAAAATGGCTTTCGAAAGGATTGAGATTATCATTTTATTAATTTCTTTCCCAATGAAAAAAAATATTTTGATGCTTGTAAAATTAGCAATACATTATCGTCCAATTCATTTAACAAACCCAAATAAAAATGAAAAAAAGTATACCCCCTATCCTGTCTTTTTTTTGTAGGACCGGATGCCGGCTTGCGCTGGCCTCAATGGTATGGCTTCTCCCTGAGACAGCTTACTCAAGTCCATTTAGTGAAACCTTACGTCCCGAATCCCACTCAAACGGATTGCAAGACGCCATTACTGTAAGTGGAACTGTATCTTCCCAAGAAAATGGCGAGTTGCTGCCTGGGGTGAATATTTTGGTAAAAGGCACCACCACCGGAACTGTAACCGATATGGATGGGGCCTATTCGCTGACTGTCCAGGATGAGAATGCTGTTTTAGTGTTCTCCTTTATAGGGTTCAGTCATCAGGAGGTCCCCATTAACGGGAGATCTCAAATCAACGTTACCATGGTCCCTGATTATGCAGCCTTAGGTGAGGTAGTGGTTATTGGCTACGGTACGCAAAGACGCTCTGACCTTACTGGGGCCGTCGGTTCTGTCGGTTCAGATGCCCTTATAGAACGTCCTGCTCCCTCCTTGAATCAGGCTTTGGCTGGCAGGGTGTCCGGGGTCCAGGTCAATACCAACTCAGGCAGGCCCGGGGGAAGGACCAATATCAGGATCCGGGGGTTCAGCTCTATTAACTCCTCCAACAACCCGTTGTATGTAGTGGATGGAGTGATGCTACCCATGGGCAACCAGGACCAAGCTAGCAACGCCATTGATTATATAAATCCCAATGATATAGCATCAGTAGAAGTGTTAAAGGATGCGTCCTCCACTGCCATCTATGGTTCTAGGGGAGCAAACGGGGTAATTCTAGTCACGACCAAAAAAGGCCGTTCAGGTGAGGGCAGCATTACGTACAATGTTGATTTCAGTGTCCCCACTATCGGTCCAAACCGACCAGAAGTACTGAACACTGCAGAATACATGGCAGTAGAAGACCTGGCTTGGAGAAACATGGAAAAATATGATCCGGAAGGATGGGAGGCAGGGAAATGGGCGTACCTAAACCCCGCACTGAGAAGAACCGATCCTAGAATATTTGACAACGGCAGACCTTTATATGATACCGATTGGCTGGAGGAGACTACGCAAAGCAAACTTTCCCAAAACCACCAGTTGGGCTTTACAGGAGGAAATGAAAGAACTACCTATTCTTTGTCGCTAGGGTACAGAGATGATCAAGGCTTGGTTAAAACCTCCTATCTTACCCGCTATTCTACCCGCTTTACGATAGACGATCAGGTCAAAAAATGGCTGAAAATCGGGGGTACATTAAGCTATGCCAACCAGACTGAGAACTTGGTAGACTTTACTGACCAGGTAGGCCGCCAGATGGTGGAGGATTTCCCTTTCCTACCTGTAAAGTATGAAGATGGTACGTTTGCCAATAACAGGGATTACCCCTTTGCTGAAGGCACCATGAGTTCCATGCACCGACTGTATGGACGTAACTATATTCTTAATACCCAAACTACATTAGGTAGCGCTTACTCAAACATTACCTTTGCGGAAGGTCTGGAGATGCGGACTGTACTTGGGGCTAATATCCTCACCCAAGAAAACAACCAATCAACTACAAGGACTCTGGCCATTTCCCAAAACGGGACCGCTTCAAAAAGCATGAGAAAGGAAAGCTTTTGGTCGATTGAGAATTACTTGACCTATAACAAAACCTTTGCGGACATCCATGCTTTTACTGGCCTTTTGGGTATTTCCTGGCAGGAGACCAACTTCACCAGTATGAATGCCAGCATCCAGAACTTTGCTACGGACTATTTCACCTTTGACAACCTTGGGGCAGGAAGCCAGTTGCCGAGAGTGGGTTCGGGAGCTTCTAGAAATGCCATGAACTCCTACTTTGCACGGATAAATTACATCCTGGATGACAAATATTTGTTCACACTGACAGGGAGGTCGGACGGATCATCCAAGTTTGGGGAAAATAATAAATATGCGTTTTTCCCTTCCGCGGCAGCTGCATGGAGGGTGTCGGAGGAGTCTTTCCTGAGCAATCACCCGACCATTTCCAATTTAAAGATAAGGGCGAGTTACGGTTTGACCGGTAACTCAGAAATCCCGCCGTATTCATCTCTTTCCCTACTGAGCTCCAACTATTCGGCAATTTATAATGAAACGCAGATTGGGGGCACCGGTATAAACAGGTTGGCTAATCCTGACCTGAAATGGGAAAAGACAGCCCAAAGCGACATCGGAATCGAATTGGGTTTATTTAATAACCGATTGACCCTAGAAGCTGACTACTATTATAGAAAGACCACCGACATGCTGTTGGATTCCCCTGTACCGAGAACCAGCGGTTATGCAACCATTAGGAGAAATATAGGGTCTATGGAAAATAAAGGGATAGAATTAACCTTGAATTCTGTGAATTTCGACAACGAAAATTTTTCGTGGAATACTTCTTTCAATCTTTCCCTAAATAGGAATAAAGTTTTATCTCTAGCCACCCCGGCGGATATATTCGGTGTCGGTGGCCCTAACTTTACTAACCAGACCAATATCATCCGGATCGGAGAACCTGTTGGTTCCTTCTGGGGCTTGGTCCGCTTGGGCACTTGGAGTGAAGCAGAAAGAGCCGAAGCGGCAGAGTTTGTCAGCTACCGAAATGGTCTGACTATCCTTCCCGGCGACATCAAGTATTTAGATGTAAATGGGGATAAGGCGATTAATGATGCCGATAGGATGATCTTGGGTAACGGTAGTCCTGATTTTTGGGGGGCTTTCTCCAATAATTTTAGGTACAAGAATTTCGACCTTACCGTTGAACTTCAATATTCCTATGGCAACGATGTGCTGGACATGACGCTCCATGCGAGCGAAGACCGTCAGGTGTTGGCCAACAGTTACAAATCGGTATTGAATGCCTGGACGCCAGAAAACCAAAACACGATGATTGCGGAGATCCGTGAGACCCGTGCAGGCTATGTAACCAACGTGGACTCCCATTGGGTAAAAGATGCCTCGTTCATCCGTGGTAGAAATCTGTTGTTCGGTTATACTTTTCCTTCTACTGTGACCGAATCAATAAAACTGAACAGGCTTAGGGCTTATGCATCTGTCCAAAACTTCTTCTTGATTACTGGGGATGAAATAGTCGGGGATCCGGAAACAGCACCTATTTATGGTGGTGATGGCAGCAATGTGTTCTCCCAAGGGATGAACTGGCACAGCTATCCAAGGCCAACTACCTTTATGTTGGGTCTGCAGATAGGTTTATAAGTCATTATTCAAACAACAATCTTTACGGACTCCAGTAAAGCTGCAGCCTTATGGAAGGTTTAGGTACTGGAGAACTATAGAAGAGACTAAAAAAGATAATTATGAAATTCAATATATTTAAAGGAGCAGGGAAAATGCTCATTCTTGGAGCGGTTCTGATAGGCCCAATAGGATGTTCAGACTTCCTTAGTGAGGAAGATCCGTCCAACCTTACCCCCGAAAGTTTTTATACCATTCCTGATCATGCTGAGGCCGCTTTGGCTTCCGTGTACGCCGAGACCCGATTTATTGGCGGCGGCGCAGGCATATTTTCCTCCAATTGGCAGCTGGTGGAAGCCATCACGGGTACTTCTACAACGGAAACCGCCCAGAACTCTGATCTCAACAATTTATATGGCCTGATTTACGATGGCAGAACCCAACACATGATCAACTGGTGGAACGGTCTTTATCGGGTAATTGCCCAAGCCAACTTGGTAATAGAGAAAGTACCAGGTATTACTCCAATGGATGAAGCACAGAAAACAAAGATTTTGGGCGAAGCTAGATTCCTTCGCTCATGGGCCTATTTCTACGCTGTCAGATTATGGGGAGATATCCCGTTAATAACCGCTCCACAAACAGCAACTTCCGAGGACTTTAATCCAGCGCCTACGTCGCAAGACGCGGTATATCAGTTTATTTTAGAGGACCTGAAAGCCGCTGAAGCTTCTGGATTGCCTTGGATGGATGTCAGTGGAAGAGCTTCCTTGGCTGCGGTCAAATCCCAAATGGCTAAAGTGTACCTAACAATGGCGGGCTATCCATTGAGCAAGGGAATGGAATATTATCAGCTTGCTGCGGATAAATCCAATGAAGTGATCACTCATGCCAATGCCAACCCAGGTCAGATAAACCTTTTCCCAACCTATAACGATCTACATAAAGAAAGCAATGACAACCTCCTTGAACACATCTTTATGTTGCAGTATAACATTATTGTGGCAGGAAATCCCATGGACAATATGTTCCCCAACTTCAAACCGGTGACTTACAACGGGCCATCGGGGACGGGGAGTACTGTACCTACTATAGAATTTTACAATTCCTATGAAGAAGGAGATTTGCGCGCTGAAAACCAAGACGGTTTCTTTTATACGAGCTACTACACCAATGGCAGCGGCGAGCCCTTTGATTTAGGTGCCCCCTATATTTTCAAGCATTTTAATAGAGATGCTTTGGGTACTGCGGGCGTAGCGGGCACCCGCGCCAATAATCTAAATGTACCTTTAATACGGTTTGCAGAGGTTTTGTTGATCTATGCTGAGGCTCAAAATGAAGTGAGCGGCCCCAATGCTGCAGCCCATGAGGCTTTGAAGCGAATCAGAGACCGCGCCCAACTGCCCACTCCTGCGCTTGGTCAACTGGCTCCAGATGCCTTCAGGGAAGCGGTCTGGAGAGAGAGGTGGCATGAGCTGTGCTATGAGGGGATTACTTGGTTTGACATGGTTAGATTACGGAAGGTGTACAATGAAAGCACAAATGGTTTTGATGATTTTGTGGGGCATGAAAACCCAAGTTCTAACCAAACTTTACAGGCGAGGCATTTGTTGATGCCTTTCCCTTTACCGGAGATGCAGAACAACCCGAACCTTCAACCAAATAATCCGGGCTATTAGAGATTTTTCATCACTAGCTTTTAGCTTATGCTCCTTCATAATGGCTTCAAGCCTTTGTGAAGGAGCATTCGTTGTTTCCGATGATAGAGGCTGCAAATACCACTTCAGTGCGACAAAGCGAAAGATGTGCGAAGATGTACGTAGCACTATCCGCGATAAGCAGGTATCGTGGCGTTCATCAGCGGGAATAGAGGAATTGGGAAGTGTTCACAAGTCGTATGAGAAATTTATTTCACAGGAATATAAATTCAAGTATAATACATATAATTGATCCACCATATAAAAAAACCACCACCCTACAATTAACACAGCAATGAGTATTTACAACAAACCAAATGAAGAACAGTATGATGCCATAATTGTGGGATCAGGAGCGGGCGGTGGGATGGCTTCCAAGATTTTGTCGGAGGCAGGACTGTCTGTCGCCGTAGTAGAAGCCGGAAGTGATTTTGATCCTGCGAAAGAGGAAGACAGAACGCAATTAAGATATCCATGGGAGTCTCCTAGGCGTGGGGCTAGTACCACGAGGGCATTTGGTGATTTTGATGCGGCTTATGGTGGATGGGAAATAGAAGGAGAGCCCTACACCAAGGTAAGGGGAACCCAATTTGACTGGTTTCGGGCAAGAATGTTAGGTGGAAGAACCAATCACTGGGGTAGGATATCCCTTAGGTTTGGTCCGGATGATTTTAAACGGAAAAATATAGATGGCTTGGGTGACAACTGGCCTATTGGTTACGACGAGGTCAAACCTTATTATGACAAAGTGGATAAGCTGATAGGCGTGTTTGGATCTAAAGAAGGGATGTATAATGAGCCTGATGGCAATTTTCTCCCTCCTCCAAAACCAAGATTACATGAAGTGAGGATTGCTAATGGCGCATCCAAAGCCAATGTTCCGGTGATTCCGTCGAGACTTTCGGTTCTTACCAGACCTATCAACAATGAGCGTGGGGTATGCTTTTTTTGCAACCAATGCAATAGAGCCTGTCAAGTGTATGCTGACTTCTCAGCAGGCACCTGTCTGGTGAAGCCTGCAATGAGAAAAGGAAAGGTAGATCTTTATACCTACGCCATGGTAAGAAAAGTGACCACCAATGACCAGGGAGAGGCCACCGGGATTTCCTATGTAAGCAAGGTGGACATGAAGGAATACAAGCTAAAGTCGAGAGTGGTGGTGTTGGGGGCCTCAGCCTGTGAATCCGCCAGAATCATGTTGAACTCTAAATCCAAGACCCATCCCAACGGACTGGCCAATGGAAGCGGAATGATCGGCAGATACCTACACGACTCCACAGGAGCCAGCAGAAGTGCTGTACTGCCGGATATGGTGGATAGACAGAGATACAATGAAGATGGTGTGGGAGGGGCACATATTTATTCGCCATGGTGGTTGGACAATCAAAAACTGGATTTTCCTAGAGGCTACCATATAGAATATGGGGGCGGAATGAGGATGCCTTCCTACGGCTTCGGCGCGGGAATGGAGTCTATGCGGCAATATGTGAAGGATGAATTTGGCAATCCCGGTGCAAACGGGGGATATGGGGCCGGATTGAAAAAGGACATCAGAAGATTTTATGGTGCCACCATAGGGATGTCCGGTCGAGGGGAGAGCGTCCCGCAATATAATAACTATTGCGATATTGATCCCAGCACGGTCGACAAGTTCGGCATCCCAGTCCTGAGGTTTAACTATAAATGGACGGAGCATGAAATCAAGCAGGCCAAGCATATGCAGGATACGTTTGAGGAGATAATGGATGCCATGGGTGCCAAGCCTCTGGGTATAAAACCAGGTGCTGACACCCATTATGGGCTGCTGGCCCCTGGACGTATCATCCATGAAGTGGGAACCACCCGAATGGGTGATGACCCCAAAACCTCTGTTTTAAACAGCAATTGCCAGGCACATGAATGCAAGAATCTATTTGTGGTAGACGGTGGCCCATTTGTGTCCCAGGCTGACAAAAATCCAACTTGGACTATTCTCGCGCTTTCTTGGAGAACATCGGATTATATTGTGGATCAATTGAAGAAGAGGAATATTTAGGAAGTGGGGAGTTGGAAGCAGGAAGTTGGAAGTGGGAAGACCGGAGTAGGGATGGCAGATGCCAATTGACGCACCCCTTGGAAATTGGTTGGGTTTGTGGATGGGAAAGCAACCGAATAAGACTCACAACACCTTTTAGGGACAAAAGGTATACGCTCCTCTTCAAGGAAAAAGGCGTTTTGGAGGGGTTTACTTCAAGCAATGTGGTGTGGACTAGCTATACCCTTCATCCTGCTGACAAATACAATATTGACCTTTCCTTGTTTCGACCCAGCACTTATGCGGGGGAAACGGATGAAGGATACCTGTACACAGACCTGATGAAAAAAGTTTACACATATCGAATTTCCCATAAGGGACTGGAACTTTACTATGATCCGCAGCAATATCTGCTGTTTCAGCCGATGTAATAGAAGATTCTCCTCAAGGAAAAGTGTTTGGGGGTTGAATGGATTTTTGCTGCGGGAACGGTTTTTTTTTGATGTTGCAGGTCGGATGTCAGGAATAGGGTTTCCCCAATGAAGAAGGGGCTGAGATATCTTTAAACGTGGCGCCGAATAATTAAACTTGGGCGTCCCTTCCCTTGATCGGCACTCACTGACAATCGGTTCCCCACCTTATTTAGAATAGCAGTACTGTACAGGATGGAATTTCTTAAGTTTATGGCTTATCTTGGCCCTTAATAAATTTTGTCTATGAGAGTCGGATTGTTTGTACCCTGTTATGTAGATCAGTTTTACCCATCAGCGGCCATTGCCACAATGGAACTTCTCGAGAAGAACGGCGTGGAGGTGGTGTACCCTATGAAACAAAGCTGTTGTGGCCAACCCATGGCGAATTCGGGCTATGAGAATTATAGCGGAGCGACATCAGATCTCTTCTTGAAGAATTTTGGTGATTTTGAATATATCGTTGCCCCTTCGGGAAGCTGTACCCTTCATGTAAAAGAACATGTTTTGCCCAAAGGAGCTTTCAGGCCACAGATATTTGAACTTTGTGAATTTTTAACCGACGTGTTAAAAGTAACAACGATCAATGCTTCTTTTCCCTATAAAGTGGGAGTCCATTCCAGCTGCCATGGCTTAAGGGGATTGGGATTGGCCAAGCCTTCCGAAATTATCGCCGCTGATTTTGACAAACCCAAGAGTCTCCTTGAAAAGGTAGAGGGTATAAATATCGTCCAACTGGCCAGAAAGGATGAGTGTTGTGGATTTGGTGGCACCTTTGCCATTTTTGAAGAAGCGGTGTCCGTAGCAATGGGCAAAGATCGTATCGGAGATCATGAGCGGCAGGGGGTAGAGGTCATCACTTCGGCGGATATGTCTTGTCTGATGCATATGGAAGGGCTTTTGAGACGGAACAACAGCACTATCAAGGTCAAGCATATTGCAGAGATTTTGAACGGAAACCCTCTTTAAGAGTACCAATAATCTAATACCCCAATAACATTAACCAATAACCATTAACTAATGAAGACCCACACCAGTCATGCCGAAGCGGCGGAAGAATTTGTGAAGGATGAGGAGAGGACCCATTGGCATGATGAGACCCTTTGGCATGTACGCGAAAAACGGGATGTAGCGGCACATAAGCTTCCGGAATGGGAACAATTGAGGACCAACGCGTCACTGATTAAGGATTATGTGTTGTCTCATCTGGATGGGTTACTGATTGATTTTGAGAAAAATGCCCAAGCCAATGGTGTGGAGGTACTATGGGCAAAAGACGCCAAAGAGCACAATGAACATGTGCTGAGTATCCTTCAAAAACACCAAATCAAAAATATCGTCAAAAGTAAGTCCATACTCACCGAGGAGTGTGGACTCAACCATTATTTGGAAGAAAAGGGCTATGATGTGGTGGACACGGATCTTGGCGAGCGCATCATCCAATTTGTAAAACAGGTTCCCAGCCATATAGTGTTGCCTGCCATTCACCTTAAAAAGGAAGAAATTGGAGAGATTTTTCATGAACACATCGGCACGGACCAGGGAGCAAGCGACCCTAAATACCTCACCGAGTCGGCACGCCTTCATCTAAGGGAAAAATTCGTTCAGGCCAACGCAGCCATTACAGGGGTCAATTTTGGTATCGCTGAGACCGGTGGTTTTGTTGTTTGCACCAATGAAGGCAATGCCGACATGGGAACCCATCTGGCAGATGTCCATATCGCCTGTATGGGAATAGAAAAGCTGATTCCTAGAGCAGCCGACCTAGGCGTGTTCCTAAGGCTCTTGGCGAGAAGTGCCACCGGCCAAAGCATCACCACCTATTCCTCCCACTTCAGCCGGCCAATGGACGGAAAGAAGATGTATATCATTTTGGTCGACAACAAACGTACTGAACAGCTCGGCCGCGAGGATTTTAGGAACTCGCTGAAGTGCATCCGTTGTGGGGCCTGCATGAATACCTGTCCAATTTACCGCAGGAGCGGAGGATACAGTTACAATTCTACTGTCCCCGGACCCATTGGATCCATTCTTTCCCCCGGATTGGACCTGAATAAGCACAGTTCACTGCCATTTGCATCGACCCTTTGCGGTTCCTGCACGGATGTCTGTCCGGTTAAAATTAATATCCATGAACAACTATACAAATGGCGCCAGGTAGTTGCAAAAGAAGGACCGTCTGATCCGGTTAAAAAATGGGCAATGAAACTGGCGGGAGCTACTTTGAGCAAGCCGGGTTTATATGATTTTTTCGGAAGTATGGCCAGAAAGGCATTAAAACTCACTCCTGACAGCCTTGTGTACAGCAGCCTCAATGCCTGGGGAAAACAGAGAGATCTTCCGGAGGTACCTAGTGAAAGTTTTAAAGAGTGGTACAAAAAAAACAGAAAAAGCCATGAGCAGTAAGCAAGAGATTTTGGACGCCATTGGAAGGAACAAGCCATCCGCTACGGCTTTGCCGAACTTATTGTCTTTTCCTTCCAGTGAAGACCTTGTTGCAAAATATACCCAATCCATCACGCTTAATGGAGGTACGGCTATGGAAGTCGATTCTCTGGATGATATTCAGGTTTATATTCAAGAAAACTTTTTGGAAGGTCTTCAAATAGTATCGATGATAGACGAAATTGCCGGTAATGTAGAAATCTCATCAGTCACTGATCCGCATGAACTGGAAGCCGTCGAACTGGCGGTGGTTAGCGGGGAAGTGGGTTCCGCTGAAAATGCAGCCATCTGGGTTTCAGATAAAAACCTGCCTCATCGGGTATTGCCATTCATTACACAGCATTTGATCATCATCTTGGAAAAAGCCAATCTGGTCGCCAATATGCATGAAGCTTATCAAAAAATTGACCTAAGGGACACAGGTTATGGCGTGTTTATCGCCGGTCCTTCCAAGACAGCGGACATTGAGCAATCTTTGGTGATCGGAGCCCATGGAGCAAGGAGCCTGACGGTTTTTTTGATATAGACGTCACCGACGGAAAAGCCCCCGTATCCATTCGTCACTCATTTCTATCCAGCTGGCGGCATTGCCATGGGATTCCTTATTGCCCATGCCGTAGCCGTGTCCGCCCTTTTCGAACAGGTGGAGTTCTACTTTGGTGTTAAATTGGTTCAAGGCCTTGGCATAGCGGATGGAGTTTTCTGCAGGCACTGCCTTATCGTCCCAAGAGTGAACCAAAAAAGCCGGGGGAGTGGATGGATTTACCTGAGTTTCATTGGAAAAATATTTTTCCCACGCTGTCCCCAATTTTTCTCCCAACAGGTTTTTTCGAGAGCCTTGATGGGTGATAGCGGTATCCATACTGATTACGGGGTACACTAGAATACTAAAATCCGGACGGGATGACAATTTTCCTCCACGGGCTTCTTCTCCATGTACAGATATAGAAGAGGCTAGATGTCCTCCCGCGGAAAAGCCCAGAACCCCGACTTTCTCTGGATCAATGTTCCATTTTTCGGCATTTTCTCGTAATTTCCTGATCCCCTGCCTGGCATCATTGAGAGGAACCTCCCAGGATTGATCTACTAAATCTTCCTGAGGCAACCGATATTTGAGTACAGCCACCAAATAACCCCGCTCGCTGTACCATCTGCCGATATCATGGCCTTCGTGCTGGATTGCAAGGAGGCCATAACCTCCTCCTGGGCAGACGAGTATGGCCATCTGGTTGGCGTCGGCTTCTTGAGGACTATAAATGGTAAGTTCAGGTACAGCAACTTTAGTCACTCTACCACCTTCACCGATCTCATCTTTTTCCAGCAGCATCCGGCTGAAAGGGGGAACTTCATCGTAAAGTGGTATCGTCTGGACTTGAGCTGATAACGAAAGGGGCAAGGCCATGATCAACAGGAGCGTTTTAATTTTAAAAATTTGCATAGGTTCAAATATTGCTTAATAAAGATCGCATAAATATCGATTCTTTTTAAAGGTCGATACATTTTTTGTGGGTTACTAGCTATCTTCCCAAATAAAACTATTTTTGTAACTATTCAAAACTTACCCGAATACAGCATGATTTCAAGAAGAGAATTCCTGGCGTCTACCGCGCTCTCTACTGCCGGCTTGGCTATTAGCCCGCTCACATCAGCAGCTAGCTACTCCCGTATCCCCGGTGCCAACCAAAAAACCAATATTGCCTGTGTAGGCATCGGTAACCGTGGTGAACAAATCATCGACGACTTTGAGAAAACAGGTCTTGTGAACGTTGTTGCATTGTGCGATGTGGACATGGGAGCGCCGCATACTTCCAAAATCATGGAAAAATATCCTAAGGCAAAGCGCTATCAGGACTTCAGACAAATGCTGGACAAGTCAGGCAACGAATTTGATGCAGTGACCATAGCCACGCCGGATTTTTCCCATTTTCCTATTGCAATGGCTTGTATGCAGGCCGGAAAACATGTCTATGTAGAAAAGCCGCTCTCGAGAACTTTCCAAGAGGCTGAACTGATGATGCAGATGGCCTTGAAAAATCCAAACCTGGTGACCCAGGTCGGAAATCAGGGCCATTCGGAAGCCAACTATTTCCAGTTTAAATCTTGGGTAGAAGCAGGGATTATCAAAGATGTCACCGCTGTCACTGCCCATATGAACAGCCCAAGAAGGTGGCACAAGCTAGATCCTAACATGAAATCCTGGCCGGCAAAGCAACCTGTTCCCGACACAATGGATTGGGACACCTGGCTGACCACTGCTATGCCAAAAGAATACAATGAATTATACCACTATGGTGAATGGCGTTGTTGGTATGATTTCGGGATGGGTGCTTTGGGAGACTGGGGAGCCCACCTCATCGATACGGCGCACGAATTTTTGGAGTTAGGCCTGCCTTATGAAGTTAATCCTACCTACCTGGAAGGACATAATGATTTCTTTTTTCCCATGTCCTCTACCTTGCTTTTCCGTTTTGGAAGCCGGAAGGGGATGCCGCCTGTCGATTTGACCTGGTATGACGGACTGCAAAACCTACCGCCATTACCGAAAGGATTCGGTAGTTCTCAGGCTGCTGCCAATGTGCCCACAACGAACCAGGGGGAGGTGAAGCAGCCCACATTGAGTCCAGGCCGGATCATTTATGGCAAAGATCTTACCTTCAAAGGCGGAAGTCATGGAAGCACGCTTTCCATTATTCCGGAAGAGGTTGCCGCAGAGATGGCTTCGAAACTTCCAGAAGTACCTCAAAGTCCATCTAATCATTTTGCCAATTTCATTCTTGCCTGTCAGGGGGAAGAAAAAACGCGAAGTCCATTCGAGATCAATGGTATATTAAGCCAAGTGTTCTGCTTGGGAGTAATTGCCCAGCGGATGAACAAACCGCTATACTTCGACGCTGTCACTAAACAGATAACCAATGATAAGTTTGCCAATGTCATGCTGACCGGTGCTCCGCCGCGCAAGGAATGGGAGCAGTATTATAAGGTATAAAGCCGTTGAAAAGACAAAGAAATA
>Ga0209075_1000498_pt1 | contig 38527 bp, 37 predicted proteins | sample Stecom2011_FD_187523 | JGI IMG/M metagenome (GOLD analysis project Ga0209075, IMG submission 187523) | Agricultural soil microbial communities from Utah to study Nitrogen management - Steer compost 2011 (SPAdes) (version 2) | ecosystem: Environmental > Terrestrial > Soil > Agricultural land...
ACAAGAAATCGAAGAAAAACTTAAATAGGCTCACCGTAAATCGGTTTATTATTAAGCTATGATTGAATATAAAAGAACATTAAAGGGTGCTGTAAAGCTAATTGGTATTGGATTACATACCGGAGAAAAAGTCACTATAGAATTGTGCCCAGCACCAGAAAACCATGGATATAAATTCCAACGAGTAGATCTGGAAGGCGAACCAATTGTTGAAGCAGACGCTGATTTAGTTGTTTCTACAGAAAGAGGAACCACATTAGAAAAAAATGGAGTTCGTGTTTACACAACTGAACATGTATTGGCTGCACTTTACGGAATGCAAGTTGACAATGCACTGATCAAGATTTCAGGACCGGAAATCCCCATTATGGATGGAAGTGCGCGTCCGTTTGTTGATGCTATTGAATCTGTCGGTTATGAAGAACAAAAAGCAGTAAGAGAATATTTAGAATTGGATGAAGTTATTCCATGGGAAGATGTTGAAAAAGGGATTGAATTCTTAGCTGTTCCTGATAGCGTTTATAGACTTACGGTAATGGTTGATTACAACTCTCCAGTTTTAGGAACCCAACATGCCACTATTTATAAAATAGAAGAGTTTAAAGAACAAATCTCAACATGTAAGACTTTTGTATTCTTGCGTGAATTAGAGTATTTAGCTAAGAATGGGCTAATCAAAGGCGGTGACATTGACAATGCAATCATTTTAGTAGAACGCGATGATGTCTCTCAAGAAGAACTTGACCACTTAGCGAAAATTTTAGGTAAAGAAGCGTTACAAATAAAAGTTCAAGGAATTGGAACCTTGAATAATTATGAAATGAAATTTCAGAATGAGCCAGCACGTCACAAACTGTTAGACATCGTAGGTGACTTAGCTTTGGTTGGAATGCCCATTAAAGCACATATTTTAGCTGCTCGCCCAGGTCATTCTGGTAATACAAGATTTGCAAAAGTATTAAAAGAGCAAATTAAGAAACAAAAAAATGGACCTCGTAAGTTTGATTTAACGAAAGAACCACTTTATACTATTACCGACATCGAAAAGATGTTACCTCACCGTTACCCTTTTTTATTGGTTGATAAGGTAATGGAAATTACAGAAGACACGATTGTTGGTGTAAAAAACATCACCATGAATGAGCCGCAATTCACAGGTCACTTCCCAGGAAATCCGATTTTTCCAGGTGTACTACAAATCGAAGCAATGGCACAATGTGGTGGTATCTTTGCTTTAAGTAAAGTAGATGAACCTCACCTCTACTCTACCTATTTCATGAAGATTGACAATGTCAAATTTAAACAAAAGGTAATACCTGGTGATACTGTTGTTTTCGAACTTAAATTGCTCTCACCTATTCGTAGAGGCTTGGTAAATATGGGTGGAAAAGGTTATATTAACGGAAAGTTAGTAGTTGAAGCTGAAATGCTTGCACAAGTAATTAAAGATAAAGTAGAAAATGATCAGTAATCTTGCTTCTATATCGTCTAAGGCAGAAATCGGTGACAATGTAACAGTTGAAGCTTTCACATCTATATATGAAGATGTTGTTATTGGAAACGGCTGCCATATTGGACCAAACGTAACAATTTATCCAGGAACGAGAATTGGTGAAAATTGCAAAATTTATCCAGGGGCTGTAATTGGAGCAGTTCCACAAGATTTAAAATTTGGGGGAGAATATACAACTGTTGAAATAGGTAACAATACAACCATTCGTGAATGTGTAACTATTCACCGTGGAACGACAGATAAAATGAAAACTGCAGTAGGTGATAACTGTTTACTTATGGGCTATGTGCATGTGGCTCATGACTGCATCTTAGGAAACAACGTTATTTTGGCTAATTACGTAGGATTATCTGGACACGTTACGATTGATGATTATGCAATTATAGAAGGAAAGGCAGCCGCTCAACAATTTGTGCACATTGGAGCACATTCTTTTATCGCCGGTGCAAGTTTAATAAGAAAAAATGTACCTCCTTTTGTTCGTGCTGCACGTGAGCCATTAAGTTATGCAGGTGTAAACTCTGTAGGAATGCGCAGAAGAGATTTTAATGATACTGAAGTTAAAACAATTGAGGATATCTACAGAATACTATTTGTTCAGAATAATAATATTTCAAACGGACTACAGGCTTTATCGGACGAATTACCTGATAGTGATCTAAAGAAAATGGTTGTAGATTTCGTCAAAGGAAGTGAAAAGGGAATTATCAGAGGATTAATGTAATCTGCATTTATCTCTTTTTAAATATTTATCATAAAATTTATTACCATTGATTAAACGTGGTCAAACAATAGAACTTGTCATCGAAGACATGGCTTTTGGAGGAAAAGGAATTGCACGTATTCACGATGACAATGGAGCATTTGTTCTTTTTGTTCAAAATGCATTTCCAGGTCAGAAAGTACTTGCTCGAATAGTTAAAAAGAGGAAAAGACATGCCGAATGTAGTCTACTAAAGGTACTTGAAAGATCTCCGCAAGAGGTAGAATCCCCATATCAAGAGATTAGTGGAGCGCCATACATCAATGTACCACCTAAACTTCAAGAAGAATTAAAGAAGGAGGTGACTTTAGAAGTATATCGACGTTTAGCAAACCTGAAAAATATAGATGAATTATTTGATGAGTTTATTCCTTCACCAGAGCATTTTCATTACCGCAACAAAATGGAGTACTCTTTTTCAAGTATTGAACACGATATTGAAACAGATGAGGAAATTGATGATGCCTTTGCGCTTGGTTTCAAACACAGAGGTACTTGGTGGAAAGTCGAAAGTTTGAATAAAGCTTCTGGCTTATTTGATGAAGAATGGGAAACTTTTCTTAAAGAGTTTAGAGATTTCTTATTTAAAACAGGTTTACCAGCTTGGCATCCACCGAGAAAAGATGGTTTTTTTAGACACATAGTTGTTCGAAAATCGTTTTATGAAGACAAGTTACTCATCAATATGGTTACCTCTTCTGAAGGAATAGAGAGTTTTAATCTTCAAGCGGTTGGTGATTTCTTACAAGAGAAAATGGGCAGCCGAATTGCTGGATTTCAACATACAATCAATGACAATGTAGCAGATAGAGCTAAAATTGAAAATGGAGATTGTACCCTCGTATTTGGGAAGGATCATGTAATTGAAGAGTTAAACGGGCTGCTTTTTGAAATTAGCATGGAGAGTTTTTTCCAAACAAATCCAAAAAGTGCTGAGCAGCTATACAACAAAGCCTTAGATTACGTTTTTGAAGGCAATCGTTCTTTAAACAATAAGGTTGTGATGGATTTGTTCTGTGGAACAGGTACAATCGGACAACTATTAACACAACGCACAGAGGAGACAAAAATCATAGGTGTTGATATCGTAGAAGAGGCGATTTCAGATGCTAAACGAAATGCAAAAAGAAATGAGATTGAAGGTATTGAGTTCTATGCTGCTGATGTGGGTAAATTTCTAAAAGCATATCCGGATTATGAAGGAAAGATAGACACGATTGTTCTTGACCCTCCTCGTGCTGGAATTGCTCCAAAAACCCTTCTTAAGGTTATTCAACTTGGTGCTGAAAGAATAGTTTACATTTCTTGTAATCCCTCAACACAAGCAAGAGATATTAAAACTTTGGAAGAATATGGGTACAAAACTAAAAAAGTAAGTTTGGTAGATCAGTTCCCACACACAAGTCACATTGAGGCAATTGCTCTTTTTGAAAAATAATTTAAATATACTGTAACTAATAAGGTTGATTACCGTAAACTAAAGCAACGGATCAAATATTAACTTCTACAGGTTAATGTAATTAAAGCCCTGACAGTTTTGTTAGGGCTTTTTTAATCGTATTTTTTCCAATCATTAATTAATTGATCGAATAGCTTTTCATTCTTTTGAATGTATGCTTTAGCGTCTCTAATTAATGCAGCAATATTTTCTTCTGTAGCGTTATCCATTTTTGGATCTGCCGTTTGAATCTCTGGTTGAAAACGATAATAAATTAAATGATTTGTCTCTTTTGATTTGTTTTTCAAGTAATCCTCTACATTACTGACTTCTTTTTCAATGTCATCATACATTTCACCTTTCAATTGACCTGTACCAAAACTCAACAAGAAATAAGCATCATTCGGATAATAAGCTTTGATGTGTTCATAGGCAATTTTCGACGGGTTTTTCGCAGCCATTATACCATCCTCTAAATCAAATTCATTAAGTTTTACAGAAGGAAAGTAACCAGGTATTGCGCTACATGCTGCCAAAGCAGTACTTAACAAAGTATTTGCGTATTCAGTTCTATTGGGTCCAAATACAAAAGGCAACTTTGTTATTTTATCATAACTTACAAATGCGAATTTCACATCCAAATCAGACAAAAGAATATTTTTAAATTTTCTTTTCAATACCAATCGTAATCCTTCTGATTTGGCGGTACCTGGATTGGTTAAATTAAACAATTGTGGACCACGCAATTCGTATAATCCAAGCAACTCTTCTAATGAATAAATGTTTTTACCCTTATCGTCTTTTACGATTAATCCTGCTGAAATAATCGAACCGGTTGAAGTTCCAGCAATCAAATCAACATTACTACTGATGTTTGTACTCAGTTTATGCTTTACCAATAAGGAATTGATATGATTGAGAATCAACAAAGGAAATATCCCTCTAATTCCACCCCCATCTATAGCAATAACAAGTTTCAGTTTTCTATCATTCATGTGATTAAGATAATCAAATGTTAATGAAAAACCTATGTAAAATTAGGAGAACATTAAATTATTATCTAACCCTTAAAGTCCTTCCAATCTTAAGTGTCGTAGTGGTTTTAATATTATTAAGTTTACACAATTGACTTACAGTAGTTCTGTTTTTTCTTGCAATATGACCAAGGGTGTCTCCACTTTGAACTCTATAGTAAGCCTCTGATACCATCCCTGCAGCAGATGCAGCATGAAGTGCATGACTTGGAGCAGCTCCAGGTCTAAACAAACCTTGATGTACGAATAAATTTTGATCTCTAATTTTCTTATTTTTAAAATCAATAATCTCTTCAGGATTCATTGGAGCATCATAAAAGCGTGTTTCGAAGTGAAGGTGTGCACCGTAAGAATTACCAGTATTTCCTCCTAAACCTATTGGATCTCCAGCCTTAACCCACTGATTTGGGACAACAATTAATTCAGACAAGTGTGCATAAAAGGTTTCCAATCCATTATAGTGACGAATGATCACAAGGTTACCAAAACCTGATTTATTGTATTTAGAATACCTCACTTTCCCATCAAATGCTGCAACCACAGTATCTCCGGTATTTAAGCTGATGTCGATTCCATTGTGGTATCTTCCACGTCGGTATCCATATCTGGAAGTTACTCTGCCATCAAAAGGCATAACAAAATTAGAATATGTAGAGTCAGTTACACAAAGCCAAAGGGTGTCTTTTAATAACGATAAATCATTCGATCTGTTGGATGAGTAACAGATTTCACTATTCCAAGGCCAGTGGTAATTAAGCAGGGTATCATTAGAAAAATAATCGTGTACTACTTCATTTAGAACACCATTAAAGTCAACATCTTCAAGATATTCCCATGTTCTATTTTCATAAATCAACATTCTTCCATTCGGAGTGTCAATTGTATCTTTTACTGACTGGGCAATTAAAGCATTTCCGATAATTACCAGAACGATTATTAAAAATATTCTTTTCATCAATGTACTATGCTAATCAATTCTAAAAATAGAAAATTGAAATTAATTGGGCTAAAATAGAGATTATAGTGAGCTAAAGTAGATATTAAAGTAAAAAGTTATAAACAGAAAGATTATAAGAACTGTTCAGCAAACTCTTGAATGGCATAATGCAGTTTCATTTGAGCACCCTCCTGAGAGCCAAAGAAAGAGTGTACGACTTCTCCTTTTCCATTAATTATTAACCAATGAGGCGTACCTTCACAACCGAAAAAGTCATAAAGTTCATGATTTTCTTCACGATAAATATTAAATGGACTTTGATTATCGGTAAAAACAGATAACACCTCATCGTTTGAAAAGGGAGTAGGTCTAAAGTTAGAATGGATGACCGTTAAAGCAATGAAGTTGTTTTCTTGAAGAAACTTGTATGCTAAGGGAATGGCTCTTCCGGTGCAACCTAAACAGTTCGTATTATAGAAAAGAATAAGGTTTAACTTATCTGATTCGATTAAAGAAGTAAATGTATGCTCTTCTTCTTTGAGGTCTGAAAGTACAACATCAGGAAATTTCATATTCTATTTTTTAATTATGTGCTACAAAGTTAAGCTACATTATCAAACTAAAATGTATGTTTTGTTACCTAAGTTTATTTTCAAAACCACAAATATAAGTTTTGAAACTTATTTGACCTGTACTGTAATTTTAGATGATGCAGCTGCAGATAAGTTTAAAGTCTTATCATTAAGAATAACCTCCGTTGAATGATCGAATTCAAACCTATCCTTTACCTCTATGGTCATCCCCAGTTGAATACCATGCTTGTCTAAGTATTTCAAGAAAGCTGCTGAACTGTCTGCAACTCCAATAACTGTAGCGGGTTGTCCAATCGTCAAATCAATTAACTTCACTGCCTCTTCTCTATGTTCGATCTCACCATCCTTATCTGGAATAGGGTCTCCATGTGGGTCAAACTTAGGAAAGTCTAAAAATGAATCTAAACGATCTGTTAATTTAATAGATTGTATATGCTCTAATTGTTCCGCAATTTCATGGACTTCTTCCCACCCAAAATTTAGTTTATCAACCAAAAATGTTTCCCAAAGTCTATGTTTACGTATTGTTTTCAAAGCTGCTTTCTTACCTTTAGGGGTAAGCTCACAACCTTTATATTTTTCATATTTGATGAGTGACTTTTCAGATAATCTCCTGACCATATCAGTAACAGAGCTGGCTTTAGTTGACATCTTATTTGCTAAATCATTTGTCCCAACCGGTTTATCGAGGGTCTTTTCAAGGTGATATATAGCTTTAATATAATTTTCTTCACTTTGTGTTAAATGATTCATAGCAACTTTAATTTATTTTCAAATATATCCAAAAATTTAGATATATCTAAATATAAAATACATGAAATAAAAAAAGGCTACAATCCAATGTAGCCTTTTCAAATCAATTATGTTATTCTTATTTAATGATGTTTACTGCTCCTTTAAATTCATACTTAGCATCAGTTTCATAATCTAAAGCTGATATTTTCCATATATATGAACCGTCTCGAATAACTTTATTACCGTAGGTACCGTCCCAGTATGCTTCAGGATCAAAAGATTCAAAAACTTTTTCTCCCCATCGGTTAAATACTTCAAGGTGGAAGTTGTAAAGATCTACTCCAGATACTTCTACCCTCCATTTATCATTAAATCCATTACCATCAGGTGTAAATGAGTTTGGAGCAAAAAGTAAAACTTCGTTTTCAATTCTCACTAACTTTTGAATTGAGTCAATACATCCAAAACTATTTTCAACTACTAACACTAAAGGATAGTTCATAATCTCAGAAGGGTATTTAAAAGTAGGGTCCTTCAATGTTGAATAATCAGGATCAGCTCCTACAGCGTACCACTCATGAGAAATGATATCAGTACTCGACTGGCTAAATACATTCACTGTAGGCTCGTACATTGAAGCTGGATTAGGACTAATATAGAAGTTTGGTTTTGGATACGCATACCCTTCAATTAACTTCGGATAGTTTTTAAAATACCTACATCCTCTGTCAGTTACTACTTCAATTCGTACATCAAAAATACCTTTACCAAATTCATGAACAGCAGCATCAAGTCCTGGGATAGTATCGGAGTCTCCATCATTATAATTCCAAACTGTATAATCTACTGTTTCAGTAGTGTTTGTAATGTTGTCAAAGTTGACTTCAATTGGGAAACACTCACCTGTTTTATCAGGAGTGAGCCCTGGCTCAACATCAGCAGGGTAATTCACCATCATACAAGCACTTGTTGAAGGAGAACCACACTCTTCTGTTATAGTTACACAATATTCTGTTGAAGCTGCTGTTGGTGTAACATGTATTACATTTTCGTTACCTACAACTTGTCCATTAGAAGTCCATTCGTAAATATAGTCACTACTTCCACCAGTTACATTTACGAAAAGTTCAACAGAATCTGCGATACATATAATTGTATCCTTTGAAATTGCATCTATCGATAATGGAGCAGGTTGACCTATATTGATATCTTCGGTTGCAACACATCCTTTACTATCCGTTATAGTTACAGTTGTTGTACCAAAGGCTAAATCGTCTGCAGTTTGTCCAACAGAATTAGACCCTGTCCATGTATATGAATAAGGTGCATTACCTTTTGTAACACTAATTGTAGCAATACCATCATCACCACTGTTACACGTCACATCTTCTTGATTTGTAACTTGTACTTCCATTGCTGGTACTTCTCCGATTGCCAATTGAACAGTGTTAGAACAACCAATATCTGAGGTTACAACACATTCATATATACCTTCGGACAGACCTGTAGCTGTGCTTGTTGTTTGTCCATCATTCCACAAATAAGTAACATTTCCTAACATAGGACTCATTTCAACAGTAGCTGTTCCATCGGATCCACCTGGACAAGAAACGGGAGTAAGACTTGCAGGATAAGTTGCAGGTGTATCACCTACCGTAACTGATGCAGTAGATTCACATCCATTAACATCACTCATTTTTACGGTATAAGTCCCTGCAAATACATTATTTACTGTTTTCGTTGTTGTTGCTCCTAAGCCTGGACCTGTCCATACATAAGTATATGGTGCAACACCACCTGTTGGAGTAGCGTTAACCTTTCCAATTCCTGCAGAACAAATATCTGCTTCAGAAGTTGCTGCTACGCTTGAGGTTAATCCAGTAATATAAGAAGTAGCAGACACAGCTCCAACTTGAGAGTTACAGTTGTTCGCCGATACCGTTAAAAAGTAACCTTTTGTACCTGCAGGAACATTATTCACATTTAAAACTCCATTATTATAAGGGTATGTTACTCCGTCTTCATCTTCCCACTCAAAGCTAGCATTTCCAGAAAGCATTAGCTTGTAAGGTATAGTAGAGTTAGTATATGCATTTGTATTTGTTGGAGATGTTGGCTTAAACAACTGTCCATCATTTGCAGCAGTCCATTGACTTACATTTCTACCAGGAGTTGTGGTTGCTACAGTTCCAGCTGCATTTTGAACACCTTGAATTGCTAAGCCTCCATTCCATGAAACATCCATTGTTTTACTCGATATATGATATTCAATATTATTACTTCCTTCAAAAAGAATAAGTGCTAAATAATTACAATCTGAAGCACCAAAAGTAGGTACATTAGAATAAACTACATAAAACTCTCTATTTGGTGCAGTCCCAATGGTTTTATAAAAAACTTCACCACCTGAATTGGGATTAATATCCGAATAACAAAGCATTGCTGCATTTCTTGCGTCTGCAAGATCATTATTATTAGGCATTGGACCAACACTTGTTAATGACCAGGTATGACTATTCCCAGCTTTAGAAGCATCAAAAGAAATAACGGCATTGGACCCTATAACACAATTACTATATGTTGTTCCGTAAAAACTAAAGTTAAAGCCAATAGGAATTAATCCCGACCATCTATCGTCTGACAAACTCACCGTAGTTGGGTTGTCTATTACAACCCCACCGCCTGGCAACTGTAAACCTCCACAGTTTTCAATTTGTACACTTTCGCCTTCACATACATCTGCATCGTCACCGAGACATACGGTTTGTTGTCCAAAACCATATAAGGCTGAAAGTAAGAATACGAGTAATAAGTTTAAATTTCGAGACATAATTTGTTGTTTTATTAACTTTAAAACGTTTTTGCGTTTGGTAAGGTTGTCTTTGAAAACAAAATAAATCATAAAATCTTAATCATTTAATATAAATGACAGTATTTCTGATTTATATTTTTCTAATCCCATAAACGTCGGAACGTTGTTATGACCAGCTCCTAAGACTTCGCTTTTTTTCTTCCAATTGGAAGAATGATTATCATAAACTAATTTACCATGCGTAGAAAAAGATAAAAAATCATCATCAATTCCATGCATCCAATACAAAGGAACGTTACATTTCTTTATTTGTTCTGCGTTACTAATTTTTGTACTCACAAAAAATGAAGCGGGCATATTTAATAAGGCAGCATCTTGTACCATTACTGAACTGCTTGCAAAAGGAGCTTCCAAAATAATTTTATTCGGTTGCAATACAAAAGGTTTGTCTCCAGCTGACATACATGTTGGAGCACTGCCTAAAGAATATCCATATGTAATTAAACGTTCATTCGTTAGGCCATTCTGCTTTAACCATTTCAACGCACCGCCTGTAGCAGCATACATATTGTTTTCTGTTGGTTTACCTTCTGACAATCCGTACCCTGGATAATCAAACATTAGAACGCCAAACCTTCCTTGTCCTCCAACATAACTTAATAACTTTTGTCTTGGCCAATAATGATCCATGTGGTCTTTGTTACCATGACAATAAAGAATAACGGTATCTGTACTCAAGGTCGCGATATCGCCTATATAGATTGCTGATACATCAAGCGTCTCTCCCTCATCATCGATCGTAAACTTAAATTGATGAATTTGGCTTTCAGGAATTCCGTAACCATTGGGTAGATCTAATGACAAGTCACCGTCAAAATCATCCAAATAATATTGGGTTATGGAATTGTCGTTATTAAATAGAAAACTATCTAACCTTTTTCTACAGCTTGTTGAAACAAATAGAATTCCTATCAAAATAATTATAACTCTACTTCCCATAACTTAAAACTTTCTGATTAATCCAAGATAAATTCCAGTAGCTCCTCTTTTTCCGGTAACACTAATGTAGTCTAAAACAATGTCTTCATTAGAAGAGAAAGGAGCAATTAACTTTATTTCAGTTTTCAGCGTCCATTTTTTCCAATTCAAGTCATGACCAATATTTAACATAGGGATTACAAAAGTCTCTTGCTTTACTTCATGCGCCTTAACAGAACCTAATTCATACCAAGTTCCAATACCTGCATACAACAAATTGGCTTTTGACTTCCCCCCACTGCTCATTAGATCATCTTGAGTTAAAGACTTGAAATTATATTTGAAATAATAATGTGCATCTAATTGCGGCCAAAACTTAAAGTTATTTTCATAAACATCCATTGCTGTATTAAAACCAAGCATTCCCGATGCTCCATGTTTTTGGTTTTTACTTTTCCATGCACCATATGTTGCTCCCGCTCCTACCTGCGCAACACCCAAAATTGCTGCAGTCGTGTACCAACTTCCGTGAAGTGTAAGTTTATTTGTAACACCACGGCCGTAAGTCAATGAGGAAAATGGCAAAGGCGCAGTGGCGACTCCAGGAATATTTACCATTGGCCCTCCTAAATCTACTCCTATTGCATTTTCATTTCTATCCAAAGGTTCTACAAATCTTGTAGGTCCACAAGAGCTGCATATAAAAATAAGAAGTAGTACTAAAATTAGATTAATATCTTTAAACATTCTTCAAATATAATATTATTATGATTATTCGACCATAATAAAGAAGAATTTCTCAAACTAAACAGACTATGAATCAATACTTAAGAAAATGAATACATGAACTATAATCCAAATCAATAGTTTTTTTGGTATTTTGTGGACTTATGATTTAAAATCTTTTTTATGTTGAAAATTGACATGCATACCCATATCATTCCTAAAACTCTACCCAATTGGACCAAGAAATTCGGATATGGTGATTTCATTTTCTTAGAGGAAAGAAATGATGGAGACGCCGACATGATTCAAGGTGGGAAGTATTTTAGAACCATAAAGGAAAACTGTTGGGAAGAGGATGTTAGAATTAAAGAATATAAAGATTTTAACACACAAGTACAGGTTGTTTGTACTATCCCAGTGATGTTCTCCTATTGGTCTAAACCAAAAGACGGCCTTGAAGTAAGTCAATTTTTAAACGACCATATTATTGACTTAGTTGATCGTTATCCGAAAAACTATATTGGCTTGGGAACAGTTCCAATGCAAGATACTGAAATGGCAATCTTAGAATTAGAGCGAATTCATAAATTAGGTATGAAAGGAATTCAAATTGGATCTAACATTAACGGACTTAATCTCAGTGAAGAGCGATTCTTTCCAATTTTTCAAGTATGCGAAAGGTTAGGTATCGCAATAATGATACATCCATGGGACATGATGGGTTTTGATGACATGCAAAAGTATTGGCTGCCTTGGTTGGTGGGAATGCCTGCAGAAACATCTCGTGCTGCTTGTTCATTAATATTTAGTGGTACATTAGAAAAGCTTCCCAACTTAAGGGTTTGTTTTTCTCACGCTGGCGGTTCTTTTATTCCTACAATTGGTAGAATAGAACATGGATTCAATTGTAGACCAGATTTAGTAGCAATTGATAACGATGTAAATCCGAGGACATACTTGGGTAAGTTTTGGATTGATTGTATTACACATGATATTGACATGTTGAAATACATGTTGGAAAAGCAAGGTAGTAAGAGGATCTGTTTGGGATCTGATTATCCTTTTCCTTTAGGTGATTTAGAAATAGGCAAGTTTATTGAGGATAGCGATCTTTCGCAACAAACTAAAGAAGATATTTTCTCAAATTCAACAATAGAATGGTTGAATTTAAATAAAAACGATTACCTTAATCGCTAGAAAAAAAGAAACATGAAATTTATTACATTATTTATTTTAACGAGTCTGCTCATTATATCTGCCGGCTGCAGTAATTCTAAGGAAGTAGAAACAAATAACGAAAAGAAAATGGAAAATCAAGCACAACCGAGTGAAGTAAAGCACCCTTCACCAGCTGCTGTAGATTTTTATGCAAATGCTGATGACAATTCTTGGAAACTATCTGTACGCTTTGGAGGTGAAATTGTTTTTACAGACACCAAAAATAACATTCAATTTTATTCAGATGTTAATGAGAAAACGGTTGCACAGGGAGCTAATGTTATTCAATTGAGCAGTATAAATGAAACCCAGGTAATTCATGTTAATATTGACATTGTTGATTGTATGAAGTCAGGTAAAAAAGTAGATATAATGATTAGGAATATTGGTGATCAAAAGAGTTTTGATTATTCTGGTTGTGGTTTCTATCGTGGCACTCCTCAATTACATGATATATGGGCTTTGCACAAACTGAATGGTAAGGAGCTTTCTGCTAAACAGTTTCCAAGGGAACTTCCTCATTTTGAGTTCGACCTTGTAACGCAACAAATGAGTGGCTTTGCTGGATGTAACCAAGTAAATGGAAATCTAAAGTTTGAATACAATAAAATGATTATTGACAACCTTGTATCAACAAGAATGTACTGTGGTGAAGCTTCGGATCTTGAGAATGAAATTCTCAAAATACTACGCAACGAACCTATTTATCACTTAAAAGATTTACATTTAACCCTTGAGACTCCAAATGGAAGTGTAATATTGAAAAAAGTAGACTAATGACAACATCAGATAACATGCCTGTAAAAACAGAAGAAAATACGAATTCTACTACTATTGACAAAAAGACAGTAGAGAAGAAAGCATTTTGGAAACGTCATTTCTTAACGTTATTTATTTTACTGTTACTTATAGTAAGCGTAGCTTGGGGTTACTTCGGAAATATGTCTACAGTTTCAAAATATGAAAAAGAGATTACATCATTAAATGAAGCGCACAAAGAGGAGTTGGAAAAACTTAAGGTTGAGCACATAAAACAATTAACCAAGACCCTTTCTTTAGCGGTGCGCAGCGAAATGATTGCAGAAAACATGAACCAAGTCAATCAATATTTTTTACAAACCCTAAAAACCTTTCAAGTAGAGAAGGTTCTGCTTGCTGACCAAAAGACAGGTAAGGTAATCTTAAGTACAAATAAAAAAGACGAGGATACTGTATTTGGAAATAAGTCTTTGGTAGAAGCCAAAGAAGCCATGACAAAAGTTTACAATAACAACACCTATGCTGCCACACCAATTATGGGTCTTAATGAGCAACTGGGAGTTCTTATAATTCAAGTAGATTAGAGCACTTTATATCAGTATAACTAAAAAGCATTCTCAAATTGAGAATGCTTTTTCTGTAATTTCTAAAAATTGGAACCATTATTGCTTTAATACTATCAAACAGAGAAATCATGATGTTAAGAGAGAGAAAAATACCCAAATGGAAAGAGAAAGAAGAAAGGTTTAAAAACCAATCATTTGATGATTCTTTAGAAAGGTTAGGAACCAATGGAGCTTTCATTAATGCTACACAAATTAGTGAGACATTGTTGTCTCCAACACAAATGTTAAAGAAAGAAGTTTGTGAAGATTAAAAAGTTCCCTTTTACTTTCCTTGCAGAGGTTCGTCTAATAAATAGTTGTCGATAAACTCACGAACACATCCTTTCCCACCTTTAGTCTGCAATACCAAATCAACTTGCTGCTTTACAACAGGAACAGCATCAGCAGGAGCTGCAGAAAAACCAACACTTTTCATTACCTGCATATCATTTATGTCATCACCAATGATTGCTACTTCAGACAATTCAATATTAAGTTTTTTACACCAAGCATTTAAAATATCAATTTTAGGATCTCTTCCTACATAAAGATGTTCTATCTTCAATAGCTCTGCCCTACTCTTTACCATTTCAAGTTTGAAACCTGAAGAAATGATCCCAACTTCAATTCCTAAATCTTTTAAAGCCATTATTGCCATACCATCCTTGGCATTGTATTTCTTTATTTGGTCTCCATTTTCAGTAAAAAACATTCCTGCATCGGTCATCACACCGTCTACATCAAGAATCAACAGTTTTAGCTTTTTTAGTCTTTTTTTATCTATTGTCAAGTTATAAGAAAGAAGATTTGTAAAACTCAATTCTTCTTTGTGACAAAAAAGTTCAAGGTCTCCTATTTTCAGATCAGAAACCTTTGTCACACTATTTTCAGTCAAGAACTGAGATAAACTGCTTCCCTTCTGATTTAAGACAGCTTCAAGATTTGTTGTCAGTAATTTCATTATACTATTTTATAACCTACACTTGCTGCAACTGGTTCAATTGCCGATTTCAGAGCAATAAATGCATCATGAGTCAACTGCTGTGCAGCATCAGATTTAGCTACAGCAGGATTTGGATGCGCCTCAATTAATAAACCATCAATTCCCATTGCAACACAAGCTTGTGCCAACTTTTCGATTCCATAACGGTATCCTAAAGCATGACTTGGATCTAATATAATTGGTAGATTGGTGTATTCTTGCAAATAAGCAACTCCACATAAATCAAGTGTAAATCTTGTATTCGTTTCAAATGTCCTAATTCCTCTCTCACACAAAATAACTTGATCATTTCCACCAGAAAGAATAAACTCTGCTGCTTGAACAAATTCTTGTAAAGTTGAACCAAAACCACGTTTTAATAAAACAGGTTTATTGATTTTTGCACAAGCACGCAATATCCCTTGGTCATACATTGCTTTTGCGCCTATTTGAATAATATCACTGTGTTCGATTACTTCGTGAACATGAGTAGCGTCTCTGACTTCAGTTATTACACTTAAACCATGCTCTTCACGCATTTGAGCAAGTAACTTCAGTCCTTCAAGACCTAAGCCTTGAAAACTATAAGGACTTGTTCTTGGCTTATAGCAACCGCCACGCAAAGTTGTTAATCCTAAAGACTTAATTAGTTTTGCGCTTTCTCTTATTTGATCTAATGATTCCACAGAACAAGGTCCACCAATAAGTATTGTATTTTTTGTATCTCCTCCTATTTTAAGGCCACCAATATATATTTCACGGGTTTTCTGTTGAAATTCTCTTGATGCCAATTGCATATCATTATCAAACACCCAGTTTTCATCTACTTTAGAAGAAATTTCACTGGGAACTTCCTTCATAGATGAAGAGGTAATCAAGTGTTGACTTCCATTATAATTAATGTGAAATGCTTTATATTTTTCTGCCAATTGAGCTGCTTCAGCTGAATCTACAGTTGTGTTGAGTTTTAAAATCATATTTCTCCTTTAATTAAGTTTACGAAGGTAACAATTCCTTCGGCTTTATTGTTTGAATTGATCACGGGCAAATACATCACAGGAAAGCTTTTCTTACGAACTAAATTAAGCATATCGTCGACATTTGCTTCCGCATCTATTGTGATTGGATTGTGGTTAATCATTTCTGTTACTTCTAATCCAGCAATGTCTTCAAAGTTTTTAATCATTGCTTTTCTTACATCAGCATTTGATATAATTCCATCAAACTTACCTTCTTTCTCGATTAAAGTAAATCCTTGTTTTCCGTTATCAATTGCTTCAAGTACTCTTTTAAATGTAATGGTCTCGTATTTTACAACAGGACATTCCTCCAGTGGAATCATAAAGTCCTTAATCTTAAACTGTGACTGAATTGCGCGTTTGGTTAAATCCATTAATGCATGACCAACGCTAGCTCCTTTAAATAAAAAACTTCCCGACACAGATGAGTGCACTCCCATATTTCTCAATATGAAGGATACTTCACCGTTCACTCCTCCGTCGACATGAACGTTTTTATTTGGATATTTCTTTTTAAACTCTCTAATTTTTCTAAAATTCTCCGGATCAAATACCCCTCCACTTTGCCCTGGAATAGTTGCCATAAATAGCACAAAGTCAAAATCACTATATTCATCAAATGCAGAAACTGGAGTTGGAGTAATTAATGCCAATCCTTTTTCTCCTTTAATATCTGCTGGTATCTCTAACTTCTTTGTTAGTTGTTCATATTGAAAAGTAACATACTCTACAGGATGCTTTCTCAATAAATCGAAGTACTTCTCTGGCTCTTCAGTGATTATATGCAAATCAATTGGCATATCGCACCAAGTTCTGATTTGTGCTATGTCATCAAAAACACTTAGGTCGTCATTACAATCTACATGTAATAGATCCACTTGATGTGCTTCTAAATCCAGAATAGTTTCTTTAAGGCTTCTGTTTTTATCTGAGTATATTGAACCTGAAATCTTCATATAATTATCTTTTTAATATTGGTCTAAATGTATTGTCTGTTATCAGGATTTCTGTATCAAGATCGAACACTTTCGTTTTTAAATCACGTTCTAATTGTTGAATTAATGCCTCTTCGGTAATGTTCAATAAATCTTCATGATACATTTCTCGTTCAATAATTTTCACAATTACAACGTCTTTATCGCTTTCCAATTGGATTATTTGCTTTCGTTCTCCAACAAAGCCATTGTTTCTCCAGTATCTTGCAAAGGAAATTGCTTTTTCTTTAGGTATTCCTTCAAGAAAATAAACACTTAAATTGCCATTGTCTATCCGATCGCCCATAGAAATTCCACAGCTCAGCAATAAAGTTGGCAACAAGATAATGACAAACCAATTCTTCATATGTTCAAAAATATAAAGATAATTCTAAAGCCTCACGTTTTATCAGAAAATAAGCTTTGTTAATTCACAAGTTTGTTGAAAATCAGAGGAAAATTGTATTAAAAAGAAAAATTGTGTCTTGTAAATTCCATTTCAAATTTTTTAAGTTCAGATTCTTCAATTTTGGTGGGGTAAGACATGACTAATAAATCTACTTTTGGTCCACCTTTCCGCAAAGACAATTGTTGATACTGATGGGTATTCAATTCGAAGCCTAAACGTTCATAAAATCCAATTCTGCGTTGATTAATACTTGTATTTGGAAACTCTACTTCTAATATGATTAAACCTTTAAACTGTTCTATAAATTCATTTAAGATTAATTTTCCATATCCTTTTCCCCTGTGCTGATCCAAGGTTGCGAAGTGTTCTATAAATATCAATTGATCAAGTTCCCACCAAGCTATAAATCCAATCAGTTGCTGATTTAATGTAATAACTTCAAAGTGATAATATTCACTTTTCATTATTTGATTTTGGGATTCTATTTCTCTCCTTTCATCAATATGGAAGGCTTTGATGTACAAATCCCAAGCTTCATTGAAATATTTATCACGAGTTGAATGGATGAGGGTTCGATTCATATTTCAATTTTAAGTATACTCATTGCTTCAATGAAAAAGTCCTTAACAAAAGTAAAGTTACTTTTATTAAGGACTTCAACTAACGATATTTTTTTAACTAATAACGTGCAGAATTCATTTTAACATCATCGATTTCTTCTTCTTCTGGTTCAAAAAGATAACGTTCTTTACTGTCATCCATTTCATCCATCCACTCCGTATGATGTTCGGCAGCCATAGTTCCAGTTACTACACTTTTGTATGTTTTATCTCTGTAAGTAAGGATGCATTCTTCTTTATCGTTCAACCATTCTTTAAACATGATTCCAACTTTATCTATGTTGAAATCTGGATAATCTGAAAGTTGAATAATATCTTTAATATAATCAGATTGGAAGTCTACATCGTCATATCCTGTTTTTAAGTTTTCGTTTCTTTCCAACCAATAATCAATGTCTTTTCTTCTTTCTTCTATAGAAGGTAATTTATACTTTCCTAACATATAGTCACGTGCTAACCATGCTTGCGTGTCGAACATATTAAAAGTATAATATTGATCTTGCATTCCCAAATAAATCAATTGAGGTATCTCGTTAAAGAAAATACCTTTGTATAAATTATCAGGATATAGGTTGTTTTTGGTTTTCAAACGCATTTCATCTGGCAAGAAAGGAAATTTATGTTGGTATCCTGTACACATGATTACAGCGTCATATCTTTCTGCTTCTCCATTTTTAAAATGAGCCACATCTTCTTCGAAATGAGTAACCAATGGCATTTCCTTAATTCCTTCAGGCCAATTTACTCCGATTGGATTGGTCCTGTAACTTATAGTTACAGATTTAGCTCCATGCTTATGACATTGTACTCCAATATCTTCTGCAGAATAACTACTTCCTATTAATAATAAATCCTGATCTTTATATTGGTCTGCTCCTCTAAAATCATGGGCGTGAATTGCGTTCCCAGGAAAGTTTTCAATTCCTTTAAAATACGGCATATTTGGAGTAGAGAAGTGTCCAGAAGCAACTACCAAATAATCGAACTCTTCTGAATATGTCTTATCATTTTTCAAATCATCCAATACCAAAGTAAACTTCTTTGTTGTTTCATCAAAGCTTACCCATCTTGCAGTAGTATCAAAACGAATATAATCTCTAACGTTGTCTTTTTTAATTCGACCTTGGATATAATCAAATAAAACAGGTCTTGGTGGATAGGATGATATTGGTTTTTTAAAGTGATCATCGAAAGAATAATCTGAAAATTCCAAACATTCTTTTGGACCGTTTGACCAAAGGTATTTATACATACTTCCGTGAATTGGTTCTCCATACTTTCCTACTCCAGTTCTCCAAGAATAGTTCCACATCCCTCCCCAGTTACTTTGCTTTTCAAAACACACAATTTCAGGAACTTCTTCTCCCTTTTTCTTTACTGCTTCAAATGCACGAAGCTGTGCCAACCCACTGGGTCCAGCACCGATAATACCTACACGTTTTTTGCTCATAATATGATATAGTTTTGACACTTGTTTCCCCATATTGCACATGGAAACAAGCTTAATTAATAATCTTTTTTTAATCAAAAAAAACTTTGCGAATTGCATAAGGAAAAAGTCTATTTAAAAAAGACTTTTATTTTAGAAAAGTACGGTGACCGATAAAGGTGACTTTTCAAGAATATGGTTTTAAACCTGTGCAAAGATAAGAAAATATTAGCATTTTTCCAAATAGGACTTTTCTGAAGCCATTAACGCACTGTACATAAGCTATTTGAGCAGGGTTGAAATTGAAGATAAAGCTCACCTACTTTGAAGTACAATAAATGGAAGAAATAGAGGTAAATGGAATAAAGATTCTTTGGGTAAACTTGGATTGATTTTAAATCGCTTATTCAATTTCAATTTTTTCACCAAGAAATTTAGGTCTTACTTTAAAAACAATATCTAAAATTGCTTTGCTTCTTGCAAAATACTCTCTCACTTTTGTTTTTAAACCATAATTCTTAGAGACATTCTTTGCATTATAACCAATAGCTTTAATTCCATGTTTCTCAGCAATATAAATAGCCCTTTCGTTGTGAAATTTCTGAGAGATAATGGTGATTTCACTTTGACCAAAAACTTTTTTTGCGCGCACCACAGAGTCTAAGGTTCTAAAGCCAGCATAATCGAGAAATATTTTTTCTTCTGGAATACCGTGTTTAATTAATTCTTTTTTGAATTCTTCGGGCTCATTGTAGTACTTTGAACTGTTGTCTCCACTCACCAACACATAAGTAATTTTTCCACTTTTATAAAGTCGAACAACAGCTTCGATGCGGTATTTAAAGTATAGATTAATCCCTCCTTTCGCTTGATACTTAGAAGTACCCAACACCATTCCAACTTTATTACTACTCAATTCATCAACTTTATAAAAAGTCTTGTTTTTTGCATTATTTTCAATAATGAAATTTGAAAGAGGTGCGAAAAGGATGGGCATCAAAAGCAAACTGACTAGAACTATCAGAAAAATTCTACGTTTAGTTTTTGGAGTGAAACGTGAAGTATCTTTCTGAATTCTCAATTTATAAGTTGATTTTTATCATTCAATTGAAGTCCCATTTTAACACTTAGACCGAGGTCTCTTTTGACTTTACTGAGTGTAGGCTTTAAAGTAATAAAATACATTACTAAAGTACCAGCAATCATTAGGTAGAAAATATTGCTTGTCAATAAAACTGCAACAACAGCGATAAGAAAAGGAGCATTTGCTAAAGCGAACTTAGTAATTATTGCTACCCTATATCCTGTTAACTTATTTTTCAAACTCGGTTCATTGATTAGTGTATCTAACTTTTTCTTATAGAGAACTCTACCTAAAACCACGCCAATAAATGTAAGTAATGGAACAGCAATTAGAAAGGTGTCTTCGGTAGATGGCAAGTCAAAATTCCAGGAAATCGTAGTGAATAAGGCAATACTACCAAACAACATCATCTCCACAAGCATAATTAAATATATGCGATTGAGATCTCTCATAAATGAATTCGGTGTCATACCTTTTTCTGATTTTTCCATGATATTAAAATCTATTTATAGCGCTCTAATATAAAGATATAGATTGTTATATAACCGTATAATTGGAAAATTAAAGGAATACTTATGTCGTTATGGAATAACAAAACAATCAAATAAGGTCACCACACAGATATAAAACCTCATTCATAATCAGATTGAAGTGTCATTCTATGAAGAATAATCTAATATAGAAATCCGGAGTAAATTATATGACAGTTTTCTTAATTCCTTCAAGGATAAAGAACCATATATAACGCCACATCGAACGGGTTGGATCACGCTCAAAGTCTTCTATATCTACTTCTTTTTCTAAAGGTGGATTCAGTAATTTACTTGCAATAAAAGACACAACTTTCCGTTCCTCTCCTTTTTTATTGAAAACCTCTAATTTTATATCTTCAGAATGAATAACAAATGTACCATCTGCTGTTCCATGAGAAACCATGTGTGATTTTATTTCCTTAATTATACCGCTAAGCTCTGCATTTACAGCCGGACGAAGCATACTATTTACACTACTTGTTTCAATATTCTTTGCATGAACATCAAGTTGGAAAGTTTCGACTTTTGCAAATTGATTATAAGAAATATCCACCCCGACAATTGACCTAGGACTCAAAGCAAAAGTTCCTTTAAGAATAGCGTTTTGTTTTCTAGAGGCAATGTTATGAATATGAGTTAATCGAGCATTTACATCATTCAAATAGATTGTACTTACTTTTCTATCATCCCCCATCATTGAGTAACTTATCTTAGAGTTTTTTGTTTCCAAAGCTTTAGCATCAATTTCAAAATCTAACTTTTGAATCATCTGTCCATAAGTTAGCTTGTGCTTCGTGTATTCAGGAATAGTTTTATTTCTAAAGACATTCAAAGTGAAGGCTTCAATATTGATTTCATTTAATGTAATTTTCTTTAATTTATTGTTGCTTAAATCAAAATCTACGCTGTCTAAAACTAATCCATGCGCAATTAGCTCAACGTGATCTTTTTGTTCAGGTATATAATTAATGTAATCATTTTTGGAATAGCGTGTAATGACCTTAAATGTATCTAATGAAAAGGTGTGATTATCGTATATTAAATCTTCAACATAGATGTCATGGAGTTCTCCTGCATTTTGACGCAAAGATTGAAAGCTCAGTTTCTCCAACTGATTAAAATTAATATTATTTATATCCTTAAGTTTACCTTGTACATCAAGACCAATCACTTTTGTAAGGGTGTCATTTTCGGAAATAGAATAAAAATCTAATCCTGTAATTTTTATTTTTCTTAAAGCAAAAGGCTTACTGTCCTTTTGCTTTGACTTTGCATTTATAGTAGAATCCTTTTCTATGGAATAAGGGTGGATTTTGAAATGATTGATAAGAAGGTTATTCGCAGTTGTTTTTCTAATTAAAATAGTATCTGAAACGATAAGCTTCATTAGTCCAATTCTTAAGGCAACATCCTCTGCTTCTACCTCAATCATTTCATTTTTAAATTTGATGTCTTTAAAAACAAAATTTCCAGAAAAGCTCATTTTAAATTCTCTAAAAGACAATTGCTCTTTTTTTTTCAATTGCTTTTCTATATAGGATTCAAGGATAAAAATAGCTGCAACATAAAGAACTGCAAGTATTGATAAAGAAATGATAATCTTTTTTGGTGTTTTCATAAGATAGTTTGAATAAAGATAGAAGTTTTGAGAACAAGAAAGCTGAATAGTAAAGAGAAATAGTGTTAAATTTAAAAAATAAACTTTTATGACTCCCTCTAATTATTTGGTATTCATCGAAGAGAAGATGAAATCGAGCACCTTACCTCATTATATACTCAACAAAACAAGTGTATTTAGAATATGGTTTTTTCTTGTATAGCTTATTTATATTGATTTATTCTTCTATTACCAAAATCAGTCCCTCTTTCTCTGGATCAATCAATTCATAAACCAACTTCATGAATTCTTTGGTACCATATTTAGCAAGATACGGTATCATATTTTCATGTCTTTCTTGTAATCCATTACTTGGGAATAAACGATTGTAGATTGCATCAATTTGTTTTAATGCATCTTCATGTTTTTTCTTTTGGTGTCGAATTAGCTTTTGTTGAAGGCCATCTAATTGTTTATGTATTTTAGTGGATTCACTCTTGGCGTATCCCTCTAATCCCTTATCGACAATAGTTACAGTGTTTTCCAACTCTTGGATTAATGCTGTTGTTTTATTTTCTAATGTTGAAAAATCTAACTCAACCTCTGCATTATCAATTACAAACTGCTTTTTAACTTCGTGAATTGATTTAAAAACATCAGTATATTTTAGGTTCAACTTATTGATTCTTTTGACAGTTGTATAATCAAACCATTGAAGGGAGTTCCTTACTTTCACTAAAGGGAAAGGAACCTCTGTTTGATCAAATACTCCTTTAAATTGAAGCCAATATGCCATTTCTCCTCCTCCGCCTAAGTAACATAGGTTTGGCAAAATAAATTCTTGGTAAAGGGGTCTTAAAATAACATTTGGAGAAAAACGCTCAGGATTAGATTCTAATTCAGTTAGCAAATCTTCCTTAGATATAACATGATCACCAATCTCAAATGAACCATTTTCTATAGGGATAATACGTTCACGGTATTGGTCTTTTATATAAAACAAATTAATTGGACGCGCCATTGCCTGTCCACTGTATCCGTCTTGTCCTAACTTTTCAGTAGTTTTATTTACTTCCTTTTCAGAGAACTGAGATTCGATCTCTCGTTTTAAAATCGGAATAAACGATGCTTTTAAAGCTGAATTATCAGAATCGAGTATGATTAAACCATAATCACCTAACAAGCTCATTAAAAATTCAGAATTGGATTCTGCAAGGTTGTCTTTTTTATAAAACTGATTTAGATATTCTGAAAAATCAGGATTATTTTCAAATTTACTTAGAACCTCTTGTTTAAAAGCATCAATTCCGTCCATAGAAAACCTTCCCACAGGACCTTCTTGCGCAGTACTCCATGAGATTGTATCGTTAAACAAGTGAAGGTGATTTATTTCTTCAAAATCATGATCCTCCGTCCCCATCCAAAAAACAGGAACAAAATTATTTTCAGGGTACTTAGCTTTCAACTTCTCTGCAAGACGAACAGCATCCATTATTTTATAAATAATATACAAAGGACCTCCAAACATATTTAACTGATGTCCGGCAGTGACAGTAAAAGTATTCTCTTCTTTAAGTAAACTTACATTGTGGTTCACTTTTTCATAATACAAATAAGGCGTCATCTGTTGCTTTATAATATCATATAACAAATCTCGTTGTGGCTTAGAGAAACTTTGCTTCTTTAATTCAATTTGATTTTTAAAACTTTCTAAACTATAAGGTGCTTGTATATATTTATGAAGTGATTCTTGATTGTCATTAATTTCATTGGCTAAGTCGCCAAAAAATGTTGTTTCTCTACGGTTAACTGTAATTGTTTTCATATATGAATTTGTCTCTTCTGGCTTTCTATAGTTACAAAGATAAAAGGATAATGTTTTAAAATAGGACAGATATCTTTAAGATGATAAATGTTATGTTGAACTTTTCATTTTTAAAATGAAAGAATGATCAGAGATTGCTTGACTTATGTTACCTAACACAAATAGAAAGTTATAATCAAGCCTACTAACATTTAGAAAATAGACCTTATTTATATATCTTTGCACAGAATTTATTTAGAATTAGAATTATGAAAGGTATTATAAAAACGAACAAGGGAGACATGCATGTTGATTTTTACGACACTGATGCTCCAAAAACGGTAGAGAACTTTGTAAAACTATCAAAGGATGGATATTACAATGGCTTAAAATGGCACCGTGTACTTCCGGACTTTGTAATTCAAGGAGGTTGTCCAAAAGGAACGGGAACAGGTGGACCAGGATATGCTATCGACTGTGAGTTAGATGGAGGGAATCAGTACCACGATAGAGGTGTTTTATCAATGGCACATGCTGGGAGAAATACTGGTGGATCACAATTTTTTGTTTGTCACAGTAGAAACAACACAGCTCATTTAGATGGAAATCATACTTGCTTCGGTAAGGTAACTGAGGGACTTGATGTAATTGATCAAATCAAAGAAGGTGACACAATTAACGAGATCGTTATCTTGGATTAATGAGTAGAAATATTTAATTATTTAAAAGGGGAAGCATTTTATGCTTCCCCTTTTTTGTTGAATTTAGTTTGCGTGTAGTTAAGTTATGGTTTACTGCAAATCAATTTAAAATTAAGCACTTAATCATTCTCAAAAATCTATAAATATGTAATTCCTTGCGTTTATAAGGTGAAAACTCAGGATTTTCTCTTTACCGATATTTAAGGTGACTCTAACGATTAAAAGTCAGTTTTCATAGAAAAACATATTCATTCGATAAATAGAACCAACCATTCGGAAAGTTAGAACGTCCTGTCGCTGGTTTGACCCATTTCAAGGAATTTAAAAACCCTATGTTTGAAATGAACAAAGAAATTAGATAAGTATTTAGTACAGATTTAACAACTGCATCAAGTATTTAAGAAGATATACCTTTCCTGAATCAATAGGTGTTTAAAACACAAGGGTTGTTTACCCCTTATCTGTTCACACAGAATAAAGTAAGCACGTTTTTGTAGTATAGTTTAGCGTAGAAAGGTTAACTCGAGGGTTAACCTTTCTTTTTTTAACACTCATTCAATACAAATATTTCAAACTATCCCTCCAAGAATTTGAACCTTGAAGTCCGCCGGTATGAATAAACAGAACTTTTTCATTCCTTTTAATTACTCCATTCTTATAATCCTCCATCATTTTGAAAAAAGCCTTACCTGTATATATTGGATCTAATTTTAATTGTGTCTTATCATAGACCTCATTGATGAATTCAATAAGTTCTGTTGGAACTTTAGCATAGCCACCAAAGTGACCGTTATTGATTACGTTTAGATGACATGCATATCCTTCAACAAGCTGATCATCATTCAATACCTGCTGAAGTAAATATGTAATGTCTTTTAATAGAAAGTCTCCCTTTAAAACTGAAATGACATGTACTTTTGTTTTCTCAGGAACACTGAGTAAAACTCCAGCAGCAGTAGTTCCAGTTCCCCCAGCCAAATAAACATGATCGTAATCATTTTCTGTTTCTGTTAGAATATGTTGACATCCAACAACGCCGTAATATCCCTTCCCTCCTTCAGAAACAATATAAAAGTCAGAATACTTGACGGCCAGTTCTTTGATAAAGTATGGATCGTCCTTTTTTCTGTATTCAGAGCGCGAAATAAAAATTAATTTCATACCATATTCAAAGCACTTCTGTAAGGTATCATTGCTCTGTTCATTCAGCTCTTCTCCTCGGACAATACCAATAGCTTCCATCCCCTTAACGGTTGCTGCTTTTGCTGTTGCAATTAAATGATTTGAGAAAGGTCCACCAAAGGTCAGAATACCTGTTTTCCCAAGCGCTTTAGCTTTAAGTAGATGGTATTTTAGTTTTCTCCATTTATTACCTGAAATAATTGGATCAATCAAATCATCTCTTTTAATATCAAAAGAAAAAGGTTCGTCCTCCCCAATGGAAAGACGAACCCTTTCTAAAACTGATTTTGAAGTGTTCAATTCCTCAAAAATATATTACATCCCTTGCTCAAGCTCTAATTGCTCTTGAAGTTGTCTCATTTGCTCTTCTGAAAACTGCTGTTGCTGTTGGCGTTGTTGAACCAATGTACCTGGCTCTCCAGATTTAATTACTTCAATTTCGAAAGTCAAAGTTTCGTAAGGTTGAATCCCTTGATTCCCTTGTTCACCGTAAGCTAAATCATAAGGCAATACCAACTTGTAACGTCCACCTTCTCTCATCTTAGGAATGGCCAATTTCCATCCTTCAACAACTCCGTTTAAAGAGAATGAAGGCGCTGGCTGATTATTTTGTGCTGATCCCATATAACTATTCTCCACAACTTCACCATTAGCATTCGTTAGAATGTAGTGCGCTTGTACATCAGCTCCTGGTTTAACAAAATTACCTTTTCCTTCTTCAAGAGTTGTCAATATGAATCCAGAAGGATCTACAACTGTATTTGGACGTTTCTTCGCTTCATCCATTACCTCTTTACCTTTCGCCTTAATTCCAGCATTACGCTCATTTTGACTCAATACTTTAGTATGAATTCCAATCGCAGAAAATGGTTGGATAACATAGTTTGGTGAACTTGGTGCTCTTAATCCTTCTTCACCAAAAGCCAATTCATAAGATGAGTAAATTGTATAATCTCCACCCACTTTCATGTGTTTAGATGCGATTTTCCATACTTCTGGAAAAACAATATCATCTGCATTTACAACTTGAGCATTTTGTGCTTCAGGAAGTGTAGGATTCTGAAAAGTTGATATAATTGTATCTCCTTTTATATTCGTTAATGTATAAAGAATATTGAATTCATTGTTCAAATCAATTGCTGCACCATCACCTGGTGTGTTTTCAATAAGGATATACTCTTCTTCCTCCTGAACACTATCAGGATGAGATTTAGCCTTTTTAATCATGAATTTTTCACCAGCGAACTTATTCAAGTCATTGTTGAAATTCATAATCATTTTTTGACGTTCATTGACTTCAATTAGCGTATCTGATCCAACCAATGAATTTGCAAATCCAATTCTTGCAATTTCAGGATTAACTTTATCTAAAGCATCTTTAGAAACTAAAGAATTTCTCATCATTTCTCCAAATATAGAACCATAGCAATGTGAAATCTCTTTCATATTGTATTGGGTAGTGTCTATACCTGCCTGATTTGAAAGTGCTGCTTCCAATATATCATTACACTCTGTTGTTTTAAGATCTTTATTGGTAAGTAGCTCATAAAAGCCCCTTTCCAACTCTTCTTTATTAAGCAAAGAGAAAATCTCATCTGGAACACCTTTAAAGTTAGTTCCCATATCAGCACCTAAAGCGTAGGAAATACGTTGTTCAAAATCATCTAAATTAATTTCTGAAGCATCTTTCGGTGATGAAGTACAAGCTGCAAAAATTGCTATTGCTGGGATTAAAAATATTTTTTTCATATAAAACTTATATCTATTTTTTTTATAATTATTTGCAAAGTAAAAAAGTATAATGGAAATAAAGCAAGAATAGTTGAACTATTCTCCAAATAATGAATCTACGAAAGCTTTTTTATTGAAAGGTTGTAAGTCTTTCATCTGCTCTCCTACTCCAATATATTTAACAGGAATCTTCATTTGATCTGATATTCCGATAACTACACCACCCTTTGCTGTTCCATCTAGTTTAGTAATGGCTAAAGCATTAATTTCAGTTGCTAATGAGAATTGCTTTGCTTGTTCGAATGCATTTTGACCAGTTGACCCATCCAATACCAATAAGATTTCATGTGGAGCACCAGGAACTACTTTTTCCATTACTCTTTTAATCTTGGTCAACTCGTTCATTAAGTTAACCTTATTATGCAATCTACCTGCAGTGTCAATAATGGCAACATCAGCACCTTGTGCTTTCGCAGCTTGTAAGGTATCAAAAGCAACGGATGCTGGATCTGCTTGCATTCCTTGTTCAACTATAGGAACTCCGACGCGTTCTGACCAAATAATTAATTGATCCACTGCAGCAGCACGGAAAGTATCAGCTGCACCCAAGATTACACTTTTCCCCATATCTTTAAACTGGTAAGCTAGTTTTCCAATGGTCGTAGTTTTCCCTACTCCATTGACTCCAACTACCATTATAACGTGAGGGTTATTGTCAGGATGTTTTGGGATATCGTAATCAATATCACTGGTATTATTTTCTTCTAATAATGCAGCTATTTCTTCACGTAGAATTCCTTGAAGCTCTGTAGTATTAACATATTTTTCTTTTGCTACGCGCTCTTCAATACGTTCGATTATTTTTATGGTTGTATTCACACCAACATCAGAAGTAATTAACACCTCTTCAAGTTCATCAAGAACGTCATCATCAACTTTAGATTTACCAACTACTGTTCGTGTCAGTTTGGATAAGAAACTTTCTTTAGTCTTTTCTAGACCTTCATCAAGTTTTTTCTTTTTATCCTTTGAAAACATTCCAAATAATGCCATAGTATTATAAAAAAGAAAAGCTTCCTACCAAAGGCAAGAAGCTAATTACAAATATTATTGATGTTTGTGAACGCTAATTATTTAGTCTTAGCGAACCAATCTTTAACTTCACCATGAAGAACCATTTCCTCTTGGAAAGCATAAGCTCCTTTTTCGTTTTTCACCATCTTTATAACTTTAGTGTGCGCTTTACCACCACCAGTCTGAATAGATGCTACTGATTTCTTTGCCATAACTTAACTATTTAATTTCTTTATGAATTGTCATTTTCTTAAGGATAGGGTTGAATTTCTTCAATTCTAAACGCTCAGGCGTATTTTTCCTATTCTTTGTACTGATATATCTTGAAGTACCAGGCTTCCCTGATTCTTTATGTTCAGTACACTCTAGTATAACTTGAACTCTGTTTCCTTTTTTTGCCATTTTCTTAATTTTTCGTAGTGAATAACGCTATTCGGTTATTGACTATTTTAAATATCCTTTCGCTCTTGCTTCTTTAATACATGCAGTGATTCCTTTCTTATTGATCGTACGCAATGCAGATGTTGAAACTCGAAGGGTTATAAACTCTTTCTCTTCTGGAAGAAAAAACTTCTTCTTTACTAAATTAGGGTAAAACTTACGTTTTGTTTTAATATTAGAGTGGGAAACATGATTTCCTACCATTACTCTCTTCCCTGTTAATTGACAAACTCGTGACATAATTAAAATAGTTTATGCTAAATACAAAAGCGGCTGCAAAGAAATATAATTTTTCTGAATAAGCCAAGGGTTTGAAGTTTTTTTTTACTGTTAAATAAAAAAGAAACAACTCCCCCGTTTTACAAGGCGCAAATATAGTTCATTCATCGAATTAAAGCAAGTTTTTATTATTTAAATGAATAATATTTTTCAATTGATGCGATAAAAAGAAAAACAACAACAATCAGCTACTGAATATCAATATATTATCTTTTTAAAAGTAAGCAATAAATTCTCTACTTCTAATTTAAAATAGTTCATTCTAATTATCAGAACACCGATAAAATCTATTCAGATCCGAAATTAATTATTTGATAGTGCAATTCTGTACCTTTCCTTACGTCAAGGGTATCAAAGTTCTGTATTCTCAAATCTTTAAAACTTCGTTTAACCAGACCTACATCTTTAGCATAGACTTCATACATTCTTCGGTGATCAACCAATGAGAAGAAGTCTTCATACTCTATTGTAGCAGTTGCATCAAAATCAAAAGAGCTAATGATTTTATTAGAATTAACTTGTGAATAATAAACTGTTTGCTTTTTTTCTGGATTAAATGCGTTCACATCCCATTCAATATCGTTTTTTACTGAAAAGATCATCCGTATTTTACGTTGATTTTCCTCAACCACCTCTCCTCGTCCGCCATCTACAATTCGTGTCCAAACCCTATGCTCCAATAGTTCATTTGTTTCTTGGTCATATTTATATTGATGGAATTTTCGAGCTGGTCGATTAGAATTATCGATTAATTTTTCACCTATTTTTGTTTTCAAACGATACCTTACAGTATCATGTTGTGGATTAACATTGACATCATGAAATATTTCAAGCACATCATACTCTACAAAGTGGCCTTCTTTCATAGGAAAGTAGTCATAACCGAAGTCAACCGTACTTTTTTCTTTACATGCTGAAAGAGAAACGATTATGAAAATTAATATAATTGAAAGTTTTTTCATATGAGTTATCTAAATCAAGACAGAAAACTATTCATTTGGATTGATCCCTTTCTCTTTAAGTTCCTTTAGGTATTTATCCAATTCTTCTCCGTCCAAATTCACACCATTTCTATAGTACATTCGCCCAACTTCTTTACCACTTTCATCATAGGTTGTCCACCAACCATGCTTAGTTCTTCTTTTCCAACGTTCTTTGATCATTGGTTTGCCATTGGGATGATTTTTAACTATTTCACCATTATAAGCACCATCCACATAATTTCCTTCACCACGCACAACACCGTCAGCGAAGTATTCTATAAACTTACCGTTTAATCGACCATTGGTGTAATTCTCCTTACGCAATACCAATTTGGTTTTATGATCTGTTACTTCAGGACCATAATATGTGATTCTTTCTCCGTTCAGCTCACCATTCTTATAGGTTTCCTCATAACTATAGTGTCCTGTAGGTAAAAAATGCGTCCATATACTGTCTTTCTTTTGATTTCTATAAATTCCATGCGCTATTAGCTTTTCATTGGCATGATAATAAAAAGCTTCTGTGCGGTCCGTTCCATCTTCATGAATCATAATTGTTCGTATCACTTTAGATTCGTAGTAATAAACAAACTTACCTACAGGCTTGTCATTTTTAAATTGTCCTTTATATCGAACAACATCTGAATTATCATAGAACTTCACCCACTCTCCTTGCTTTCTTCCTTTGGAATCTACCTGATTGATTTGTGCCGTCACTCCGTAGCTAAAGCTGACAAAAGCAATCACAGTCAATATTAGGTTACTATTTAATAATCTCATTTGCTAATTCTTTTAAATGTTTCACCTTTAAATCAGGTGTCAAGTCTACTTTTTCTTTCGAAAGTACTAAAACCGTTTTCATTCCAAGATTCATTCCAAATTTTAGATCCGATGATGTATCACCAACCATGATTGAACGTTTAAAGTCAATTTCAGGAAAATCTCTTTGCGCTTCAAGTGCCATTGCTTCGTTTGGCTTTCTCCTATCCTTTTTCGCATTTCTTAAATTTGAGGCAAAGTAAACACGATCAATATCAACATCTTCTTCCTTTAAAGTATCCATCATAAATTGGTGAATATCATTTAAAGTTTCTTCAGACATAATTCCTTTTCCAACTCCCTGTTGATTGGTAACGACAATAATTCTTGAAAATTGTTTTGATAAAAGCTTTAGTCCTTCAATCGCATTGGGAAGGAATTTAAAGTCTTCAATAGTGGATATGTAACCATCAAAGTTTCTTTGATTAATTACTCCATCTCTATCTAAAAATAAAGTCCAAGTAAAATCAATCTTTAAATCAGACATTTTAAATTTCAGTTTCGATTAAATACACATTTCGGGAAGATGAATTTCTTCCTATAAGTTCAGCAATAAATCCAGCCAAGAAAAATTGACTTCCAATAATCATTGCTGTAAGTGCAATATAGAACTCTGTTCTTTGTGAAATTAATGGAGAAAGACTATCTGAAAAGAAACTGATGATTTTATCGATTCCTAAGTACAGAGCAAATCCAAAGCCTATAATAAAAATCAAGGTTCCTATAGCACCGAAAAAGTGCATTGGTTTTTTTCCGAATTTTCCTATGAATACTACTGAAAGTAAATCTAAAGGACCATTCATAAAACGATTTAATCCAAACTTGGTCGTTCCAAACTTTCTTGCTTGGTGTTGTACTACTTTTTCTCCGATTTTGTTAAAACCAGCGTATTTTGCCAATGGTGGAATATACCTATGCATATCTCCATAAACTTCAATACTTTTCACTACTACCTTGCGGTATGCTTTTAAACCACAATTAAAATCATGAAGGTATATACCTGTAAGTTTTCTTGCTGTCCAATTGTATAGTTTAGTAGGAATTGTTTTAGAAAGCGGATCAAATCTCTTCTTTTTCCACCCTGAAATCATATCAAAATCATCTTCCTTAAGCATACGGATCATTTCTGGTATTTCCTCTGGAGAATCTTGTAAATCTGCATCCATTGTTACCACATAGTCACCTTTCACTGCTTCAAAACCTTTCTGTAAGGCAGCAGATTTCCCGTAATTCCTTTGAAATTTAATTCCACGAATGCAAGGATTTTTACGGCCTAATTCTTCAACCACATTCCATGAACCATCTTTACTTCCATCATCTACAAAAATAATTTCATAAGTAAACGCATTCTTCTCCATTACAGAGACGATCCATTTATGCAATTCTGGTAGTGACTCTACTTCATTATAAAGTGGCACTACAATAGATATTTCGATATTTTCAGTCATGTGTGAACAAATATAAAAAATTCTTCTTCTCAAAGTATAATTCTCTTCATTTTAGGGTGTGAAATATATTTTCAAGCCCAAATTACGGTCCTTTAATTTCTTATAGAAAGAAACAATTTGTCTATTTTGAACTTAAATAGAGCTTACACAATTGTTATGTTCTCTTTCTATATTATTTTATATTATTATTGTAATTGCTAAAATCGCACGCGATAAACTACAAAACATGAAAACACTCACTTTATTTCTAATACTTTTAATAATATCCTCTTCCTATATTTCTTTTAGTCAAGTGAAAAGCGATTCTCCAAGGGCCATTAGCAACAACGTGATTGTAAGAATGCAAAAGAATGAAGACCCTTCTAAAGTCATTCATCTGCTGCCTCCAAGTTTTGAAATAGAAATTGATGAAGTTCTATCTCAACATTCTGACATATGGCTATTAAGTTTTAACGATGAAAACACAAGTTTAGATGAAGTAATAAAAAGCTTATTGCGGTTGAATACAGTGTTATTTGCGCAAGCCAATAGAGAGGTGGAATTAAGAGCTGCACCGAATGATATTCATTATAACAATCAATGGCAACATGACAATATAGATTCAGAGCTAGCATGGGATATTACTACAGGAGGTACAACAGCTAATGGGCATGAAATTGTTATTGCATTAATTGAAAGTGCAGATTTAATGAACCATCCAGATTTAAAAGACAACCATTGGGTAAACAAAGCTGAAATTCCTGGAAACGGAATAGATGATGATGGAAATGGATATATAGATGATTACAATGGATGGAATGTCTCTACTAATGATGATAATATAGGAACTGGATCTCACGGAACAAGTTGTGCTGGTATGATTGGAGCCAAAGGGAATAACGGAATTGGAGTTTCAGGGATCAATTGGGACGTAAAGATTATGAATATCGCAGGATATAACAATCCATTTACAGAGTCCGGAATCATAGCCTCCTATAATTATGCTTTAAAAGCACGTTTATTATGGAATCAAACAAATGGTGAGAAGGGAGCTTTTGTAGTTGCAACAAATGCGTCATGGGGAGTTGATGGTGGAGATCCTAAAGATTATCCAATCTGGTGCAGCTTTTATGATGACCTTGGAGAAGCAGGGATTTTAAATACTGGAGCTACAACTAACCAAAACAGTAATGTTGATATTAACGGAGACGTTCCATCTGGTTGTTCAAGTGATTATATGATAGGAGTTACCGCCACAAATGAATCTGATATTATAGACTTTGCTGGATATGGAAATCAAACAATTAATGTTGCTGCACCAGGCTCTGGAATTTTTACAACAGCTGCAAACGGTAGTTATACACAAACCCAAGGAACGTCATTTGCTTCACCGTTAACTGCAGGATTAATTGGCTTAATGTACAGTATTCCTTGCAGTAGCCTTGACTTACTTGCTCTTCATGATCCAAGAGGCACAGCTGATAGGGTTCTTGACGCTCTTTATAAAGGCGTTGATCAATCTCCATACTTAATTGCAAGAACAGTTTCTGGAGGAAGAATAAACGCTAAAAATTCAATCGACTTATTAATGGCTGATATTTGCAGTATTTGCTCTCCTCCTCTTAATTTAAGAACAACTTCAGTTAATAAATATGATGCAACTATTGCTTTTGATACTGAAACGCATATAAATTCATATACATTATCGATACAAATTGCAGGGACAGATAATTGGACAGACCACGCAGTTACAAATGGTATATATACAATAACAGGATTAACAACATGCACAGGGTATGAATATTTCATCACTTCAACCTGTACTAACGAAATCAGTCTTCCTACTTTCACCCAAAGTTTTACGACTGCAGGATGTGGAAATTGTATTGATTTAAATTATTGTGAAACAAAAGCCAACAATCCTCCAGTAGATTTATATCTAAACTCCCCAACAAGCATTGCAGGTAGTTACACCTACTATCCCACTCCACATTTTGGTAGTGCTGTAGACAATGGTTACGTATATGGTGAGCTTATATTGGTTGACGATGGTACTTCTAATCCAAATGAAGGCTGTAACGATTTACTTAATGCAAGTCAATTAGATGGGAATATTGCGATTGCGTATAGGGGATCTTGTGGTTTTACAGATAAAGCCATAAATGCTCAGGATGCAGGAGCAACAGCAATAATTATAATTAATAATGTGGGAGAACCCCTAACAATAATGGGAGGAACGAATCCAAACATTACAATTCCAGCTATAATGATTTCTCATGATAATGGAAATATATTAATTAACTCGATTCTCAATAATGAAACACCACGTGCTCTCCTCGGAAAACAAAATGAATGGATAGAATCATTCGAAATCAACGGTAGTATTATTTCTACGGGTAACAACAATGGGTATTATTTGAATAATGATCCAATACAATTAATTACCGAACAAGACTACTCATTCACTCTAACACCCGGCTATGAAGCTCAAGAGTTAGAAGAATATACCAGAATATGGGTTGACTTGAATCAGGATGGACATTTTGATTCTACAGAACTCTTATATGATCAAGGTTCAGCAGAATTTGGACCGGTGAATGATATGATTAGAATACCAAACACTGCAATATTGGGAAGCACACGTATGCGAGTTCAAATGGCATATCATGGTTCAAACGACTCTACCCTACCAAATGTTTGCGGTGAATTTATTGCTGGAGAAGTTGAAGATTTTTGTATTGAATTAACTTCTGGTGTTTCATGTTTTATGACTATTGATAAAAGTATAGTAGACCCAACTTGCAAAGGAACGGATAACGGTGAAATCACAGTAGAAGTAATAAATGGAAGTCCTGAATATAGTTTTTTATGGAATACAGGTGATACCACTTCAAGCATACAAAATCTAGGTCCAAATAATTACAAGTTAGTGATTACAGATATTAATGGCTGCGACACTACACTTAGCTTTAGATTAGATTACACTAAAGAATTATTAATTACAGATTCCATTGTTCCTATTAGTTGTGCAGAAATAAATGATGCAAGTATTTCGGTAAGCGCGACTGGAGGAGACAATATTACGTACAGTTGGCAGAACGGTCCCAACACAACAAATTGGACAAATTTAGGAAGTGGAAACTATAAGGTTACTGCAACTGATATCTTAGGGTGTTATGTTTCAGCTACCTATTATATAGGGATTCCTTATGCCACAAGATTAGATGCGAAATTCAGTGCAATTCACTCAAATCTATCTATTGACTTTACAAACTCTTCAAGGAATGTAAATAATTATCATTGGGATTTTGGAGATGGCCATACAGCGACAAATCAGTCCCCTACACACGTATATGAAACTGCAGGCGTTTATATGGTTTGTTTAAACATGGATACGCATTGTGATACCGTGTCCTATTGCAAGGAAATTACGGTTGAAGAAAGTCTAACAGGTTTAAATAACAAAGAAGACTTGATTCAAATTAACATCTATCCAAATCCAGCAAAAGAATTGATTCACATAGGAAAACCTACGAATTCAAGAGAAGAGATTGTGGTATTTAATTCATATGGTCAGAGAATTAAACATGTTCAACTTTCAAAAAAGGAGACCTCAATAAATGTGAACGATTTAAAAACAGGGCTCTACTTTTTTCATTTCTATAATGAGACCAAAGAATTGACTTCAACGCATAGGATAGTAATAATTCCGTAATCACACTTTGTTTTTTCTAGGGAAATTATGGCTTTGATTTAAGCCAAAGAAAAAGAGGAATAAATGCAGTACATTTATTCCTCTTTTTGCTAAACCATGCTAAAACTATAAAACCCGATTATTTACTATGAATTAAATAATCTGTTACAAATATACAAATAAATATGAAATAAAGAACATTTCTAAGAGATATAATTGGCACTAAAAAACATTTAAGACAATATGTAACCGAAGTTATTGATTTTTAGAGGGATTAAAAATACAATATAGAAATAAAAAATTTATGCATTGAAATGGTTTTACTAAGATGGAAAAGATAATTATAACACGAAAAATATATAAGTGTTTTTCCTTGTGTTTGACTAGAGTAAACTCTATTTTTGGCAAATTAACAATAAGTAGAAAACCCGCGAAACATGAGCGTATTAGTAAATAAAGATTCAAAAGTAATTGTACAAGGATTCACAGGTAGTGAAGGGACATTCCACGCCGGTCAAATGATCGAATTTGGAACGAATGTAGTTGGTGGAGTTACTCCAGGAAAAGGAGGTCAAAAACATTTAGACAAGCCAGTTTTTAACACTGTTCAAGAAGCTGTAGAAAAAACAGCTGCAGATGTATCGATCATTTTTGTACCACCAGCTTTTGCTGCAGATGCAATTATGGAAGCTGCTAACGCAGGAATTAAAGTAATTATTTGTATTACGGAGGGAATCCCTGTAAACGACATGATTAAAGCAAAAGAGTATATTTCAGCTTATGACTGTAGACTTATTGGACCAAACTGTCCAGGAGTTATTACGGCAGGTGAAGCTAAAGTTGGGATTATGCCAGGTTTTGTATTTAAAAAAGGTACAGTTGGAATAGTTTCTAAGTCAGGAACGTTAACATATGAAGCTGCTGACCAAGTTGTAAAGGCTGGTTTAGGAATTACCACTGCAATTGGTATTGGAGGAGATCCAATCATTGGTACTACAACTCAAGAAGCTGTAGAATTATTAATGAATGATCCTGAGACAAAAGGAATCGTTATGATTGGAGAAATTGGTGGTAACCTTGAAGCAAACGCTGCACGTTGGATTAAAGAACATGGTACTAAACCAGTTGTTGGATTTATCGCAGGAGAAACTGCTCCAGCAGGTCGTACAATGGGACACGCAGGTGCTATTGTTGGTGGAGACGAGGATACTGCTCAAGCTAAAAAGAAGATTTTAAGAGAATGTGGCGTTCACGTTGTAGACTCTCCTGCTAAAATTGGAGAGAAAATGGCTGAATTGTTAAGATAACATTCAACATAAATATTGAAAGGGAGCTATTTGGCTCCCTTTTTTGTTTTTAATAACTTACATGAAAAATATAACTATGGAAATTAAAGGAAGTATCGCCTTAGTTACTGGAGGGAATTCTGGTTTAGGAAAAGCAACAGCTAAACTTCTAATTGAAAAAGAGGCAAGAGTAATAATTACAGGTAGAGATCATCAAAAAACAAAGCAGGTGGCAACAGAGATTGGAGCTGTACCTTTCAAATGTGATGTTACAAACGATAATGAGATTGATGCGTTATTTGAATTTATTCGAAAAGAATATAAAAAATTAGACATTCTAATTAATAA